>Ga0197143_1000380_pt1 | contig 51088 bp, 43 predicted proteins | sample GBS70_MetaG_FD_148603 | JGI IMG/M metagenome (GOLD analysis project Ga0197143, IMG submission 148603) | Sediment microbial communities from Great Boiling Springs, Gerlach, Nevada, United States - GBS 70_MetaG | ecosystem: Environmental > Aquatic > Thermal springs > Hot (42-90C) > Sediment... | reverse complement strand
CCCCGGGGGGGGGGGGGGGGGGGGGGGGGGGGGGGGGGGGGGGGGGGAGGGGGGGGGGGGGTGGGGGGGGGGGGGGGGGTGGGCTGCTACACCTCCCACTACCTGGCCTCCAGGGGGAAGGAGGTCACCCTGCTGGAGATGCTGGAGAAGGTGGCGGGGGACGTGGGGATCACCACCAGGTGGATCCTTCGGGAGAACCTGAAGAAGGGAGGGGTCAGGATCTTCACCTCCACCAGGGTGAAGGCCATCCTACCGGAGGGGGTGCTCGCGGAGAGGGAAGGGGGGGAGGAGGTCTTCCCGGCCGACTCCGTGGTGCTGGCGGTGGGCTCCAGGCCCAACTCCGAGCTGGCGGAGGAGCTGAGGGGAAGGGTGGAGGAGCTTTACGTGGTGGGGGACTGCTCCCAGCCCAGGAAGGCCCTTGAGGCCATTCAGGAGGGCTGGGAGGTGGGGCTCAGGATCTAGATCTTCTCTTCCCCACCCTGGAAAGGGGAAGGGAGAAGAGGGCTATCGCGCAGAAGACCGCCCCCAGGAAGAGGAAGGCCGGATCGTATCCGCGCTCGGAGAGGGGATGGAAGAGGGCCAGGGTCACCGCCATCCCCCCCAAGTTCCCTGAGGTCAGGATGAGGCCGGAGGCCCCCCCGCTGTACCTGGGTCCCACCTCCGGCAGGAGGGGGGGATAGGCCAGGAGGAGGGGAGGCATGCCACCCGCCATCACCCCTCCCGCGAAGACCAGGATCCAGGTGGGGAGGCCGTAGGCCGAGAACCAGGCCAGGGCCAGCAGGGGCCCGGAGGTGAGGGCGCACAGGAGGAGGAAGCCCCTGAACCTGCCCGTCCTGTCGGCCAGGGGGGGCCAGAGCAGGTTCCCCACCACCATCCCCACCACCGCGAGGGCGGAGAGGGCCCCGGCCTCCTCCGCCTCCACCCCGAAGACCTCCTGCACGGCATGCGTCAGGCCCCCGGTGTAGGAGACGAAACCCCCCAGGAAGAGGAACTGGGCCGCCGCCAGCAGCCAGACGTTCCTGCTCCTCATGGCACGGGCGAGGCTCTCTCGGAGGGGAACCCCCCTGTGCCCTCCCCCCGGGGGCTCCCTGGCGAGGAAAAGCCAGAGGAGGGAGGAGAAGAACATGCCCACCCCCGTGAGGAGGAAAGCCCACCTCCAGGAGGGGAAGAGGGCCCCGGTGAAGAGTCCCGCCGAGATCCCCAGCCCCATGGAGCTCACGTAGATGCCGGAGGCCGCCCCCGTCTCACCCTCCGGGAACCACTCCCCCACCAGCTTGGGGAGGTTGGGAACCACCAGCCCCATGGAGGCCCCCACCAGGAAGGTGAGGAGCCAGAGGGGAAGGAAGCCCGGGGAGAGGGCCCTGAGGCTGCCCACCAGCGAGCCCACCAGGATCCCCACCAGCACCGTCCTCCTCACCCCCAGCCTGTCCCCCACCGCTCCCCCCGGCAGGCTGACCAGAGCCGCCGCCAGCGTGGGGGCGGTGAGGAGGAGGTAGAGCTGACCCGTGGAGAGGCCCAGGGAGGAGGAGAGGCCCTCTTCCAGCGGGGGCAGGACGTACCAGCCGTAGTTGACGAAGAAGATCACCAGCCAGGCCAGGCCCAGGATGACCCAACGGTAGGAGGAGCCCACTTCTCCCTTAGCCCTCCCCTTTTTTATCCCCCTTCCCCCCTGGCTTTAACCCCTCCGGAGGAAGGAAGAGGATGGGGACCTTCGAGTACAAGCAGGTGATGGTGGTGAGGGAGGACCTGCCCATGAGCAGGGGGAAGCTGGCCGTGCAGGTGGCCCACGGGGCGGTGCTGGCGGCGGAGAGCTGCAGGAGGAGCAGGGAGGAGTGGTTCAGGAAGTGGAGGGAGGAGGGGGGGAAGAAGGTGGTGGTCTCGGTCCCGGGGGAGGGGGAGCTTAGGGAGCTGCTGGTGAGGGCCAGGGAGCTGGGGCTCCCGGCGGAGCTGGTGGAGGACGCGGGGCTCACCGAGCTCCCCCCGGGAACGGTCACCGTGCTGGCCGTGGGACCCGCCCCCGCCGAGCTGGTGGACAGAATAACGGGAAAACTGCCGCTGCTGAGGTGAGGGATGAAGCTCAGGGAGGTGGGGGAGAGGAAGCTGCTGGAGAAGGTGAGGAGGCTCTTCCCCGCGGCCCCCTGGGTGGAGGTGGGGATAGGGGACGACGGGGCGGTCCTGAGGCCCTGGAGGGGGAGGCTGGTGGTGTGCTCCGACATGCTCGCCTCCAGCGAGGACCTTCCCCCGGGGGTCGACCTCTTCTACCTGGGGTGGAAGGCCGTGGCCTCCAACCTGAGCGACCTGGCCGCCATGGGGGCCAGGCCGCTGGGGCTCCTCTTCTCCCTGGGTCTCCCCCCCGACCTGGAGGAGAGGGAAGCGGGGAGGATCCTACAGGGGATAAGGAGGGCCTCCTCCCTCCACGGGGTACCGGTGCTGGGAGGGGACTTCAGCGGCTGCGAGGAGGTGGTGGTGAGCGGAATGGGGGTGGGAAGGGCGGAGAGGATCCTGACCAGGAGGGGTGCCAGACCCGGCGACCTTGTGGGCCTGACCGGGGAGGTGGGAGGGGCGGCGGGGGGCCTGGAGGTGATCAGGAGGAAGCTGGGGGGGCACCGGGAGCTGGTGAGGAGGTTCCTCCTGCCCAGGGCCAGGGTGAGGGAGGGCCAGATCCTGGCCAGGGAAGGTGCCACCTCCGCCCTCGACCTCTCCGACGGGCTCTCCTCAGGAGCCTGGAGGCTGGCCGAGGAGAGCGGGGTGAGGATCGTGCTGGATCCCTCGAGGCTTCCCCTCCACCCGGGACTCCTCAGGCTCTCCGGGGAGGGACTCTCCCCCCTGGAGCTGGCCCTCCACGGGGGGGAGGACTTCGAGCTCCTTTTCACCCTCCCCCCCGCCCGCTGGGAGAGGGTGAGGAGGTCGATGGGGAAGGTGGGGTGCCGGATCACGGCCTTGGGGAGGGTGGAGAGGGGGAGGGGGGTTTTCCTGGGGGAGGAGAGGCTGCCGGAGCGCGGATACCAGCACTACCGGTGAGGCCTCCAGGCCCTACGGTACACGGCCCTGTACTTCCCGTGCTTCCTCGGTGGCCCCAGGGGGCGGTGGAGGCTCCTCCTGCAGTCGGGGCAGAGGAGGACGGGACGGTCCTCCAGCCGGTAGAGGGAGAAGTGGGGGGAGGAGCAGAGGAAGCACCTCCTCCCCAGGGAGTCCAGGAGCTCCTCCCCCTCGGGCAGGGAGAGCATCTCCAAGGCCCCCGGAACGTCGGAGAGGGAGGGGACCACCGCCTCCGCCTCCACTCCCTCCTTAGGCGTGCGGGGGCTCAGCAGGATGAAGGACATGCCCACCCCCCTGGCCCCCGTCCCATCCGTGTCGGGGCGGTCACCCACGTGCACGGCCTCGCCGGGCTGGACCCCCAGCTCCCGGAGGGCCCTGAGGAAGATCTCCGGACGGGGCTTCCGGTACCCCACCTCCCCCGAGACCAAGATCACCCCGAAGTAGCGGTCCAGCCCCCTCTCCTGCAGGAAGAGCCGTGGGGCCGGGCTCATGGAGTTGGAGAGGACTCCCAGCCGGTAGAGGGAGGAGAGCTCCTCCAGCAACCTCCTGGCTCCCCTCTTCAGCCTGCGGGGGAAGGAGAGGAGGTAGAGGGAGAGCATCTCCTCCAGCAGGTGAGGATCCGGCTCCACCCCCAGGGAAGAGAGCTGGAGGGAGGAGAACTCCTGGAAGGACATCTCCCGGTGGTCCTCCCTCCTGCTCTTGAGCTCGGAGAGGGCCCTCCGGGTGGCCTCCTCCCACTCCTCCCTCCCCACCGCGAAGCCCCTGGAGGACAGCAGGCGGAGGACCTTGCGGGCGTAGAGCCCGTGGTCCGGCCTCCCCTCCGCCAGCGTTCCACCCACGTCAAAGGTTACGGCCCTCACCCTCCCCTCAGCTTCCATAGCTCGTAGGCCCTCTCGTACCCCCTCTCCACCACCAGATCCACGAACCTCAGGTGCTCCCTCACCAGCCCCTCCACCTCCTCCTCCCCCACCTCCCTCCCCCCCAGCACCTCCTCCTTCACCTTGGAGAGGAGGAGGTCCAGGGGCCTGCAGGGGGGATCCACCGTCTCCACCTCCATCTCGAAACCCCGCTCGGAGAGGAGGGAGATCAGCTCGGGAGGGGCGTCCAGGCAGACGTTCTCCTCCTCCGCCCTGGAGGCTATGAAGTCGGCCTCCAGCCCCACCGCCCCCATCCTGTTCTCCACCTCCCTCCGCAGCACCTCCTTCCACTCCCCCGCCCTGATCCTGCCCAGCTTCGCCCTCACGGTGAGGCGCAGGAGGGCCTCGGCCGTCTCCCTGGAGATCCGGTAGGAGGAGGGGTCCCTGTACCCGAAGATCCTCACCTCCTTCCCGGGAAGGGTGCGGAGGAGGGAGCCAAGCGCCCTGAGCTCCTGCAGGTCCTCCGGGATCCTGACCTTCCCCTTGCTCTCCATCTCCCTCACCACCTCCTCGGGATCCTCCCCCTCCGCCAGCCTCCTGAGGTATGGGGTTTGATCCATGGGCAGGTCGAGGAATAGGCAGCGGCAGAAGGGTCCCAGCCTGGAGGCGGCCCTCCGCTTGGAGGAGCGGGTCTCCACCGTCAGAAGCACCCTCATCCTGGCCAAGCTCTCCCCTCCTCTATTTCCTCCCCTTCAAAAATCTGGGGAGTTCTCCCACCACCGGTATCTCCCTCCCGCACCGGGGGCACCTCTTCTCCCCCATCCTGCACTCCACCAGCTCCACGCCGAAGCGCCTGAGCAGGAGCTCCCCGCAGGAGGGGCAGTAGGTGTGCTCGTACCTGTGCCCGGGAACGTTCCCCACGTAGGCGAACTCCACCCCCTCCCCCACCGCCAGTTCGCGGGCCCTCTCCAGCACCGAAACGGGGGTGGGGGGAGAGGTGAAGCGGTAGGAGGGGAAGTAGGCGGTGAAGTGCAGGGGGACCTCCGGCCCGGCCTCCCTCAGGTGCCTCCGGATGAGGGAGAGGAGCTGGTCCTCCCGGTCGTTTACCCCGGGTATGACCAGGTTCACCACCTCCACATGGAGGCCCAGCCTTCTGGCCAGGGCCACGTTCCTCCACACCCTCTCCACCTCAGCCCCGCAGTGCCTCCTCACCGCCTCCCCGTCCCCCTTCACGTCCACGTTTATGGCGTCCAGGCCCTCCCCCGCCAGAGCCCTCAGGACCTCCCCCGTCATGTACCCGTTGCTCACGAGGGTGTTGTAAAGGCCTTTCTTCCTGGCCAGCCTGAAGACCTCCAGGGCCCACTCCGCCATCAGGGTGGGCTCGTTGAAGGAGAGGGAGGTCCCCTGGCACCCCTCCCTCAGGGTGAGCCTCACGAAATCCTCAGGGCTGAGGTGGTGGGCCCTCTCGGGTGAGGGCCTGGTCTTGGAGAGGGTCCAGTTCTGGCACCAGGGGCAGGTGAAGTTGCACCCCCAGCTGCCCGCCGTGAGGGCCGTGGAGCCCGGCCAGAAGTGGTAGAAGGGCTTCTTCTCTATCGGGTTGGCGGAGAGGGAGGAAATATCACCGTAGATCAGCGTGTACATCTCCCCTCCCCGGTTGACCCTGGTGCCGCAGAAGCCCGTCCCTCCCTCCTCCACCTCGCACCTCCTCTCGCACACCCCGCACCTCACCCTGCCTCCCCCCAGCCTCTCGAAGAAGAGGGCCCTTCGGACGGTGGGGTGGAGGGGCGCCATCAGCTCCCTTAAGGGAGGAAGGTATAAGTGGCGCCCTGGCCGGGATTTGAACCCGGGGCACAGGCTCGACAGGCCTGTATGTTTGGTCTCGGGGACTCCTCGCCCCCGATTAGACCGGGCTACACCACCAGGGCGCCAAACCTCCTTTCCCTCTACCGGTTAAAATTTTCCTAACTCCCACCACCCCTGGCAAGGTCTTTTCTCCGGCCGGAGCTCCCCCCGCCGTCCAGGAGCCGCTTCCCCTCCCCCGGACCTCCTGCGGACCACACCACCGGACTCACGGTCATTCCGTATGGGCCCCCGGAGGACCCGTGCTGGCCTCCGGTGGTTATCGGGGTGAAGGGGTGGACAACATCGCCTCGATGACCCTGTTCTCCACCACCGTGAGGGAACCCGAAGAGGCCTCGAAGGTGGTGTTGACCCCACGGGCTGAAGTCGGTGGTGCTGCTAACCCAAACCGCTCCGGAGCCCCCCTCCTCAGGCCATCTCCCTCCTCCCGAACCTCCACACGCTGAAGCCCAGAAGGGCCAGGCCGTATCCCGTGAGGAGGAGGAAGGCCACCACGGGATCCTCGCTGGCGCGCACCATCCTTTCCATCCCCTGACCTCCCCCCATCATCCCCCCGAAGGCCTCCTCCAGGGAGATCCCGTAGGTGGAGGCCATGGCATCGGTCGCCCGGTCCGGCATGAACCAGGGCTCGTGCCCCGCGTAGCTCAGGGCGGTGGAGACCGTGGAGAAGAGCACCATGTAGGTGAGGAGGGTGGCCAGCGTCGCGCCCATGCTCCCTTTCAGGGTCGAACTGAAGGCGAAGGCCAGGCCGTTCATGAAGACCGCTATGGCCAGGGTGACCCCGAAGGAGCCCGCCATCCCCACCGGCACCCTGCCGTAGAAGGCGAACGTGGCCAAGGCGGAGAGGAGGAAGCCCGACCCCACCACCAGCACGGTGGCGAGGAAGCAGGCCAGGTACTTCCCCAGAACCAGCGTGCTCCTGCTCACCGGGTTGGGGAAGAGGAGGTAGCCCGTCCCCTGCTCGAACTCCGAGGCCAGGGCGTCGCCGGAGAAGAAGACCGCGGCCAGGAGGGCCATGGCGCTCATGGAGGAGACCCACAGGGCGAAGAGCTCGGCCCCCTTCTCCCGCAGGAGCCACTCGGGTATCCCCACCCTCTCCAGCAGGTCCCACCCCTCGCACAGCGCCACCGAGAGGACCGTGGCCAGGAGCACAATCACTAGGGCCCCGTAGAACCTCCTCCTCCGGCACTGCTTGAGGAACTCGTATCTCACCACCACTCCCAGCTTCTCCAGCTCGCTCAGGACTCTCCCCCCGTGAGCCTCAGGTAGGCCCTCTCCAGCGATCCGTATTTCTTCCTGAGGAGGGAGAGGGGCTGGAAGGCCACCAGCCTCCCCCTGCTCAGGACCGCCGCCCTCCTGCAGAGGTGGGAGACCTCGCCCAGCAGATGGGAGGCCAGGAGGATGGTCTTCCTCCTCCCCACCCTCCTCAGGATCTCCCTGAACTCCAGCGTCCCCCTGGGGTCCAGGCCGGAGGAGGGCTCGTCCAGGAGCAGGACGGGCGGGTCGTGCAGGAGGGCCTGGGCCAGGGCCAGGCGCTGCTTCATTCCCCTGGAGAAGCTCCCCACCCTCGTCCTCCTCCACTCCCCCAGCCCCACCAGCTCCAGGACCTCATCCATCCTCTCCTCCAGCTCCCCTCCGTCCATGCCCCTCAGGCGTCCCAGGTAGCGGAGAGTTTCCTCCGGGGTGAGGAAGGGATAGAACTCGGGGGTCTCCACCATGACCCCCGCCCCGGCGACCGCCCTCTCCCTCTCCTCCACCACATCGAAGCCCAAGAGCCAGGCCCTACCAGCCGAGGGGCGCAGAAGCCCGCACAGGAGCTTCAGGGCGGTGGTCTTTCCCGCCCCGTTGGGACCCAGGAGGGCCACGCTCTCGTTCCTCCTCACCCTGAGGGAGAGGGAGTCCAAGGCCAGGAACTTCCCGTAGCGCTTCGTCAGGCCCTGGGTCACGATGGGATCCACTTCCCTCTTCCTCCCTCCCGTCCTAAAAAACCGGGAAAAGGAAAGGGGTCGCCGCGGGAACCTATATTTTGAGTTTCTGTTCTGGGTTCTGAGCCCATTCGGCGAGCGGTTGGCGGCGTCCTGGACTTCCCGTCCGCTTCCGCAGGACAGTACCATCCAGATCGCTGGCGGGCTTAACTTCCGGGATCGAACGAGACCGGGTGTTTCCCCGCCGCTGTGGCCGCCAACCGATAAAGGTGGGAGGAACCCCGTTTTAACCTTACCGCCCCCGGGATCTCAGGGCTCCTCCTCCACCCTGACCAGCTCCTGAAGCTTCTCCGGATGCTGGGAGCTGAGGTGGTGGAGGGCTATGGAGAAGAGCAACACCCCCCTGGCGAAGGAGGGGTTCTCCCAGCTGACCTCCCTCAGGAGACCCAGGGCCTGGAGGAGCTGCTCCCTCACCTCCTCGGGAAGCTCCTGCAGCCAGGAGAGCTGGGAGCCCCGGAAGAGCACCTCCCCGCATATCCCGCACCTAACCACCACGCCCATCCCATTTCGGTTCGCCTGGGAAGTTAAAACCGTTCGTGACCCCCCGGGTTGCTCGGGAAGGACCAGAGAGCGTAACGCAAGGATCCTGGCGGCCTGGCGGTAGGGGAAGACTTGGACGAAATGCCCTCGGTTTAAGTTTGCCCCCTTATGGCAAGAATGTCGGCCGTCTCCTCCCCTCTAAGGGACCTCTGGAAGGTCCCGCGGGGGAGATTTGAACTCCCGACATGCCGGTAACGGCCCTGGGTCTACAGCCGGCCGCTCTACCAAGCTGAGCTACCGCGGGACCATCTTGTTCTGGGGAGAGGGGGAATAAATCGTTTTCAGGTCTCGACCAGTGAGGCCAGCCTCCTCAGGGCCCTGCGCTTCTCCTCCCTGTCGGTCCTGGCCTCCTCCAGAGCGAGCTGGAGGAACTCCACCACCTCGTCGTAGTGCTTCCTGTCCACGGGGAAGGGAACCCCGTCCTTTCCCCCCACCGTGAAGGAGTACCTGACCGGATCCCTCCAGCAGGGGGGCTTCCCGTAGACCAGGGCGGAAAGGAGGGCCAGGGCCCTGAGGGTCCTCGGTCCCACCCCCCTCACGGCCACCAGCTCCTCGTAGCTCCGCGGATCCAGCTCTTGCACCCTCCTGAGCACCCGCAGGGTCTCCCTGCTCAGCCCCGGGATCCCGTGTCCCTCGGGCATGACCAGCTTCTTCCCGGGGGGGAGGCCGAGGTACTCGTCCAAGGAGGTCTGCTCCGCCTCCCTGCTCAGGGCCAGGAGCTCCGAGGGATCCCGCTTCGCCAGCTCCAGGCTCCCCCTCCTGGCCCCCTCGCTCTCCCTGGCGGTCAGGTCCAGGACCACCTCCTCCCTCCTCTCTCCCGCTATCCCGGAGTGGGGCTCCTCCACGAAGCTCCTCACCCCCTCCGAGACCCAGTGATACCTCCTGGCCCACCTCTCCCTCATCCCCTGCTGGATCACCGCCCAGTCCCCGTCCTCCGTCAGGAGGAAGCAGTGGTGGTAGAGCTGGTAGCCGTCCTGCACGCAGGCGTTGTCCACCTTCGCCGCCATCCTGCTGGCGTACTCCAGCCTCTCCGCCTCCTTGGAAGAGAGGGAGAAGAGCTCGGCCGCCCTCCGGATCTCCTCCGGGGTCCTCCTGGACGTCCTCCCCTTCCCCCCGCACACCGCCACCCCCAGCTCCCGCGGATCCAGGGCCTCCTTGAGGGCCCCCAGGGTGACGGTGCTCAGCCCGCTGGAGTGCCAGTCGTAGCCCAGGGCGCAGCCCAGGGACTGGAAGAAGAAGGGGTCCCCCATCCTCCTGAGGAACTCCCTCCTCCCGAACTCCTCCACGATGACCCCCACCACCGCCCTCCCCAGCCTCCTCATCCTCTCGAAGAGCCAGGGGGGACAGTGCCCCCCGTGGAGGGGAAGCTCCGCCGTCCCCGTCCTCATCCCAAGAAAAGAGGCCACCCGAGGCTTAACCCTTACTTCAGCAGATAGTACCCGGCCGCCTTCTCCCTGGCCACCCTCTTGGCGAAGCCCTTGGAAACCAGCTCCATCAGGGAGTTGTTCACCATTCCCTTGGGGAGCTTCGCCGCCCTCATCACGTCATCGGCCGTCTTGAGGGTGTTGGGAGAGGTGGCACCCAGCTTCTTGAGCGCCTCGTAGACCTTCTGGGCGTTGGCTGAGAGTCCCTCCAACCTTCCACCTCGGCTTATGAGGACTTCCCCCTTTTTAATCTTACCGATTTCTTCCCCGATTCCCCGAGGATCTCCTGTATCTCCAGGCTCATGTCCACGGCCAGGGACCTGAAGGTCATGTAGCTGGAGGAAACCACGTCCGCCCCCGTGCCGGCGTACTCCTCCAGGTTCTCAGGGGTGATCCCACCCGAAGCCTCCACGATCACCCTGTCCCTCAGTCCCGCCTTCCTCAGCTCCTCCACCGCCCTCCTCACCTCGGAGGGTGGAACGTTGTCCAGCATCACCACGTCGGCACCCGCCCTGGCCGCGGCCAGCGCGTCCTCCGCCCTGCTCACCTCCACCTCCACCTTCTTGGTGAAGCTCACCCCCTCCCTCACCCTCCTCACCGCCTCCTCCACCGAGTTCACCAGCTGCAGGTGATCCCTCTTCACCAGCACGCCGTCGTCCAGCCTCCAGCGGTGGGGGTCCCCTCCCCCCACCACCACCGCCCTCTTGTCGAAGTAGGTCAGGAGGGGAAGGGTCTTGCGGGTGGCCGCCACCCTTATCCGGGGCGCCACCCTCCTGGCCCTCTCCACCATCTTCCTGGCCGCCGTGGCCACCCCGCTCATGCGCATGAGCAGGTTGAGGGCGACCCTCTCGGCCTTCAGCACCCCTTGGGCCGGGCCCTCCACCTCCATCACGGTGTCCCCCGGCGAGAGGGGCTCACCGTCCTTCTTGGACCCCATCACCCTCACCCCCATCTCCTCGAAGGCCAGCCTGGCCTCGGGGGCCCCCGCCAGGATCCCCCTCTCCTTGCAGACGATCCTGGCCCTCACCACCATCCCGGGATCCACCAGAACCTCGGTGGTGAGGTCTCCAAAGCCCAGATCCTCGCACAGCATCTGTCTGATCTTTTCCCTCACGCACGGGTTCAGCTCCGAGCCCCGGGGAACCACGGCGTTCAACACCCGCCTTTCTTCCGTTTCGGATTTAACTTTACCGCCCGAACCACTCCTCCAGCGGGAGGGACCAGGTGGGAGGACGGCGCAGCTTCCCCCCCACCCAGCTGAGGCGGGGCAGCCTCCCCACCGCCCCCACCCTGTCCCCGAAGAGGATCAGGCAGCCCCTCACCCCGGGAATCTCCCTGGCCCTGTCCAGCCCCCTTCCCACCGCCTCCTCCGCCTCCCCCCTCACCTCGTTGGAGATGGAGGTGGCGGCCGCATCCGAGAGGGAGGCCTCATCCGAGACCACCGTCACCGCATCCGCCCAGCCGAAGTTGAGGGAGGGCCCCACCGTTCCCGAACTCGTGCACACCCCGGCCGGCAGCTCCGCTGGGGTCAGGGAGAGGGCCAGCTTACCGGAAAGGGGATGGTTCCCGGCGAAGATCCCCACCGAAAACTCCCTCCTCCCGTCGAGCGCTATGTCCCCTCCGTTCTCCACCACCGCGTTGACCGCCCCCGCCTCCTTCGCCCCCTCCAGCGCCAGCTGGGCGATGGCCCCCGCCACCGCGGCGAAGGGCCCCACCCCCGCGGCCTGCCCGGCCCTCACCATCAGCTCCACCACCCGGGGCAGTTCCTCCCCGGGGAAGGAGAGGGGCTCGAGGGAGTGACGGAACTCGGGATGGCGGAGGAGGAACCTCTCTACCTCCCTCCTGGCCCTGAAGCCGGCCATAACGGAGGCCCTGGCCGCCTCCCGGGTGTCGGCCTTCACCAGCAGGTGGGTCTCCCTGTAGGACCACCTTAGGGAGATCATTCGAAGCTCCTCACCGTGATGGCGCGCACGGGGCAGGCGGGAACGCAGGCTTCACAGCAGACGCACTTCTCCTCCTCCACCTCAAGGGAGCAGTCCGGGGAGAACCTGAGGGCCTGGGTGGGGCAGAGGGAGAGGCAGGCACCGCAGTCAAAGCACTTCTCCCTGTCCACCCTTATCGCCTTCCTTACCTCCACCGCTTCCACCCCCCTCCTGCGGAAGAGGGCCATCATCCTCTCCACCTCCTCAGGGGAGGCATCCACCCCTATCAGGATCTCCCCTCCCCTCGCCCCTATGCTGGAGTAGAGGATGTTGGCCGGGATCCCCGTTTCCAGAAGGACGGTGGCGAAGACGGGCTCCTCCGCCATCTCGGCCGGGTACCTGAGGAGGATCTTCCTCTTCATCCTTCAAGCTCCTCCCCCGGGTTAAAATATCTCCCCCTCCCGACTAGGGGGATGGGAGGCCTCACCCCCGACCGCCTCTCCCGCTACAGGGAGCTGAGGAGGGAGTTCGGGAGGGAGGGCCTCATCAACCTCAACCCCATCCAGAGGGGGGGCATCCTCACCCCGGAGGCCAGGAGGGCCCTCTTGGAGTTCGGGGACGGATACTCCGTCTGCGACTGGTGCCCTCCCAAGACCCCCAGGCTGGACCGGATAGAGCGCCCCCCCGTCGCGGACTTCCTGGAGGATCTGGCGGAGTTCCTGAACCTGAAGGTGGCGAGGGTGGTGACCAGGTGCAGGGAGGGAAAGTTCATCGCCCTCTCCTCCCTGGCCTCCCCCGGGGACTGCGTGGTGGTGGACAGCCTGGCCCACTACTCCACCTACCTGGCCGCCGAGCTGGCCCACCTGAAGGTGAGGGAGGTGCCCCACTCCGGTCCTCCCGAGTTCAGGATCTCCCCCCAGGCCTACCAGGAAACCCTGGAGAGGGTGAGGAGGGAGACCGGGAAGCCACCCGCCCTGGTGCTGCTCACCCACGTGGATTCCTTCTACGGCAACCTGACGGAGGCTGAGGAGGTGGGGAAGCTCTGCAGGGAGTGGGGGGTGCCCTTCCTCCTCAACGCCGCCTACACCGCGGGGGTGATGCCCGTGGACGGCGGGAGGCTGGGGGCCGACGTGCTGGTGAGCAGCGGGCACAAGAGCTGGGCGGCCAGCGCCCCCACCGGGATCCTGGCCCTGGGGGAGGAGGTGGCGGAGAGGGTGCTCAGGAGGTCCGAGGTGAGGGGGGACTGGAGCGGGAGGTCCTTCCCCGAGAAAGAGGCGGCGCTGCTGGGGTGCACGGTGATGGGGGCCCCGCTGGTCACCCTCATGGCCTCCTTCCCGCACGTGGTGGAGAGGGTGAAGGGCTGGGAGGAGGAGGTGAGGAAGGTCAGGTACCTGGTGGGGGAGCTGGAGAGGATAGAGGGAACCAGGCAGCTGGGGGAGAGGCCCAAGAGGCACACGCTGGTCCAGGTGGAGTCCGAGGGCTTCTACCGGGTGTCGCAGAAGCACCGCAGGAGGGGCTTCTTCCTCTACGAGGAGCTCAGGGAGAGGGGGATCGTGGGGATCCAGCCGGGCCTCACCAGGCACTTCAAGCTCAACACCTACGGCCTGACCTGGGAGGAGGTGAAGCTGGTGGCGGAGAGCTTCCTGGAGATAGCCAGGAAGTACGGGCTGGCCGTCACCTAGGTTCCCACCAGCAGGGTCTCCACCAGGTCCCTGAGCCTCATGATGGCCGAGAGGGCCGCCAGGTAGCTCGTCCTAGGGTTGCCGGGGGAGGGCACGTTCCTGGCCACCGTCACCATCTCCCCGGCCTCCCCCACCATCCTTAGCTCGTGCACGTTCCTGTCCAGGGTGGGGTCCGCTATGATCCTCACCTTCAGCCTGTCGAAACCCACCCCCGCCAGGGCCAGCGTGGCGGCGATGTTCACGCTCTCGGGGAAGGCCTTCACGGCCTCCCTGGCCGTCCCCTCGAAGACCACCGCGGGCTCCTTCAGGTGGGAGAGGTCCACCCCCCTCTCCTCGAGGTAGGAGCTGTAGGCCAGGGCCGCCGGGGGCTTTCGGGTGGTGAGCTGCGCCTCCCTGATCCCCGCCAGCCCCGCCGCCTTCACCCCGTCCACCCCCAGGACGGAACCGGAGGGAATGTGGATCCTGCTCCCCCCGCTGGCCGCCGCCTCCCTTAGCCGGCGGAGGAGGTCCTCGTCGGCCAGGGCGCCCACGCTCATCACCATCAGGTCCTTTCCCGAGCGCAAAACCTCCTCCCCGTACTCCGCCACGGCCCCCTGGGAGGCGGCCTCCACCACCACCCTGGTCTCCGGGTCGGAGAGGATCTCAGAGAAGGAACTCGCCACCCTCACCCCTCCCCCCAGCTCCTCCGCCAGCCTCCTGCTCCTGCTCGGATCCCTGTCGAAGAGGTACCTGAGCTGCACCCTCCCCGCCCTTCCCTCCCTGACCGCCCTGGCCAGGATGCCCCCTATCTCACCGCATCCAAGGAGGGAAACCCCCAGCGGGCCTGCAGGGGAAGGCACCAAGAGCTCACCTCCCTCCTTCCCCCCCTCCCCGTTTAATCTTATCTAGCAGGGAACGGGGAACCGGCTGAGGAGGGAATAGAGCTCGGCCTGACCCAGCGAGGCCACCCAGAACATGAAGTCCCTCACCACCGAGGGGGAGCAGGGCTCCACGAGGTCCAGGGGCCGCCCCCCCAGCAGGCCCCCCACCCAGTCGCGCACCGTCACCCCGCTTATTTCCCTGGTGTAGAACCAATCGCAGAAGAAGATGGTGTGGGTTAGCCCGTAGGGAAGGAACCTGAAGAAGAGCGTGGGGTGCGAGCTTCTGATTTCGTCGGTGACACCGAGCAGCACCTCCCTGAACTGCTTGGGGGAGTAGCCCAGGAACACGGTACCTATGACCAAATCCATCTGGTCCTCGTAGAGGGCCCAGAGGCAGTCCTGGTACTTCTCAGCGAAGGCCAGCACGCCGTAGATGGGTTCTCCCCTCTCCCTGATCACCCTCACCGCCTTCTCCTTCACCCACTCCTCCTCCGGCAGCTTGCTCAGGTTTTGCAGCCATCCCCAGCAGTACTCGGTGGTCTGAAGGGTGAAGTTGGGGTTCCTTTTGGAAACCAGGGCGGGGCCGGCATCGCTGATGGCCGTCACGGGCCTTTGGAAGGTCAGACGGGCCACCCAGGTGCTCAGGAGGGTTCCGTACCCGCCCGCGCTCGAACCGGTGATCACCACCCTCTCCGGATCGGGAAGCTCCCTGGCCGCCCAGCGGATGGCAACGGCCGCATTGACGAAACCCACGTGGTAGACCACCCTGCTCTGGGAGGGTTTTAGGGGGTTGTGATACCTCATCACCCTGTTGCCCGAATGAACATCCGCCGTGGAGTAGGGGACCAGAACGAAGGTGTAATCGCGGAAGGGGTTGTTTTCGTTCCTCCTGTCGAAAATCCCCCTGGTCGCCCCTCCGGCCAGCAGGGGGAAGTCGGTGGGATCCTTCAGGGCCATCGTGAGGTAGGTGAGATAATCGGTCCCCGCACCTCCCCCCTCCAAGTAGATCAGAACCTTGTTGGAGGAGCCCCGGCTCACCTTGAGGTAGGTGCTCTTCCCCTCACCGTTCACGCAGGGAGGGGGCAGGGGCATTTTCTGCCAGTCGGTGCCGTCCTCGGGATCGTCCACGGGAAAGCTGGACAGAGGAGGCATGGAGGAGAGGTCCACCCGGAAGGGGTCGGCGTAATACTCCTTGAGTATCACCCGGTCCCTCCTGCAGGAAGCCGGTGTTGCCGTCAGGGGAAGGAGGGCTGAGGTGAGAAGCAGGAGGGAAACCGTGGCCGGGAGAGCCCTCATCCTCCCACCTTTCTTTTCTCCTATCCATAAAAAAAGGCTGTCCCCGCAGTTCCCTTTTCCTCCTCCCCCTTCTCACCATAGCAAGTTCGGAAAGGGAAGGGGACTAACCGAAAACCTCACTTTCCCACGTTCGATGCCCACCTGGTCCGAAGAAAAAAGGGATAAAAAGGACTGACGGAGGAGATATAGGGGCCATGAAAAGAGCTGAACGGGGAAGGGAATGGGCCTTTACATAAATCGGCTAGAGGAGCTGAGCAGGGAGGACCTACCCAGGGTGGGGGGTAAGGCCGCCAACCTGGGGGAAATGCACAACGCCGGCCTACCCGTCCCCTACGCCTTCGTGATCAACACCCGTGCCTACCGGGAGTTCATAGAGAAGAACGGGGTTTCCGAGAGAATCCGGGAGCTGCTGGCGAAGATAAACGTGGACGATCCGGTGGAGCTGGACAGGGGAACGGGGGAGCTGCGCTCCCTGATCGAGGGCTCCTCCATGCCCCCGGAGATAAGGGAGGAGATCCTGAGGGAGTACCGGGAGCTCTCCAGGAGGTTCGGGAAGGAGGAGGAGTACGTGGCGGTGAGGAGCTCGGCCACCGCCGAGGACGTCCCCGACGCCTCCTTCGCCGGACAGCAGCTCACCCTCCTCAACGTTAAGGGTGAGGGGGAGCTGCTGGAGGCCGTGAAGAAGTGCTGGGCCTCCCTCTTCACCTCCAGGGCCACCTTCTACAGGGCCAAGAAGGGTTTCGAGCACGAGAGGGTGCTCATCGCGCTGGTGGTGCAGAAGCAGCTGGGCAGGATGGAGGAGGAGGACTACCTCAGGGGGAGGTACAAGGCCGGGGTGGGCTTCACCCTACACCCCTCCACGGGGGACAAGACCAAAATCGTGGTGGAGGCCTCCTGGGGGCAGGGGGAGGCCGTGGTCTCGGGAGCGGTGACCCCCGACACCTACGTCCTGGACAAGAAGACGGGGAAGGTGGTGGAGAAACACATCGCCAAGAAGACCAGGATGGCGGTGGCCTCTCCCGGGGGCGGGGTTAGGGAGAGGGAGGTTCCGCCCGAGCTGGCGGAGAGGGAGTGCCTGACGGAGGACGAGCTGAGGCAGCTCTGGGAGCTGGCCCTGAAGCTGGAGGAGCACTACCGCACGCCCCAGGACTTCGAGTGGGCCAGCGAGGACGGAAGGGTCTTCCTGCTGCAGGCCAGGCCGGTGACGGTCCTCTACGAGGAGAAGGCGATGGAGGTGGAGGTGAAGCATCCTCCCCTGCTTAAGGGCCTTCCCGCCTCCCCCGGGGCCGCCATAGGGACGGTGAGGATCGTGAGAAGCCCACAGGAGGCCGCCCAGAAGCTGAGGAAGGGGGAGATCCTGGTGACGGAGATGACCTCCCCGGACTGGGTTCCCTACATGAAGATCGCCTCCGGCATCATCACCACCGAGGGAGGGATCACCTCCCATGCGGCCATCGTCTCTAGGGAGCTGGGAATACCCTGCATCGTGGGGGCCAGGGAGGCCCTGAAGGTCCTCTCGGAGGGCATGGTGATCACGCTGGATTCCAGGAAGGGGCTGGTATACGAAGGGGAGATCAGGGAGCTGCTGGCCAGGGAGAAGGCCCTGGAGATCTCCCCGGAGGAGGTGAGGGGGCTGAAGACCAAAACGAAGATCCTGATGAACCTGGGGGAGCCCGACGAGATAAGCAGGTACAGGGACCTACCCTTCGAGGGGATAGGGCTCATGAGGGTGGAGTTCATCATAGCCAGCTGGGTGGGGGAACATCCCAACTACCTCCTGGAGAAGGGGGAGGGGGAGAAGTACACGGAGAAGCTGGCGGAGGGAATAGCGAAGGTGGCGGAGGCCATCTATCCCAGGTTCGTGGTGGTGAGGTTCTCCGACTTCAAGACCAACGAGTACAGGGAGCTGAGGGGAGGGGAGAGGTACGAGCCCGTGGAGGCCAACCCCATGCTGGGCTGGAGGGGGGTCTCCCGCTACATCAGCCCCCAGTTCGAGAAGGCCTTCAGGCTGGAGTGCAGGGCCATCAGGAGGGTGAGGGAGAGGGGTCTGGACAACGTGTGGGTGATGCTCCCCTTCGTGCGCACCGTGTGGGAGGTGGAGAGGTGCCTGCAGATCATGAGGGAGGAGGGGCTGGAGAGGGGGGAGAAGTTCAAGGTCTGGCTGATGGCCGAGGTACCCAGCATCGTCTTCCTGGCGGAGGAGTTCTCCAGGTTCTGCGACGGCTTCAGCATAGGCAGCAACGACCTCACCCAGCTGGTGCTGGGGGTGGACCGGGACTCCGGGATCCTGGCCAACATGGGGTACTTCGACGAGAGGAACGAGGCGGTGAAGAGGGCCATAGAGGAGCTCATAAGGAAGGCCCATGCGAAGGGAGTGACCGTCTCCATCTGCGGCCAGGCCCCCAGCGTTTACCCCGAGTTCACGGAGTTCCTGGTGAGGTGCGGGATAGACAGCGTCTCCGTCAACCCCGACACCGTGGCCAGGACCAAGCTCCTGGTTTACCAGCTGGAGGAGAAGCTTAAGGGCTGAGCCGGGAAGGAAGGAGGATGGCCCCCACCTTCGTGAGCGTGAAGCCTGGCTTCGGGGGGCTGGAAGGGTCGTACGAGGAGGCCAGGGTGGTCTTCCTGGGCGTTCCCCTGGACTCCACCTCCTCCTACCGGAGCGGGAGTCGCTTCGCCCCCTCCAGGATAAGGGAGGCCTCCCTGAACCTGGAGACCCACCTCATGTCCCTGGGGGTGGAGCTGGCGGAGAGGGAGGGGATAGCGGACCTGGGTGACCTCCTCCTCTCCTCCGAGCTGGGGGAGGACGGCAGGAGGATAGAGGAGGCGGTACGGGGAATCCTGGAGGACGGGAAGCTGCCCGCCCTGCTGGGGGGGGAGCACACCCTCACCCTCTTCTCCCTGGCGGCCTTCCGGGACGTCTACCTCCTGCAGCTGGACGCCCACCGGGACCTGAGGGAGGAGTACCTGGGGAGCAGGATCAACCACGCCACGGTGATGAGGAGGGTGCTGGACCGGATGGAGCCCGAGAGGCTGATCCAGCTGGGGGTTAGGTCCTGCTCCTACGAGGAGGCGGAGTTCGGTAGAAGGAAGGGGATCAGGTTCTACACCACCGAGCAGCTGCTGGAGGAGGGGGAGGGCATCCTCAGGGAGGTGAGGAGGGAGGTGGGGTCTTCCCCCGTCTACCTCACGCTGGACCTGGACGTGCTGGATCCCGCCTTCGCCCCCGCCGTCTCCACCCCCGAGCCCGGGGGGCTGAGCACGCTGGACCTCCTGAGGATCCTGAGGGGGCTTAGGGGCCTTAACCTGAGGGGCTTCGACGTGGTGGAGGTGGTTCCTCCCTTCGATACGGGGATCACCGCCTTCGCGGCGGCCAGGGCCATCTACGAGCTGCTGGGGATACTGCTCTGAGGTTCCTTCCTCTCCACCAGCACGCTCCACCTCAGGGGGAGTTTGGCCCTGGCCCGGTCCAGGGCCTCCTTAGCCAGCTCCAGGAACTTCTCGGGCACCCTGACCGTCATCACCTTCTGGTCCGCCTTGACCCTGACCGCCGTCCCTATGGGGCGGCCGAAGGCCAGGCGCATGCCCTCCGAAACCCTGTCCGCCCCCGCCCCTATGGCCATGGGGTGATCCCTGAGGATCTGGTGGGGGTAGAGGCGGATCTTGAAGTGGTAGTTCTCCCTCCCCGCCACGGTCTCCAGCAGGCGGTTGGCCGCCATCCTGGCGGCCTCCAGGGCGTTGTGCCTGATCTGCCCCTGCTCCCTGGCCACCAGGGAGACCTCCAAGGGAAAGTCCCCGCCCGGGTTTCCCATGTCGAAGAAAGTCACGCGTGACCCGGGCACCCCGTCCACGAACTCCCTCCTGGTGTACGCGGGGCCGCTGAAGTGCCTGTAGCACTTACCGGGTTTCAGGGGCATGTCGGTTCCCTCCCAAACCTCCGGACCTGAAGTTTAAACCTTTGCTCAGACCCCCTTCTTCCTCTGCCTGAGCCTCCTGAGCTTCCTGCGCATCCTCTTCCTCACCCACTTCCAGCGCATCCTGCCCTTCTTCTTCCACTTCCTGGGCCTTTTCCCCATGGTAATCTTCCCCCTTTGCTCCGCCGGGAATAAAACCCTAGGGGTGAATCCTCCTCAGGACCCTCTCCACCTTGGGTCTGACCTCCCTCCTCCTCCCCTCCAGCTCCTCCAGGAACCTCCTGACCAGCCCCATCACCTCCCGCTTGCACTCCCCGCAGATGATCTCCCCCCTCTCGCACCTCTCCTTCATCTCCAGTAGCTCCCGGTCCTCGGGCCTGAAGTGGTAGAGGCAGAGCTCGTACACCAGGCACTTGGAGGGGTCCCCACCCTTCTCCCTCTGCTCCCTGGCCGTGGGCCTCCCCCCGGTGAGGGCGTCCCAGATCTTCCTCTCCCAGACCTCCGGGGGATCGGTGAGGAAGAGGGCGGACTCGGGCCTGCTGCTGGACATCTTGCCCCCGAAGAGGTCCCTCATCAGACGGTGGTAGGTGGAGGAGGGGGGAAGGAAGCCGTACTCCTCCGAGAACTTGGCCGCCACATCCCTGGCCAGCCTGAGGTGGGGGTCCTGGTCCACCCCCACCGGGACCACCGTAGGGCGGGGGCCCCCGAACTCCTCCAGCTGGGGGTGGAGGATATCGGCCACGTCTATCATGGGGTAGTAGAGGTGGGAGAGGTGGGTCTCCCCGGAGAAGCCGTAGATGGCCCTCACCTCGCTGAAGTTGACCTTCCTGGCCAGGCTGTAGGCCAGTCCCTGCACCTCGGCGCTTCTGGACTGGAAGTAGACCCTGCACCTCTCCAGGTCCAGCCCCAGGGCCTCGCAGTTCAGGAGGTACTCCTCAAAGGCTATCTCCTTGCACCTCTCGTACGGGATCCCCCTGGCCGAGAAGGCCTCCATGTCCGCCACGCAGAGGAAGATCTCCCCTCCCCTGGACTGGTACCAGATGAGCTGGTCCACCACCATCTTGTGCCCCAGGTGCATTTTCCCGCTGGGCATCAGCCCGGTCATCACCGCGTACCTCCCCCCTCCCACCATCCTCTCCAGGACCCTCCCGAAGTCCCGGTGGCCGAAGATCACCCCCCTCCTCATGAGGAGGTGGGGCTGGGGGAGGCGCGGGAGGAGCTCCTCGAAGCGCTCTATCCCGAACTCCTGCATGAGCCTGGCGTAGTCCTCGGGAATACCCGCCCCCCAGGGATCGACCGCGGCGGGCATTACGGCTTCTCCCTCCTGAGGGAGTAGTAGGTCACGTCCCCCTCATCGTCCACCACCGCGAAGAGCATGGTCTTCCTCACGGAGTGGGCCAGCCTAACGGCCCTGGCCAGCTCCGGGGGAGTCAGCCTCGCCCCCTCCCTCAGGGCGTGGACCAGGTACCTGGAGTGGACCTCCCCAGGCCTCTCCCCCTTGCCGTAGACCCTGAAGTGGGACCCGAACTTGAGTCCCGTCTTCACCACGTAACCCCTGGAGCGCAAGTCGGAGTATACCGCGTACTTCAGCATCAGCTCGGAGTCCACCCTGGAGAACCTGCGGCAGAGCTCCTCCCAGCCCAGCGCCTTCCCCGACTTCCCCTCCACCGCCTCCGCCTTCCCGTTCTCCACCAGGTAGAGGATCTCCAGGGGGGCCAGCTGCAGCCTCCCCCCGCTGAGCGGCTTCCCGAAGGCCCCCTTCTGGTAGAGCTGGCTGGCCTGCTCCTCCTCCAGCACCAGACCCCTGTCCCTGTACACCCTCACCCTCGCCGGGGGCTCCATCCCACCATCCCAGAGGGCTCCGCCCCTAAAAAGCCGAGGCTCAGTCCATGAACTCCTCGGGCCTGGGAACCTCCAGCTTCAGGCCCTTCCTCTTCCTGGTGTTGGCCACCACCTGCGCCTGCAGCTCCGGGGAGAGCCTCTCGAAGCGCTCGAACTCCGTGGCCCACAGGGCCCTCCCCTCCGTCTCCGACCTCATCTCCGCCGCCAGGCCGAAGGAGTTGGCCACGGGCAGGAGGGCCCTTATCACCGTCACGGCCTCCCCCTCCGGCTCCATGGCTATGATCCTCCCCCTCCTCCCCTGGATCACCTTTATCACCCCTCCCATGAACTCGGTGGGGACGCGCACCTCCAGCCTGAAGAGGGGCTCCAGCACCACGGGGTTGGCCATGAGGATGCAGGCCTGGATGGGTCTCCTCACCGCCGGTATGATCTGGGCGGGACCCCTGTGGACCGAATCCTCGTGCAGGATGGCATCGTTGATGATCACCTTCACCCCCCTCAGCGGCTCCCTCATCACCGGTCCCTCGTTGGCCACCTGGGTGAAGGCCTCCCTGATGTAGTCCTCCACTTCTCCCATGTACTGGATCCCCTTGGTCATGTCCACCAGCACGTTGCCACCCACCACCGCCATCACCCCCTTGGCCGCATCCGCGCTCCAGCCCAGCTTCCTCAGGAGGGCGGCCCTCTCCCTCGCGTCCTGCTTGTCCGTGATCTTCTTCTCGTCTATGGCCTGCAGGACCTCCGGCTCCAAGGGCTCCACGCTTATCTGGAACCTGTTGTGCTTGTTGGGCGACTTCCCCTCCACCGGCCCGGCCTTTCCCGTGATGGTCTCCCTGTAGACCACCAGGGGCTCGGAGGTCTTGATCTCCAGGCCCGCCTCCTTGAGCTTGTACTCCACGATCTCCAGGTGGACCTCCCCCATTCCCGAGATGAGGTACTCCCCCGTCTCCTCGTTGATCTTCACCCTCACGTTGGGGTCCTCCCTGGCTATCTTGTTCAGCTGGTTGACCAGCTTGGGCAGGTCCTGGAAGTTCTTGGGCTCTATGGCCAGGGTGACCACGGGCTCGCTTATGTACCTCAGCTCCTCGAAGCCCACCGCCTCCACCCCCGTCTCCACCAGGGTCTCCCCCACCACCGCCTCCTTCATCCCTATCACCGCCGCTATGTTCCCGGCTGGCACCTTCTCCACGATCTCCCTCTTGGGTCCTATGTAGATCCCCACCTGCTGGATCCTGGCCTCCTGCTTGGCCCCCACCAGCCTCACGGTCTTCCCCCTCTCCACCGTCCCCGAGAAGACCCTGCCGGTGGAAATCACCCCCGCCTGCTCGTCCACGATGATGTCGGTGATGATCATGCACAGCTTCCCGGAGGGATCGCAGGAGAGCATGGCCTTCCCCAGCTCGCTGTTCGGATCACCCTTCCAGAGCTTGGGGATGCGGAGCCTCTGGGCCTCCAGCGGGTTGGGGAGGTGCCTCACCACCATGTCCAGGACCACCTCGTAGACCGGCGTCCTCTTGGCCAGCTCCGCCCTCTTCCCCTCCCTGGAGGCCTCCAGCACCTCCTTGAAGGTGATGCCCTTCTTCTTCATCTGTGGGACGGAGAGGGCCCACTTCTCCTTGGCGGAGCCGAAGGCCACGGATCCCTCCTCCACCCTCACCTGCCACTTTTCGGCCAGCTCCCTGGGGGCGTACTTCTTGAGGAGCTCGTTGAAATGGAGGATGAGCTTGGCCAGCCTGGCCTGGATGGCCTCGGCGGGGAGCTTGAGCTCGTCTATGAGCCTGTCCACCTTGTTGATGAAGAGGACGGGGCGGGTGTACTCCTGGAGGGCCTGCCTGAGCACGGTCTCGGTCTGGGGCATGATCCCCTCCACGGCGTCCATCACCACGATCACCCCGTCTATGGCCCTGAGCGCCCTGGTGACGTCCCCCGTGAAGTCCACGTGCCCGGGGGTGTCCAGAAGGTTGATCAGGTACTCCCCGTCCTCCAGCTCGTGGACCAGGCTCACGGCGGAGGTCTGAACCGTGATGCCCCTCTGCTGCTCTATCTCCAGGAAGTCGGTGAAGAGCTGCTCCCCCGCCAGCTCGAAGCTTATGATGCCGGAGGCCGCCACCAGGGAGTCGGTGAGGGTGGTCTTCCCGTGATCGACATGGGCCACTATCCCTATGTTCCTCACCCTCTCCGTCTTCCACATCAGCTTCTCCACATCGGATACGTGCTTGTACCGGTGCATGTCCTCACCTTTGCAAACCCCTTACCCTCAGAGGGGGATAAATAATTTGTTTGACTCTATCTCCTCTTCCCTGGCGGGAGGGGGGAACTCCTTGGGCAGGTCCCCTCCCTGCCCTATACCCAGCGTGTTGCCTATCCCCGCCACTATCACCCGGTCCCCCTTTTTGGTCCTCTCCCTCACGGCCCTCTTTACCCTCTCCACCGCCTCGTCCGCCGCCTTGGCGATCCTGCTGTTCATCTGGGTGATGGCCTCCCTGAAGGACTCCTTCACCACGATGGCGTCCAGGGGGATTCTGTGCTTCACCGCCACCTGCTCGATCTTGTACTTCTCCGTGGGTGGTCCCCCTATGGCCGCTCCCACCCCCTCGATCACCTCCCCGCTCCTCTCCCCCTCCAGCTTCAGGGCCGCGTCCACCATGATGATCCTGGAAATCCTCCCCCTCCTCACCAGCCTGCTTATGAGCTCCCCTGGCTTGCCCACCCGTCCCCCCGGTCCCTTGGCCTTCACCACCAGGAGCCTGCGCCCCTCGAACTCCCTCTCCCCCACCACCGTGTCCTCCACCGGCTCCCTCACCTTCGCCCCGTCGAAGAGCTTGGCCGCCACCAGCGCCCCCACCCCGTCCCCTATGGGCTTCCCCTCGGAGAAGACCCTGGTGGCGTCCCTGTAGGCCTTGGCGTACTCCCTGAAGAGGGGCATGTACATCTGGATGGCCATGGCCAGCTGGTAGCTCTTGGTCTTCTCCGCCAGCAGGAGGAAGTGCCTGACCATCCTGTATAGGTAGTGGCTGGCCATCGCCCCCTCTATCACCATCTCCAGCGTGGCCGCCTCCTCGGGGTTGGCCCTGGGGGCGAAGCGGGCCACCGCCTCCTCGAACCTCTTCTTCCTCACATCCAAGATGTGGTCCAGCCTCTGGATGACACCCGCCGGATCGTCCGACACGGGCTCTATGGCGAAGAACTCGAGGAAGTTGCCCAGCTCCTCCTCCAGGTCCCTCTTGGTGCGACCGTGCTTCTGGAGGGAGAGGAGGGCTATCCTCCTGGTCTCCTTGGCCCACTCCTCCAGCTCCTTCACCGACTTCCTCATCTTGGAGAGCAGGAGGTTGGACTGCATGGACATGAGCTGTGGAGTGAGGTAGCTCCACAGCACCCCGAAGATGAAGAACATTATCATCCACAGCAGCAGGCTCTCCATCCCGGTGTTCCACGCCATGTCCTTCCTCTTCTCTCTCTCCTCCCCCCCTAAAATCTTAGGGTTATATCCCCTCCCCCCGAAGGAGAGAAGAGATGGTCCTTTCGGGGGTCCGTAAGAGGGACGGGAGGGTCGTTCCCTTCGAGCTGAGCAGGATCACCGACGCCATCCACAAGGCGATGGTGGCGGTGGGGGAGGGGGGGAGGGAGGAAGCGCTGGAGGTTTCCCGGGAGGTCCTCCTAGCCCTGGAGGAGAGGTTCCCGGGAGGAACCCCCTCCGTGGAGGAGATCCAGGACCTGGTGGTGAGCACCCTGGCGAAAAGGGGCTACCCCAGGGTGGCGGAGGAGTACGAGAGCTACAGGAGGAAGAAGGCCGAGCTCAGGAGGCTGAGGCAGGAGCTGGGCCTGGTGGAGGAGCCCAAGCTCTCCGCCAACGCCCTGGAGGTGCTCCACCGGAGGTACCTGCTGAGGAACGAGGAGGGGAGGGTGGTGGAGACCCCCTCGGGGATGTTCAGGAGGGTGGCCAGGGCCGTGGCCAAGGCCGACGAGGACCCGGAAAGGGCGGAGGAGGAGTTCTACCGGGTGATGAGCAGGCTGGAGTTCCTCCCCAACTCCCCCACCCTCTTCAACGCCGGGGCCCCCCTGGGGCAGCTCTCCGCCTGCTTCGTCCTCCCGGTGGAGGACTCGCTGGAAAGCATCTTCGACGCCCTGAAGGCCATGGCCCTCATAGAGAAGACGGGGGGAGGGGTGGGCTTCGACTTCTCCAGGCTCAGACCCAGGGGGGATGTGGTGAGGTCCACCAAGGGGGTGGCCTCCGGACCCGTCTCCTTCATGAGGATCTTCGACGTGGCCACGGAGGTGATCAAGGCGGGGGGGAAGAGGAGAGGGGCCATGATGGGCATCCTGAGGGTGGACCACCCCGACATCCTGGAGTTCATCACCGCCAAGCAGGAGGAGGGGAGGCTCACCAACTTCAACCTCTCGGTGGCGGTGACGGACGACTTCATGGAGAGGCTACGGAGGGAGGAGGAGTACGAGCTCATCAACCCCAGGAACGGGGAGGTGGTGCGCAGGATCCCCGCGGCGGAGGTCTGGGAGAGGATGGTGGAGAGCGCCTGGAGGGGGGGAGATCCGGGGCTCATCTTCATAGACGAGATCAACAGGCACAACCCCACCCCCGAGCTGGGGAGGATAGAGGCCACCAATCCCTGCCTCGCGGGGGACACCTGGGTGGTCACCGAGGAGGGCCCGGCGCAGGTGGAGCAGATCGCGGGAAGGGCGGTGAGGCTGCTGGTCAACGGCAGGTTCCATCCCACCTCCGCTGAGGGCTTCTTCTGCACGGGAGAGCGGGAGACCCTGGAGATTCGCACCCGCAAGGGCTTCTGCCTCACCGTCACCCCGGAGCACCCCCTGCGGGCGGTCACCCGCCTGACCCGCCGGGCGCTGGAGTCGGAGTGGAAACGGGCTGGAGACCTGAAGGTGGGGGACCTGGTTCTCCTGGGGGAGCACCGGGAGGCCGAGTGGAAGGGGCGCGGGACCTGGGAGGAGGGCTACCTGCTGGGGCTCCTGGTGGGAGACGGGGCCATCAGCCGGGGGCGAGCCGTCATCTCCATCCGGGGGAAGGGAGCCGGGCCGGAGGCGGTGCGCCGGAAGGTCGAGGAGATAGTCGCAACCCTGCCCCACCGGGCCGATTCCGGCGGCTTCACCCGTGGGAGGGGGGGGAAGGAGTACCGCCTGCGGCTCAAAGCCCTTTGCGACCTGGCCAGGAGCTACGGCCTCTCCGAGGACTTCAAGGGGGTCTCGCCGGAGATGGAGCGGACCAGCAGCGACTTCCACGCCGGCTTCCTGCGGGGCCTCTTCGACACGGACGGGACCGTGGTGGGAAACCGGGTGAAGGGGTTGTCGGTGCGTCTGGCTCAACCCGACCTTTCCCTGCTGAGGGCCGTCCAGAGGATGCTCCACCGGCTGGGAATCGTCTCCACCCTCCACCAAGACCGGAGGCGCGGGGAGACCTCAAGGCTCCCGGACGGTCGGGGAGGCGGGAGGGACCACGGGGTGAGGGCCCAGCGTGAGCTGATCATCAGCAGGGAAAACGTGATCCGTTTCGCAAGGCGCGTGGGGTTCACCGATGTGGAGAAGGCCGCGCGACTGCAGCGGGGGCTGGCCACCTACCGCAGGAGAATGGCCCGGGAGAGGTTCGTGGACGAAATCGTGGCCATAGAGCCGCGCGGCAGGGCCAGGGTGTACGACGCGAGGGTACCCGGCATCCACGCCTTCGACGCCAACGGCTTCTACGTCCACAACTGCGGGGAGCAGCCCCTCCTCCCCTACGAGTCCTGCAACCTGGGGAGCATCAACCTCTCCAGGATGGTGAGGGGGGGAGAGGTGGACTGGGAGAGGCTGGAGGAGATCACCAGGATAGCGGTGAGGTTCCTGGACAACGTGATAGAGGTTAACCGCTTCCCCCTCCCCGAGATAGAGAGGACGACCAAGCTCACCAGGAAGATAGGGCTGGGGGTGATGGGCTTCGCCGACATGCTGATCAGGCTGGGCGTCCCCTACGACTCCGAGGAGGCCCTGCGGACCGCGGAGAGGGTGATGGGCTTCATCTCCGAGAAGGCCAGGAAGGAATCGGTGGAGCTGGGGGAGAAGAGGGGATCCTTCCCGCACTTCGACAGGAGCGTGTGGAAGGGGAAGTACCCCTCCCTCAGGAACGCCACCGTCACCACCATCGCCCCCACCGGGACCATCAGCATCATAGCCGGTTGCTCCAGCGGGATAGAGCCCCTCTTCGCCCTCTCCTTCATGAGGAACGTGCTGGAGGGGACCAGGCTCTTCGAGGTGAACCCCCTCTTCGAGAGGGTGGCCAAGGAGAGGGGCTTCTACAGCACCTCGCTGCTGGAGAAGATCGCCAGGAGGGGAGGAAGCGTGCAGGGGCTGGAGGAGGTGCCCAGGGAGGTGAGGGAGGTCTTCAGGACCGCCTTCGACCTCTCCCCCGAGTGGCACGTCCGCATGCAGGCCGCCTTCCAGAAGCACGTGGACAACAGCGTGAGCAAGACGGTGAACCTGCCCGCACACGCCGGGAAGGAGGAGGTGAGGAAGGTTTTTGAGCTGGCCCACAGGCTGAGGTGCAAGGGCATCACGATCTACCGCTACGGAAGCAGGGAGAAACAGGTGCTGTACTTCTCGGAGCCGGGACACCTGGTGGCGGGGCCGGAGTACTCCGGGGGGTGCCCCACCCCGGCCTGCGCTTTCTGACATGGGAGAAGTCTACGTCCTGACGGGAACGGGCGCGGGGAAGACCACGAGCGCCCTGGGCCTGGCCCTGAGGGCGGTGGGGCAGAGGAAGAGGGTGATCGTCATCCAGTTCCTGAAGTGGTGGAAGGACACGGGGGAGTACAAGGTGAGGAGGAGGCTGGCCCCCTACTACGAGATCCACCAGTTCGGGAGGAAGGGGTGGAAGAAGAAGGAGGAGCTGGGGGAGGAGGACCGGGAGCTGGTGAGGAGGGGGCTGGAGTTCGCCAGGGAGGTGGCCAGGAAGAAGAGGCCAGACCTCCTCATCCTGGACGAGCTGAACCTGGCCCTGGCCTGGGGGATGGCGGAGGTGAAGGAGGTGCTGAGGCTCCTGGACGAGATGCCGGAGAAGACGGATGTGGTCATCACGGGGAGGTACGCCCCCCAGGAGCTGGTGGAGAGGGCGGATGTGGTGAACGAGGTGGTGGAGATCAAGCGACCCAGGCGCCTGATCACCAAGAGGGGAATCCAGTACTAGCTACTCGAAGACGATGGTCTTGTTCTCGTAGACCAGGATCCTCCTCTCGCAGTAGAGCCTCACGGCCTCGCTCAGGCTGATCTTCTCCAGGTTCTCGCTCTTCCTCACCAGGTCGGCCAGGCTGTCCTTGTGGCTTATCCTCACCACGTCCTGGTAGATGATGGGTCCCTCGTCCACCTCCTCGCTCACGAAGTGGGCGGTGGCCCCTATGAGCTTCACCCCTCTGCGGTAGGCCTGCGTGAAGGGATCCTTCCCGGGGAAGGCCGGGAGGAAGGAGGGGTGCACGCTTATGATCCTGTTCCTGAACTCCTCCACGAACTGGGGGGAGAGGATCTTCCCGTACCTGGCCAGGACCACCAGCTCCACCCCCTCCCTCCTGAGCAGCTCGATCTGCCTCCTCTCCCCCTCCTCCCTCCTCTGCAGGTCGACCGGGAGGTGGTGGAAGGGTATCCCGAACATCCTGGCCACCCCCTCCCCGTCGGGCCTGTCCCCGATGATGAGGGGGATCTCGCACCTCAGCCTCCCCTCCTTCCAGCGGGCCAGCAGATCGTAGAGGCAGTGGAGGTGCCTGGAGACCATGATCCCCGCCCTCGGCCTCTCCGAGCTGAAGTGGATCCTCCAGTCCGCCCGGAGCTCCGAGGCCAGCGGGAGGAAGGCCTCCCCTATTTTTTCCCTGGGGAGCCTGAAGTCCTCCAGCGTCCACTCCACCCTGGCGAAGTACCTCCCGAACTCCTCATCCACGTGCTGGTCGAAGTGCACGATGTTCCCGTTGTTCTGCCAGATGAAGGTGGAGATCCTGGCGTCTATTCCCTTCGCATCGGGGCAGGAGAGAAGGAGGATGGCGGTTTCCATCACCCAGACAGGGAAAGAATGCTATAAGACTTTCGGAAAATCCTAGTGGTACCTTCGGGGCTTCGGGCATCGGAACCTTTGGCTACGTGACCTGCAGGGAAAAGACGACTGAAGGAGGCCCTCCTTTCGAGGAGTTCCGTCCTGTGGGATTCGTTCGAGTTGGCTATCACCCCTATGCACGACACCTTTGCCTAGACATAGGGGCCGTGAGGGGGGCCAGCGTTGGGGCCTCCTTCAAGACTATGAGGACTTCCCAAGTCTGTTATAAATCCTTCGGGTCGGGGAGCCTGAGGTTCAGCCGCTCCGCCACCCTCCCGAAGAGCTCCACCCAGGCGGGATCCCTTCCCCGGGCCCTCCTTTCCCGGTATTCCCCCAGGAGCCGGAAACAGCTTACCTGCGCCCTCCAGGGGTTGGGCTTGAGGGGGAGGGAGAGGGCCCTCTCCATCTCCTCCAGCACCTTCAGGTCTCCCGGCCCCCCCGAGAGCCTCCCCGCCAGCTCCCCCAGCTTCCTGGAGAGAACGAGGGAGAGGAGGGGAACGTCCACCTCCAGCGAGAGTTCCTTCATCTCCCCCATCCTCCTGGCCGCCCTCTCGAAGTTGCCCTCCTCCAGCTCCCTCCTGAGCTCCAGGTTCATCCAGAACTCCAAGAGGGTGGAGAACTCCCTGGGCAGGCCCCTCTCCCCCTTCTTGGAGGAGGGGAGGAGGCACACCGTCTCCTCCAGCAGGAAGAGGAGGGCCCCCAGCCTCTCCTCCACCATCCTCTCCAGCACCTCCCTGCGGGGATCGCCCAGCAGATGGCGGAGGGTGTAGTGGAGGGGGAAGTTCTCCTCCGCCACCCTCACCGCCTCGTCCACCCCCCTCCCCATGGCTTCCCTAAGCTCCCCCAGCAGGTGGGGGGGAAACTCCCCCTTTCCCTCCCTCAGGAAGGCCAGGGGAAAGAACCAGGGGGTGAGGAGGGCGCAGAAGTGGAAGGAGGCCCTCTCCCCCGTCAGCCTGGACCGCAGCTCCAGCCTCCCCAGCCTGATCCTTCCCCTTTCCCCCTCCTCGCCGTAAGCTATCTTCCCCTCCACCTCGCAGGAGAAAAAGGGGGAGGGGAAGCCGGGGCGGAAGAGGGATAGGAGGGCCAGGTTGGAGGCCACCCTCCCCAGGTCGGAGGCTGAGGGCCTCACCAGCCTCTCGTAGACCCCTGCCCCCGTCCCGAACTCGGGGAGGTTGCTGGGCGCCCTCCCCAGCCTGCGCACGAACTCAGGCTCCAGGTCCACCCCCGTGGCCTCCCTGGCCAGCTGAAGGGCCCTGGCCGCGTGCCTGAGGGCAATCACCGTCTCCAGCCCGGAGATCTCGTCGAAGAACCATGCACAGCTGGAGTACATCAGCAGGAGGTGCCTCTGCATCTCCAGCAGCTTCAGGAGCCTCACCCTCTCCCCCTCCTCCAGTCCCCCCGCCCCCTGCCTCCTCAAGAACTCCTCAAGGACCTCGGTGGAACGGCTCAGCACCACCTCCACGTACTCCTCCCTGGCCCTCCAGGGATCCCTCACCATCCTCCCCGCCTCTCTCTCGTAGAGGGAGGAGAGGGCGTCCCTGAGCCAGTCCAGCGCCTCCCTGAGAGGTCCCCTCCATTTCCGGCTCCACCCTTCTCTCCTCACCAGGCCGCACCCACAGTCGCTCCTCCACCTCTCCAGCCCGTGGGCGCAGCTCCAGGAGGTGTTCTCAAAGATCTGAACCTCATGGGTGGGAGGGTGCCTCTCCAGGTACTCCCCGTACACGGTGGGCCTCACCTCCCCCCTGGTCTCCAGGTACCTGAAGCAGTAGGCCAGGGCCATGTCCCCGAACCTGTGGTGGTGCCCGTAGGTCTCCCCGTCCGTGGCCAGGTGAAGTAACTGGGGACCGGGCCTAGAAAAGCTCCCCAGGATCCTCCTCGCCAGCTCCTCCCCGCTGTGCAGGAGGCCCCCGAAGGCCACCCCGAAGGAGAGCTCCCCGTGGTAGAAGAAGAGGGCGATGGACCTGCCGGAGGGGAGGCGGCAGAGGTAGGGCATGGTGGGATCCACCCTCCCCCCCGAGACCTCCCTCCACTCCCCCCTCCCGATCTCCCTCACCCTGGCGGCCTGGTGGGGGGCCAGGACGGTGAACCTCACCCCCCTCTCCGCCAGCAGCTCCAGGGTCTCCAGGTTCACGGCGGTCTCCGGGAGCCACATCCCCTCGGGCTCCCTCCCGAACCTGTGCCTGAAGTCCCTGATGCCCCACAGGACCTGGGTGCGCCTTTCCCTGGGGCTGTCCAGTGGGAGGATGGAGTGGGCGTAAGGGTGGGCCAGGGCAGAGCCATGGCCGGAGAACCTTTCCCTGCTCACCCTGTCGGCCTCCAGGATGGCCCGGTAGACCTCCCCGCACCTCCTCTCCAGCCAGGAGAGGAGGGTGGGGCCGAAGTCGAAGCTCATCCGGGAGTAGTTGTCGACGAAGTCCCTAACCCTGAGGGCCTCGTCCAGAACGGGAGAGAAGGTGTTGGGGGCGTAGCACTCCTCCGTAATCCTCTCGTTCCAGTCGTGATGGGGGTAGGCCCCCTCCTCCTCTTCCACCTCCCCGGTCCAGGGGTTCTCCCGGGGAGGCTGGTAGAAGTGGCCGTGGATGCAGAAGTACCTCATCCCCCACCCTCCGGACCCTTGAAGTAAAGGCAGCCCAGGGGAGGGAGGGTAAGGGAGAGGGAGAAGGGCCTCCCGTGCCAGGGGACGGGCTCGGCCCAGGCTCCCCCCAGATTACCCTGCCCGCTACCCCCGTACTCCCTGGCATCGCTGTTCAGCACCTCCCTCCAGAAACCGCCCGCAGGCACTCCTATCCTGTATCCGTACCTGGGGACCGGGGTGAAGTTGCAGACCACCAGCAGGGGGGACCCCTTCTTCCCCCTCCTGAGGAAGGAGATGATGCTCTTCTCCACGTCGCTGAAGTCCACCCATTCGTAGCCCGCGGGATCGAAGTCCAGCTCGTACAGGGCGGGCTCCCTGCGGTAGAGGTGGTTCAGGTCCCTCACCCACCTCTGGAGGCCCCGGTGGTCCTCGAACTGGAGGGCGTGCCACTCCAGGCTCTCGTCGTGCACCCATTCCCTCCACTGCCCGAACTCTCCCCCCATGAAGAGGAGCTTCTTTCCCGGATGGCCGTACATGTAGCCGAAGAGCAGGCGTAGGTGGGCGAACTTCTGCCAGACGTCCCCGGGCATCTTCCCGAAGAGAGAGCCCTTGCCGTAGGTGACCTCGTCGTGGGAAAGGGGAAGGACGAAGTTCTCCGAGTAGGCGTACCACATGCTGAAGGTGATGAGGTCGTGGTGGTACTTCCTGAACAGGGGGTCCAGGGAGAAGTACCGGAGGGTGTCGTGCATCCAGCCCATCTTCCACTTCAGCCCGAAACCCAGCCCCCCCGCATAGGTGGGCCTGGTGACCATGGGCCAGGCGGTGGACTCCTCCGCTATCATCTGCACGTCCGGATACTCCCCGTACACCACTTCGTTCAGCCTGCGCAGGAAGTGGATGGCCTCCAGGTTCTCCCTTCCCCCGTACTCGTTGGGCACCCACTCCCCCTCCTTCCTGCCGTAGTCCAGGTAGAGCATGGAGGCCACGGCGTCTATCCTGAGGCCGTCGGCGTGGTACCTGTCCAGCCAGAAGAGGGCGCTGCTGATGAGGAAGGCCCTGACCTCGTGCCTGCCGTAGTTGAAGAGGCAGCTGCCCCACTCGGGATGAATCCCCTTCCTGGGATCGGCGTGCTCGTAGAGGTGGGTGCCGTCGAAGAAGACCAGCCCGTGGCCGTCCGAGGGGAAGTGGGAGGGAACCCAGTCCAGGATCACCCCTATCCCCCTCCGGTGCAGGGAGTCCACCAGCCCCATGAACTCCTGGGGGGTCCCGTACCTGCTGGTGGGGGCGAAGTAACCCGTGACCTGGTACCCCCAGGAGCGGTAGAAGGGGTGCTCCATCACGGGAAGGAACTCCACGTGGGTGAAGCCCATCTCCTCCACGTAGGCCGGCAGCTCCCTGGCCAGCTCCGCGTAGGTTAGGAAGCGGTTCCCCTCCTCCGGCACCCTCCTCCAGGAGCCCAGGTGCACCTCGTAGATGGACATGGGGGAGGAGAGGGAGTTCCTCTTCCTCCTCTCCTCCATCCACTCCCCGTCCCCCCACTCGTACTCCAGGTCCCAGACCACCGACGCCGTCCTCGGGGGGACCTCGCTGAAGAAGGCGAAGGGATCGGCCTTGTCCGCCGCGTACCCCCCGTACCTGGAGATCACGCGGTACTTGTACAGGTCCCCCTTCCCCGCCCCCTCCACGAAGCCCTCCCATATCCCCGAGCCGTCCTCCCTGGGCCTGAGCGGGTGGGCGCCTGGATCCCAGCCATTGAAGCTCCCTATCACCGAGACGTAGGCGGCGTTGGGGGCCCAGACGGCGAAGTGCACCCCCCTCCTCCCCTCCACCTCCGCGAGGTGGGCCCCCAGCTTGTGGTATAGGCGGAAGTGCTCCCCCCTCCTGAAAAGGTAGATGTCGTAGTCCGTGAGGGGGCTCCAGCCCTCCTTCCCACCCTCCTGAGGCTTCATCACCCTATATCTCTCCCCCCACCAAAAGGATTGCCGGTGAGATGAAGGTCTTCATCCTCTGCGAGAAGCCCTCGGCCGCCTCCAAGATCGCCATGGCGCTGGGGGAGGGGAGGGCCGTGAAGAGGGAGAGGAGGGGGGTGCCCTACTACGAGCTGGAGGTGGACGGGAAGGAGGCCGTGGTGGTGCCCTCGCTGGGACACCTCTTCACCCTGAAGAACTCCAAGCCCTTCAGGGACTACCCCCTTTACGACGTGGAGTGGGTTCCCTCCTACCTGGCGGACAGGAGGGCCGGCAGGACCAAGGACTTCCTGGAGGTCATAAGGGAGCTGTCCGCGGGGAGCGAGGAGTACGTGGTGGCCACGGACTTCGACGTGGAGGGGAGCGTGATAGGGTGGACGATCCTCAGGTACCTCTGCGGGGAGGAGGCGGTGAAGAAGGCCAAGCGCATGAAGTTCTCCACCCTCACCGCCGAGGAGCTGAGGGAGGCCTACCGCCGCCTCCTGCCCAGGCTGGACTTCGAGCTGGTGGATGCCGGGATAGCGAGGCACGTGCTGGACTGGTACTGGGGGATGAACGTGAGCAAGGCCCTGAGCTCCTCCGTGCAGAGGGCCTGCGGGGGCTTCCTCAAGCTCTCCGCCGGGAGGGTGCAGACCCCCACCCTGAGGTTCCTGAGCGAGAGGGAGAGGGAGATCAGGGAGTTCAGGCCCAGGCCCTTCTGGGTGGTGAAGCTGGTGCTCAGGGCGGGGAAGCTCAGGCTGGTGGCCGAGCACGAGAAGGAGCGCTTCTGGGAGGAGGGGGAGGCCCTCAGGGTCAAGGAGGCCTGCGGGGGGGCCCTGGCCGAGGTGAGGAGGGTGGAGGTTAGGCAGCACCGCCGCTCCCCCCCCGTGCCCTTCGATCTGGGAACCCTGCAGGCCGAGGCCTACCGCTGCTTCGGCTACTCCCCCCTCCGCACCCAGGAGATGGCCCAGGCCCTCTACCAGGCGGCCCTCATAAGCTACCCCAGGACCGGCTCCCAGAAGCTCCCGCCCTCCCTCAACTACCCCCAGCTCCTGCGAAGGCTGGGGGAGATGGAGCCCTACCGGGAGGACGTGAAGAGGCTCCTCTCCCTGCCGGAGCTAAGGCCCCACGAGGGACCCAAGACGGACCCCGCCCACCCCTCCATCTACCCCACCGGGGAAAAGCCGGGGGAGCTCACCGGCCCCCAGCGCAACCTCTTCGACCTCATCGTGAGGAGGTTCCTGGCGGTCTTCGGGGAGCCGGCCCTGGTGGAGAGCACCTCGGTGGAGCTCTCCTGCGGGGGGGAGAGCTTCCGCCTCTCCGGGAGGAGGGTGGTGAAGAGGGGATGGCTGGACCTCTACGGAAAGTACGCGGAGGCCGAGGAGGTTCCCCTTCCCCCCCTGAAGGAGGGGGAGAGGCTGGAGGTGGAGGAGGTGAGGCTGGAGAGGGGGGAGACCCAGCCTCCCCCCAGGTACAACCCCGCCTCCGCCATAAGGGAGATGGAGGCCAGGGGGCTGGGGACAAAGGCCACCAGGGCCCCCATCCTCCAGAACCTGTACGAGAGGGGATACATCTTCGGGGAGAGGATCACGGTGACGGACCTGGGCCTGCAGGTGGTGAGCACGCTGGAGAGGTACTGCCCGGAGATCGTGAGCGAGGAGCTCACCGCCAGCTTCGAGAGGGAGATGGAGGCCATCCAGGAGGGGAAGGTGAGGAAGGAGGAGGTGATAGAGAGGGCCAGGCTCAAGCTGGACGAGATCCTGAGGAAGTTCAGGGAGAGGGAGCTGGAGATAGGCAGGGAGCTGGCGGAGATGTACAGGAGGACCAGGGAGGCCCAGAGGACGCTGGGGAGGTGCCCGAGCTGCGGGGGGGACCTGAGGGTCATCATGACCAGGAACCACAAGCGCTTCGCCGGGTGCTCCAACTTCGAGAAGGGCTGCCGGGTGACCTATCCCCTCCCCTCCTCCGGCACCATCCTGGCCCTGGGAAAGACCTGTCCGGAGTGCGGCACCCCCCTCATCCAGGTGAGGAGGCCGGGGAGGAGGCCGTACAGGATGTGCCTGGAGCCCAACTGCACCAGCAAGGCGGGGTGGGCCAAAAAAAGAGGGGAGGCCGGGACTAGCCCAGCCGGATCCTCTTGAGCAACAGGGAGTTCCCCACCACTGCAAGATCGCTGACCACCATGGCCATGGCCGCCAGGGGGGGAGGTAGGAGGAGAGTTCCGGTGAAAGGGTAGAGGACCCCCGCCGCCACGGGTATGGCCAGTGAGTTATAGAAGAAAGCAAGAAAGAGGTTCTGTTTTATCTTTCTCATGGTGCTCCTGCTCAGCCTCAGAAAGCGCACCACATCGAGCACCTCGTTTTTCACCAGGACTACGTCTCCCGCCTCCAGGGCCACGTCCGTCCCCGCCCCTATGGCTATCCCCACGTCGGCCTGGGTCAGGGCAGGGGCGTCGTTTATACCGTCCCCCACCATCCCCACCACCTCCCCCCCGCGCTGCAGCTTTTTCACCTGCGCCGCCTTTTCGGCGGGAGAGACCTCCGCCAGAATGTGCTCTATCCCCACGCTGGAAGCTATCGAACGGGCCACGCGCTCGTTATCCCCCGTAAGCATCACCACCTTCACCCCCATCCCCCTGAGCTCCTTTACGGCCGCCTTGGCATCCTCCCTCACCACATCGGAAACCGCTATCGCCCCCAGAACCTTTCCGTCCACCGCCAGCACCATCACCGTCTTACCTTCCCCCTCCAACCCCTCCAGCAGCTTTTTCAGCGGGGTTAGGTCCACCCTCCTTTCCTCCATCATCCTCCTGCTGCCGAAGAGAACCTCCTTCCCCCCGTACCGCACCTCCACCCCCCCTCCAGGCAAAGCCCGAAAGGCCTGAGCCTCAGGTATCCTCCTGAACTTCCTCCTCGCCTCCCTGAGAACGGCGGCGGCCAGGGGATGCTCGGAGTTCTTCTCGGCGATGGCCGCGTAGAGGAGGACCTCTTCTTTCCCTCCCCCCAAAGCGATGAGGTCCGTCACCCTGGGCTCGCCGAGGGTAAGGGTGCGGGTTTTATCGAAAATGACCGTGGTGACCCGGTGCGCCCGCTCGAGCGCCTCCCCCCTCTTCACCAGGATCCCCCTCTCAGCCCCTCTCCCCAGACCCACCGTGATGGCCGCAGGGGTGGCTATTCCCAGGGCGCAGGGACAGGACACCACCAGGACCGAGACGAAGACGGTGAGGGAGAACTGGAAAGAGGAACCCGCCGCCCAGTACCAGAAGACGAAACTGATCAGCGCCACCAGCAGGACCGCGGGGACGAAGAGGTTCACCACCCTGTCGGCGGTCCTCTGGATGGGGGCCTTGGAAGCCTGGGCCTCCTCCACCAGCCTTATGATTTGCGCCAAGGTGGTGTTCCTCCCCACCCTGGTGGCCCTCATCCGCAGAACTCCGGTTCTGTTTATGGAACCGCCGATCACCTCCTCACCCCTCCTCTTTTCCACCGGGGAGGATTCCCCCGTCACGAGGGACTCGTCCACTGTGGAGGATCCCTCCACCACCACACCGTCCACAGGAATTCTCTCCCCCGGCCGAACCAGCAGGATCTCCCCCTTCCTGATCTCCTCGACCGGAATCCTAACCTCCTTACCCCCGCGCAGGACCGTCGCCTTACTGGGCTGTAGTCGAAGGAGTTTCTCTATCGCCTCCCCCGTCCTACCCATGGCCCTCTCCTCCAAAAACATGCCCACGGCCAGAGTGGTCACGATCACCGCGGAGGTCTCATAGAAGGTGGGCCCCCGAATGAAGAAGGTGGCCGCCAAGCTGTAGAAATAGGCGGAGGAGGTGCTCAGGACCACCAAGAGGTCCACGTTCGCCAACCCACTCCTGAGGGAACGATATGCCCCTCGATAGAAGCGCCACCCCACTCCAAACTGTACTGGAGAGACCAGCAGGAACAGGAGGTATCTCTTCCAGGGGGCTTCCAGCTGAAATTCCACCAGGAGGGCCGAAAGCGTCAAGGCTAGGCCTAGGAGGATCAATTTGGGCCTACCCCCCATCCCTCCCTCATAGAGCTTCTCCTCTCCCGCTACCCGATAGCCGGCCCTCTCCACCGCCTTCCTGAGCTCCTCCAGGGAAACGCCGGAATCGTACTCCACAACTGCCCTCCGGGTGGAGAAACTCACGCTCGCCCCCCGCACGCCCTTTACCCCCAGGAGGGACCTCTCCACTGCCAAAGCGCAGTGGGCACAATGCATACCCTCTATACGCAGAACCGCCCTGCCCACCCTCTATAGAAGGCGCGGGAGCCTATAAGAACCGGAACGGGCACGGGAACCCCAAGCCTTAACCTCCCCCTCACATCTTCTACGGTGTACGACCCCCTCCAGCTGGCCCGGGAAGTGGAGAAGGTGGTGGTGGAGGAGAAGAGGAGGAGGTACTACCGGATCCCCAGGCCCGGGGACTGGTACGGGGGAATAGCCACCGCCGACTGCTGCGGGTGCTGCCTGAAGTGCGTCTTCTGCTGGAGCGGAGCCCCCAGGGACAACCCCTCCCTGGGGAGGTTCTACTCCCCGGAGGAGGTGTTCAGGGAGCTGGAGGCCTGCGCCAGGAGGTTCAACTACGGGAAGCTGAGGGTGAGCGGGAACGAGCCCACGCTGGGAAGGGCCCACCTCCTGGGCCTGCTGGAGCTGGTGGAGAAGTCTCCCTTCACCTTCATCCTGGAGACCAACGGCGTGCTGCTGGACCGCTCCTACGCCAGGGACCTCTCGGGCTTCAAGAACCTCCACGTCAGGGTCTCCCTGAAGGGGACGAACCCCCAGGAGTTCTCCAGGCTCACCGGGGCCAGGCCCGAGGCCTTCGAGCTCTCCCTCCAAGCCCTCAAGAACCTGCTGGACGAGGGGGTTTCCTGCCATCCGGCGGCGATGCTCTCCTTCAGCCCCAGACAGGGGGTGGTGGAGCTGAAGAGGAGGCTGGCGGAGATAGACCCCTCCCTTCCCGGGAGGCTGGAGGAGGAGTACGTCTTCCTCTACCCCCACGTGGAGGAGAGGCTGAGGAAGGCGGGAATCCGACCCCTCACCTCCCACCTGCCCGGCAAGATGCCCAGGCACCTCAGGTGAGCCCCAGCTCCTCCAGCAGGGGCTGGGGAGAGCAGGAATGGGTCTGAATCCCCACCACCCGATAAGGATCAGCGCCCATGGCCAGGGCCAGGAGCTGGGCGTAGTTCAGGTGCACCAGTCCGAACTCCTCTCCCGTCTCCTCCTCCAGCCTTCTCTGGTTTCTGTCCAGGGTTATCTGACAGCCGGGACAGGCATGGACTACCACCCTAGCCCCCGCGTCCCTTATGGAGCGGAGCTTCCTCAGGGCCACCTTCCTGACCAGCTCCCTGTTCTCCAGCGTGAGTCTGAATCCCATCCCACAGCACAAGTTCTTCTCCGTGTACTCCACGGGCTCTGCTCCCACCACCTTCACGAGGTCGTCTAGGAGATTTTGGATGGCATATTCGGGAAACATCTTGGTGTAGTGGCAGCCCATGTGGGTGGCCACCTTCAGACCGGAGAAGCTGAACCTCACCTCTGAACCCATTTTCTCCCTGAAGGCATGGAAGATCTCCGACAGGTGATAGACCCTCACTCCTCCCCTGTACCTGAGGCCCACCTCCCTCAGCACCCCGTTCACCTCCTCCCCCAGCCCCCCCTCCAGGAGTTCCAGACACTCCGTGAGAATCCCGTAGGAGGTCACGCACGCCGCGGCCACCTGCGGGAAGCCTGAGGCCTCCGCGAGGGCGAAGTTCCTAGCGTTGAGGGCGAGGAGGGTGGGGAAGGGAACCTCGTCGGCATAGTAACCGAATCCCCCACAGCTGGACTGCGCCTCGTCGTCTAGGTACTTCAGCCCCATTTTCTCCAGCACGTACTTCATGGAGAGGGTGGCTCCTGGATAGTGGGTGTCCATGGCACAGCTCTTGAAGAGGTATATTCCCCCCCTGGGAAAGGGATTCCTCTTCAGCCTCGGTCTATCAATCCTGGCGCTGAGGGTTCTCCTGGAGCTCTCCTCCATTATCCTTCTGATCTGCTGGAGGCTTTCCTCCGGCATCTGCCGGTGGAGACCGGGAAGGCCGAGCTCCCTGCGAATTTTGGGCATCTCCCTCAGAATACTGCGGAAGTCCTCCCAGTCCTCCATCTCCAGAGAGGAGAAGAGCTCGGGTGTGAGGCAGAGCCCCTTCTCGTAGAGGGAGCGATAGAGGGGGCCGGCGCGTGGTCCCCTCCTCTCCCTCAGGACCTTCACCAGGTCGGAGACGCTGTTCCCCGTCCGGCAGACGGACTTGCAGCTGTAGCAGTGGAAGCACCTGTCCAGCGGCTCGCCCTCGGGGAGGACACCCCTCAGGCGCAGAAGACCCACCAGCCGCATGGGATTGAATTCTCTCTCGAAGGACCTGTCGTGGAAAAAGGTGTAGGTGGAGGGGCAGGAAGAGGTGCAGGAGCCGCACTGCTGGCAGGAGAAGTAGTTGGTGACCCTGGGATCGGAGTCCATCGGAAACCTCCTCCTTTCCTCTTAAAAAACTGAGTATTTCTCTACACGTTGAGGAAAACTAAGAGCCTTTTTGGGATGTCTTTTTTCTCTATAGTGAAAGAACTTCCTCCTATTTTTTAAACCCTCCCGCCGAAGGAGGGGAAGAATGAAAACGGTGGACGAAATCAACAGGAGGATCAAGAGGGGAGAGGCCGTCGTGATGACGGCTGGCGAGTTCAAGAGGGAGGCTGGAAAACTCTCCCCCGAGGAAGTGGATGTGGTTACCTGCGCCACCTGCGCCCTCATGTCCGGAACCGCCGCCCTCCTCTCCGTACCCGTGGCGAAAAGGGGGGAGTTCAAGCGGGCGAGGAGGGTTTGGATAAACGGCATCCCGGCCTTCCCAGGTCCCTGCCCGAACGAGAGACTAGGGCTGGTGGAGGCGGTGATCTTCGGGAGCTCGCCCTCTTCCCAGGACCCGCGGTACGGGGGGGGACACCTCTTCAGGGACCTGGTGGAGGGCAAGGAGGTGGAGGTGGTGGTGGAGACCGGCGGCGGGAAGGTGGAGAGGGAGGTGTCCCTGGGGGAAATGGAGCACGCCAGGCTTTTCACCACCCGAAGCTCCTTCCGGAACTACTTCGCCTTCGTCAGCCGGAGCGGGGGGAGGGTGAAGAGCATTTTTTCGGTGCTGGGGCTCAGGGGTCCCCTGCTCGAGGCTTCCGTCTCAGGCTGCGGGGAGCTCAATCCCCTACAGAACGATCCCGAGCTGCTCACCATAGGGGTGGGGACCAGGATCCTACTCAACGGGGCGCCGGGGTATGTTTTGGGGAGGGGGACTAGGTTCTCCCGGGAGAGGCCCAACCTCTCCGCGATGGCCGGGATGGGGGAGATGATCCCGAGGTTCATGGGGGGCTTCCTCACCTCCGCGGGGCCGGAATGCATCACCTCCCTCGCCGTTCCCGTTCCCGTCCTGAACCGGAAGATCTTTGAAGGGCTGAAGGTCCTGGACCACCAGATAGAGCTACCCATCGCCGACGTTAGGGATCGGGTGCCCTTCGCCTCCTCCGACTACGGGAGGGTCTGGAAGGGAACCGACCTGGGGATGAAGTACCTGCCCGGGAGGTGCCGGAAGCACCGCCTCTGCCCCGTGGAAAGGAACTGCCCCACCGGGGCCTTCAGGAGGGAAAGGGGCATAGACGAGGAGAGGTGCTTCGGGTGCGGGGTTTGCGTGGGGCTGTGCCCCTCCTCCTTCCAGGGCAGGCTGGGCACCCTCCCCCTCGAGGGGAGGGAGGTGCCCGTCACCCTCCGGCAATCCTGCCGCCGGAAGGCTGAGGAGCTGGCGGAGGTGCTGAGGGACCGGATCCTGGAGGGAAGATTCCTCCTCTCCGAGCCCCTCGCTCCCCTGGAGGGAGAAAGATGAAGTACCTGCTCCGATGCCAGGAGTGCGGCAGCCTGCTGGAGGACCGACTCCAGAACCGGTGCCCCCGAGGCCATGAGGCCCTCCTAACCACCGAATACTCAAAGAAGAGGCTCGAGGTCAAGAAGCTTCCGGGGATGTGGAAGTTTCTGGACTGGCTCCCCTGCGAGGCTCCCCTCCCCCATGAGGGTGAGGCCATCACCTACCGCAGCGAGGGGCTCTCGAGGGAACTGGGCCTTCCCCACCTCCACATCAGCTTCAGCGGTTACTGGCCCGAGAGGGGGGCGCGGCTCAAGAGCTGCTCCTTCAAGGAACTGGAGGCGTCGGGGGTCCTTGCCAGAACGAGGGGAAAAACGAACGGTACCCTGGTGCTGGCCTCGGCGGGGAACACGAGCAGGGCCTTCGCCACCCTCTCCCGGACCGTTTCCTTTCCCGTGGTGGCCGTGGTCCCGGAACCCCACCTCCACAGGATGTGGACGGTGGAGGACCCCTCCCCCCGCTTCTTCCTCCTCTCCGTGAAGGGCGAATATCAGGACGCCATAAGGTGGGCCGCCAGGATCTCCACTCTGGAAGGCACCCTGAACGAAGGGGGGGCGAGGAACGTGGGGAGGAGGGATGGGATAGGAACCCTCCTCCTGAGCGCTGCGCTGGAAATGGGGAGGCTGCCCGATCACTACTTCCAGGCGGTGGGGAGCGGGGTGGGGGCCCTGGCCGTGTGGGAGGCCTCCAGAAGGCTCCAAGCCGACGGCAGGTTCGGGACCCGTCTCCCCCGGCTTCACCTCTCCCAGAACCTGCCCTTCGCCCCCATGTTCAGGGCCTGGAGGGAGGGGAGGAGGGAACTCCTTCCCCAGGATTTCCCGGAGCCAGGGACGGAGGGGGAGATCCACGCCACGGTGCTCTCCAGCCGCTCACCCCCCTACTCCCCGGCCGGGGGGGTGTACGACGCCCTCCGCCAAACGGGGGGGAGGATGTACGGAATCACCAACCGGGAGGCCAAGGAGGCCCAGAAGCTGGCCGAGGAGGTGGAGGGGATAGATCTGGACCCCGCGGCCTCGGTGGCCGTGGCCTCCCTCCTCCGGGCCACGGAAGCGGGGGAGGTGGGGAAGGGGGACCTGGTGCTCCTAAACCTGACGGGCGGAGGGTACAGGAGGGTGAGGGAGGACTATCCCATCCAGCCCCTCCCCCCTTCCTTAACGCTGGGGGAAGACACACCTCTGGAGGAGGTGGAAGAACTCCTCAAGGAGCGGGTGAGGCTTGCTGGCTGAGGAAGTGCTGGAGATGCTGAAGGAGGAGGGGATAAACCTGGTGCCCTATCTCCCCTGCGAGAAGATAAAGTACCTCCTTCACCTCCTCCGCTCCTACCCGGCCTTTCGCTCCCTCCTGGTCAACCGGGAAGAGGACGGGGTGGGAATAAGCGCCGGGGCCTACCTGGCAGGGGGCAAGCCTGCCCTGGTGATCCAGAGCTCAGGGCTGGGGAACTCTCTTAACGCCCTGCTTTCCCTGACCGTGACCTACCGGCTGCCCCTCCCCATCCTGGCGAGCTGGAGGGGAACCCAAGAGGAAAAGATCCCCGCCCAGCTCCCCTTCAACCGGAACCTCCCAGAAGCCCTGAGGGCCTGGGGAATCGCAGTAGAGAGGGTGGAGAGGCCCTCCGAGCTGGAGAGGATAAGGGAGACCGTAAGGGAGAGCTATGCGAGGGAGGAGCCCAGGGTGGTCCTGCTCTCCCCCCGCCTCTGGGAGGGGGAACCGGAAGCCGGGTTGACCTTCCCCCCCAGAGGGAGGAGGGTGGAGCTCCGGTACGAGATAACCTTCCCCTCCCCCCAGCTCACCAGATACGAGGCCCTGAGAACCGTGGTGGAGAGGGTGGGGGAGGAGGAAGTTTTGGTTTCCAACCTGGGCTTTCCCAGCCGGGAGCTCTACCACCTGAGGGACAGGGACCTCAACTTCTACATGCTGGGGAGCTACACCCAGGCCTCCGCCGTGGGTCTGGGGCTCTCCCTCTTCACCGAGAGGAGGGTGACGGTGCTGGACGGGGATGGAAGCCTGCTGGGCTCCAGCCTCCTCCCGGTCTTGGGTGCGGAGGGTCCGGAAAACCTACGGGTGATCTGTCTGGACAACGGCACCCTGGGAAGCACGGGGGATCAGCCCACCTACTCCTACTCCCACGTGGATCTGGAGCTCTTGGCCCTGGCCTCCGGCGTGAAAAGAACCAGGAAGGCCTGCTCCAGGGAGGAACTCGAGGAGGCCTTGGAGGAGAAAGGGGGGCCCCTCTTCCTGCACGTGCCAGTGAGGCCGGGCAACGAGAGGGTGGGGACCATACCCCTCCCCCCCGAGGAGATCAAGAGGAGATTCAGGAGAGCGATGGGGGTCGAGACCCCTGGCGTGATCCCTAGCTCCCCGACCGGAGACTAAACCGCCAAAAAGACCTCCTTATACCGGGGGAGGAGAAGTAGGAGGGGAATGGCAGGCGGCTACGAGCTGAGGGAGGCCACGGAGGAGGATGCCGGGAAGGTGGAGGCCCTGGCCAGGCTCTGCCAGCCCCTGAGGGCCTCCGTGAAGGGCACCTACGAGTACCTGGCCCTCTGCTTCCCCAGGTACTTCCTGCTGGCCTTCTCCCAGGAGCAGCTGGTGGGTTTCGTGGTGGGCCTGCCCAGCCTGGCGGGGGAGGCCTGGATCTACCAGATCTGCGTACACCCCGACCACCGAAGGAGGAGGGTGGGGGAGCTCCTGATGGAGGAGGAGCTGAGGAGGTTCCGCTCCGACCGCTTCCCCAGGGTGAGGGCCAGGGTGCTGGAGACCAACCAGCCCTCCCTCTCCCTCATGCGCAAGATGGGGCTAAGGGAGGGGGGGAAGAAGGGGGAGTGGGTGGAGCTGGAGAGGGAGCTCTAGGAGGACCCCGCCAGGGCGAAATGGGCCAGCATGGCCTCCAGCTGGATCCTCTCGTTCGCACCCTCCACGATCCTGAAGGAGAACTCCCCCACCCTCTCCACCAGCTCCAGCTTCCTCCTCTCCGGGATCTTCAGGTTCAGGATCTCCCGGTGCACCTGGCTGAGGATGTCCTCCCCGGAGAGGCCCTCCTCGATCAGGAGGTGGTGCAGCTTCTTCCTGGCCTCCTCGAAGTCCCCCCTGAGGGCCAGCTCCACCATCTCCCTCACCTCCTGGGGGTGGGCCACGGCCGCCACCTCGTAGACCGCCCTCTCCGTCACGTGCTTCTTCACCGCGGAGGCGGCCTGCAGCAGGTTGATGGCGTGCCTCAGGTCCCCCTGGCTCACGTAGATGATGGCCTCCTCCGCCTTGGGATCCAGCGTGAGCTTCTCCTCCTTGGCTATCCTCCTCAGCATCTCCCTCACGTCCTCGTCCGTGAGCCTGCGGAAGCGGAAGAGGGCGCACCTGGACTGGATGGGCTCTATGATCCTGCTGGAGTAGTTGCAGTCCAGGATGAACCTGCAGTTCCTGGCGTACATCTCCATCATCCTCCTCAGGGCCTGCTGGGCCTCGGGGGTGAGGGCGTCCGCCTCGTCCAGGAGCACGATCTTGTAGGGCACCTCCCCTATGGGCATGGTGCGGACATAGTCCTTCACCTTCGTCCTTATGGTCTCGATCTTCCTCTCATCGGAGGCGTTGAGCTCCAGCAGGTTCTGCCTCCACCCCTCCTCCCCGAAAAGCTCCCTGGCCAGGCACAGGGCGGCGGTGGTCTTACCGGTGCCGGGTGGTCCTGCGAAGAGGAGGTGGGGGAGGGCCTTCGTCTTCACGAAGTTCTTGAGCCTGGCCACGATCTCCGCCTGCCCCACCATCTCCTCCAGCTTCCGCGGCCTGTACTTCTCCGTCCAGATCTCCGTCTCCTCCACGCTATCCTCCTCCCTCGGAGGGGCGGATAAATAACTTAACCGCCTGGGCTAAATACTCCGGAGCCCCTTTCTTCTCTGAGAGCTTGCCCGACGGCCTGGGCTACGCCCACCAGAGGGTTTCCTCCGAGGCCCCCAGGAGCCTGGGCCTGCTCCTGCTGGGTGGGATGCTCTGCCTGGTGGGGGTGCTGCTGATCAACCACGGGGTGGACCTGGCCAAGGAGGTGGGCCCCAGGCTGGTGATGAGCGTGGGGCTTCTGGCCACCGGTGGCCTCCTGGTGCTGGTGGCCCTCAACCACCCCTGGCCGGGGGCGCTCACCACCACCTCCCTCTTCCTGGCGGGAATCCTCTGCCTGATAGGCAGCGGCCTGGCGGCGGCGGGGGACCCCTCCGGCATCGCCTACGCCGTGGCGGTCACCCTCAGCGGCATCGCCCTGATCGCGGTGGGGGTGAGGGTCGCCGCCAGGGCCTGGAGGCTGGTGTTGGGAAAGGGGAGGACCTGACGCATCCGTTTTAAGGGCCTCCACCAACGATATCTGACCATGAAGCCTGCCTCCAGGTTCTACCGGCCTCCCGAGGCGGAGAGGGGGGTCCAGAGGTGGTGGGAGGAGAGGGGAATCTACCGGAAGGTCAAGGAGAAGGGAAGGGGAAAGCCCCCCCTCTACTTCCTGGACGGTCCCCCCTACGCCAGCGGCTCCATCCACCTGGGCACGGCCTGGAACAAGGTCCTGAAGGACGTGCTCCTCAGGTACTGGACCATGAGGGGCTTCGACGTCCGCCGCCAGCCGGGCTGGGACTGCCACGGCCTCCCCATAGAGGTGATGGTGGAGGAGAGGCTGGGAATACGCTCCAAGAAGGACATCGAGAGGGAGGTGGGGGTGGGGAGGTTTATAGAGGAGTGCAGGCGCTGGGCGATGGAGCACGTGAGGCTCATGACCGAGCAGTTCAGGAGGCTGGGCGTCTGGATGGACTGGGAGGAGCCCTACCTCACCCTCACCAACGAGTACATCGAGTCCGCCTGGTGGACGCTGAAGAGGGCCCACGAGAGGGGCCTGCTGAGGAAGGACCTCAGGGTGATCCACTGGTGCCCCAGGTGCGAGACCGCCCTGGCCGAGCACGAGGTGAGGGGGGAGTACCACGAGGTGAGGGACCCCTCCCTCTACGCCCGCTTCAGGGTGAGGGATAGGAAGGAGTACCTGCTCATCTGGACCACCACCCCCTGGACCCTCCCCGCCAACCTGGCGGTCTGCGTCCACCCCGACTTCACCTACGCCAGGGTGGGGGGGGGGGGGGAGGTCTACGTGCTGGCGGAGGAGACCGTGCCGAGGGTGGCGAAGGAGCTGGGCTGGGAGGGGTACAGGATCCTGGAGAGGGTGAGGGGGAGGGAGCTGGAGGGGATCGGGTACGAGCACCCCCTGCTGGAGGAGGTTCCGAAGCAGGGGGAGTTCGAGGCCCACCACCGGGTGATCCTGGGGACCCACGTGGTGCTGGAGGAGGGAACGGGGTGCGTGCACACCGCCCCCGGCTTCGGGGAGGAGGACTTCCAGGTGGGGCAGGGGTACGGGCTCCCCGTCTTCAGCCCCGTGGGGCCCGACGGCAGGTTCACCCAGGAGGCCGGGAAGTACGCCGGCCTCTTCGTGAAGGAGGCCGACCCCCTGGTGCTGGAGGACCTGAGGAGGAAGGGGCTGCTGGTGAAGAGCGGCACCGTCCTACACGCCTACCCCCACTGCTGGAGGTGCAAGACCCCCCTCCTCTTCAGGGCCACCGAGCAGTGGTTCCTGAAGGTCTCCGAGATCAAGCCCCTCCTGCTGGAGAAAAACGAGAAGGTGGAGTGGGTTCCCTCCTGGGTCAGGGAGAGGTACGTGAACGGGGTCCTCTCGGTGGGGGACTGGTGCCTATCCAGGCAGAGGTACTGGGGGATACCCCTGCCCCTCTGGACCTGCGGATCCTGCGGGCACTCGGTCTTGGTGGGTAGCCTGAGGGAGCTCAGGGAGCTCACGGGGAGGGAGGGGGAGATCGACCTGCACCGCTCCCAGCTGGACGGGCTGACGGGTAGGTGTCCGAGGTGTGGGGGGGAGATGAGGAGGGTCCCCGACGTGCTGGACGTCTGGTTCGACTCCAGCATAGCCTCCTGGGCCAGCCTGGGCTTCCCCCAGCGCAGGGAGCTCTTCGACAGGCTCTGGCCCAGCGCCTTCATCACGGAGGGGGAGGACCAGGTGACCAAGTGGTTCTACGCCCAGCAGGTCTCCTCCGTGATAGCCCTGGGGGAGGTGCCCTACCGGAGGGTGCTCACCCACGGCTTCGCCCTGGACGCCCAGGGAAGGAAGATGTCCAAGTCCCTGGGGAACGTGATAGACCCCATAGAGGTGGCGGAGGAGTACGGGGCCGACGTGCTGAGGCTCTACCTCCTCTCCGCCAACCCCCCCTGGGAGGACCTGAAGTTCAACCTCACGGAGCTCAGGCAGGTGGCCAGGGCCCTGCAGGTGCTCTGGAACGTCCACGTCTTCGCCACCACCTACATGTCCCTGGACTCCTTTCACCCCTCCCGCGCCCCGCTCGAGGAGCTGCGCCCCCACCTCCTACCCGAGGACAGGTGGATGCTGTCCAGGACGCAGGGGCTGGTGGGGGAGGTCACGGGGGCCCTGGAGAGGTGCGAGCTCCACCGGGCCTCCAGGGCCCTCCTCTCCTTCATCCTGGAGGACCTCAGCCGCTGGTACATCAGGGCCATCCGCCCCAGGACCTGGATAGAGAGGGAGCACCCCTCCAAGCTCGCGGCCTACGCCGTCCTCCACCGCTGCCTGAGCACCCTCCTCCTCCTGCTGGCCCCCTTCGCCCCCCACCTCTCGGAGGTGATGTACGCCGAGCTGGTGAGGGGGGTGGACCCCTCCCAGCCCGAAAGCGTCCACCTGCTGGACTGGCCCTCACCAGAGGAGGGGCTCAGGGACGAGGGGCTGGAGAGGGCCATGGAGCTGGCCCGCCTCCTCACCGAGCAGGTGGCGGAGGCCAGGCAGAGGGCCGGGCTGAAGCTGAGGTGGCCCGTCCGGGAGGTGGCGGTCAGGCTGCGCTCGGCCGAGGACGCGGGTCTCCTGAGGGGGCTGGAGGAGTTCCTCAGGGAGAGGTTCAACTGCAAGAGGCTGCTCCTGCTGGGCCCGGAGGAGGCCCTTCCCCCGGGCGAGTACTCCACCGCGACCTCGGAGAGGGGTGAGGTGGCGGTGAGCAGGGAGCTCTCCCCGGAGCTCAGGGGGGAGGCCCTGGCCAAGGAGCTGATCAGGCGCCTCCAGGTGATGAGGAAGGAGATGGGGCTGGGGATGGAGGAGAGGGTGGAGGCGGAGCTGGGCATGGGGGAGGAGGAGGCCGGGCTGCTGGAGCCCCACCTGGAGTACCTGAAGAGGGAGGTCAGGATAGGGGAGCTGAGGATCAGGAGGAGGGAGGAGGTGGGGAGGGAGGGCTACGTGAGGGACTGGGAGGTGGAGGGTGAGACCTTCAGGCTCAGGCTGAGGAGGCTCAGCTCCCCATCCTCCTCTGCCTCCTCTCAAACTCCTCCAGGCACCTCCTGAGGTCCTGTCTGGTGAAGTCCGGCCAGTACTTGTCCACGAAGAAGAGCTCGGCGTAGGCGGCCTGGTAGAGGAGGAAGTTGGAGAGCCTGTGCTCCTTCCCCGTCCTTATCACCATGTCCACGGGCCTCCTCACCCAGAGGTACCTCTCCAGCACCTGCCTGGTGAGCCTGGCGGGCCTGCTGGAGAGGAGGCGCCTGACGCAGCTAAGGAGCTCGTCCTGCGCCCCGTAGGCGATGAGGAAGTTGAGGTGCCTGCGGCTGTAGTGGCGGGTGGCCTCCATCACCCTCCTGGCCCCGGCCAGGAGGAAATCGGGAAGCCTGTTCAGCCTGCCCACCACCCTCACCCTCACCTCGTGCTCGTGCAGGGTGCGGTCCCTCTCCAGCCTGCGCAGGCAGGAGTTCATCAGCCTGTAGAGGTGCTGCAGCTCCTGGGGGGATCTCCTCTCCAGGTTCTCCAGGGAGAGCGTGTAGACGGTGACCTCCGGGATGTCCTCCTCCAGGCACCACCGGAAGAAGTCCTCCAGCACCCTCACCCCCCTCTCGTGACCCTGCCAGATCTCCAGCCCGTGCTCCCTGGCCCACCTCCTGTTCCCGTCCGGTATCAGGCCGAGGTGCTGGGGCCTCATTCCTTCCTCCCTTCCCCTTCACCCTTTTTAACCCCCTCCCGGCCCAGCAGCTCCAGCAGCTCTCCGTGCAGCCTCCCGTTGGAGAAGACCAGGTCCAAGGCCTCGGGCCTCCACCCCCTCCCCGAGAAATCCGTCACCCTTCCCCCGGCCTCCTCCACCACCAGGACGGAGGCCGCCACGTCCCAGGGCTGGATGGCCGTGGTCACGTAGGCATCTCCCCTGCCGCAGGCCACCCAGCACGCCTCCACCCCCGCCGAGCCGAGCTTCCTGAGATCCCTCACCCTCGGGTAGAGGAGGGAGTTTATCCTCCCGGTCCTCTCCCTGTTCCTCTCGCTCCCCTCGCAGAAGTAGAGGTAGGCCCCTGCCAGCTCCCCCACCCCCGAAACGGAGAGGGGCACCTCCTTCCCTCCCCTCTCCAGCCAGGCACCCTCCCCCTCCCTGGCCAGGAAGAGCTCCTCTAGCACGGGCAGGTATACCACGCCCAGCACGGGCTCCTCCCCCTCCAGCAGGGCCAGGCTGACGCAGAAGAGGGGGTTCCCGGAGGCGAAGTTGGTGGTCCCGTCCAGGGGGTCCACCAGCCAGGTGTAGGGTGAGCCCCTGTCCACCCTTCCCGCCTCCTCCGTCCAGAGGTTGTGGGAGGGGAACTCGGAGGAGAGGCCCTCCACCAGTAGCCGGTTGGAGCTCAGGTCGTAGGGGGTGGTGAGGGCCTTGGCCGTCCTCCTCAGCCCCAGGAGCTCCGGATCCCCGAAGCCCCTCCTCAGGAGCTCCCCGGCCCTCCGGGCCAGGGAGACCGCCACCCCCAGCTCCCTCTCCATGGCCCTCACAGGTCCGGCGAGAAGACCTCGGCCACCATCCTGGAGAGGATCTCCCTCACGGTGGTGGAGGGCAGCTTCCCCTCCCTCCTGAGCCCCTCCCCCCTCACCGTGAGCACCACCCCCACCTTCACCGTCCTGGGCCCCTCCAGGCCGGCGAACCTCAGCTCCCTGTCCGAGAGCTCGTAATCGAACTCCTCCTCCTTCCTCCCCTCCACCACCGGCACTAGCACCACATCCCTGCCCAGCTGGTTGTACCGGTCGGAGGAGACCACCAGCGCCAGCCTCTCCCCCGAGCTCGTCCTGATCCTCACCAGCTCACCCTGCCTCATCGTCTCCCCTCTCCCCTCCCCCCCCTCCCTTAAAGCCTTCCCCCCCAGCCTCTCCTTCACCAGCTCCTCCTCCTCCCTCCCCAGCCTGGAGGGCCTCTCCCTCACCTCCTCCCCTCCCACCTCCCTCACATCGTAGGATCCCAGCACCCTCACGTGAACCCTCTTCTCCTCCACCGCCCTGCGGGCCTCCT
>Ga0197143_1000379_pt1 | contig 51175 bp, 43 predicted proteins | sample GBS70_MetaG_FD_148603 | JGI IMG/M metagenome (GOLD analysis project Ga0197143, IMG submission 148603) | Sediment microbial communities from Great Boiling Springs, Gerlach, Nevada, United States - GBS 70_MetaG | ecosystem: Environmental > Aquatic > Thermal springs > Hot (42-90C) > Sediment... | reverse complement strand
CTATCGAGTCGAGGGGTTCCGGGAGGGTCGGGTCGAGAGTCAGGCCGTCCCGGGGTTCTGGCTGGAGGTGGGGTGGCTGTTTCAGGAGCCCCGGCCCCGGGTGGCCGACTGCCTCCGGGCCCTGACGACATGAGGGCTGACGTCGGGTCCCAGGAGTCGGAGACCGGGTGCCTCCCGACCTTCGATCTCGACACCTGATACCCGATACCCGGTACCTGCTTTCTCCGAAGGTCCCTGCGATGCCGGTCACGACGGCTCTCGTACTCAGCGGCGGCGGGGCCAAGGGCGAGTTCCAGGTCGGCTTCTTGGAAGCCTTGGAAGAAGCCCGGCGGCAGACGCCCGCCGCGGATCTCCGCTTCTGTTTCTTCACAGGCGTATCCGTTGGGGCCTTGAACGCGACCTGTCTGGCCCAGTATCCGGACTTTTCCGAGGGCGTCCAGACCCTCCGGGCCGTATGGGACACCATCAAACGCAATGACCAGGTCTACACGAGCTACCTGCCTCGAAGTACGGAGGGCCTTTGGAACAAGATCCGACTCCTGCTGGCCCTGCCCAAGCTTTGGAACCGTCCGAGCCTTTATGATGCGACGCCCCTTCGCAGGCTCATCGATGGGGCCGTCTCGTGGGACCGACTGGCAGACTCGGCGCGTCATGGCACCTACTGGGCCGTCGGCGTTACGTCCCTGACGGACGGCCGGTACTATCTCATCGGCAACGACGAACGGTTGGTCCGGGTCGGTCAGGAACGCTACGGAGGCACGCTGAGCCTGGCCCTCGAGCGGGGTCGACCCGGGTCGATCCCTGACCACGTCGCGGACTTCGTCCTCGCCTCAGCGTCCATGCCGACGATGTTTCCACCCGTCGAGGTCGAGGGCCACCTTTTCGTGGACGGCGGCCTCCGGGACGTCACGCCCTTGAGCGCCCCGTTCCTGGCCGCTCGGCAAGGCATTTGCAAGCCGGAGCTAATCCTTGTCGTCAATGCCTCTCCCCGGGAGACACCCCCGTGGAACGGTCCCCGACCGCCTCGGATCCCAGACATCGCCAGCCGTGGGACCGAAATCATGGTCAACGAGATTGTCCGCAACGACGTCGAGGTGGCCGAGGTCCTGAACGAACTGGCCCGCTCCGGACATGGGACGCCGCCCCTGCGACTTCCCATCGTCGTCGTATGGCCGGACACGACCCTGGGTCTGGACGCTCTGGACTTCGACCGGGTCCCGGTCCGACGTCAGCTCCGGGACCATGGTCGGGCCAAAGGCCGTCAGTTCATCGAGCGGTTCCGGTCATTTCTCCGGGGACAAGGACTCCCCGAAGAGGGGGACATCCGGATATGGCGGGCTTGGATAGCGACCTCGGGCCCCCGGGCGGACGCCACCCTGACGGTCCACGTGTGACCCAAAGGATTGGGAAAGGAGACCTTGCCGGTGGGTCGTTATGGGAACTCCCCCCGTTGCAGGAGGCGTTCGACCTCGGTCCTCTCGGCCTCCGTCAGCGGCGGGGAGTGAACCATGAAGACGATCAACTTGGTCCGAGCCTGAAAGCCGCGCCGCACGCCCCGGGGGACTGTCACGATGTGACCCGTCGCCATCTGGGTCGACTGGTCTCCCAGGATCAGGTCGGCCCGTCCTTCCCACACGATCAGGACAGTATCCGAGGCGGGGGCGTGGACGGGATAGAACTGGCCGGTGTCCAGACAGACGAGCTGAACCTCCATCTGGTCTGTCTGGGCAACCTTTTTCTGGACAATGTGTTCGGCGGCGAAGGCAGCTAACACGTTCGTTTGGAGGATCATGCTCTGCAGGGTCATCGTCGGACTCCGCGATCTCAGACCACGAGTCTTACCGGCGCCATGCCCGGTCGAGGGCCTGGGCCAGGTCTTCGATCAAGTCCGCCGGGTCTTCGAGACCGACCGATAGCCGGACCAGTCGCGCATGGATACCCAGACGGCGGCGGACCTCCGCCGGCAGGGCGGCGTGGCTCATCGTCTCTGGGTGACTGATGAGGGTCTCGACGCCCCCGAGGCTCTCGCCGAAGATGCAAACCTGTAGACTGCGGAAGAAGCGGTCGAGGTCCAGCCCTGACCGGACGCTGAAGGCGACTATCCCACCCGGACCCCGGGCTTGACGGGCGTGGACGTCTGCCCCCGGATGGTCCGGGAAGGCCGGGAAGTATACCCGCTCGACGGCCGGGTGCTCCCGCAGGAACTGGGCGACGGCCCAGGCGTTCGCACAGTGGCGTTCCATACGAACGTGCAGGGTCTTGACGCCCCGCAGGACGAGCCAGGCCTCGAAGGGGCTTAGGACACCGCCCGTGCTCTTCTGCACAAAACGGAGTCGCTCGTACAGGGGTTCCACGGCGGGGTCCGTCCCGAAGATGACGACACCCCCAAGGCTATCGCTATGACCGTTGATGTACTTGGTCGTGCTGTGCACGACGACGTGGGCACCCAGCCGGAGGGGTTGCTGGAGATACGGAGACATGAACGTATTGTCCACGATCAGGAGGGCACCGGCAGCCGAGGCGACGCGAGCGAAGGCCGCTATATCGGCCACCTCCAGGAGGGGATTACTGGGTGTCTCGATGAAGATCCACCGGGTCTGACCGAGCCGGACGCGGGTCGTCGCCTCCTCCGGCGTGACGGGGTAAAAGAACTCCACGTCCACGCCCCAGGCCTGAAGGACGGACTGGAATAGTCGGTACGTACCGCCATAGACGTTCAGGGCGACCAAGACGTGGTCCCGGGGCCGTAGGGTCATCGCCAAGGCCGTGATGGCGGCCATCCCGGAAGCAAAGGCACAGGCCCACCGACCGTCTTCTAAAGCGGCCAGGTTCTGCTCCAGGGCCTCCCGCGTAGGATTCTGGACACGGGAGTACTCATAGGGCACGGGGACGTGCAGGCCGACCTGGCGGTATGTAGACGTCAGGTAGAGAGGGGGTGCTACGGCACCCGTCGTCGGGTCAGGCGACTGCCCGGCATGGATGGCCCGCGTCGCCCACCGCCACTGGCGGACGACGTCCTCGTCCTTGAGACTCATGGAGAGAACCCAAAACCGGGGGGCACCTGGGCGATGTAGGCCCGCATGAACTCGATCTGCTGTTCCCGGTCCATCAGTTGGAACTCAATGATGTCCCGCATGGAGATCATTCCCAGGAGGCGGTCGTTTTCCACGACCGGCAGGTGACGACATCGGTGCTCTCGCATCTTCTGCATGCATTCCTCCAGGGTATCGTCGAGGCGAGCCGTCTGGACGTTCCGGCTCATGACCTCGGCGACCCTCACCCGCCGGGGGTCTTGACCGACGGCGACCACGCGGGTCATCAGGTCCCGCTCGCTGAACATGCCGACGACTCGGCCCTTGTCGTCGAGCACGGCAACGGCCCCGATATTGCGCTCACTCATGTATCGGGCCACGTCCAGGACGGTCCAGTCATGCCGGACGGAGAAGACCTCCTTTTGCTTTTCGACGATCTCCCGGACCCGGTGCATGAACACCTTCCTCGGTGACACCCGCCCCCATCCTTGGCGGCGCCCGGTTTCATCTTAAGAGAATCCCAGGGATCAGGCAAATCATTCGGGGTCTTCGGCCTCGGCCGAAGTCCGCGGAGGCTCCCGGTACAACCGCGCCCCATGGGCGATGTAGACCCCCACCCAGTACAGGGCGACGGCCATCTCGACCAAGCGGCTCCGCCAGACGAGGAGCCACCCAGCGACCCCACACCAGGTCATGAGGGTCCGAAACCGCATCGTCCCCATCGCATAGGCACCGAAGAGGACCAGGGTCCCGAGAAGCCATCCCAGCAAGCTGAACCATCCGACCTGAAGGCGGACCGTCGGGGCCATGCCCAGGAAAGTCCAGACGTTCCACCCCCACGCCGACTCTCCTTCCAATCCCCACCACCAGGTCGACCATCCGCGGACCCAGCCCCGTATGCCCGTATGGACGATCGTCCAAGCCATGAGGGCAATTCCCGGAAGCACGGCCAAGACATAGCGGGACACCCCCCGCAGGCGCCCGATCCGCCATGCCAGCGCCGGCCACCAGAAGAGAACATGCAGGTCCACGGCCAGAGCCGCCCAAGACAGGTAAATCCCAGTCATCCACCGCTGGTGGAGCCAGGCATAGAAACCAAAAGTCAGGAGACACTGGCCCAGCCAGACGTCCCAGTGACGCTCCATGACCCCTTCCAGGGCCAGTGGGTTCCAGACAGTCAGCATGTACCCCCACAGGCCACTGACCCTCTCGACGGCATGGGTCCCGGCCAGGACCCCGGCCATCCCGACCCAAAGGGCGTGAAAGACGAGGGCGGCTCGGACGGAAGCCCTGTCGTCGGCCTCCATGAACTGCCCGAGCCAAGCCCCCAGAGGCGGTCGGGCTCGGGTCGTCCAGGCCGTCGAAAGACTCGGTGGCGGGCCCGGCCGTCCGAGGGGCAGTGGACCGGAAGCGCTGAGGATCCACCCGTAGACGAAGGCCTGCCAGGCGACGGTGACCAGAAACAAGGCCCGGACGAGGCCGAATTGTCGAGGAATGGCCCACATAGAAACCCCTCCCCTCGAGCCCTTGGCAGGAATACACGGTGGCGGGGGACAGGCCAGGGGACGGCGTGTCGAGCATCATCGCCCTGAGCCGGTCGACGAACTTAGCCTGCATCGGAGAAGCGGGCGGACGCAAAGTCATGCCGCACCCGGGACCCCACCTCGAAAGCCTCATTCCCGCCAACGCAAGAAAGACGACCGATAGCCCGACATCGGCTGGGGTCGAAGGGCCTTGTAGGCAAAGAAAACGGCCAGGGCCAGCGTGGCCGTGGCCAAGGCGACGGCCAAATAGAGACCGCCCCCGCCGTGCCGAAGAGTGTAATAGACGGTGCCCAGGGCGAGGCCGAGCCACACCAGGGCCCCCGTACCATAAATCCAGCGGGCCCAAGCATACGACCGGGCGACGGCATCCCGTTCGGCCCACCGTCGAAGGAGGAGCATGGACTCGATAGCCTTCAGGTCCGGGGGACGGATCTGACGGAGGAACTCCTCCGGGAAGGTTGCGCCGCAATACAGACACTTCGTAAAATTCGTACTCACGACGGCTCGACGGCAAGACGGACACTCGAGCACGGCGGGACCCTCATGAAACCCTCGGTAGGATACCCCAATTCGGCTTCCCCGACAAGTCGCGCTTCCTGGTGGAACACCCCCAATGCCCTGAGCCTCCTGCGAATTTTGCTGACCCCGATCCTGGTCGTCATTCTGCTGACGGCCTTACGGGGCCTGGAGTTCTGGGCCCTGGGGATCTTCTGGGTCGCCTCCCTGACGGACCTGCTGGACGGATACTTGGCCCGTCAGCGGGACCAGCAGACTCGGGTGGGCGCCCTCCTGGACCCCCTGGCCGATAAGTTGTTAGTCTGCTCGGTGTTCATCGCCTTCGTCGAACTGCGGCTCGTACCGGCCTGGATCGTGACGATCGTCGTGAGCCGGGAGCTCTTCGTCACCGGCTTGCGAGGGATCGCCTCGAGCGACCGGGCGGTCCTGTCGGCTCGGTGGCTTGGAAAGCTGAAATTCGTCCTTCAGGTCGCCACGATCTCCCTTATCATCCTGGCGCACCGATACCGCGGCTTCTGGGGGGAAGTCGCCGACGTTTCCCTTTGGGTCATGCTGGGGGTCACCCTCCTGTCGATGGCCGACTACGTGAAGGTCTTCATCCAGGGGCGATGGACCCACGGATAAAGGAGCAGCGTCCAGACCCAGCCGGAGACCCCGCACCTCACCGCTTGAGCCGTTGCTGGACGACCGCACGGATCTCTTCATATTTGGGGAAGCGGCCCGCTTCCTTCTTGGAAAAGACCATTTCGCCGTCGACGTAGACCTCAAAGCGGCCTCCCGAGGCCGGCACGAGGGTAACCTCCTCGAGGGCCTGCTTAAACTCGGTGATAAGTTGTTCCGTCAGCCTGACGGCTTGGGGCTCATAGTTTCATACGGCACAGTAAACGACCCGCACCTTCATCGGCAACCCTCCTTAATAGGAAGACTTGAAACGGGGCGGTCTGGATAGGGGATATAGGACGCAGGCCACAAACACAAAGGCCACGGACCCATGGGAGCGACGGAGTAACGGAGTGACAACCCCTCCATCCCCTTCCTTGTCACCCGTCACTTCATCGCCCCCGGACGACGGGCCTTGAAACCGGACCCAGGCGGCGGCGTGCCGGGAGCCCCAAACCGGCTGGCCCGGGGCCCCCGGTGGTTTAGAACTCCATGTCCTCCATGCCGGCCGGCGTCCGCTTCTTCTTTTTCTTCTTCTCGGGGAGCTCAATCAGGACGGCTTCCGTCGTCACCAGCAGGCTGGCGACCGAGGCGGCATTCTGAAGGGCCACTCGGGTCACCTTCATCGGGTCCACGACACCGGCCTTCATGAGGTCCTCAAAGGCCAGGGTCCGGGCATTCAGACCATAGTGGACCTGCTTCTTCTCGAGGACCCGCTCGACGACCGTCGTCGGGTCTAACCCGGCATTGGCCGCGATCTGACGGAGAGGCTCTTCGAGGGCCCGTCGCACGATCTCGACGCCGACCCGCTCGTCCCCGTCGACTTTCAGGTTGTCCAAAGCCCGACGGGCCCGCAGAAGAGCGACGCCGCCGCCGGGTAAGATGCCCTCCTCGATGGCCGCCTTCGTGGCATGGACGGCATCTTCAACCCGGGCCTTCAACTCCTTCATGGCCGACTCCGTCGGCGCTCCGACCCGGATGACGGCGACACCGCCCGAGAGTTTGGCGATCCGCTCTTGGAGCTTCTCCCGGTCATAGTCCGACGTCGTCTTCTCTAGCTCGGCCTTCAACTGCTCGATCCGGCCCTGGATGGCCTTCTTGTCGCCCTGGCCGCCGACGATGGTCGTCGTCTCCTTCTTGACGATGACCCGCTGAGCGCGTCCGAGGTCCCGCAGGGTGATCCGTTCGAGCTTCAGACCCGTCTCCTCGGCGATGAACTGGCCGCCCGTGAGGATGGCAATATCTTGGCACATCGCCTTTCGGCGCTCGCCGTAACCGGGCGCCTTGACGGCACAGACCTTCAGGACCCCCCGAAGCTTGTTGACGACCAACGTCGCCAGGGCCTCGCCCTCGACGTCCTCGGCGATGATCAGTAGGGGTCGGCCGTCCTGCACGACCTGCTGGAGCAAAGGCAGGATATCGTTGACCGCCGAGATCTTCTTCTCATAGACCAGGATGTAAGCGTCCTCGAGGACACACTCCATCCGGTCCGGGTCCGTGATGAAGTAGGGCGATAGATAACCCCGGTCGAATTGCATGCCCTCGACGACCTCCAGTTGGGTCGTCGCCGACTTGCCCTCCTCCACGGTGATCACGCCGTCTCGGCCGACCTTCTCGATCGCTTCGGCGATGAGCTGACCGACCCGCTCGTCGTTGTTCGCGGCGATGGTAGCGACGTACTCGATGTCCTTGTTGTTGGCCACGGGACGGGCCATCTTCCGAAGCTCCTCGACGACGGCCTCGACGGCCCGTTCGATGCCCCGCCGGATCAGCATGGGATTAGACCCGGCGGCGACGTGCCGGAGACCCTCCCGGAAGATGGCGTAGGCCAGGATCGACGCCGTCGTCGTGCCGTCCCCGGCGACGTCATGGGTCTTCGTCGCTACCTGTTTGACCAACGTCGCCCCGAGGTTCTCATACTTGTCCCTGAGTTCAATTTCCTTCGCGACGGTCACGCCGTCCTTGGTCACCAAGGGAGAACCGAAGCTCCGATGCAGGATGACGTTGCGGCCCGTCGGCCCCAGGGTCACCCGGACGGCGTCGACCAGCTTTTGAACGCCCCGAAGTAAGGCCTGACGCGCCTCATCGTGGTAACGAAGGTCCTTGGCCGGCATCGCACACCTCCTTGACTCCCTCCAGATTTCAAGTCTGCCGTCGGCCCCTTAAGGCCCGCAGGGTTACTTCTCCTCTAAGACAGCATAGATATCATCTTCCCGCAGGATTAAGTATTCCTTGTCGTCCATCTTAAACTCCGTGCCCGCATATTTCCCAAAGATGACCAGGTCCCCTGGCTGAACGGTCATCGCTCGACGGGTCCCCTCTTCCGTCAAGCGGCCCGGACCGACGGCCACGACCCGGCCCTGCTGAGGCTTCTCCTTGGCCGTGTCCGGGATGATGATCCCGCCGACAGTCTCCTCTTGCTTTTCCAGACGTTCGACGATCACGCGATCGTGCAAGGGCTTCACCTTCATGGTCCACCTCCCCAAGCGTAAGAAATGGATGCAAACCCCGTGTGCGCGTTTTCCGGCCCCATCCCCGGCCCTCATTCGGTAGCGGGTATCCGGTACCCGACACCCGGTACCTGGCACCGGATACCCGCCTGAAAGGCCGGGGCCTCAACCGAATTCCCGCTCCCTGTCCCGAAAAACCCGCACACGGGGTCTGTCGGATCGCCTTCCTACCCTAGGGCCCGACTGCCTGATTCCTGCCTATCCCACGCCCCCCGACTTCTGACCGACCCGGACCCGGGCCGGACGCAAAAGCTGGTCCCCCAATCGATACCCCGGCTGGACGACCTCCAAGACCCGATGATCCAGTTCGTCTCGGTCGACCTCGACGACCTCGACGACTTCCGAGTAGCTCGGGTCAAACGCCTCCCCGACCGGCTCGATCTTCTCGATACCCTCACTGGCCAGAAAGCGCTCCATCTGGTCGTAGATCATCCGGAGACCGGCCAAAATCGGCTCGGCGGCCGGATTTGCAGAAGCCCCGGCCGTCGACCGAAGGGCCAGCCGAAAGTTGTCCATGAGTTCCAGGAGTTTGGAAAGAATCCGCTTCTTGAACTCAAAAACGGCCTGGTCCCGCTGTTTTTCCATCCGGAGACGCCAACCCTCCTGCTCCGACCGGAGGCGGCGATATGCCTCAGAAATCGTCTGAAGCTGTTGAAGCGTCTCCTGCAGACGCTGTTCCAACTCCTGCACATAGGCCGGCCGAAACCGGGACTCATCGAGGGTGACCTCCTCGGCCGGGATGGCGTCGGGAGACGCATGCCGCTGAGCCCAGAATCGACGGTCGATGACTTTAATCTTGACCTTCGGAGCCGACTTCAGGGCCTCCCCCCCGATGGACGGACTCGACTCCTCGGGTTCGGCCCCGTTGGTCGGCGTCTTAGGGTCCCGGTCCGTCATGGCCTAACCTCCCACGAGACCGACGGTCCGTAAAAGAGGGTCTGGAGACGCTCGATACGCTTTTCCACCGGCGGATGGGTGCTCAGCCACTCGACCAGCCAGTTCGTACGGGGCTTCGCAAAGTATAGATGGGCCGTGGCCGGGGAAGGTACGTCCGCCGGGACTTGCCGTTGGAAGGCTTCAATCTTCCGGAGGGCCGAGATCAGTCCGTCTGGCCGACCCACCAGACGGGCTCCCCGCTCGTCGGCCATGTATTCCCGGGTACGGGACACCCAGAGCTGAATGAGCAGAGCCGCAATAGGTGCCAAGATAGCGGCGACCAACAGACCGATAGGATGGACCCCGCGGTCCCGGTCGTCATCCCGGGACCCGCCCATGAACAGGAACGCCCACTGCGCCATCCGGGCCAGGTACATGATGGCCCCGGCGATGACAGCCGTCACCGTCGTGATCAGGGTATCTCGATTCGCCACATGGGAGAGTTCATGGGCCAAGACGCCCTCCAGCTCTTCGGGACGCAAGAGACGCAAAATCCCGTCCGTGACGGCGACAGCCGCATGGTGGGGATCCCGCCCCGTCGCAAAGGCGTTGGGGACCTCCGTGGGGACCCGATAGAGTCGAGGCATCGGCATGCCCGACCGCCGGGTCAGGTCCCGCACGATCCGGTACACGTGGGGTGCCTCCGCCTCCGTCAAGGGGACCGCCCCATGAAGGGCTAGGACGATTCGGTCCGAAAACCAGTAGGCCAGCCCATTCATCAGCAGGGCCAGGCCCAGCGCCAGGGTCAGGCCTGTCGGTCCTCCGATCAGGTCCCCCAAGCCCACCAGGAGGACCGTCAGGAGGACTAACAGGATAAGCGTCTTCAACTGATTGTGCATGGCCGACCTCGGCAAGGGAAGTCGCTCCACCCGTCGGGGGTCCCGGGACGGGTCGAGTCGCCATTGAGTCTGTTTATATCATATTCCTTTAGCGGGGCTCTGTCAATACTGACCGGCCCGGGTACCTCTATACGGGACCCCGTCCCTGGGGTACATTATAGGGGGTGGGACGGTTGGGAAGGCAATCGGGCAGTGGGGCCATACGACCGTAGGGCTGTACTTATGGACTCCCTGGATGCCCTCGGACCAGGGGCGGATTTCCCGGTCATGAGGGAAGTCCCCAGGGTCCCGCACTCGGACTATCGCCGGAACTGCCCGACTGCCGGATGGCCCGATGTCCTTCACCGCCCCGCCCACGACGGGGGACCCCGGCCCGTCGAGTCCGAGAAGAGCCGTATCGGGATGCTTGGACCGGCCACCGTTCACGTGCAGACAGACCGCCTGTGGGTCGTCTCCGACCTTCACCTGGGGGACGGTCTAGAAGGGAAAGTTCACGCCTTCCTTCGACTGGTCCGACGGGCGACCGACGAGGGCGTTCCGGTCGTGTGCGGCGGGGATTTCTTCCACCTCTTCTTGGGTCGGCGGGGTTGTCAGACTCCTCTTCAACACTCCCTATTCCAGGTCCTGAAAGACCTCCGGGCACGGGGTCTCCAATTTTACTGGGTCGAGGGGAATCGGGACTTCTGGCCGGCCTTCTGGCGGCCCGTCCTGGCGGGTGTCGGACGGCGGATGGTCGGGTCCGTCGGAATGCACCGGATCGGCTTGATCCACGGCCACGGGTTGAACCGGCGGGATTGGTCGGACTGGCTGTGGCAGAAGGTCGCCCACGGCCCGGTCCTCACGACCCTGGCTCAGGCCGTCCCGGCGTCGGTCTTCCTGCGCCTGGCCGGAGTGGTCGAGCGGCGGCTTCGGGCCTTCCCCTCCCCTTACAAGCGGCGGATCCCGTGGCCCTACATCTGCCGGCGTATTCAGGCAACGCAAGACCTGCGGGGCTTCCGCTGGTGGCTGGTCGGCCATTTTCACGTGTTCGCATGGACCTTCCTGGAAACGTCGGACGGTCCCGTGGAGGTCATCTTTGTGCCTTCATGGGACGAAGGACCCCGATACCTGGAGTTCCGGGCCGACGGTACGTGGAGTCTCCACGATGGGGAAGGCGCTCGATTGGATACGAAGCCGCTGGTCCCGGTGGTGGCGTCGGTCGATGCCTCTGCCGGCGGAAGGACCCCTCGGTCGATGGGGTGAGCGGTTGGCGGCGGAATGGCTGGAAAGGCAGGGGCTTCGTATCTGCGATCGGCGGGTCCGGACGCCTTACGGCGAGATCGACCTCATTGCTCGGGAGGGGGACACGTTGGTGTTCGTCGAGGTCAAGACCCGTCGGGGTGACCGGGGGGTGAGCCTGTGGGAACTCATGCGGATGGCTCAGCGGAAGCGGATCGAGCGGTCGGCCCGTTACTACCTGTCCCGGGGCCGGGCCGGTGCCCGCCGCTACCGGTGGGACCTCGTCCTCGTGGTTCGGCCCTCCCAAGGCCCGCCGGTCATCCGATGGATTCGGAGTGCTTGGTCCGAAGGCGATCCTTCGTGAAACAGGTGGCGGAGTGACGACGTAACAGGTTCGGATCCGGCCTTGGGGATCGGCCAAACGGAGGACCGCGGACCCGGTACCGGGGACCTGACACCCGGTTACGGGGTACCGAAAGATTTATCCCCCTTGAGACAGGACGGCCACACGGATGCGGCCCTGAATGAGGGCCGGTCCCGCTGAGTCCGGCGGCCTAAGCATAAAGAAGACTTCGTAGGTCCCTGGCCGGTAAAAGGGGTGCTCCGCGAAAAATTCCAGGACGACCCGACCCTGAGGGTCTTGCTCCGTGGGTTCCAGGCAATGTCGCTCGCGTCGAAGTTCAGCCCCGTCTCCAAAGTCCCAGCGTTCTGCGAAGCACCCTCCATAGGATTCATAGAGGGTTTTGGGCATTCGCACGACGGCGATAAAGTGGGCCCGTACGGGCGGGAGGCCTCGCAGGGGGTAGCCGTCCAGGAGGAGCTCGATGCCACCTCTCTCGTAGCGATTCGGGACCTCTTGGAGGACCGGACCGCAGGCCATGAGGCTTCCGAGTCCGACGCAAGCCAGCCACATCCAGTAAGACCTCGGGAGGGACATCGGTCGCCTCGAGGCTCTTACGACCAAACGTCGAAGACACCCATCCGCCGGAACTTTTCGTACCGGCGCCGGACGAGTTCGTCGGGCGGGAGGCCACAGAGTTCCCGAAGGCCCCGCTGGATGGCCTCCTTGATACGGAGGGCCATCGCCTCGGGGTCGGCGTGAGCCCCGCCGAGGGGCTCTTCCAGGATTTCGTCGATGACGCCCAGCTCCAGGAGGTCCCGAGCCGTCAGGCGCAAGGCCTGGGCCGCTTCGCGGGCCTTACTGGCGTCCCGCCATAGGATCGACGCACAGCCCTCGGGGGAGATGACGGAGTAGATCGCATACTGGAGCATGTAAATCCGGTCGCCTACGGCGATGCCCAGGGCACCTCCGCTCCCGCCTTCCCCGATGATGAACACCAGGATCGGGACCCGCAGGCGGGACATCTCCTGAAGGTTTTCGGCGATCGCCTGGGCCTGACCCCGGGCCTCGGCCCCGATGCCGGGATAGGCGCCCGGCGTGTCCACGAAGGTAACGACGGGGCGACCGAATTTCTCCGCCAACTTCATGACTCGAAGGGCCTTCCGGTAGCCTTCCGGGTGGGGCATCCCGAAATTCCGCCGGAGCTTTTCCTGCATGTCCCGGCCCTTCTGATGGCCGATGACGGCCATCGGCTGGTCACCCAGGAAGGCCAGGCCGGCGACGATGGCTGGGTCGTCTCCATACCGGCGGTCTCCGTGGAGTTCGATGAAGTCGTCAAAGATGAGGCGGATGTAGTCCAGGGTATAGGGCCGTTGGGGATGCCGGGCGACTTGGACGATTTCCCAGGGCGTCAGGCGACTGTAAATTTGGCGTCGGTAGGTCTCCAGCTTCTTCCGTAGACGCTCGAGCTTCCGCTGGACCTTGGGGTCCGAGGATTCCAGCGCCTCAAGGGCGTCGATTTCCTTCAACAGCTCGGCGATCGGCCGTTCAAATTCGGGAACGGCCGCCGTCGTAATGGGTCCTTCCACAGCCCCTTGTCCCCCTATACACCAGAGTCGACCGGGCAGGTCATGGGTCCATCCATAAAGCCTTGTCGCGCCGATAGGCTTCCAACATGGCCTGCTGTTCCCGCAAATGCCAGGGCGGCGTGGCGTACACGTCTTCAAAGAGGCTCTCGATGGGCGGGGGCGGCGTCGACTCGGCCGTCTGGATGGCGGTCATCAGGTTGTCCCGGATGCTTCGGACTAGGGCCTGCTCCCGGTCGGCGTCCCAGAGACCCTTGCGAATCAGATAACGACGGAACCGCTCGATGGGGTCTCGGCGGCGCCAGCGCTCGACTTCCTCGGGGTCTCGGTAGCGGCTCGGGTCGTCGGACGTCGAGTGCGCGCCGATCCGATACGTGAAGGCCTCGATAAGGGTAGGCCCCCCGCCGGACCGAGCCTTCTCGACGGCCCGACGAGTGACCTGATAGACGGCCAGCAGGTCGTTGCCGTCGACGCGAATGCCCTCCATCCCGTAAGCGACGGCCTTGACGGCGATCGTCTTAGAAGCCGTCTGCCGAGACACGGGGACCGAGATGGCCCAGTGGTTGTTCTGGCAAAAGAACACGACGGGTGCTCGAAAGACGGCGGCAAAGTTCATCGCCACGTGGAAGTCCCCTTCGGACGTGGCCCCGTCTCCGAGGTAAGCCATGACGACGACGGGGTCCCCCATGTAGCGGGCCGCCATCGCCGTCCCGACGGCCTGCGGGACCTGATTGCCGACACAGCTCGACCAGGCTACGTGACGGACCCGGCGGTCGCTGTAATGACAGGGCATCTGACGGCCTTTCAAGATGTCGTCCCGGGTCCCGAACAACTGATGCGCCAGGTCTTGCAGGGAGTAGCCCCGAAGGAGGGCGACACCGACCTCCCGGAGAGCCGGGAAGACCCAGTCCTGAGGTTCCAAGGCCAGGCCGCTCCCGACGATGGCCGCCTCTTGACCCGTCGCCGCCCCGTAGAAGGCGATACGGCCCTGTCGTTGGAGCATGAGCATCCGTTCGTCGACAGCCCGGACCGTCAGCATTCCCTCAAAGGCCCGCCAGAGGAAGTCGGCCGGCAGGTCTGGCTCCAGCGCCGGGTCGACGACGACACCCTCTTCGTCCAGGACCTGGACCATCGGCTCAGTCGTCAGGATGCCCTCGCCCATGACCTCCCCCCGACGTGGGCGCATACGCATTTACATCTGCAGGAACAGGAGATGGGGATTCTCCAGGTGTTCCCGCACGACCTGCGTGAACTCAGCTCCGACGGCCCCGTCCACGACCCGATGGTCAAACGACAGACTGACGTTCATCATGGAACGGACGACGATCTCACCGTTCCGGACGACCGGCCGGGGCTCGATCTTATGGACGCCCAGGATGGCGACCTCCGGGTAGTTAATGATGGGTGTGGCCAGCAAGCCGCCCAACTTGCCCAGAGACGTGATCGTGAAGGTGCTCCCCCGGACCTCATGAAGGGCCAGCCGACCCTCCCGGGCGGCCTTCGAGAGCCGCTCGACCTCCCGGGCCAAGTCCAGCAGAGACCGCTTGTCGGCATCGTGAATGACGGGAACCGTCAGGCCTTGGTCGGTCTGGACGGCGATGCCGATGTGGTAGTACTTCTTCAGGACGATTTCCTCTTTCTCCTCGTCCAGAGAGGCATTGATAATGGGAAACCGCTTCAGGCCGATGACGACGGCCTTGATGATAAACGGCAGATACGTCAGCCGCACGCCCTGGGCCTCGGCGACGGGCTTCATCTGTTCCCGCCAACGGACCAGCTCCGTCATGTCGACTTCTTCGACGTACGTGAAATGCGGGGCCGTACGCTTGGACTGAACCATGCGGCGGGCGATGACGCGACGAAGACCCCGGAGGGGAATCCGTTCCTCCGGGCCTACCGGGACGACGGGTGCCTCGACCGGCGGGGGCGGCGCGGGTGCCGCCGGTGCCCGCTGGGCTTCGACAAAGCGCAGAACGTCGTCTTTCGTCACGCGCCCGTGAGGACCCGTCGGGGAGACCTGCCGGAGGTCTACGCCCAGCTCTCGGGCCAGCCGCCGCGTGGCGGGCGTCGCCAGGACCCGACCCGGCGGGGCTACGGGGCCGACGCCGGGGGTCGGGGCCGATACTTCCCGGGTCGCCGATGCCGGGACCGCCGCCTCGACGCCGGTTTCCGCCGCCACCGGGACCTCGCCCGGCTCGCCGATTACGACGAGGACAGACCCGACCTTGACGACCTCACCCTCCCGACCGAACCGCTTCAGAACGACTCCCTTCCGGGGCGAGGGGATGACGACATTAGCCTTGTCCGTCATCAACTCGACCATCGGCTGGTCTTCCTGAATGGAGTCTCCCTCTTGGACAAACCACCTCACGATCTCGGCCTCGACCATACCCTCACCGATGTCCGGCAGTCGAAACTCGAATGCCATGATGCCTTCTCCTACAAAGTCTTCCACGCCCTCTGTAGGAAGGTGACAAAGGGACAAAGAAGGGGTGACGCACGCAGATCTATCATTCCGTCACCCCGTTACTCCGTCCCTGTATCACCCTTCTCAGTAGTGGACCGTCTCGTAGATGGCCTTCAGGATGCGGCCCGTGTCGGGTAGATAGTCATGCTCCAGGGTATAGGGAAACGGCGTGTCGAAGCCCGTGACCCGGACCGGCGGTGCTTCCAAATACAGAAAGGCCTTCTCGTTGATCAGGGCGATCAGCTCGGCGGCCAAGCCACCGGTCCGGGGGGCTTCGTGGACGATCACGACCCGCCCCGTCTTCTGGACGGACCCGATGATGGTATCTGCGTCCAGGGGCAGGAGGGTCCGCAGATCGATGAGCTCGACCGAAATCCCCCACTTTTCCCGGGCCTTTTGGACCGCTTCCCGACACTCGACCATCATGGCCCCATAGGAGATGAGGGTGACGTCCTTCCCCTCGACCTCTACGCGGGCCTTCCCGATGGGTACCGTATAGTCCCCCTCGGGGACCTCCCCCGTGGCCGCCCGGTAAATCCGCTTCGGTTCGAAAAAGATCACGGGGTCCTCATCCCGAATCGCCGACAGCAGAAGGCCCTTGGCATCGTAGGGATTCGACGGCATGACGACCTTCAGACCGGCCGTGTGGACGAAGTAGGCCTCCGGGCTCTGGGAGTGGTAGTGGCCCCCGCGGATGCCACCGCCCGAGGGCGTCCGGATGACCAGGGGACAGCTGTACTGACCCCCGGACCGGTACCGGTACTTGGCGAGTTCGTTGACGATCTGGTCGAAGGCCGGGTAGATGAAGTCGGCAAACTGAATCTCGGCGACGGGTCGGAGACCGTAGAGGGCCATCCCGATGGCCGTTCCGATGATGCCTGCCTCCGCCAGGGGGGTGTCGATGACCCGGTCGGGTCCGAACTCGTCCAGCAGGCCGACGGTCACCCGGAAGACACCGCCGAGCCGGCCTACGTCTTCGCCCATCACGATGACCCGGGGGTCCCGACGCATCTCCAGACGGAGGGCGTCGTTAAGGGCCTGGATCATGTTCATGACCGCCATCGGTCCGCCTCCTTGAGGTAGGCCAGGTAGGCCTCCTTTTGCTCCTGCAGGTGGCGGGGTATGCGAGCGTAGACGTCGTCAAACATCGACTCGACCGGTGGGGGTGGGACCTTCTCGACCTCTTCAATGGTACGGTTAATGAGGTCCCGGACCTCTTCCAGGAGACTTTCCTGCTGGAGTTCGCTCCAGTAGCCCCGCCATTCCAGGTACCGCCGGAATCGCTCGATGGGGTCTTTGGCGTACCACTGCTGGACTTCTTCGTCGGGTCGGTATCGTCGGGGGTCGTCGGACGTCGAGTGGGCCCCAAGGCGGTACGTCAGGGCCTCGATGAGGGTCGGCCCCCCACCGGACCGGGCCTTCTCGACAGCCCGCTTCGTCGCCACATAGACGGCCAGGACGTCGTTGCCGTCGACCCGCACGCCCTCAAAGCCGTACGCGACCGCCTTGACGGCGATCGACCGGGCCGCCGTCTGGCGCTTCAAGGGGACCGAAATGGCGTACTGGTTGTTCCGACAAAAGAGGACGACCGGGACCCGGAATACGCCCGCAAAGTTACACCCCACGTGAAAGTCTCCCTGGGAGGTCGCCCCGTCTCCAAAGTAGACGATGACGACGATGGGGTCTCCGACGATTTTGGCCGCCCAGGCGAAGCCGACGGCCTGGGGGATCTGGGTCCCGACGGGGCTGGAGATAGACATGATCCGAGCTTCCCGGAAGCTCGTATGGACAGGCATCTGACGGCCCTTCACGTTGTCCTCGGCGTTCCCGTACATCTGGGACACGAACTTCCGGACAGGGACGCCCCGCCATAGCGGAATCCCCGTCTCCCGATAAGCCGGAAAGACCCAGTCCTCGTCATGGAGCGCCGCCACGCTTCCGATGACGGCCGCCTCTTCCCCCGTGCAAGTCAGGTAAAAACCGATACGGCCCTGGCGTTGGAGCTTGAACAGGCGGTCATCCAGCTCCCGGTTCAGGACCATCGTGCGATACATCCGCAGGAGGAATTCCTTGGGCAGGTTGGGGTCCAGGTCCGGGTCCGAGGTCCCGTCTTCCCGGAGGACCGTCAGGGGGATTTCCGCCGCTTCCTGAACTTCGGGACTGATGAAGACGGCGTCGTCCATGGGAATCCCTCACGACGTAGGCTCACCGCGCGTCTGGACTCTTTTAACACACTCTCCCCCAAAAGTAAACCGCCGGCTCCCAACGTGCGGGCGCTCCCGGGCATCCGATGCGGATTGCGACGTCAGTGGAAAATTCCTATGATGAAGGGCAGGTCCATTCCCCATCCGGGAAGTCGGAGACGACCGTCGATGACCCGACGAGGCCAACTGATTCCGGTCAGCATTGAAGAAGAAATGAAGACGGCCTATCTGGACTACGCTATGAGTGTCATCATCGGGCGGGCCTTGCCCGACGCCCGGGACGGCCTCAAACCCGTTCACCGGCGGGTCCTTTACGCCATGTACCGGGAAGGCCTCCTGCCGGGCCGAAAATTCGCGAAGTGCGCCCGTGTCGTCGGTGAGGTCATCGGCAAGTACCACCCCCATGGGGATGCGGCCGTCTATGATGCCCTCGTCCGGCTCGCCCAAGACTTTAACATGCGGTATCCCCTGGTCGAGGGGCAGGGGAATTTCGGGTCCATCGACGGCGACCCGCCGGCCGCTTACCGCTACACGGAGGCCCGCCTGTCTCCCCTGGCCGTCGAGCTCCTGGACGACCTCGACAAGGAGACCGTCGACTTTGTCCCGAACTTCGACGAGACGCTGGAGGAACCCGTCGTCCTGCCGGCCCGCCTGCCAAACCTGCTCGTCAACGGGGCCGAGGGCATCGCCGTCGGGATGGCGACCCGGATTCCGCCCCACAACCTGCGGGAGGTCTGTGACGCCCTCATCTACTTTCTGGACCACCCCGATGCGACGGTCGACGAGCTGATGCGGTGGATCCAGGGCCCCGACTTCCCGACGGGCGGCATCGTCTTTGGCCAGGAGCAGATCCGCAAGGCTTACGAGACGGGCCGGGGGATCATCCGTATCCGGGCCCGGATGGAAGTCGAGACGCTTCGCCGAGACAAGCAGGCCATCGTCGTAACCGAGATCCCCTACCAGACGAGTAAGGCGGCCATCATCGAGGAAATCGCCCGCCTCGTCCAGGAGAAGAAGATCGAGGGCATCGCCGACATCCGGGACGAATCGAACCGACAGGGCCTTCGGGTCGTCATCGAGCTCAAGCGGGGCGAGAACCCCGACGTCATCATGAATCAGCTGTACCAGCATACAAAGCTGGAGGTCAGTTACGGCGTCCACATGCTGGCCATCCAGAATCTCCAGCCCCGGCTGATGAGCCTGCGGGACCTGCTCCAGGCTTACGTCCAGCACCGGCGGGAAGTCATCCTCCGGCGGTCGGCCTTTGAGCTCCGCCAGGCTCGGGCCCGGGTCCACGTCCTTGAGGGCCTCGTCCGGGCCCTCGACCAGCTGGACGCCGTCATCGAGACCATTCGGCGCTCGCCCAGCGTGGCGGCGGCCCGGCAAGGCCTGATGGAACGCTTTGGGTTCACCGAAGTCCAGGCCCAGGCCATCCTGGAAATGCAACTTCAGCGCTTGACGGGCCTCGAACGGCAAAAGCTCCTGGACGAGCTCCAGCAACTTCAGGGGCGGGTCCGGGACCTGGAAGCCGTCCTGGCCGACGAGGCTCGGGTTCGGGAGCTGATCAAGGAAGACCTTCGAGCCCTGAAGGAGCGGCACGGAGATGCCCGCCGGTCTCGCATCCTCCGCCGGGCCCCGACCCTCCACGAGGAGGACTTGATTCGGGCCGAAACGGTCGTCGTGACGGCGACGGAGGCCGGCTACATCAAGCGGTCGTCCCTTCGGTCCTTTACCCTCCAGCGGCGGGGCGGCAAGGGTCGGGTCGGTATGGGCCTCCGGGAAGAGGACAGCGTGGCCTTCGCGACCGTCGCCTCGACCCTGGACTACCTGTGGTTCTTCTTCCGTAGCGGCCGGGTCTATCAGCTCCGGGTCCACGAAATCCCGGAGATGCCGCCGAACGCTCGGGGGCGGGCGCTGGTCAACTTTCTGCCGGTCCGGCCAGACGAACAGCTCGTCGGCGTGGTCCGGTGGCCCTATGAAGAGGAAGAACCCCCCTATCGGTACGTCGTGATGACGACCGAGCGGGGCCGGGTCAAACGGATGGCGGTCAGCGAATTTCAGGATATCCCCCGGAACGGACGGCGGGTTCTCCAGATTGCCCCTGACGACCGCTTCATCGGGGTCCGCCTGACCCACGGAGACGACCTCATCCTGCTGGGAACGGCGGCCGGCCGGGGTCTCCTATTCCCGGAAGTCGAAGTCCGTCCTCAGGGACGGGCCGGGGGAGGAGTTCGGGGGATTCGCCTCCGGCCCGGCGACCGGGTCGTGGCGATGGAAGCCGTTCACGACCCGGATCAGTGGCTTCTGGCCGTGACCGCCCGGGGTTATGGCAAGTGCCTGCCCTTGCGGGAAGTCCCCGTCTACCGGCGGGGGAGCAGCGGCGTCTATATCGCCCGACCCCGCGAGAAGACCGGCCCCATCGTGGACTTGAAGGTCGTCCGACCGGACGACGAGGCCCTCGTCGTCACGGAAGGCGGGATGACCCTCCTGGTCGCCGTCCGGAGCATCCCCCTACGAAGCCGCCAGGCCGGCGGGGTTTCCGTCATTCGCGTGGCAGAGGGCGACCGCGTGCGCCGGATGGCCATCATCCCGAAGGGCCCCCGGGTGCCGGCGGAGGCGAGCGCAGGGAAAAGTGCCGGGCCCCCGGTCCCGGAGCCCGGGCCTTAAAGCCCCGTGGCGAGACGGTAAAGGATGCCCGACGAGTCGCCGGAAGTCTTTGACTGGCCGGACGTTTTGCAACAGCACCTGTCGCTTCAGGACTTTGTCCGCATCGCCGAGCGGCTGGTCCTCCAGCACCGATATGACGAGGCCATTGCCCTCTTCGAGGCGGCCCTCCGGCTCTACCCCGATAGCCTGGCCCTCCGCCTCAATCAGGCCCGCGTCCGGGACCTGAAACGCCGCCAGGAAGAGAAGCAGACCGAACAGCTCCAGACCGAATGGGAGCGGCACCGGCGGGAGAGCGACCTCGTCGCCCAGCACTTCATCAGCCTGGCCCGTGTCTACGCCCAGCGGCAACAGCCCTTGAAGGCCCTGGAGCTCCTCGAGTTGGCCCGACACCTGAATGCCCAACTCGCCGAGATTTATTGGCTCCAGGCCCAGGTCTACTATGACCAAATGGATTACCGGCGGGCCTTGAGTGCCCTCGAAGAGGCCCAACGCCTGGACCCCTTCCGGGCCGACATCGCCTATCTCTTCGCTAAGGTCTACCGAGACATGGGCGACGCCGAAAAGGCCCTCACGGCGGCCGTCGATGCATACGTCTTGGCCGGCGGCGAACAGTCCCACCTGCGAGAGCTATATATCCGTATGATCCGGGCCCTGGCCGAACGCCTGGGACGGTCCGCCGACGAGCTTCAAGACGTCTTCCTCCGGCGAAAGGCCTACTTCAACCAGATGGTCGAACAGCTCGTCCTAAAACGGGACCAGATGATGTTTGAGGTCGGGCCGACCGAGATGGAACTCCTGCTCTTTCAGTGGCCCCGCCTTCAGAAGGCCCGTCAGGGCCTGCTGGGCTTGGCCGTCGAACTGCGCCGCTGGCTCCCCTTCCAAGCCATGACCGACGACCAGGTTTTCGAGATCGCCCGGACGGGCCGTTGGGTCGAAGTCGAACCGGGCTTCGTCCTCTTCCCGGAAGATCAGCCCCTGTCGGACCTGTGGGTCCTCCTGGAGGGCCGGGTCCGCCTGGTCCGGGATACGCCTTATGGACGGTTGACCCTGGCGTGGGTCGAACCGGGCGAGATCCTGGGCGAGATGGAGCTGATCGACGGTCAACCGACCGTCCTGCGGGCTGAGGCGGCCTTGCCCGGGCGACTCCTGGCCCTTCCCCATGCGGGTCTCGAGGAAGTCCTGGCCCGGGACCGCTATCTGAGCGTCCAGGTCTACTGGCACTTTTGGAAGCTCCTGGCCCGCCGGATTCGGCAAGCCAACGAACGGGCCGAACGGTTCTTCCAACGCCTCTTCGCCCCCGAATCCCCCGGGACCCCGACTCCCCCACGCCCCCGAGCGATGGCCGAGGCAACTCGCGTCAGCGATACCCAGAAGATGGCGCTCTTCCAGGAGCAGGGCCTCTCCGCCTCGGAACTTCAACTGCTGACGACCTTCAGTCAGGAAGAGCGCTTCCGTCAAGGCGAGGTCATCTTCCGGGAGGGGGATCCCGGAGACCGGCTCTACATCGTCCTGGACGGCCTGGTCCGGATCAGTAAGTTCATCCCGGGCGTCGGGGAAGAGGCCCTGGCGATCCTGGGTCGGGGGGAGTTCTTTGGTGAAATGGCCTTGGTCGACGGAGCGCCCCGGTCGGCGGACGCCATCGCCCACAGTGAGACGGCCATCGTGTTGGCTATCGACCAGCGCGTGCTGGCCGACATCCTGTCCCGGGACCCCGAGAGCGCCCTGCGGTTCCTCCGCATCCTGGGCCGGATCCTCAGCCGCCGCCTCCGGGAGACCTACCTCCGGGTCTACCATTGGCATTGCATGGCCGGCGTCCGGGTCGAGGAAGAGTAAAAGTGGTAGGGGGTGACGAAGTGACGGAGTGACGATGAAGAGCTGGGAGATACCCGGATTGCGTTCTACCATGGAGAACCCTGGAACTTTTTTAACACGAAAGCCAATAACAGGGTGCTGGAGTGATACAGCAAGTTTGTTGAGGGGTAATTGGGCAGTACGGCAACCAATCTAAAATTCCCCATGGCCACTTCGTCACTCCATCACCCTGTCGCTTTGTCACCGAACGATGAAACGGTGGGTCGCCGTCATCCATCTGCCACCGCTTCCGGGAAGCCCCCTCTACGAGGAGCCCCTGTCGGCCATCGTCGAGCGGGCTGTCGGGGAGGCCCGCCGGCTCACCGAAGCCGGGGCTTGGGCCGTCCTCCTGGAAAACTTCGGGGACCGACCCTTCTACCGATGTCGGGTCCCGCCGGTCACCGTCGCCGCCATGACCCACGTGGCCAGCCAGGTCGCCGCTCGGGTCGGCTGTCGGATCGGCATCAGCATGCTCCGCAATGACGCCCTCTCGGGTTTGGCCGTGGCGGCCGCCGTCGGGGGTACTTTCATCCGGGTCAACGTATTGACGGGGACCGTGGCGACGGATCAGGGCCTGATATCGGGTCCGGCGGCGACCCTCCTTCGCTTCCGGCGATACTGGTCGGCGCCGGGCGTCGAGGTCTGGGCCGACTTCCGGGTTAAGCACGGGGCTCCGCTGGTCGAACGGCCCGTCGAGGACGAACTGGCTGACTTACTCGAGCGGGGCCTCGCCGACGCCGTCATCGTCAGCGGCCCCCGGACGGGACAGGCACCGGACCCGGCGTGGGTCCGGGTGGTCCGGCAGGCGGCCCCGGCGGCCGTCGTCTGGTTGGGAAGCGGGGCGACGCCCGAGAACTTGGCCGATTTCCTGCCCCTTGTCGACGGCGTCATCGTCGGAAGCTACCTCCGGGTCGACGGCGTCGCCGGTCGACCCTTAGACCCCCAGAGGGTCGAGCGATGGGTCCGTGCCTGGCAGACATCGAATCCGTCCGAGTCGAGCGTGTCCCCCTCCCGGAAGGCGCGCCGGCCGAGATCCGACGGGTCCTGATCGTTCAGAACCGACCTGGCGAGATTCCATGGGCCCGCCTGGAGGCGGTCGTTCACCGTCGGGACGTCGACCTCGTGGTCTTCCCGGAGTACGCCTGGTACGGTCCCTCGGATCGGCATGCGTCGGTCGCCGACCGCTATGAGCCCCTCCTCGCAGAAGTTCGGACGGCTACCCGGCCCTGGCCGGCATGGGTCGTCGCCGGGACCTTCCTCCGCCGCCGGCCCGACGGTTCCCTCGAAAGCGTGATGACCCTGCTGTATGGTGGAGAGGTTCGGGCCTCCGCCGTTAAGGTCAATCCCACGGACCGGGAGCGGCAGGTCGGCGTCCGGGCTGGCCGGTCGCTGACCCTCTGGGAGGTCGGTCCCACTCGATGGCTCCCCCTCATCTGCGCGGACGTCTTTTGTCAGGAACGCTTCGGGAAACTCCTGGAGGCCGTCCGCCTGGACCTCGGGCTTGTCCCGACGGCGTCGCCGTATCGGCCTGGCGAGAGTGTGCAGGCCAAATGGGAGCGAGACGAACGGATCTTCCAGGGCCTGGCCCGGCGGATCGGGGCCACCGTCATCAAGGCCTGCTGTACGGGGACCTTGTTCGGACACCGCTTTCAGGGCCGAAGTCTCGTCGCCACGCCGGCAGGGATTCTCTGGCGGGTCGAGCCGGACCGGGAACACCTTCCCCTCCTGGCCGTCGTGGACCTGGGCGGCGAAGTTCCGCCCTTCACCGAGGAACTCCCCTAAAGACTCCCTTTCCCGGGTACGGCTCAAAAGCTTTCGACGACGAACTGGAGGGGATTCAGGGGTTGATTCTGGTAGCGGATCTCGTAGTGGACGTGGGGACCCGTCGAGCGGCCGGATGAACCGACGAGGCCGATGACCTGCCACCGTTGGACCCTATCCCCCCTTCGGACCAGGACTTTTGAGAGATGGCCGTAGTATGTGAAAATTCCAAATCCATGATCGATGATAATCAACTGACCGTAGGTTCCCTGGGGTCCGGCGAAGACGACCTGGCCGGCGGCCGTGGCGACGACCGGCGTCCCGTAAGGAGCAAAGATGTCGACGCCCGTATGAAAGTCGGGAGCCCCCGTGAAGGGATCGATGCGGGCCCCAAAGCCGCTGATGACATAGCCGCGGACCGGTAAAATCGAAGGGGTCGCCGACAGGGCCACCGACTTCTGCTGGAATATCTCATAGAGCTGGTCGAGCTGGTCCTGGAGGACTTCGGCCTTCTGCTGACTCTGGGCCAACCACCATTGCTGTTCCAGCAGGTGGGCACGGCCGACCGCCTCGGGCGCAGGGGCCGACTCCCCGCCGACGCCGGCGATCTGGGGGATGTTCCCACCTGCCGTCGCACCGGCGATGATCTGGAGACGTCGGACCTGCTGTTCCATCTTCTCCAGGTCCGACTGCAGGCGGTAGGAGTACTGTCGGACCTTCGTAAAGTCTTGCTTCATTTGCTCGTACTCGTCCTCCATTCGGACCAGCCGCTGATACGAGCGCTGAAGCCAGACATAGTGGGTCGTCACGAAGATCGACCAGCCCAAGAGGCCCGCACCCACCAACAGGAGGACTGACAGGAAGCGTCGGTGCAGGCGGAATCGAACCGTTTCCTGAGCCGGGTCGTCGGGAATCAAGCAGACCGTCCACCCCCCCTCACGACGAGCCTTCGGACTCATGAATTCGCCCTCCCCCGTAAGGAATCCCGTCGCGATGGCTCAACATACAGCCAAGGGAAGCGAAGGCTTTCTATTATGCTGAAATCGACCGGCGAGAGCAAGTCTCCAAGATAAGGAAGGCGAAACCCATGGGACAGGGGCCGGAACCGTCGAAGCCGACTTGACAGGACGGGGATGGGGGAGCCGAAAATGAATGGAGGTGCCGGTCGATGCTCCGGAAGGAGGAGAGGTCGGCGATGCGGAAGATTCGGGTCCTCATCGCGAAACCGGGCCTGGACGGGCATGACCGGGGGGCTAAGGTCATCGCCCGGGCCCTCCGGGACGCCGGGATGGAGGTTATCTACACGGGTCTTCGGAAGACGCCGGAACAGGTCGTCCATGCGGCCCTCCAGGAGGACGTAGACGTCATCGGGATCAGTGTCCTGTCGGGGGCCCATATGGCCATCGTCCCCCGGATCATGAAACTCCTGCAGGAGCATGGAGCGACCGACGTCGTCGTCATCGTCGGCGGCATCATCCCTCCGATGGACATCCCCAAGCTGAAGGCCTTGGGAGTCGACGAGGTCTTCGTACCCGGCTCCTCTCTGGACGAAATCGTCGCCTTCATCCGGGAGCGGGTCGCCCAGAAGCGGGCCCACGTGATTCCGAAATAGGGCCCTACGGCGGTAGGGCAATACGGTGATCGGGCAGTCTCGAAGAGGTCGAGCGGTACTTTCCTGGCTACCCATAATCGAAGTGACGGAGTGACGAAGTGACGACGAAGTAGGATACTCGAAGTGCGTTCTACTGTGGAAAACCCTGGAACTTTTTCAGCACGAAGGTCGACAGGGCTACGGGTGTGCGTGGATTCACCGACGTTGGGACTTGAGCGCTATCGGCGTCTGGGATTCGGTAGAGCTCCTCATCGTCCCCCCGTCCTTTCAGGGCCGACGGTCGGACGGCGGAAACCAAGGCGCTGGACGCCAGCATAAAGACCCCAGAAGAGGCCGATGGCCGGGAGGATGAAGACCCCCAGGTGGACCCACCGGGCCCCCATCGAACCCCTATAGGGGTAGGGCCAGGCGTGCCCGACGAAGGCCAGCCAGACGGCCATCCCACCGATCCCGACGGCCGTCGCCAGGAGTCCGGGCCCGAGGACCCGGCCGACGAGCCATCCGAACCGCCGCTGGAAGAGCCCCAGCAGGACAACCATCTGAGTCCATCCGGCGACGGCGCTACTCATGGCGATGCCGGTCACGCCGTACCGGGGCGTCAGGGCGGCCAGACTCCCGATATAGACCAGCATCGAGAGGGCGGCAACCCGGATCGGCGTCCATAGGTCTTTGACGGCATAGAAACCCGGGACGAGGACCTTATTGAGGCTGTAGGCCGGTGTCGCCAGGGCGTACCAGACCAGGGCCCCGGCCGACAGGAGGCGGGACTCGACGTTAAAGCGGCCGTATTCGAAGAGGGCATGCACGATGGGGGCACTCAGCCACATGAGGCCGACGGCCGCCGCCAGATTCCAGGCCAGGACCCATACGACGCCCTCGGTCACCGAGGCCCGGAACCGATGCCAGTCGCCCCGGGCCGCCAGGTCCGAGAGGTGGGGCAGGAGGACCGTCGAGAAGGCGACGGCGATCATCCCGATGGTCAGCTCCTGCACCCGGCTGGCGTAGGTTAGGGCCGCCACGGCACCCTGCCCGAGGGTCGAGGCATAGCTCTGCCCGATGGCCATGTTGATCTGGGCGATCCCGACGGCAAAGAAACCAGGCCCCATCAAACGGAAGACCTCCCGTAGGCCCGGATGGCGGAAGTCCAGTTGCCACGCCGGCGTGAAACCGAGACGCCGCAAGACGGGCCACTGAACGGCCCACTGGAGGAGGCCGCCGACCACGGTCCCGACGGCGAAGACCAACGATGGACGCTGGGCTCGGTGAGCCCAGGCCAGGACGATCCCGATCACGGCGACGTTAAACAGGACGGGGGCGGCGGCCGGCCCCACGAAGCGCCGATAGGCGTTCAGGACGGCCGTCGTCAGGGCCGCCATCGAGATGAACAGGATGAAGGGAAACATCAGGCGGTTCAGCTCGACCGTCCCCTCGTACTTTCCCGGGAAGGCCCGAAAGCCCGGAGCGATCAGCCGGACCAAGGTCGGCGAGAGGAGTTCCCCGAGGGCGACGACCAGGACGAGTAGAACCAGCAGGTCGTTCATGCATATCCGGACGAGGTGCCAACGGTCTTCCTCCGGATGTTCGATCCGCCAGCGGGCGTAAACGGGGATAAAGGAGGCCGTCAGGGCACCTTCTCCGAGGAGCCGCCGAAGCATGTTGGGGATGATAAAGGCGATGTCGAAGGCATCGGCCTCGTGGGTCGTCCCCAGGTAGCGGGCCTTGAGTTGCTCCCGGACGAAGCCCGTCAGACGGCTCAGGCCCGTCATGAGGGTGATGCCCAAGGCCGTCCACGAGAGGCCCCGGGTCTGCAAGCGGAGCCACCGGTAAGCCGTCGAGAAGGGACGCGAAACGGCGGCCGACGGGACCGACTTCCCCATGGACGCGTAGACCTCTTCGGAGCGGGCCGAGGGTTTTCCGTCTCAAGGCCGGGGAGCGACCGGTTGGGGTATGAGCATGTAGGCCGGCTCCCATCGGGGATTCATGACGATGACGCCTCCGACGAGCATGAGCCAGCCCCCGACCCAGAACCAGAAGATCAGGGGATTGTAATACATTTCCAGGGTCACCCCCTGGTTTTCGTCCCACGCCCCCAGGACGAGGTAGACGTCGCCCCGCCACGTCGAGTAGAGGGCCACGTTCGTGACGGGCTGGTCCGCATTGGGATGAAACTCCCGGCCCGGCGTCAGGCGGGCCAAGACCCGGTCGCCCCGTTGGAGGACGATGGAAGCCGTGACGAGGTCCTTATGGGGGAAGCGTTGCAGGCGGAGGCCCTCATACTTTAGGGTGTAGCCCTCCAGGTGGGCCGTGTCACCGGGGCGCAGGAACACCTCCCGTTTGACCTGATAGAAGGCCGATCCGACGATGCCAAAGAACAGGAGGACAACGCCGACGTGGACGACGTAACCGCCGTAGCGACGAGGGTGTTTCACGAGGAGCTTCCCAAAGGCCGTCCAGAGCGGCTCGCCGTACATCCGACGCCGGGCCCGCACGCCTCGGTAAAACTCGAGGGCCGTCGTGGCCAGGACCAGGACACCAGCCCCTACAAAGGCCAGGGGTAGAGGCTCCCGCAGGCCCAGGGCGAATAGGACTGAGGCCACGACCAACGTAAAGACCAGGGGCCCGAGGAAATTCCGCTCAAAGTTCGTCCACGTCGCCCGCCGCCAGGCGATCAGCGGGCATATCCCCGTAAGGATCAGGAGGGCCAAGCCCAGGGGGGCCGTGACCTGGTTGAAGAAGGGGGCCGCCACGGTGATCCGATGGCCCTTCACGAGGTCCGACACGAGGGGAAAGAGTGTCCCCCACAAGACCGCAAAGCAGATGCCCGTCAGGAGCAGGTTGTTAAACAGGAAACTACTCTCCTTCGAGAGGACGGCCTCGATCCGCTGGACACTCCGGATGACGGGCCATCGGATGTACAGGAGGGCGAGGCCGTAAAAGAGGATGAAGCTCAAGAAGACGATGAAGTAATCGCCGATGGGGGAGACGGCGAAGGCGTGGACCGACGAGAGGATCCCGCTCCGGGTGATGAACGTGCCGAGGACCGACAGCAGGAACGTCGCCAGAATTAACGTGATGTTCCAGGCTCGAAGCATATTTTTCTTTTCCTGAACCATGATGGAGTGCAGGTAAGCCGTCGAGAGGAGCCAGGGCATGAGGGAGGCGTTCTCGACGGGGTCCCATGCCCAGTAGCCGCCCCAGCCCAGTTCCATGTAAGCCCACCGGCTTCCGATGAGGATCCCCGCCGTCAGAAAGAACCAGGGGACCAGCGCCCAGCGCCGGATCGCCACGAGCCACTCCAGGTTCATCTGGCCCGTGACGAGGGCCGCCACGGCAAAGGCAAAGGGGACCGTAAAACCGACGTAACCGAGGTACAAGCTCGGCGGATGGAGGGCCATCAGGGGCCGCTGGAGGATGGGATTCAGGCCCCGACCCTCCCCGACGGCCTCAGGTACAGGCGTGAAGGGATTGGCGGCAAACAGGAGGGTCGTCAGGAAAAACCCTTGGACCAGGGCCAGGGTCGCGCTCACGTAGGGAAGCCACAGACGCCGCCGGTGACGGTTCTGAAGAAGGACCAGGGCCGTGTACAGGCTTAAGATCCAGACCCAGAACAGGAGAGACCCCTCCTGACCACCCCAAAGGGCCGCCAGGGCATACAGGCGGGGGATCTTGCTGGAGGAGTGTCGAGCGACATAGGCCAGGTCGAAGTTGTTAGTGTACAGGGCTTGCCCCAGCAGAAAGACGGCCATCGACAGGACCAAGGCATTTGCCCAAAGGGCATGCTCCCCCGAGCGGACCCAGGCCTCTCGACGACGGAGGACGCCCCCGACACTGGCCAGGAGCCCGTACAGGGCCATCAGCCAGACCCAAGCCAGGAGGAGCGTCCCGACGGAAGCCACCGGATGCTGGGAAGGGTCGTAATGAAGCCACGGAAAAATCATGGGATCCTCACGACTGGTAAGGCCGTAGGCAGTGGGGCGACGATCCGGGTGGAGGACCCCCTCCATCCGCTCCCGTGAATTTGGCGGATTTCCGGCTACCCGCCATCCCCCGCCTGGAATCCCGGAATCCGTATCCCGGCAGGACTTTACCGAGGGTCGGGTCTACGGTCGGGTCGAATCGGCCTGGTACTTGGATGGGCACTTCGTCAGCAGACGGGTCGCCTCGATGTGGTTCCGCCGGGCATCGTACCGGCCCTCGACGACGACCTCAATGCCGTCCTTGAACATGTCCGACACGATCCCCTCGTAGTGGACCGTCACCCGACGCCGGCCATCCGTGACGGCAAAGTCATACACCAACCGCTGGGGTGCCTTCCGGATAGACCCCGGCTCGACCCGAGCGTTGACCCGGACCCCCTTGCCGTCGACCTCCGCGGCCATCCGCTCGAGTTCGTCCAGATGCAGGTAGTACTGCTGTTGCCCCCGCATCCCGGAAAAGACCAGGTAGCCGATCAGCAGGATGCCGAGGCCGAGGGCACCGATGACGATCTCGCGAGCCCGAAGTCTCATGCTGAAACCTCCAAGGGCATGAGCGTTTAAAGTATCCGGTATCGGGTGCCGGATACCGGCCTCCAGCTCTGGGCTTCCTCGGACCGATGCCGAACCACGGGCACGGAGACTGAACCCGCCCACCCGTCCCCGGCAGTCCAGAATTCCCCCTACCGAGGGCCGGTTACCGGCCCTCCAGGGGGATGTAGTCCCGACGGCCCGGACCTATATAAATCTGACGCGGCCGGGCAATCCGCTGTTCGGTATCCGAGATCAGCTCTTGCCACTGCGCCAGCCAGCCGGCCGTCCGGGCGATCGCAAATAGGACTGGGAACATCTCGACCGGGAAGCCCATCGCCTGATAGATGATGCCCGAGTAAAAGTCCACGTTGGGATACAACCGCCGCTGGACGAAGTAGTCGTCCTCCAAGGCAATCCGCTCGAGCTCCAAGGCGATATCGATGAGGGGATTCCGCCCCGTGACCTCGAAGACCTCGTCGGCGAGCCGTTTGATGATGCGGGCCCGGGGGTCGTAGCTCTTGTAAACCCGGTGGCCGAAACCCATCAGGCGGGTCTCGCCCCGCTTGACCCGCTCAATGAAAGCCGGGACTCGGTCCTTAGACCCGATCTCCATCAGCATCCGGAGGACGGCTTCGCTGGCCCCACCGTGGAGGGGTCCATACAGGGCCGCCGCGGCCGCCGCCGTGGCGACGTAAGGGTCGGCGTGGGCACTGCCGACGACCCGCATGGCCGTCGTCGAGCAGTTCTGCTCGTGATCCGCATGGAGGATGAACAGGACGTCTAAGGCCCGCTCCAGGACGGGGTTGACCTTGTACTTGAGTTCGGTCTTTTTGAACATCATGTTCAGGAAGTTTCCGGTGTAGCTCAGGTCGTTGTCGGGATAGGCATAGGGCATGCCGATGCTGTGGCGGTAGGCAAAGGCGGCTAAGGTCGGCATCTTGGCGATCAAGCGCCAGATTTGCTTGAGGCGAACCTCTGGGTCGAAGATGTTCTTCGCCTCGGGGTAGAACGTCGACAGGGCCGCCACGGTGCTGACCAGGATGCCCATGGGATGGGCGTCGTAATGAAAGCCGTCGATGAACTTCTTGATGTTCTCATGGATGATGGTGTGGTGGGTGATATTGTAGACCCAGTCCTCGAGCTGGGCCCGGGTCGGCAGTTCCCCAAAGATCAGGAGATAAGCCGTCTCTAAGTAAGTGCTCTTTTCGGCCAACTGCTCGATGGGATAGCCCCGGTACAGCAAGATCCCCCGCTCGCCGTCGATATACGTGATGCGACTCTTGCAGAAGGCCGTGTTCAGGAATCCGGGGTCGTAACTCATGAGGCCGAAGTCCTCATCGGAGACCCGGATCTGTCGAAGGTCCATCGCCCGGATGGTCCCGTGCTGAATGGGAATCTCATACGTGCGGCCTGTCCGGTTGTCGATGACCGTCAGCGTCTCTTTCATCATTGGAACTCCTCCCTCCCCCCACCACCGGAGGCGCTCGCTATAGTATATACCTTAGCCGACTGTCCGTAACAGGCCTTTGTCTTTGGAGCCGGAATCCCTGGCCGGCCTCACGGTGGGACGGTCTGCCGTCCCGTGACTCATATCCAAGAGCCGGGTTCGACCGTGCAGGGCATCGTCATCGGACGGGTGGGACCCCAGTTTCGGGTGTACCTGACCGAGACCCGACGGGAGGTCCGCGCATGGGCCCGCCGCCGTCTGTGGAAGGCCGTCGGGGACATCTGGGCCGGCGACCTCGTCGAGGTGCAGGTCCTGCCGCCGGAGAACTACGTCCTGACGACGGTGATGCCCCGTCGCAACGGGCTGGACCCCCCCGGCGTGGCCAATTTGGACCTTCTCCTCATCGTCGTCAGCTGGGATGCGCCTCCCTTGGACGAGCGGGCCGTCCACCGAATCCGCGTGGCCGCCCATGTCCGAGGGATCCCGACGGGGATCGTCGTCAACAAGCTGGACCTCCTCCACGACGGGGACCGTCCCCGTTGGGAAGCCCTGCAGGCCCGCTATCGCCAGGCCGGTATTCCCCTCCTGGGCATCAGCGTCTGGCAGGGAATCGGCCTGGACGACCTCCGGGAATGGCTCCGGGGTCGCATATCGGCCCTCGCCGGACCGTCCGGGACCGGCAAGTCGGCCCTCCTGAACGCCCTGATCCCGGGCGCCCGCCTCCGCACTGCGGAGGTCCATCCCCGGACCCGGCGGGGACGGCACACGACGACCGCGACGACCCTCCTTGCCCTCCCGGAGGACGGGTGGGTCGCGGATACGCCGGGCTTTTCCCGGAACGTCTTTGGGCCCGAAGTCACGCCAGCCGCCGTTCGGGACGCCTTTCCCTGGGACCGCCTAGTCGGCCGACCGGTCCGGTGTCGTTACGACGACTGCCTGCACCTGCACGAACCGGACTGCACCGTCCAGGAGGCCCACCGGCGGGGCGACCTGGCCCCGGAGTGGTACGACCTCTACACGGCCCTCGTCGTGGAGGCCGGGGGTGGACCTATGCCTTTACGGCGATAGGGCAGTAAGGCTATGAGGCCGGTGCAGGACCCGTGGAATTGCTGGCTGTCCCATCTTGCATCTCAAAAGCCTTGACAGAGCCGGCATTGACCCCGATGTCTGAATGGGCTTAACTTTTTTTGAACCTTCCTACACGGAACGACGACTGCGTGGGGAGATGTATCAACCCACCGAGATGCCGTCTCGTATCGGCCGGTATCAGGTCCTGGCCATCGTCGGCACGGGGGCGATGGGCGTAGTGTACCAGGCCTTTGACCCCATCATCGAGCGGACGGTGGCCATTAAAGTCCTTCGGCTCCCTGGCCGGGCCGAGGGTCGGGAGTCGGGAGACCACCTGCGCCGTTTTTACGTCGAGGCTCGAGCGGCGGGCCGTCTGAACCACCCCAACATCGTGGCGGTCCACGACGTCGGCAACTGGGAAGGCGTCCCCTACATTGTCATGGAGTTTTTGGAAGGCACGACCCTCCAGACCTGCTTACGAAGGAACATGGTCTTTTCGTGGCTCGAGGCGGCGGAGATCGTCCGGCAGGTCGCCGAGGCCCTGGGGTACGCCCACCGGAACGGCGTACTCCATCGGGACATCAAACCGGCCAACATCATGATCCTGACCGATGGCCGGGTGAAGGTCATGGACTTTGGGGTTGCCCAGATGGTCAGTCCCGGCACAAAGGCCGGTCGGCCCGACGAGGCGATCGTGGGGACCCCTTATTACATCGCGCCCGAAGTCTTAGAGGGGAAGCCCCATCAGCCGGCCAGTGATATCTTTAGTCTGGGAGTCGTCTTCTATCAGCTCTTGACGTTGGAGCGGCCGTTTCGGGGAGATACCTTCCCGGCGGTCGCATACGCCATCCTGCACACGACGCCGCCGCCGCCCTCCCGCTACGAAGCGGCCCTCCCGCCCATCCTGGACACCATCGTGATGCGTATGCTGGCCCGCTCCCCTGGGGACCGCTACACTTCCGCTGAGGCCCTGGCTCAAGACCTGAAACGGATCTTGGCATCGGCGGCCGTCGACCTCCGACACCTGGGGCGGCCGGCTACCGCGGAGACCCGTCCCCCCGCTCCATCGACCGACACGGCGCACCGAAGGCGGTGGTGGACTCGCTGGCAAGCCTGGCCCCGTCTCGGACGATGGGGTCTTGTCGGCGGCTTGGCCGTCGGACTCCTGGGGGGTGTTACGGCCTGGGTCTTCCATCAGCAGAGGCCCCGGACGGACGGTCCGGGACCCTCGGCGGTACAGCCTGGGCCAGCATCGCGTCCGACGCCTGTGGAAGAGTCTGTCCGTCCTTTGCCTCCCGAAGAATCCCAGGCAACGGAAGCCCTGCGTCGAGAGGTTGACCGGCGGTTCCAGCTGGGGAAGAACTACTGCATGAACCGCCTGTACGCCCGGTGCCGCGCCGAGATGGAGTGGGTCTTGAGTCAGGTCCCCGACCATGAGGAGGCCCGCCGTTACTTGGAACAGGCCCTCCAGGCCCTGGAGGCCCAGCGACCCGGGAAGGGGACAGAGCGGTGACCCGACTCGTCATCGTCTGGGTCGGACCAATTCGGTCGAGACCGATTCGGGCGTTAGCGGTCGACTATCTCCAACGGATTCGGCGGTGGATCTCCTGCGAGGTCCGGGAAGTCCCGGAACGCCCCCTCCGAGACCCCCATCAGCGGGCGGCCCACCGGCGGGCCGAGGCGGTGGCCATCCGAGCCCACGTCCGGGACCTGGACACGTGGGTCGTCCTGACGCCGACCGGCGAGCCCTGGTCGACGGAGCAGTGGCTTCGGTGGTGGACGACGTCGGTGGCCCGGGGCCAGCGGGTCGGGGTCGTCCTGGGGGGACCGATGGGCCTCAGCCCGGAGTTGGAACAGGAGGCATCCTATCGGGTTGCCCTGGCCCCCATTACGATGAGCCACGAGATGACCCGTGCGGTCTTCCTGGAGCTGGTGTATCGTATCCTGAGCCTCTGGAAGGGGACGCCCTATGCCAAGTGACACGGTACCGATCGTCCTCCCCAGCGGCGAGGACGACGGGTCGGATCGCCTGCAGGCAGTCACCCAGGTCGAGCGCAATGTATTCGTCATCGCCGGAGCCGGGACGGGTAAGACGAGCCTGCTGACGGCCCGCCTGTGTTACTTTCTGGTATGGCGCGCCTTTCATCACGCCCGGTCTCACGGGCGTCCCCAGGCCGCCGTCCGAGAGGTCGTGGCGATGACCTTCACCGAGAAGGCGGCGGCCGAGATGCGGGACCGGGCCCGGACCTATCTCCAGGCGTGGCTCGACCCGGGTCAGCCAGTCGAGCCGGCCGATGCCCGCTTTGTGGCGGCCGTCCGTCGAGACCTCTACGAGCGGCTCGGCTCGACCGAGTCCGAGTGGCGACGAGTCCTCCGGACGGTCCTGGCCTATCTCAATGAAGTCCGCATCTCGACCATCCACAGCTTCTGTGCCGGACTTCTCCGAGCTTACGCCTTCGAGGCCTCGATACCGCCCCAATTTGAAATCATTGGCGACGACCTCTGGGACCAGATCTTTCACGAAGAGTGGCTCTTTTACCTCCTGGACCTGCTGGGCCACGACCCCCGGCCCGAACCGCCGTACCGGCGGGCCCGGGCGGCCGTCCGGTGGTTCTCTCGACGATACCACCTGGACCTGGAGACCCTCTCGTCCATGGCCCGTTCGGCGGCCATCAGTTCCATCACGATGGGTCACTCCCTCGACCAGCAGACGGCGTGGGAGGCGCGGGCCTGGGAGGCATATCATCGGCGCTTGCGGGACCGGGGGTTCCTCTCGGCGGCCCTCGAGGCCGTCCGGGCCTACCGGCCCCGTTCCCCGAAGTCCCAGGCGTTCCAGGCCTTCCTGATCGACCACCTGACGTCGTTGATCCAGGGGTCCCGAGGCCGGCGATATCCGCCCCCCGACTTGAACGACCGGTGGCAGGACATCCGGCCCCGACTCGAACGGGCCGCCGAGGCCTGCGCGTCCCAACTCCCCGAAGTTCGGGTCCCCCGATTTCTGCACCTCTTCCGGGCGTTCCTGTTCTCCGTCGACCCGATCCTGACCCGGCGGATGGGGGAAGCCTTCGCACCCTTCCTGGACCGCCTCCGGCGTCGACTCCGCCAGGAGGGCTACCTGACGTACGATGACCTTCTGTGGGAGACGTACCGCCTACTGACGCAGAGCCCGACCGTCCGGCAGAGCCTCCAGGCCCAAGTTCGTCACATCCTGGTCGACGAGTTTCAGGACACAAACCCGGTCCAGATGGACATCCTCCGCCTCTTGGGCCAAGACGTGACGACCCACCGGTGGCGACCCGGTTGCCTCTTCATCGTCGGCGACCCCAAGCAGTCCATCTACGCCTTCCGGGACGCCGACCTGGCGGCCTTCCAACGGTTTTACGAAGACCTCCAGCAGTCCCCGGACTTCCTGAGTTGTGTCTTGCGTCAGAATTTTCGGAGCGGACCGGCCCTCCTGGACTTCGTAAACGCCGTCTGCGGCCCCCTCTTTGAGGAAGACCGCCGGCGATATCCCCTGGCTGAAGGCGAAGACCTGACGGACCGATACGGCCTGCTCCCGGCCGCCGATCCCTCGGACCCGGCGGCCGAATCCATCACGGACTTCCTGAAACGGACGGCCGTGCATCCGGACCGTTACGTTCAGCCACCCTACATCCCCGTCTACCCGGCCTCTCCGCGGCCGGCGGACTCGGGACGTCCCGTCCTGTACTGTCTGGAAGACGCTTCGGACGACCGGGACGACCTGTGGGCCCAGACCATTGCGACGGCGGTCGTCCGCTGGGCGGCTCGCCAGGGAGGCTCTTCAGGAGAGCCTCCCTGGGAACGGATCGCCGTCCTGTTCCGGAGCATGACCCACACCGACCGTTTGGCCCGACTGGCCCGAACGTTTCACGAGCTCGGTATCCCCTTTGTCGTCGAAGGCGACCGCCAGTTCTTCCAGAAGACGGAAGTCCTGGACGTCCTCAACATGCTTCGCGTCTGGGTCAACCCATATGACCGACCGGCCCTCATCGGCTGGCTTCGGTCCCCCATCGTCGGGGTATCCGACGACTTTCTGTTTCACCTGGCCGGATGGGAGTGCCGGGAATGGGTCGGGACCCCGGACGCCGGGGTCTTATGGCCGCCGGTCTCCCCGAACACGACGGGTCCGGGGGCCCCGGCTGTCCTGCAGGCGGCCGACCCGAGCGTATGGACTCAGGCCCGAGCGGCCTTCCTGCGTCAGTTTCCCCGGCTGGCTGACGAATGGGACCGCGCCGAAACGGCTATCCGGCGACTCCAAGACCATCGGTGCCGTCATCGGGACGACCCGCCGGCTCGCGTCCTGACGACCCTCTTCCAAGAGTTCCGGATCCCGGCCGTCTACGCCCCCTCCCCGACCGGTCCCCAACGGGTCATGAACCTCTGGAAACTCGTCGAGTTGGCCTACCGATGGTCCGACCAGGGCGATACGACCGTCGACCGGTGGGTCCAGCGCCTGCAGACTTCGGCCCGGGCCGGTGTCGAGGAGAGTGAAAGCCTTTTGGCCGACCCGGAGCTGAACGCCTGCCGGTGGATGACGATCCACAAGGCCAAGGGCCTGGAGTTCGACCTCGTCGTCGTAGCCGACGCCCACTTTCTGGGCCAGCCCGCCGAGACCGGCCGGGACGCGGCCGGCCCCTGCCAAGTGGAACTCACGCCGGATGGACGTCTGGGGATCGCCGTCCAGCGGGGACCGGCCGGACATCCGCTCTACAACGTGACGTTCCTCCTCCATCACCTCCGGCGAAATCAACTGGAAGAGGCGGAAAAGAAACGTCTCTTTTACGTCGCTTGCACCCGAGCCCGGGACCACTTGGTCTTGGTCTGCCTGACCTCCCGGCCGGGCCGTCGGGACCGGACGGCGTGCCGATTGGCCCAGTGCCTCCAGGCGGGCGACCTCCTCGACGTCCGGCCGATCCGGAGCCGGGCTGACCTGGGGGCCTTAGAAAGACCGGAATACGCTCGGCCGACCTCCCCCCTCGGGCCAGACCGAGAGGCGTACGTCCGGGTGTGGACAGACTTCCGTCAGCGATGGGAACGCTTCTGCCAGGCGGAGCCCGTCGGGCGGCGTCCCAGTGATCACGACCGTGTGCCGGACGTCGCGTCGGTTCCCGTTGAGGACGACGGCCTTGGGCGTCCCCTCCTGGGGACACCGGCCGTCTATGGTCCCGAGGCGGGGAGCCCCCATGGTCGATGGGTCGGGACCCTGGTCCACGAAGCCCTGGCCCGTATCCCCCTGGACCCGACGGGCGACGACCTCCGCTGGGTCGAAGCCTTCCTGACCTATGAGGCCCCCCTCCTCCTGCAACGGGCCCTCGTGGAAGGGGACATCCGAGAGACGGACGTGCCGGACGTCCTTGAGGAATCCTTCCAGATCCTCCGCCTGTTCCTCGGGAGTCCGCTCTGGCATTACATGAAGCCCCGCATCCGGGCCCGAGAGATTCCCTTCCTGGGCCCCGCCGACGCCCGGGGCCGCCGCTTCTGGGAGGGTCGGATCGACGTGATTCTCGAAGACGCCTCGCCCCAGGGAACGACGCTGTGGGTCTGTGATTACAAGACCGATGCCGAGTCCCGGCCGTCGGTCTTGATCCGCCAGTATCGGTCCCAGATTCAGGTCTACCGGGCCTATGTCCAGAAGGTGTTCCCCCACCCGAACGTTCAGGCCGCCCTCATCGGGGTCCGCCAGGCCCGATGGATCCCCGTCCCCACGGGCCGGAACGCCTCGCGCCCGCCGGCCCCCCTGCCGATTTCGTCGTAACCCCCAGGCAACCGCTCAGCGGGTACTGGGTGCCGAGTGTCAGGTACCGGGCACCCAGAGACGTCACATCCGGGCCACTTCCGGCGCAGTCCGCCTTGTATCGGATGGGTTGCGTCTTGTATTCTATACAGACGGGGCCTACGCAGTGGGCGGGGCTGTCTTTACGGCCATAGGACAGTAAGACCGTAGGGCCATGAACCGAGTACGGAGACGGGATCCCTTCCGCTGCGTAACTCCTACCCAATACGGAACTCGATCCCGAAGCGGGGAGGTGGGACGATGAAGCGGCATGTCAGGTCTTTTACGGTTGTCCTTCTGCTGCTATGGGTCCTGGCCATGCCTTCGATGGGCCAGGCCTGGCGGGGCAAGGGCCGGGTCAAGGGCGTCGTGACGGATACGGAAGGGAAGCCCCTCGAGGGCGTGACGGTCCGACTCTGGCACGTCGAGAGCCAGGCCGGCTTTGAGGTCAAGACGAACGCCAAGGGCGAGTGGACGGCCGCCTTTATCCGGGGAGGTCAGTGGAACATCGACTTTGAACGGACTGGCTACATTACTCGCAAGATTAGCGTGGCGCTGAAGGAACTCGGGCGTAACGAAGACATTCACATCCAGCTCCAGAAGGTCCCCACGGCGGCCCCGGCCGTGCCGCCCGAGTTACTCGACAGGGTCGACGAGGGCAACCGCCTGTTCAGCGAGGGAAAGTACGCCGAGGCCCTGGCCGTATTCGAGAAGCTCGTGCAGGACTATCCCAACGTCCAGGTCCTCCACTTCAACATCGGCAACTGCTATGTTCAGATGGGTCAGTTTGAAAAGGCCATTCCGCACTATGAGATGTCTCTGGAAGCCCATCCCAATAAGGACGAGGTCTGGGTGGCTATCGGCAGTGCCTACCTCCAGCTCCGACAGTTTGAGAAGGCCGTCCAAGCCCTGGAGCACGTGAGTCTCGACAAACTCGACGACCCGAACCTCTTGTATGACCTCGGCAACGCCTACTTTGCGGCCCAGCAAGTAGAGAAGGCGATCCCGGCCTTCGAACGGGCTGTCCAATTGAAGCCCGACTTTACGGACGCCTTGTACATGCTCGGCACAGCTTACATCGGCAAGGGCGAGAAGGCGAAGGCTAAAGAAGTCCTCCAGAAGTACCTGCAGTATGACTCGACGTCGGACCGGGCGAAGGAAGTCCAACTCATGCTCCGGAGCATCAAGTAAAAAGAGTGACGAGTAACGAGTGACGGAGTGACGAATTGATGGAGTGACGATGAAAGAGTGCATTCTATCATTATTGACTTCGTTACTTCGTCACTCCGTCACTTCGTTGCCCTATTGCCTTCCTCGGGGGTCCCGGATGCGGTCGGGTCGTAGGCAGGGACGTCGTCGGTCCGGGCCTGGGCCGTGGTGGCTCCGAGTCCGATGGATTGCGGTCTGGATGGTCTTCGTCGTGGGCCTTGTCTGGAGCGCCGTTGCGGCGTCAGCCCCGCGCCTTTCCCTCCTCGTCATCACGGTCGATACCCTGCGGGCCGACTACGTTACGACTTACGACTCCCGGCGGGGAGCGACCCGCCACATGGACCGCATCGGCCAGGCGGGTTTCGTCTTCGAGCGGGCCTTTGCCCATACGCCCCTGACGCTTCCCTCTCATACCAGCATTTTCACAGGCTTGCCGCCGACGGACCACGGCGTCCACGACAACGCCGGCTTTCGTGTACGGGACGACCTGGTGACGATGGCCGAATGGTTGAAGCGTCATGGCTACGCCACGGCCGCCTTTATCGGAGCCTTCCCCCTGGATAAGCGCTTCGGCCTCGCCCAGGGGTTTGACGTCTACGACCAGCAGTACGCCGCCCGCTCGCCCCGACGGATCTTCTTCGCCGAACGGAAAGCGGAGGCTGTCGTCGACGCGGCCCTGGCCTGGCTGGCCCGGCAGACCGGCGAGCGACCGTGGTTCCTGTGGGTCCATCTGTTCGACCCCCATCAGCCCTATGAGCCCCCACTAGCCTACCGGTCGGGTCGATGGGCCCAGGACCCTTACGGCGGCGAGGTCGCCTACACGGACGACCAAGTCGGCCGCCTCCTGGACGAGATCCATCGCCGGCAGGCGTGGGACCGGACCGTCGTGGTCCTCACGGCCGACCACGGGGAGTCCTTGGGTGAACACGGCGAGCCGACTCATGGCCTCTTCGCCTACAATGCGACCCTCCACGTTCCCCTGCTGATCCACCGGCCGTCCGTCCAGGGGACCCACCGGGTGGCGTGGCCTGTCAGTCACTCGGACCTCTTCCCCACCGTCTGCGGGCTCTTGGGTCTTCCGGTCCCCAAGGGCGTTCGGGGTCGGAACCTGGCCCCCTTTTTGGGGGACCCGCAGGGCCGTCCTCCGGAGGCGGCACCGATTTATATCGAAGCCCTCGCCGCTTATCTCAACCGCAATTGGGCTCCCATCGTGGGTATCATCGACCGAGGGATGAAGTTCATCGATACGCCGATCCCCGAGCTGTACGACCTCCAGAAGGACTTCCGGGAGCTCACGAACCTGGCGCCCCATTCGGACCTGACGCCCTACCGGCGGACGCTCCAAGCCTTCCTGCGTCCGGACTGGACCCCCCGGCCGACTCCGGAGTCGGCGGAAACGCTGGAGATCTTGCGAAGCCTCGGCTATGCGGCCGGCAGTGGGAGCTTGCCCCGCAAGAAGACCTTCACGCCGGACGACGATCCCAAGCGCCTCGTCGAGGTCCATCGGATGTTCCTGCAGGCCTTAGAGCTCCACGAACGGGGTCGCTCCCCGGAAGCCATCGACCTGTTGAAACAGGTCATCACGAAACGGCGGGATATGGTCGTAGCCTATACGAATCTCGTCATCATGTACCGGGACGTGGGAGACACCCGAAATGCGATCCGGGCCGCCCAGGCGGGCTTGCGGGTCGTTCCCGGTAGCCCCGAGCTTCTCACCCAGCTCGGTCAGGCCTTGGTCGAGGCCGGTTACTTCGAGGACGGCATTCGCACCCTTCGGCAGGCCGCCGAACGCCAAAGTATGGACCCGGACGTCTGGAACTATCTGGGCTTCGCGTACTGGCGGACCGACCAGTTTCAGCCGGCCCTGGAGGCCTTCCAACGGGCCCTGCGCCTGACCGATGCGGACCCCTTGATCTATAACAACCTCGGGAACCTCTATATGTCAATGAAGCGCTACGCCGATGCCGAGCAAGCCTTTCGGAAAGCCCTCCAGTTGGACCCCGGATTGGCCGCCGCCTACAACGGCTATGCGGCGGCCCGTCTGGCTCAGGGTGCCTGGGAAGAGGCCTATCAAGCGTGGCAGAAGGCCCTGGCGGCCGACCCCGACTACGCCATGGTCCATTACAACTTGGGCGTCGAGCTGTACCGGAGGGGTCGTAAGCAGGAGGCCCGGACACACCTGCTTCGCTACCTGGAGCTGATGGGTACCCGCATCCCGGCCGAGGAGCACCAGAAGATCGAGCAGATGCTTCGGGACATCGGGGCGACGAAGGGATGGAGTGACAGGGGGATGAAGTGACGGGGTGACAAAAGGAATGCTCAAGTCTTCAGTTCTATCCAGGGCATCCCCCTGTCGAGGCTCTGAGTCATCGCCGTAATGCCGTATCGTCGAACTGCCGAAGGGTTCTTAAGGGGTATCCGTTATCGTTTAAACATCATCACCCCGTAGTGGTGTACGGGGCTTGGATACATGAATCTCGCCAGAGGGGGTCGGGATGGCTGGGGACGTGAGTGTTGTCAGGCCTGGCTCCTTCGGGGCCCTTGTCCGGGCACTTCGGCCGGCCGCCTATGTGAAGAACGCCTTCGTCGCCGCCCCACTCGTCTTCACGCATCACCTGCTGGACCCGGACGTGGCCCTGCGGGTCGGGCTCGGCGTCCTCCTCTTCTGCGCCCTTTCCTCGGGGGTATACCTCATCAACGACGTCCGGGACCGGGAGATCGACCGTCGGCACCCCCTGTATCGGAGTCGACCGATCGCTTCCGGGGAACTGCCCGTCGGGACGGCCCTGGGAGTGGCGTTCGCCCTGCTGGTCCTCGGCCTCGGGGGCGCCTTTCGGCTGGACCGGGCTTTTGGGGCCGTCGCCCTCGGTTATGTGGGCCTTCAATTGGCCTACTCGGCGGGGATGAAGCACTGGGGCGTCGTGGAACTCTTGGGTGTCGCCCTGGGCTTTGTCCTGCGGGTCATGGCCGGCGGCTTTCTCGTCCGGGTCCCGGCGAGTGCCTGGATCATCCTGGCGACCTTCTTCCTCGCCTTGACGCTGGTCATTGGCAAGCGGCGGGCCGAGCAGGTCCGTTTTGAACGCCTGGGTCGGGAACCCGTTCGGCCGGTCCTCCGGAAGTACCCGGCCGGCTGGCTGGACCAGGGGATGGGTATCGCCGCCACGGGTGCCATCCTGACCTATGCCCTCTACTGCGTCTCGCCGCGGGGTCTCGCCGTCGGTGGGGAAGGCATGGTCTTCACGGTCATCCCCGTCGTCATCGGCCTTCTCCGATTTCTCCAACTCGTCTCCCTGGGGGAGATAAGCGAGGAACTCGGTCGAGTCTTGCTCCGGGACCGGACCCTACTGTTGACCGTCCTGGTGTGGGTCCTTATGATCGTCGCCCTCATCTACACCCCCCTGGGAGGCCTCCGGTGGAGCATGTGATGGTGACGGGTGCGCCCGGCTGGCTGGGCACCCGCTTCGTCGAACTCTTGACCCAGGGAGGAGCCTATCCGGGTCAGCCGCAACCGTCTCGGGTGACGTGTCTCGTTCAGCCAGGCCGGGACCCGGGGCCCCTGCCGGGCTGGGGCGTCCGGGTCGTCGTGGGGGACGTCCGGGACCGGGATGCCCTGCGGGAAGCCCTCCGGGGAACCGATACCGTGTTCCACCTGGCGGGCCTCATCCATCCTCGCCGGATTCGGGAACTCTATGAGGTCAACACCGAAGGGACCCGGGCCGTCCTGGAAGAGGCCATTCGGGTCGGCGTCCGCCGGTTCGTGTACGTAAGTAGTAACTCGCCGGCCGGTCTGAATCCCCGGCTCGACGGGACGTTTACGGAGGACGATCCCCCACGGCCATACATGCACTACGGCCGAAGCAAGTGGCTCGCTGAGCAGGCTGTCCTCACGGCGACCCGGGACGGGCGTATCGAGGGCGTCGTTGTCCGGCCCTGCTGGTTTTATGGACCTGGCCAGCCCGATCGCCAAACGACGCTGTTTCGGATGATCCGCCGGGGCCGGGCCGTCATCTTCGGCGACGGGCGTCAGCGCCGGAGTATGTCTTACATCGATAACACCGTGCAGGGCCTGATTCGGGCCGCCGTGGCCCCTCAAGCCGTCGGTCAGGTTTACTGGATCGCGGATGCCCGACCCTACTCGGTCCGGGAAATCTACGAGACGATCGCCGACCTCCTGGACGTCCACCCCTTCCGGCCGATTTTCTTGCCACGCCTCGTCTCGAAGGCGTGCCAATGGGCCGATGCCCTGATTCAGGCGACCGGCCTTTACAGTACCTATGTCCACGTGGCCGGTGAGATGGGATACAGCATCGCCTGTAGTATCGAGAAAGCCCGTCGGGAACTGGGCTATGACCCCCAGGTCGACCTCCGGGAGGGAATGCGGCGCTCCATCGAGTGGTGCCGCACCCAAGGCATCGAACTGTGAAAATCGTTGGATGGATGCCCCCCTCATGACAGGACGTGAAGCGAACCCCCTCTGTTCGAACCGGATTACTCAATCCGAGTTCGCTCCCCCGCGGCGGACGGGAAAGGTAAGACGTCATGGCGCGTCGGTTCCGGTGGGTCAGCTGGAGCGTTCTGTGGGGCATGTTCCTGGGAGTCGGGACTCCGGGCCGGCCAGCCGTCGTCGAATGGGACCTGACGGTCGAGGTCTGGACCTGTGAGTCGGACCTGCCCTCGAAGGTCCCCGTCTGGTGGGCTCGCCGACCCAGCCGGGCTCGACCGGTCATCGAGTTTCTGCGCCTCAACGGTCTGCCGTCGGACGCCCGCTGGTTAGACCAGACCCAGCGTCTCCCCATCGGGCGTCGGGGCTTGGCCTGGCTGGCCTGTCCAGCCACGGCATTGTCCGATGACGCCGTGCGGGGCTTGCGGGAAGCCGTTCGGAAGGGCACCACGCTGGTCGCCACGGCCGACGTCTGGGACGTCCGCCTGGCGGACGTCTACGGCGCTCGTGTCGAGGCGGCCCGGTTCCCCGTCCGGTCGGTCCGCCTTCAGAGGCCGGCTCCGGCGGACACCTCGACGGTCCCGATTCGCCCGCGTCGGGCCCGCCCGATCGTCGTCACCGACCCGGCTGGCACCGAGGTCTGGGTCGCGACCGAGCATCCGGCCCGAGCGTTGGTCGTGCGTCACACTTATGGGGAGGGGGCCGCCGTCCTCATCGGCTTTCCGGCCGACGAACTCTGGTCCGTCCGACCGGACCGTCTGGACGGGTGGCTCTTTCGAGCCTTGACGGCCTGGCTCCCGGTCGCCGTCGCGGCCCCCCTCCGGCACGCGGCCGTCCTTCGAATGGACGACCCTCAGACGTCCTCCAAGATTTGGAACACCGAAGTCCCGCCCAGCTATCAGACCCGCTATCCTGGCCTGACGGCCTCGGAATGGGCCGAGATCGGGCGGCTGGTCGAGATGCATCAGGCCCGACTCAGCGTCATGTACGTGAGCGGCTTTGTCGATGATGGTGACGGCCAAGCCGGCGAGCTCGACTTCCAGGGCCGGCCCGTCGCCGAACGGGTCTGCGGCCGCATCTACGACGTCAAAGACGTGACCTACCGTCTGGGCGACCGGTTGTACGACTTTCCGTCCGAATTCCGGGCCATGCGGGAGTTGGCCGCCCGCGGGGTCGTGGACATCGAGTCCCATGGCTACATCCACACGACGCCCTTTCTGCAGGATTGGTGCCGGGACCCTCAACGTTCCCGCCGTTATCTGTGGATTTCCGAATTTTTCGACCTTTTCATGCGGCGGCCGGTCCCGGAGGCGACTCAAGAGGCCCATCTGCAGGCCAGCATCGACCGCATTCGCCGGTGGTTTGGCCGGGCCCCCGTGACCTTCAGTCCCCCGATGCACGCCTACGACGAGGCGACGCCCGTGATCGCCCAGCGCCTGGGCTTGGCCCTCATGCACGCCCAGACGCTGTTTGACTTGACCCGGACGCCGATCCTGGAGACGGCGCGGCTGATCACCCGCTGGGCCCACCTACCCTATGTCGAAGACCCGGACCTCGATGCATCGGGTTATCCCATCGTCATCGGCCTGCACGAGTGGGACCTCCGGACGCACGTACCGCCGATCCGTTGGATCCACCACCACATCGCCTTCTTTCAACACCGGGGCTACCGACGGATCATTTCCTTCCGGGAACTGGCCGGATACATGGGGGCTCGCGTGGAGGCCCGCTACGAGGTGGGTCCGGACCGCGAGACGGTCGTCCTGACGGTCGATCTCGACCGGACCGGCGGACCCGGCGGACCGGAGAGCCGCTTCTTCTCAGACCAGCCCATGCGATGGACGCTGTATGCCCCCGACCGGAACGTCGTACGCGTCGCGGATGGGCAGGGCCGTGCCCTGAACTACTATATAGATGCACCGGGTGTCTGGACCGTCGAGTTTCCCCCCTTCGGCTCGAGGTCCGAGCAAAGGATGACCGTCACGTTGAGGCGACCCTGAGGAGAGGTCCATGCGAACGGGCCTTACGATCGTCCTGGCGGGTCACATCGACCACGGCAAGACGACGCTGGTCCGGGCCCTGACGGGCATCGACACGGACCGCCTGGAGGAGGAGAAGCGGCGCGGCATGACCATCGAGTTGGGTTTTGCACCCTGGCATCTCCCGGACGGTCGGTGGGTCAGCTTCGTGGACGTGCCGGGCCACGAGCGGTTGGTCCACACGATGATCGCCGGGGCGGCCGGCGTGGACGCCGTACTCCTGGTCATCGCCGCCGACGAGGGCGTCATGCCCCAGACGGTCGAGCACGCTGAAGTGTGCCGCCTGCTGGGGATTCGGGAAGGTATCGTCGCCCTGACCAAGATCGACCGGGTGGACGACGAGTGGCGGGTCCTGGTCGCCGAGACGATTCGGGAATGGCTGACGGGGCTCGGCTGGGGCCACTTCCCCATCGTCGAAGTCTCGGCCCTGCGGGGCGACGGTCTGGACCGCCTGCGGCAGGCCCTGGTCGACCTGCTGGACCGTCTGCCCGTGCCGGCACCCGTCCAAGCGCCCCGTATCGCCGTAGACCGGGTCTTTTCCCTGGCCGGCGTGGGGACCATCGTGACGGGGACGATGGAAGGGGCTCCCTTTCGGGTCCGCCAGACGGTGATGGTCTATCCCAAGGGCCAGACGGCCACGATTCGCTCGATTCACGTCCACGAGCGGTCCGTCCCCGAAGCCGTTTCCGGAAGCCGAACGGCTCTCAACCTCCAGGGCGTCCACCATACGGAACTCGCCCGCGGCGACTGGGTCGCCGAGCCGGGCCGTATGACCGTCGACCGGGCCTGGTACGCTTGGGTCCGGTGGCTCCCTGAGGCGGCTCGGTGGCGGAAGCCCCGGTCGGTCATGCGGTTCCACTTTCACCACGGTGCGGCCGCTCACGTCGCCCGCCTCTTCTGGGTCGGCCCGTCGCCGGCCCAGTGGCCACAGACGGCCCTCGTCCGCCTCGTGTTTGCGGGTCCAGTCGCCGGGAACGCCGGGGACGCCTTCGTCCTGCGGACTCTTTCCCCCACGCGGGCTGTCGGGGGCGGCCAGCTCATCGAACCGGTCGGCCGGCGGACCCGCCGCCGGGAGCGAGCGGTTGCCGCCGCCTGGAGGGACTGGCCAGACCTGAGCCCCGGGGCCCGCCTGGAAACATACGTCGAGCTCCACGACCTGATGGGAGTCGCTTGGTCGGACCTGCAGGCCTGGACCGGCTGGACGGACGAGGCCCTGCGGCGGTACCTGGCACCCCTCATAGAAGCTGGCCGCCTGGTCGTCGACCGATGGCCGGAGGCGACGTTCGTCACGACGGCGCAAGCCGTCCAGACGGCCTGGGAGCGGGCGCGCGAGGTCTTGGCCGAATATCATACCCGGCACCCACTCCGGTCGGGCATGCCCCGGGAGACATGGATTCAGCAGTGGTGCCCACAGGCCCATCCCTTCTGGTACGGTGTCGTCGCCTCGTGGGTCCAGGAGGGGCGCATCGTCCAGGACGACGACGAGGTCCGCTTGGCAGACTTCCGGGTCGTCCTGCCACCGAACCTGGCCGAGGCCGTTCAGGCCTTGCGAACGGAGATCGCTCAACGTCCCTGGGAGGGCCTCCGATGGCCCGATGTCCGGGAACGGGCCCTCCAGATGGGCCTCGACCCGGAGGACCTCCTGGTGTACTTGCGGAAATCGGCCGACGTCCTGGCCCTGGAGATGGAAGGCGTCCTGCACTTAGTCGACGCCGACTATGGGTGCCAATTTCGCCAGCTCCTGGAGCGTTTGGCCGAGGGGCGGGCCTACGTGACCGTGAGCGACATCAAGCAGGCGATGGGATGGTCCCGCAAGTGGACCATCGCTTGGCTGGAATTCGCCGCTCGCCAGCAGTGGACCCATCGGGTTGGCGATCAGCACTACGTCCGGCGGACCTCTGAGAGGGGGCCCGGGGACTCGGCATCGGTCCCTGAGGTCTAAGCCGCAAGCTATGGAATGGAAGGTCTTCGCCCCGGCGAAAATCAACCGCTTCCTGTGGGTCGGTGCCCGGGATTCGTCCGGCTATCACCCGCTGGTGACCTATTTCCAGACGGTCGCCCTGTGGGATGAGCTCTGCGTACGGTGCCTCCGGCCGGATGGGTCCTTCCGAGTCCGATGGGTCCTCGAGTCAGACGTCGGCTTGGACCCGGAGGCCACGACGCTGGCCCAAGTCGTCCGGCGCTTGACGGCGGTAGGCGAAGGCCGGGTAGCGGGAAGCTGGCAAATCACTTTGAGGAAGCGGATCCCCATAGCGGCCGGCCTGGGGGGCGGGAGTTCGGACGCGGCGGCCCTCCTGATGGCCCTCGACGAGATCTGGGGGCTGGGCCTCAGTATGTCAGAACTTCATGAGCATGCCCGGGGCATCGGGATGGACGTGCCGTTCTTTCTATACGGGGGTCGGGCCCTGGCCGACGGCTACGGAGACCGGGTTTGGCCTCTATCCGACGAGCCGTCGGAAACGGAGTGGTTTGTCCTGTGGGTCCCGCCGGAGCGGGCCGTCACGGCAGAGATGTATCGGCGCCTGGACGAGGCCCGGACGGCGCCGGACGAACGACCGGACGTCACGCCCCTGTTGGAGGCCCCAAGCCGTCTGCAAGCCGCCCTGGAGGAGGCCCGGAACGACTTCGCCCCCCTCATCGAGGCGACGTGGCCCGAATGGACGCTCTGGAAAGACCGTCTCCGAGCGTTGGGAGCGGCGCCTGTCCAATGGGCCGGGAGCGGACCGGCCCTGTGGGGTCGATTCACCCGGGCCTCGGACGCTTGGCGAGCCTATCAAGCCCTCCGGGAGGCTCCACCGCCGGCTACGCTCCTGACCGTCGTCCCGGCCCTGAGCCGGCGGGCCTGGCAGTCCTACGTGCGGGTCCGGCCGGGAGCGGCCGATTTCAAGGGCCGGTAATCTGCCCTCCCGGCGGGCGAGACTTGGAATCTCCTCAGGTCTCTAAAATTTCCCGTTCCTTGGCCTTGGCGAGTTGGTCGATCTTCTGGATATACTCGTCGGTCAGCTTCTGGACCTGGTCCCGAGCTCGACGGGCATCGTCCTCTGAACACTTCTTGTCCCTCTCCATCGCTCGGATGTGCTCGTTGCCGTCCCGACGGATCATGCGAATGGCCGTCTTCCCCTCTTCGGCGACCTTCCACACCTGCTTGGCAAATTCCCGCCGCCGCTCCTCCGTCAGGGGCGGGATGGGGATCCGGACGACCTTCCCGTCGTTGACGGGAGAAAGGCCGAGGTCCGACGTCAGGATGGCCTTTTCGATGGCGGCCAGCAGGCGGGGTTCCCAGGGATGGATGACGACGAGGTTGGGTTCGGGAATCCGAATCGTGGCGACCTGGGGGATCGGCGTCGGCGTCCCGTAGTAATCGACCCGGATGTGGTCGAACAGATGGATCGAGGCCCGGCCCGTGCGGATCGCCTTGAGTTCCTCCTGCACCTTACTGAGGGTCTTCTCCATGCGGGTCCGGAGGTCTTTCATCAAGGCCTGGAAGACGTCCTCCATGGACTGCCTCCTGGACCGGGTCTTGGGTGCCCGGTGCCGGCCCCTGAGGCCCGCGCTCCCAGTTCCCGGCACCGGACACCGGGACCCCCCACGCCTACTTCCGCCGACGTCGACGCCACCACCAAACGGGGGCCAACAGACTCAAGAAGGCCATCCACGAACGGCCCGTCAGCCGTCCCAGCGTCTCCAGGATCCCCGCCAAGTCCTCGACACTCCGCCGGACCTTTCGGGTGACGACGCCCGTGTCGTCCAACTGGCGGTCCAGTTTATACGTGATCGACTTTAAGTTCCGGACCACCTCGCCGGAGTGATTCAGAAAGTCTTGAACCTGGACGAGCGTTTGTCGGAGCGTCCGCAGGGTCTGAACGACGTGAAACACAAGGTAAACAGCCAGCAGGAAGAGTCCCACCCACAAGAAGAAACGTACGACCGGCCACGAAATGACGACCGCTTCCAACGCTCCCTCCTCGACTCCGGTCTCTGCCCCATCCTCGCCGGCTTAAGTGAACCTCACTTTGAGAAAGTCTTAGGACTTACGCAGTTGGCAAGGCAGTTTCACGTTGAGCGGATCCCTACTTACCTAAAAACGAAGGACGGCACTCCCCGAGAACTGCTTCACCGGCTTGCTCCACGAGTACGCCACGTCGAGCTGGAGACGGTTTTGGAACACGAAACCCACGCCACCGGCGACGCCGAACCGTGTCTTGTCTTCCAGACCATTATAGAGCCGTTCGAACGTGTCCGCCTCAAAGGCATCGACAGGGGACAAGGTCCCCCCAGGCCTCGTGTAGTGAATCCGCCGTTCGGGGAATACGAAAGCACCAGCCCGGAGGGCGACGGTCGTCGAGCCCACAAAGAACACATATTCACCACCCCCGCGGACCTCGACCCGGTCCCGGACGTAAAAGTTCTCAGGGGCCGAGGCCCGTGGCGAATCATAGGCGTAAAGAAGCTGGACATCCTTGGGTAAGATACGGGAATACTGAAGCCACACGACGTCCGCCGTCAGGACGAACTGGTCCGTCGGCCGGAAGGCGAAGCCGCCCCCAAATCGGTGGGGAATCCCAAGACGGGATTCGATGGTGCGCAGGGGAATCCGCGCACCGTCCGGCAATTCGGCCGACAGCGTGTCGTCCTTCCACTGGAACGTGGGGTTGACTTCCCCGACCAGACCGACCTGGAACTTTGACGACGGGCGCCACATGAGGCCTACCGTGAAGCCGAAGCCCGTGTCCGTGTCGTCCAGGGCCTCGACGTTGGCCACAAAGGGGTCCCCACAGAGGTCGAACTCGATCGGCTCACAGAAATCCCGGCGGATGAAACTCTGGACCTTCATCCGGGCAAGTTTGCCGGCGACCCCGACGTCCAGCGCACCCAGCCGCACGGCCAGGGCCAGGCCGTACTGTTCACCCTTAAATTCCATACGCC
>Ga0197143_1000378_pt1 | contig 51328 bp, 43 predicted proteins | sample GBS70_MetaG_FD_148603 | JGI IMG/M metagenome (GOLD analysis project Ga0197143, IMG submission 148603) | Sediment microbial communities from Great Boiling Springs, Gerlach, Nevada, United States - GBS 70_MetaG | ecosystem: Environmental > Aquatic > Thermal springs > Hot (42-90C) > Sediment... | reverse complement strand
TCTGTTCAGGGCTGTGGTAAAATGCTGCTGAATAGCCATATGAAGTTGAATCCCATCGCACTGGTGCAACACTATCGCTCGGGCAAAGCAATACGCCAGCATTTCCGCTAACTGCCTTAAGTTGGTTACCGTCATGCTTTTGCAACAACCCAAGATAAGGCATAAGAAGCCACCGCCAATATCGCCCCCACCAAAGGTATGGATTGCCATCGTTAGGAAACGATTCATCATAATCAGAAACATACATCATCAGGGCAATCCCGAGCTGTCTCAAATTTAACTTGCACGAAGCCTTTCTTGCGTCTTCACGAGCTTGCATGAGTGCAGGGAATAAGAGCGATACAAGCAAAGCGATGAGTGTCACTACAATGAGCAATTCAATCAACGACAGCGATCTATCAGAACGAAAAGCGAGAAAACAAATCTTTCGTCGCCTCATTGCTTTAAGCTGCTTGATACGCTTAGAATTGAACTGAACCTACAACTGCGTAGCTTCTTGCTGAATAATGCCTTATGGTTAGCCTGCGCTATCATACAAGATAGCGTAATGGAGATAAACCTCATTGGGGTGACGTATTTTGTGAAGGTGGAATGGGTTGCTCTCGCTTTAGCGGAAGGAATGACACCAAAGCTTTTTCAAACCTTGATTAGCTTTTTCGGAAGCCCCGAAAACGCTCTTTCGGCAGATGTAGAAGAGCTAACCTCTGTGAGTTGTAGCAAAGAAGTGGCGGTGAGCATAAAACAACAAAACGAACGCTTGCATGAAATTGAAACCGTGCTTAGTTGGCTAAATCAAATCGGTGTTAAGGTGCTTACACTAAATGATGAGCAATACCCAACCAATTTGCGTCTGATTGAAGATGCGCCACCTGTCATTTTTGTTCGCGGTCAACTATTACCGACCGATGTGCGCTCAGTAGCTATAGTTGGCTCTCGTGCAGCTACTCCTCAAGGATTGAAATTAGCAAAGGAGATAGCATCAGCGTTTGCGGAGAAGGGTTGGACTGTTGTTAGCGGGCTTGCTGTTGGGATAGATACTGCAGCTCACATAGGCGCCATTGAAGCCGGCGGTAGAACAATTGCAGCACTTGGCTCTGGCATACTTGTTCCAGAGAACCCAGACCTTGCCTCGCAAATTGAAGTTAGCGGCGCACTCATTTCAGAGTTACCGCCATCTGCGGGCGTCTCAGTCAAAAACTGGCTACGAAGGAATAGGCTTGTGACAGGGTTGTCTGTTGGCACCCTCATGATTGAAGGCGCAGAAAAAAGTGGTAGTGTCCACGCTGCAACAACAGCGCTAAAACAGAAACGCTTGCTCTTCATCGTCGCATGGGATGATGAACATCCACTCCACATCGGAAATAAGAAACTTGCCCAGAAAGCAACACTCACCATACCACCCGATAAACGCTTTGCAGAGAAGATACTCCAGCTTATGGAACAGCACCTTCTTCCTATCCATTCACAGGGCTAAAGCGTTTCACCGCTTATCACCCAATCCAAATTGCATCTTACATCCGATTCTCAAATTCATCGCACTATAGATGCGTTTTTCTTAGTCGTAACCTTGATCAGAAACAAATTGTAATAGAACGAAACAGTAACTTTGGGCTGAGATAACATTTGGTATTGCCTCCTTTGCAACTTGCATCGCAAATTAATAGCAGGTGGTTAGAAGTGACAAAACATGAAATTGAGCTTTGGAGTATAGTCGCTGAGCGTGCGAAGGAATTCATAGCAGGATGCAATGCAGGTATAGCGATTGCGGTTGTCGTTGAAGCTGTTGGATCAACGCCACAAAAAAGCGGTGCAAAGATGCTCTTGTTTGAGGATGGCTCTATATTTGGAACCGTTGGCGGTGGATTAATTGAAGCGATGGTGATTGAAAAGGCAAAGGAATGCATGAAGAAGCACAGCGCATGTTTTTTCTTCCCATGCACCTCTGACGGGTGTGGCGAACCTAAATTGAGATGCGGTGGTAGGATGACAATCTTCATTGATGGTTGCGTTTGTGAACACATGAACATTATCAGCCAAATTGAGAAAGCCTTGAAGGATAGGCGCAGACATTGTCTTCTCATTCAGATTCAAACTGATGGTGACGAACTTAAGGAGCATCGGTGGATTTTAGTTGAGCACACTGCAAACTTGTGTAAAGCGGGTTCGTGCGAGGGAGAGGTTTCTGAATTGCCGAAAGAGGTTGTAGAAGCAATTCGGTATTCAATGCTGAACGATAAGCCGTCTTTTAAGAAACTCAATGACAGCGTGTGCTTTTACATAGAACCGCTGAAGCCACCAGTTAGGCTTGTAGTCATCGGTGCTGGACATGTCGGTAGATGTGTTGCGCAACTTGGCTCGCTTATTGGGTTTGAGGTAATCGTCATTGATGACAGAATTGAATTTGCGAATAAAGAAAGATTGCCATTCGCTGATGCCATCATATGCGATGATGTAACATCGGCAATATCGCAATTGAAGATTGACGAAGATACAGCTATCGTCATTGTCGCATATAGCCATGAAATTGATGCGAAGGCTCTTTCTGCTGCCCTTCGCACAAACGCATCATACATCGGCATGATGGGAAGTAAACGAAAGGTGAAACATATTTTTGAGTCCTTGCTCTCAAGCAACTCTGTGGATGAAAAAAAGCTTAGCCGTGTGCGTGCACCAATTGGCTTGGAAATAGGCGCTGTCACACCTATGGAAATCGCTATCAGCATTATCGCTGAGGTGATAGCTTCGTATAGAGTAGGCAACCCTATGAAAGCCTCACTTAACTTGGTAGCGCACGATCACAAGTAATGACGGCGAGCATATTAACAGCGCTAAAGAGTAACTGCTACAAGATCTATCTTCTTCAAGTCAGCAACTCCTAAGCCTCTTCTTGCAGCCGTCTCTATGTGTTTTGGTGGACGCCCGATGCGCTCAAGCGGTGGAAGTGAAAGTTCCTTCCTCCTTTCCTGAATGATTCGCGCTGCAACAGCATCATGGGCTACAGGATCACAGCTTAATATTATGCCCCCGTAAACCCAACGAAACTGTGGCTTATCAGATGGACCACCTTCACACAACGGTCTCAGGGCATCACCTATTATGAGGCGCGTCTTTTTCCTTATGGCTGGGAGTGAATTTAAGTCTGCGATATATGGATCGCAGTTGTTTGCATGGTGTGCCATTGGATTATCTATGCTACCGTAATGGTTTTTGAGAGCACCAGTTATGCCAGCGATATTGTGGTCTTTAAGGATAGGCATGTTTATGATGGCATCAACATAGTTCGTAATGATGCGTGTTACCCTTCCCCTGAACGAACCTTGCTTAACAACGCCACCAAACGTTTCCTGCACATTCATGACTCTAACACCAGGTCCCTTCGGTCTAACCTCAAAACCACAGTTGCGAATGAAATTCGGGTTCTGTTCCCAAAGGAATATGTTCTCCGCCTTGATCCCGATTCCAGTTAGACGCTCTATGCAAATTTCAATCAGCTCCTTTGATGTTGAGCATGTTGCTCCACCAAGCCCGTTTGGTTTTATACCGATGCGTTCATCCGAGTTGAAGAGTTTCTCCCAAGCTCTCTTTGGATCTTTTTCTCCCGTCAGGAGCATCATACCCTTATCAAGCATCCTTGCAAGCTCCTCTTTGTCTGGGCGAGGCAACTTCTTGAAAACCTTTTGGCTTCTGACGATAATGACCTTGCTCTCCTTTCGCGCCTCAAGCGCTCGGGAGGAAATGGCATTATGAGTGGAAACACATGCAGCACTGAACGCACATAACTTGCAAAGCTCCCAAATGAATTCTCGCCGTGAGAAAAGAGCACACTCTTTTTCATCGCCTTTCATCTTGTGCATGTTTATCACCCCGTTATCCCGCAAAGCAAAATAATGTTTAAAGGGTTGCCTTATGCTGAGCAACTGATCCTGCTCGTCTAAAATCAATTAGTGTAACCCTATTCGTGGCGTAATGCAATCTTGAAACGAAAGGTGGAACATGGTATGGTAGGACAACAGCCCATATGTGGACAACCACTCCGTAACAAGCTTCGGCTGAAGTTGGGCATCAACTGTGGCTTTGCTATAAACCGTTTCCCCGAACCAGAAGTTTGGGCTCAAATAGTCGGGGAAACACTCGGGCTTCGCTATTGCCAATTCGTTGCTGACTTGCTAAACCCATTTTGGGATGAGGAAGTTATATCAGATCAGATAGCGAGAATAAAAGACGCTGTAAGCCGATATGGTGTTATCATTGAGACAACATTCACAAGCGCTTTTACAAGAGTGAATCATCTCCTTCACCCAGATCCGCTCATGAGAAAGATGTGGTTCAATTGGTTTAAGCGCTTCTTTGAACTTAGTAGCGAGCTTGGTGCGATAGGCAGTGGAAGCCATTTTGGGATTATGTCCGTGAGGGATTATAACGACCCGAAAAAGCGTAGCGAGCTAATTCGCGAAGGGGTGAAGCTTTGGCAAGCTTTGACAAGAGTAGCATGCGATGCAGGATTGAAGTTCTTAATGTTTGAGCCAATGTCAATACCAAGGGAAATGGGAGAAACGATTGCGAAGGCAAGGATGCTATATGAAGCAGTGAACGAAAACTCAGCGGTGCCTTTCCTCATGTGCTTGGATGTTGACCACGGAGATGCGTTTTCCGGAGAGCCAAGGGATTCAGATCCCTACGCATGGCTTGAAGAGTTTGGAAGTATCTCCCCCGTAGTGCATATCAAGCAAAGCCTTGAGGACAAAGGTGGTCACTGGCCGTTCACCGAGGAATACAATAGAAAAGGCAAAATACATCCGAGGAAAGTAATTGAAGCGCTTGAACGCTCAGGGGCTACCGAAGTAACACTTACTCTTGAAATATCACACCGTGAACGTCGCCCATTTGAAGACAGGGTTATAAGCGATTTGATAGAATCGGTGAAGTGGTGGCGTGCTTATGTGAAAGAGTGAGGTGTGAAACTTCAATGAAAGCGTTCGTCCTCGATGCCCCAAGCAAGTTTAGCGTGCGTGAAGTTGACTCTCCAAAGCCAGAGAGCAATAAAGCGCTCATCAAGGTTAAAGCATGTGGGATATGCGGTTCAGATATACCGAGGGTGATGGAAAGCGGTGCGTATGTCCATCCAATTATACCCGGACACGAATTTGCGGGTTATGTGGAATGCATTGGTGGAGGTATTGAACACCACCTCGTTGGAGCTAAGGTAGCAGTGTATCCGCTTATACCGTGTGGTAGATGCCCACAATGTGCTATAGGGTTGTTCAACCTTTGCGATAACTACGATTATCTCGGTTCAAGGAGTAATGGTGGCTTTTGTGAGTATGTTCTTTCACCCCTGCCCAACCTCATACCAATACCAGAAAATGTCAGCGTTGAACACGCAGCACTAACCGAGCCTGCTGCGGTTGCCCTGCATGGTCTCAAGAGGGTTGGCTTAAGCGTTGGTGAAAATGTTCTTGTCATTGGTGCTGGCACGATAGGTCTGTTCACTTGTCAGATGGCCAAACTGATTTCTAAAGGCGATGTGATGGTCTTTGATGTGGCTGAATGGAAGATGGACATCGCTGAGAAGAACGGTTGGGCAAAGGGGGTTGGTGTAGGTGAATTGAATCATTCCACAGCTCTGAAAAGAGTGGATGTAATCGTTGATGCTGTTGGTGTCCCGGAAACGCTACATAAAGCCATTGAGCTCTCTAAGAAGAGAACGCGCATCCTTATGATAGGCAACCCGCATGGGGATGTTACACTTAGGATGAATGAGCTGTCTAAGGTGCTTCGTAATGAGCTATGTATAGTGGGAACATGGAACTCATTACCAAAAGATGAATGGCACCAAGTCTTGAGCTGGATGGCAAGTGGGGATTTAGCAGTTGAACCGCTGATCACGCATAGGGTAAGTTTGGATGATCTACCACAAGTCTTCATGAAGTTGCATTCTGGCGAATTGGAAGCAATAAAGGTGCTTGTGGTAATGGAGTAGGGGAGTGGTTGAAAATGAAGGCAGCTGTCTTCCTTGGTCCAGAGAGAATAGAAGTGATGGATGTTGAAACCCCATCAGTGAAAAGCGATTGGGAGATGCTCGTTCGAGTTAAAGCATGTGCCATCTGTGGCTCAGATGTGCGCATCTTCCATCATGGCAACCCAAGGGTTAAACCACCTGCGATACTCGGGCATGAGATAGCTGGCGAAGTCGTTGAGGTTGGTAGAGCAATAACCGACTTCAAAGTTGGCGATAGAGTAGCCATAGGTGCTGATGTGCCATGTGGTGAATGCGAGATGTGCAAACGAGGCATCGGAAATAACTGCCCAATCAATTACGCTATAGGCTATCAGTTCCAAGGTGGCTTTGCCGAGTTTATCCTACTCAACGAAACAACGATGAAATATGGACCAGTTCATAAGATCCCTGATAATGTCAGCGACATCGCAGCAACGCTTGCAGAACCTCTCGCTTGCTGTTTGAACGCTTATGAGCTCGCAAGATTGCTCCCCGGAGAGACGGTTGTTATCTTTGGGCTTGGACCGGTTGGTTGTTTACTTGTTGAAGTTGCTAAGACACTTGGAGCTGGTAAAGTCATAGCAATACAACGCTCAAGAAAGCGCCTTGAGATGGCAATGGATGTAGGTATACCTGCAGATGTATTCATATGCGCATTAGAAGAAGATCCTGTTGAACGAGTGCTCCATGAAACGGACGGAAGAGGCGCTGATGTGGTAATGACAGCCTGCGCGAGCGTCGAAGCACAGGAACAGGCGATAAGGATGCTGGCGCACCGTGGCAGGTTAAATCTGTTTGCTGGGCTTCCACCGGGCTCTCGCAAGATTGAACTTGACTCAAATTTCATTCACTATAGGGAAGCCTTTATCTTTGGCTCACATGGCAGTGTCCCAAGACATCACAAGTCTGCCCTTTCATTGCTTTCCGATGGAAGGATAAAAGCTGAGCGTTACTTTACGCACATATTTGCGCTTGAGGAGATAATTGAAGCGATTGAGACAGTTGAAAAAAGAGACGCTCTTAAAGCGGTGATATGCCCATGAACAGCAAGCGAGTGGGAATCTACGCATCGGTGATGTGCGCAAATTGGTGTAACCTTGAAAGGGACATAGCCGAGCTTGAAAGGGCTGGGATTGACGGTCTTCACTTTGATATTATGGATGGTCACTTTGTTCCTAACTTGACTATGGGCTTTGATGTCGTGCGCTGTCTGCGCGAGATTACAAAGCTACCGTTTGACATCCACTTGATGGTTGAGTATCCAGAACGCTATATTGATAGGTTTGCTGAGATAGGTGTTCAAATCATCTCTGTGCACTTTGAAAGCACACCACATATCCATAGGGCAATTAAGCAAGTGAAGGAAACCGGGACATTAGCGTTCGTTGCGCTCAATCCGGCTACGCCACCATATGTATTGGATTACTTGCTTGAAGAAGTTGATGGAGTTCTTGTGATGACTGTCAACCCGGGGTTTTCAGGACAGCGAGCAATACATGCAGCTGTCAGGAAAATAGCCGATGTCAAAGAGCGGATAAAGCTAACTGGTCGCAAGATCTTAATTCAAGTTGATGGCAATGTAAGTTTTGAGCTTGCGCCTACGATGATATACAACGGTGCTGACATACTTGTTGGTGGCTCATCAAGCATCTTTGTGAATGGGATGAGTTTAAGCGAGAGCGTTCAAAAGCTGCAGGAGGTCATCTCAAAGGCTGTTACAGCAATGAACAGGTAGATAAGAGTGAACTCTGATGCGTTATAATGGATTATGCCTGTGCCTCACGGTGATGCTCCTTAGAAATTGTTTTAGCCATCCCCAATGGTGATGGGTATTTATTACCGCCTCCTCACTATAGCGAGAGAGCAAAGGTGGTGAAGTTAATGGCTGCAAAGGAAAAGCGTCATAAGGGTGCTACCAGCAAAGTGAAGCGGAAGGAAGAAGCATTTGAGTTTGAGATTCGTCCCGACGTTATCTATATGACTGAGGAAGGTAAGGAAAGGCTTGAGGAAGAGCTGCGCAGGCTTCTTTCAAAGGATTGGCAACATGTCCTTGCTGAAATACGCGAATCAAGGAGCTTAGGCAAGTTCTTGGAAGACTCAGATTATGATGATGCGAAGAAGGAACAAGCATTCATTGAAGGGCGTATACAAGAGCTCCAAGAAATATTGAAGCTTGTGCGGGTGGTCCCAAGAAAGTATGTGCCAGTTAATAAGGTAGGGTTTGGGACGATTGTCGAACTTGAGGATTTGGATACGCAGAAACACATAGTGTATCAAATAGTTGGTCCGTTTGAAGCAGACCCGCTCAAGGGACGAATATCTTACGAGTCTCCTCTTGGCGAAACCCTCATGGGAAAGAAAGCTGGGGATATAGTTGAAGTGAAAGTGCCAGCAGGTATAAGGCGTTACAAAATCATTTCGCTTAGGAAATGAACCATCAAAAATCTCGCGCAGGAAGTGGATGAGAGATGACCCCGGAAGAACAGCTATACCAAACCCAACTTCAGAAGCTTAGGCAACTAAAGGAGAACGGGAAAGACCCGTTCTTACATACACGCTATGAACGCACACATATGCTTGCGGAGCTGAAGGAAAATTTTGACGAGCTATGCGGGCAAACAGTAAGCGTAGCTGGTAGGGTAATGGCTCTTAGGCACCATGGGAAGATTTCGTTCGCCGATCTTCAAGATGGTAGTGGGAGATTACAATTAATGGCTCGTGCCGATACGCTCGGAAACGAGGCATACAAAGATTTTTGCGATATCGATGTTGGGGATATAATTGGTGCCCGTGGCACACTTACCAAGTCAAGGAGTGGCGAAATATCAGTTGACATTGTTGATTTCACACTCCTTGCGAAAGCATTGAGACCGATACCAGAGAAATGGCACGGCGTAAAAGATATTGAAACGCGCTACCGATATCGCTATCTTGATCTTATCGCAAATCCGAGCTCAAGAAATGTATTCATCACAAGGACAAAAATAATTCGTGCTATCCGTGATTTCATGGACGAGCGTGGCTTTATGGAAGTTGAAACGCCGATGATGCACCCAATACCGGGCGGGGCATTGGCAAGACCGTTCTTGACACACCATAACGCACTTGACATGGACTTATACCTGCGCATAGCTCCAGAACTTTATCTCAAGCGCCTCATCGTGGGTGGGTTTGAAAAGATTTATGAAATCGGACGCAACTTCAGGAACGAAGGCATAAGCACAAAGCACAACCCCGAATTTACGATGATGGAAGTTTACTGGGCTTATGTTGATTACGAAGCCATAATGAAACTCACAGAGGAACTTATCTACCATGTCGTAATGAAAGTGCTCGGTTCAGCTAAAATCACATATCAGGGTAACGAGATTGATCTTACACCACCATGGAAGCGTGCAGACTTGTTTGAATCAATACACGAGTATACTGGCATTGACTTCTCAACCATAAAGACGAATGAAGAAGCAAGGGAGGCAGCGAGGTCTCTTGGGCTTGATGTGCTTCCAACGGATGATGTAGGGAGGATCATTGACGAAGTGCTCAAAAAGCGTGTTGCACCAAACCTTATCCAACCGACATTCCTCATAGGCTACCCAGTCGAAATATCGCCCTTAGCAAAGCGAAGCCCCAAAAACCCATCGCTTACAGAGCGCTTTCAAGCTTTCATAGGTGGTCTTGAAGTAGCAAATGCTTTCTCGGAGCTCAATGACCCAATTGAACAGCGCATGAGATTTGAAGAGCAAATGCGCCGAAGAGAAGCTGGAGATGATGAGGCTCATATGATGGATTGGGATTTCATCAGAGCGCTTGAATATGGGATGCCACCAACTGGAGGACTCGGAATAGGCATTGATAGGCTCGTTATGTTGCTAACGGATTCGCCCTCAATAAGAGATGTCATACTGTTTCCGTTACTTCGCAGCGAATGAACCTCCAACGTATCATGATGCTATCGCAGAAAAAGCAGCCACAGCGCTTTCAACGGTTTGTTCAATGTCTTCTTCCGTATGCGCCACTGAGATGAACATAGCCTCAAATTGAGATGGTGGTAAGTAAACACCCCGTGCAAGCATGTTGTGGAAGAAGCGAGCATAAAGCTCTGTATTGGAAGTGAGGGCAGTATCATAGTCTACCACTTGCTCGCTTGTAAAGAAAAGCGTCAGCATAGAACCGATGCGGTTCACTCTCAATTTGACACCCCTCTTTTCAGCTGCTTCAACCAAAGCTTGTGAGAGTTTTTCCGAAAGCGCTTCCAACCTTCCGTATGGTTGTTCACGCTTAAGCACATTTAGTGTTGCGATGCCAGCTTCAACAGCCACAGGGTTTCCAGAGAGTGTTCCTGCCTGATAGACATCCCCAACTGGCGCTACAAGCTCCATCAATTCTCTTCTCCCACCGTATGCCCCAATAGGAAAGCCTCCACCGATTATCTTGCCAAGCACCGTCATGTCAGGCATGATGCCAAATATGTTTTGTGCACCACCATAGCATAACCTGAAGCCAGTGATGACCTCATCAAATATGAGCACACAGTTGCGCTTTTGTGTTTCCTCACGCAATGCCTCAAGGAAGGATTCCTTTGGCAACACAACACCCATATTCCCAGCAACAGGCTCAACTATGACAGCTGCAACTTCATCACCGATATCGCGCATCACAGAAACGAACGCATCTGTGTCGTTGTAGGGCAGGGCAATAGTAAGTGAAGCAAACTCTTCTGGCACACCAGCACTATCTGGGATGGCGAAAGTAGTAGCTCCAGAGCCAGCTTTAACGAGCAAGTAGTCAGCATGCCCGTGATAGCATCCGATGAACTTAACCACCTTTGAACGCTTCGTGAAAGCACGTGCAACTCTTATGGCGCTCATCACAGCTTCTGTCCCTGAATTGACCAACCTCACCATCTCAAGAGATGGTATCGCCTCGCAGAGCATTGAGGCAAGCTTAACCTCGGATTCTGTTGGAGCACCAAAGGAACTCCCACGCTCAACAGCATTTTTTACTGCGCTAACAACTTCAGGGTGAGCATGCCCAAGTATGAGAACGCCCCACGAACAGACATAATCAATGAACTCGTTTCCATCAACATCGGTTATGCGTGAGCCATAACCACGAGCAATGAATAAAGGCTTCCCTCCAACAGCCTTAAAAGCACGCACTGGTGAATTGACCCCGCCGGGGATAAGCTGCTTCGCTTTTTCATACAGTTTGCTGGAGCGCTCAAAAGCCATCGCTATCTACCTCAAACCGATTGTTCCCTGAGCCAGCTCGCCACATCTTTGGCGAAGTAGGTGATGATGATATCAGCCCCAGCACGTTTTATCGCTGTCATTATCTCCATAACCGCATCGCGTTCATTCAACCAACCATTCATGACAGCTGCTTTCACCATCACATACTCACCGCTGACATTGTATGCTGCAATTGGGACATCAAACCTCATTTTTGCTTCGCAGATTATGTCAAGGTAAGCAAGAGCTGGCTTGACCATCACGATGTCGGCACCCTCTTCAATGTCAAGAGCGATCTCTCGCAATGCTTCCCGCTTGTTAGCGTAATCCATCTGGTAGCTCTTCCTGTCACCAAACTGAGGTGCGGATTCCGCAGCCTCACGGAATGGTCCATAGAACGATGAAGCCATCTTCGCTGAATACGACAGTATCGCCACATCCTTAAAGCCGTTCTCATCTAAGGCTTCCCTTATGGCTTTAACACGCCCGTCCATCATATCCGATGGTGCAACGATATCTGCCCCAGCCTCAGCGTGTGAGAGAGCAACCATTTTAAGCACTTCAAGCGTGGCGTCATTTTGCACAACACCATGTTCTGAAACAATTCCACAATGCCCATGTGATGTGTAGCTACAAAGACACACATCAGTGATAACAATGATGTCATCACCAAATGAGCGTTTGATTTCTCGCACAGCCTTTTGAACAACGCCATCCTTAGCATATGCTGCACTTGCACGCTCGTCTTTCACCTCAGGTATCCCAAAGAGGAGCAAAGCTGGTATGCCGAGATTTACAACTTCCTCAACAGCACTTAGCAGTCTATCAACCGAGTAGCGAAAGACTTTCGGCATTGATGGCACTTCAGTGATGATGTCATTACCCGGCTGGACAAACATTGGATATACAAGGTCTTTGACGCTTACGTGTGTCTCTCTGACCATACTTCTGATTGTTTCACACCGACGCATCCTGCGCATCCGAACCAGAGGGAAACCCATGCCAAATCACCTCCGCAGAAGGACACAACCCAAAGAGCATCACAGACGGTGTAGGTAGGAGTTAGGGCAAAACTATCACAACAGGTTTCAACACATTTCCAGACCTCAATTCAACATAAGAGACATTATCAGACATAAAGTGTATCTTGGTGAAAAAACTTGACAACTTTCTACACCAACGGGTGCCCCTTATTCTCCTTGTTGTTCAGCTTGCTGGAGCGCTTTTTCATACTTCCTCCTTTGAGCCTCAAGTATCGCTTGCTTTATCCTTTGCTTTAGGCGCTTCATTCTGCGATGCCTTTTTCTTCTTAACTCCTTCTCACGTAGCCTGCATTTGCCCATCTTAGGATCGCCTCCACAACCAAAAACATAGGTTGAGTTTCCGACGGTGCTTCTTTGATGTGTCATCGAACTCTAAACGCATTATGTGTTGTCTTCTATCGGCAGTTTCACCAACTTTGCGGAATCCAAGCGACTCATAAAGATGAATCGCACGTGCATTTTCTTTGTAGACATCAAGCTCAAGTCCTCTTTCCTTCCTGCTTTTTGCAGCTTCAATCAATATTAGCATAAGCTGTCTTCCAAGACCTTGGTTTTGAAATGCATCAGCAACCGCTATGCTGACTACGGGAAAGTGAAACCTAAACATTCTATGCGCCCAACACGCGTATGCAACAATTTCGTCACCGTATGTTGCGACTATGCTGAATCTATTTGGTGAATCAGCCTCGGCTGCAGTATGCTCAGCAGTCTGCCTACTAAACGGATGTGGATGGAACATCATCCGACTGTATGATGAAAGCCCGCAGATGAATTTGTAAATCCCCTCTCCATCCGTCCGTCTCATCTTGCGGATGGTCACAACTTTACCACTGCGCAATGGAACTTGTATCCCTTTTTCTAACATCTCGTCCAAGTTACCCATGTCCAACTTAATCAAAGCGTCCACACCACCAAGCATGTCGCCAAATATTAATATTTGTCACGCTTCCAAAGCCACTCAATTTCGCAAGTTTGTCCCGTTGTTTCTTTTCCGCCACGCACAGGGTGTGGCTCACGATATGGAAGTGGAATATACTGAACCGTTGGACGACGCTGCAACGGTTGTGGATAGAGGCTCATAAGCGCATAGACATCCTCAGGCATGTTTGTTGTGACTGGCAAACCAAGTTGCTTCGCTTGCTCGCAAGTTATAGGATAGTCATGCGTCCACCTACCATCGGTAAGCGCTTCAGCGATTTGATATGCCTTTTCCCTGTCCATCTTCTCTTCAAGCAAATACATCACAAACTGGCGCACTTGTTGCAATGCCTTTTCAGCAACATCTGCCATTATCAAAGTTTGGTCGTCAAGTTCATTCACGCTCTTCATCTTTACTGCGCGAAGTATGCTCGCTGCTGGACAAGTTCCTATTTGAGGGTCAACAGGTCCAAGAACCGCGTTTTCATCCATACAGATCTCGTCAGCAGCAAGCGCTATCAATGTCCCACCAGACATTGCATAGTGAGGCACAAAGACCGTTACCTTGCCACGATGTTTTTTTAACGCCATAGCTATCTGCTCTGCTGCAAGCACCAATCCACCGGGTGTGTGAAGGATGAAATCAATGGGTGTCTCCGGTGGTGTTAACCTTACTGCCCTTAGCACTTCCTCGGAGTCATCAATAGTAATGTAGCGCACTATCGGAAAGCCAAGCAAAGCCATCTGTTCCTGCCTGTGTATGAGTGCTATCACGCGTGAACGCCTCTTCCTCTCAAGTCTCTCCATAACACGAAACCTTGATGCTTCAAGCATCTTTTGCTGAATCATCGGCAGGAAAGCCGAACCTATAAGCAACGCCCAAAACAGCGTCATCAGCAATTCGCTCACTTAACATCACCTACCATTAGCAAAGTTTCCAAAAACTAATTCAAGCCCACACCGATTACCAAAATGGGTAAAACAACTCTTTGTAAAAGGGCGCACGGGGCTCTTCTCTAAAAAACCTTTGTAACACAAGACCCGCAACAAATCCACCAATATGAGCCCACCAAGCTACTCCACCTGCTTCACTTGGTGCAAGGAGTGTCTGAAGTATACCAGAATTAAGTTGCATGATGAACCATATCCCAAGAAACACAACTGCAGGTATCTCAATCAGCTGAAGGAAGTAAAAAAGAGGTATGAGAGTAAGCACGCTTGCGCGCGGGAAAAGAACGAAGTAAGCACCAAGCACCCCAGATATAGCTCCACTTGCACCAATAATTGGAATAGATGAAGTTGGTGAGACAAGTATGTGCGTAAAAGTAGCTACCAAACCGCAGAGCAAATAGAAAAGCAAATACCGTATATGCCCCATGCGATCTTCAACGTTATCACCAAAGATGTAGAGGAACCACATATTCCCAAGCAAGTGCGGAAAGCCAGCGTGAAGAAACATTGAAGCAAAAGGCGCTATAAGCAACTTCTGAACTGCTACTCTGTAACCAGACACAAATGCCATATACTCAGATGGCACAACAGCCACTTCCCTCACAAACTGCTCAAGATGAGCACCAAGTGAAACCTCGTAAAAGTAAACCACAACATTGGCTGCTATTATGCAATAAGTTACAAGTGGTAAACGCCTCGCACGAATATTGTCCTTTAGAGGAATAATTTCACATCACCACCTCACAGTGCGTTACACATTGCCTTGGCTAATTGCGATCATCCTGACACAAGACAAATTGTGACCAAGATATCAACCCTGAAGTGCTGCAACAATCACGACAGTGATATTGTCAAAGCCACCGTTTTCGTTTGCTTTCCTGATGAGTTCCTCACATGCTTTATTTATCTCTTGCTCAGACAACATGATATCTTCAATCTCGCTATCTTCAAGCATGTCGCAAAGACCATCAGAACAAAGGAGAAGCTTATCGCCAGCGTTTAGCAACTCCTCAAACATATCAACCTCTACATGTTGGTGCAACCCAACAGCCCTGTAGATGACATGACGATGTGGGTGAACTCGTGCCTCCTCTGGTTTTATTTGACCGATGTCAACAAGCTGCTGAACAAGAGAGTGGTCTTTTGTTACTTGCCTTAGGTTCCTACTGAGTATATACGCTCTGCTGTCGCCCACATTTGCGATGTAAACTCTATTTCCAACGACAAGCGCAGCAACCATAGTTGTGCCCATGTCGCTATGCATATCCTTTGCCCTTTCATAGACAACTTTGTTAGCGTTTTCAAACCCGTTCCTTAGCACATCGTCCCACTTAACTTCAAAGAAACTGCCCATGTTTTGAGCCAGCGCTCTTAGCACCTCTTGCTGGATTGTTTCAAGCAGTGCATTCAAAGCAAGCTTGCATGCAACCTCACCAGCCTCATGTCCCCCCATACCATCTGCAACTGCATATAGCCCTATGTGGAATTCCCTTGGGTGCTGAAAACCAGTTAGCTCGTAGATGATAAACCCATCTTCATTCAATTCCCTTACTTTGCCCACATCTGACATGCCTACACTTTCATACTTAAGAACGCTTACACCAACGAACTCATTCAAAGCAACCTCAACGCGAGATAGCAACTCATCAAGCGATGCACCTTCACCCATCGTGGTTATGTCGTCAAGCAGTTTTGATGCCATCTTCTTCTCAACTGCCGATTGAGCAGAATCAATGCACCGTTTAAGCGCTTCAATCAAATGACTGCGTATCATGGTGCTCATTTTCACTTCCGCCTCTTCTTGCGAAGATGCCAGCCTCACAGCTTCAATCGAATTGAGAATAATGTGCTTATCAAGCATGACGGCGCACCCTATTTCAGGTAATAACAAAGAACGCTTGCTCAACGCTTTCGCAAGTCTAAGTAATCTTGATGCGATTTCAAGCTGTATATTGTAGTCCAGAGGCGTTGCCTCCAAGCTCAAGGGAAGCCCTTCAACCCTCTCAAAGACGAGGTAGAGCCGTTTGCTATCTCCATATGGTGTCTCAGAAAAACGGTCAATAGCTCTTGGCATCTCTTCCCTTGTCTCTGTAGCAACTTCTTCAATCGCTTCAAGCAGCTTCTCATCGCCAACTGGTGCTTCAACAACTGTTACCGTGGGAATATACTGCGGGGCATCCTCAAGGCTTGCACCACACTCGTTGCAAAATTTGTCCTCAAGCGGTGACAGGTTCCCACACCCAGAACAGCGTTTGAATTGCTCCGTTGAAACGCCTTCGTATATATTCAACCTCTCAGACTCCAACAATATCCTGCGCAGTTCATACCTTCGTCCACACAACAAAGCACCCTCTGGGAGAGCCTCAAATAACGCATGCTTTGATGCATCCTCAATGAGCGATTGCTTCGCTGTTAAAGCTTCCCCTTCTTTTTCCTCCGTTGGTATAGCTATCAACTCTGTCTCAACTTCATGCAACTCTCCTTCTGCTTCCTCAAGTTCTGAGGTTTCTACCGACTCGTATTCAGCAGAGGGCATCGTAGCTTCTTCAATGCCTAAGGGGTTGCCACAGTAAATGCAGAACTTGGCTTCTTCCCTATTTTCCCTCCCGCACTTGTCACATTGCACCATTTAAAGCATCCCTCCATATGCACTTTTCTCATCGCTCATATAATCATGACATGCGATACCAACATTGTGAAGAATCAACCCCATATCATAGCAGTCTGAGCGCCAAGTAGGTGAAAGTGATTTATCATGTTGCGCCACCGCAGAACCTACCGAGGCTTAGCTGGCAATGCTTTCAATAACACTTCAACGATGAGCAAGCCCACGCAAAAGAAAAGCAACAAGGTGGATATCTCAGCTGGAACATCAATTTTGAAGCCTTGCTTAAACTCGCTAACGGTCATGTAATTCCACCCTGTCTTTCGAGCCATCCGTTTAAGGCTGTTGATGCTCGGTATGCGCGTATTTGAATCGCTTACATCTACGTTACACACGATGGCGTTTGAGGATAAACTACCCACGCCTTTTTCAATCCTGACGCCATCATCGCCAACAGATTTCGTCACCGAGTGTGATTGAGCCAGTGCGTATTGGAACAATTCACAAAGAAGCAAAACAAGCGATGGTGATGTGAAGAATGTGCTTGAGTTAGCATCAGCATTAAACCAAAAACTGAATATTCGTCCTTTCCCCACACTCCTCTCAGTAAGAGCTGGCATGCCATCATCAAAGCAAAGTAGCGTAAGCCCTGCTGTTTCTTTCTCAGCCTGAAAGCGCCTGAAGATGAGCACATCCGAAAACTGCTCGCTGTTGATGCTTTGAAAAACCTCACGACCAGCAGGAGCAAGCTGAATACGACGCGCAGTCGTTTCGCTAAGAGCTTTACCAGCTGGTAAAAGCCATCTTGGCAAGCTATCTCTATGCTCATCTGCAAACAGGATTAAAGCCCCACCAGATGAAACCCACTCCTTGAGGGCTGACTCTGCTTCCATGCTTAACTTCCTTGGACGAGACCAAATAATTACATGCCATTGCATCAATTCAGCAGATGATTGCGGTATTGCTGTTTTCCTACCAACCCTTATGCTACCCAAACCGATGGCGGTGCGGATGCTTTCAACGGCGTTGAAGATGTAAAAAGAACCACTTGGAAACCGTTGCTCGGCATCAACACATAAAATTGAAACTGGTGTCGGGTTGTAAAAGGCGAAGTGCAATTTGTTGTCCATAGGCAATGCATCATCCCATGAGACAAAACCAACATGCCAACCACTTTCAAGGACCGGTAATTGGATTGCTACGAGTGCTTCTTCCTCCGCTTCAATGACAGCAGGAATAGGCTTTCCTATCGGCTTCCCATCAACAGTAACTGATAAAGCGCCTTTCCATACCTTGCTTCCAAAGTTACACAAACGCAGTTTTAGGAACGTCCTTTGCGGTAGAGAGAAAGTCCTCACAACGGCTTCCCAATCAAGCGGTGCAACATTTACATCTTCGTCGCTTTCACGCACATCCACTAATGCCTTCACAACGCGAATCCCTTTGCTATCAATGGTTTGCACACCATCTGTAAAGAGCGATTCTACATTTTGCCCATCCGTTAAAACGAGGAGCACTTTTACAGCGCTGTCCACTTGGCGAAGCATTTCGCCAGCCCTGACGAGTGTTTGCCTTATAAAGCCACTTGAGTGGCTAACCTTCATCTTGGAAAGCGCTCCCACAAAATCACGTTCGCTTGTGGTCCAATGGAGAATAGGCTCGCTCGGATTTGAAATCGAAAGGATGCAGTATCTACATCGTGGGAAAATTCTTTTGATGGTCATAGCACACTTAATCGCCTTTTCAAACCTACTTCTCCCCTTCTCCAAGAAAGCCATGCTCAAGGTGTCATCAACAACTACACAGATGGCTGCATCGCAACCGATAGCTTTGAATCTAACGCCATAAACTAACGGGCGGGCAAGCGCGAGAGGTATGAGAAAAAATGTTACCGACCTTACGATGACTATAAGCCACTCTTTAAGTCTTCGCATACCGTGTGCTTGAGCAGCAGCTCTCTCAAGCAACTGCACCATCGTAAAAGGTATGCGTCGCCTACGCCTCATAGCAAGCAGATGGATGAGGATTGGTATAGAAGCTGCTATTGGAGCGATCATGAGAAACGCTTGGTTAAGGAAGTGCACCTCCATTCCCAACCACCACGATTTTGTGGCGTAACTCAAGGCGCTTCAAATTGATCCATGTCAACAACTTGACTGGTGCGAATAGCATGTTTTGCTGCGAGTGCGAACCTGACAGCTTGCATCCCTTCATAACCATCCACGGATGGCTTTGAGTAAGTAAGGATACATTGGATGAAGTGGCTGATCTCGTTGGAGAAGTCGCACAACTCATCACATGTGAGGAAGCTCAAATCGATTGGCTTTGGCTCATCATCTCGTGTGCAAGCCCTAAAACTGCTAACATTGTCAAATTGACCGTCTGCATCCACGACAACAGTCGGAGTTGCGAAAGCAACATGCTCTCTTGCAATAGCCCATTCAGATGCATAGCCAATCGCGAGCGCAGCTATACCACCAGATGAGAAACGAACGCAAACAACTGCTGTGTCAATCTGTGGAGCCCTGTGTTTTGCGAACAGGTTGCCACCGAACCCGAAGACTTCTTTCGGCTCACCCATCAGCCAGCGCAAAAGATCAAACATATGCACAGCGTTCTCAAGTATTGGACCACCGCCATCTGTTTCATCCCAAAACCAGTCCTTTTCAACTCGCCCGAGCGCGAACCTAACTGATGCCCAAAGTATCGGACCCCATTCGCTTTCGCTCATTCGCTTGAGGAACGCGTAAAATGGATGGAACCGTTTTTTATGAGCTATCATGAGCACCACATTATTTCTTTCGGCTGCCTCAATCATACGCTTACAATCACCGATGCTTGCTGCCATAGGCTTCTCACAAAGCACATGCACCTTCGCATTGGCACACATCTCAACGATATCGGCATGACTCTTCGGAGGCGTGCAAACGCTCACCGCATCAAGACGCTCATTTGAAAGCATTTCCTCGACCGATGTATACGCTGTAGCACCGTAATCGCTTGCTACCTTTTTTGAAAGCGCTTCATCTATGTCACAAACAGCAACTATGCGCACATCGTCACGCGCAGCATAACAACGCAAGTGAACTCTACCGATACCTAAACCTATGCAACCGATACGCAACGGTGGCTGTGGTGGCATATCCTTTCCCTCCTCGCAAAGTATTTGACTCAAACAAAAAGTCTTTGAGACCTTCGCAAAAGGAATAGGAAGAAAGGCACACCAGCAAAAGCTGTAAATATCCCAACTGGTATCTCGTTACCAAGCCGAGAAAGCATGTCGCAAAGCACGAGGAAGATTGCACCAAGCAACATAGCTGCTGGCATAAGGAATGTGTGTTCTGGTCCTATAATCATTCGTGCCATATGTGGCATCACGAGCCCAACAAAGCCTATTGAGCCTGCATAAGCTACAGCACCGCAACAACACCACGACACAGCACCGATGATAAGCCATTTAAGTTTGTTAACGTTAACGCCAACATAGTGAGCACTCTCTTCACCAAGCAGAAGTGCATTCAAAGGGCGACGGTTTGCCCAAAGGATAAGTGTGCCTATGAGAGCATGAGGAAACATGAGTGTGACATCCCTCCAAGTAGCGTTGTAGAACCCTCCGAGAAGCCAAAAGTAAATTCTTGCGAGTGCCAAACGATGTGCTGATAGATACATCATGAGCGAAATGATTGATGAGAGGAACGCGTTGACTGCAACCCCTGAAAGGATAACAGAATCCGTGCGTAAGATGCCTCCAACCCTCCCAAGCAGAGCTACAAGCCATGCAGTGCTAAAGGCTGTAATGAATGAAATGAAAGGTTGAATGCTTATGCCAAGTAAGCTTGAGTGTATCTCAAGGAGAGCAACAAAAGCTGCACCAAGGGCACCACCGGCACTTATCCCAATGAGGTATGGGTCAGCCATCGGATTGCGTAACATCGCTTGAAGCCCTACACCACTCGCAGCAAGAGATATGCCCACAAGTGCAGAAAGAAAAACACGCGGGAGCCTGAAAAAGATAACTATACGCTCTTCGTCGCTCAGCAAATTAGCATCTGCGATAGCAATCCTAAGAGCTTTTACAAGCTCACCAAAAGAGAGCCTTATATGCCCAACGAGTGTTGATGCAACCATCAAAGCCATCAACAGTGCGAGAAGGAAGAGCAGGACAAAAACCTTGAAATAAGTTTTTTGAAGGTATGCTCTAACTTGGATACCAGCAGTTTTGTAAGAGCGCATCCTTTCCACCGCTCCCACTGGGCTTTTGAAACAACAGGCTATGTGCTTCTAATATCCTTCTGAGGATGCGTTTTCCTCCTGTGTTGTGTATGCACTACGAGCACCCAAACGATGCCTAAGCCAGTAGCTACAAGATCATCCCATGGAAGGGTTGACAGCATATCGCGCTTCCCTCTCAGAAGCCAAGGGAGTATGAGCTTTATTGGATCAACGCAAGCCATTATCACTGGCATATTGCTACTTACACTGCTTCCAAAACGTTTTTCAGCATGCGAACATGCCACTTTTTTTCTCTTTTCAACGAGCCCTATTATTTCGTCAGCAGATGTGCGTGAGTGGACAAAATCACGAAGAGCATAAAATGTCTCCTCAGCTACTTCAACGAACTCTTGCATCATAAGAGCCGTTGGCGAAAGGAAACCAGAAAGCTCTGACTCGGAAAACGGTTGTCCATGCCTTTCCCACAATACGGCATCTTTTAACTCCTGCAAAAGCTGAGGATCGAGCAAAAGCACAGGAGCTGCGTAGCAACTTCCGAGGACAACTGACTCCCTAATGTAGTCTGGTATATCTGGGCTAAGCTCAGCATAGAAGCGGGCAACATTGCCATGCGGATAAACAAGCTTTACAAAAGGTGGGCGACGAAAAACTGTTGAAGAATTAAAAACCGATGGTGGCACCCCAACGCTATTGACTCTCGGTCGGCGTTGTAGCCACCTACACGCCTCCATCGGGATGCCCTTCCTTGGATTAAACATCAACACTGTTTGAACCTGCTTGACCAAAAGCAAGTATTGAGAGATTGGCAAGGCTCGTCATTCACCCCCAACTATTGCGGAAGTAACAATGGTGCAATGCAATAATAGGAAGTTGAAGGCTCATTTCATCAGCATGATGCAGTTACGGCGGGTTGTAAAAGGTTGGTGGAGTTAATGCTCATTCCGCGTGCGATGGCTGGGAGCATTTTAAATGCTTTGGCATGCCATGAGTGGACGAGATACCCAGACTAACTTGTGCAAGCTCTCGCTAATAGATATCGTGTGGGCATTTTCTTCAATGGCTTTTCTCCTGTTCACATATGTGTGCTTACTTTTTTCAATAGCTGCGATTGTGTATGGCATATGGTGGTTTATAGCCAACGCCAGTGGCAGAGTCAGCATGCGAATTACTATCCTGCTTGCGTTCATGCTTTACATGTCCTTGAGGTCGTTGCTTTGGCGCCCGCAACCACCCATCGGCATACCGATTTCGGAGAAAAGGGAAAGGAAGTTGAGTGAACTTATCACGCAAGTGGCAGAGGCAGTTAAGGCGCAGAAGCCAAAATCAATTTGGCTCACCCCTGATTGCACTATAGGTGCTTATGAGGATGCCAGTTTATTTCAGCTCAAGGGCGACATCACACTCACAATTGGTATAGTAGCACTTGACTGGCTCTCCATCGGTGAGTTATGCTCGCTTATAGCACACGAGCTTGCACATTTCTCACGCCAGCAACCACTCTGTATAAGCCTCCCAGCAAAGATAGGACTCAGGTTTATAAGGTTCACCTACAGCTTGCGCACTCAAACGAAGCTTTGGTGGTTAAGCCCAACTTGGTGGCTCTTCTGGTTTCTCGCGCCAGCTTATACTATCGCCTCATATGGAGTTATGCGCAAATACGAACTGTGTGCCGACGCTATAGCTGCACACAAATACGGTGCTGATACATTGATCTCGGCTCTGCAAAAATACGGAGTGATAAAAATTCTGTTTGACGGTGTCATGCACAGCATCTCCGAAAGGCTTGCTACTGAGCGAAAGTCACTAACGGATATGATTAAGGCGTTCAGGGAGCTCCATGAGAGGCTTTTTCAAAACGAGCTTTTAGAGCAAATACGAATGGAGCTTTTGCTAACCCCCTCAAATCCACTAACGCTTCATATAAGCCTTAGCGAAAGATTGGACGAGCTCAAACAAATTGACTTTCAACCGTGCTTCAGCAGCGACAACTTGCGGGCTATCTCCCTTCTGGATGATCCGCAGAGCCTCTCGATGGAACTCTCACAGCTATATGCTGCAGCGTTCCATCACCTTTTCTTCCCCCTGAGAAAGCAAAAGAAGGAAGATAGGAAAGAGAAAGAGCAAGGTTAATGAATCAAGCCGATGACTGCGCTGAAGCTATTAGCTGATTCAGCTTCTGCATCAACCGTGACTTGTAACGCGCTGCTGTGTTTGGCTTTATCACACCTTTAGATGCAGTTTTATCAATTATGCGGCAAGCGATTCGCACCATCTCAATGGCTTTCTCTACATCCCCTGAGGAAAGTGCTTCTCTTGCATACTTTATGAATGTTCGCATGCGCGATTTGTGCATTTTATTTCGCTCGCGCCTTTTCAAACTCTTCCTAAGCTGCCTTATAGCGCTCCTCGTGTTTGGCATGTTAGACCACCCTCCAACCGAAGCATAAAAGGATACCCACTTTAACAAGGCATGTGCCCTTACCTACCCTTCAAGTATCCGTTCAACTTCTTCAGCGTCCAATTCCATAACATAGCGTAACCCCGTCACTTCAGCAGCTTCCCTTGTGAGCGCAGCAACATCGTCCCTGCTGAGATACTCAAGCGAGAACTTCCTTGCGCCCGCCATCAATTGGCGCAACCCTTGTGCTATGCGTTGGAAATATGTGAACAGCCCAATAGCGCCTGCTGGGATGTGCTCAAACTCGCTACCAAACTTCTCCTTCAGTTGGATAGCCGTTACAAACAGTGTCTCAATTGTATCACCGTAATTATCCTTTATGCTCTTTGGTAGCTCCCCCTTACGTGCGAGTTCTCCAAGTGTGTTTCCAACCATGACAGCACAAAGAGGCGCTCTTGCCATTGCAACTCCCTTGAAGAAGGGTGCGCCTAAAGCCAATGCCTTAAATATGTGGTCTTCAAGCGATAGACCACCCGCTATCAGTATGTCCGGCACATACTGCCCCTTCTCAGCTAACCTTTTCGCGTATTGGTAAGCCAGCGATGCAAGGTAAACAGTCGGTATACCCCATTCGCACATCATTCTCCATGGACTCATCCCCGTTCCACCGCCAGCACCATCTATTGTGATAACATCAACCCCAGCCTCAGAGCTCCACTTGATAGCCTTAGCTAAATCTGATGGTCTATACGCACCTGTCTTCAGGAAGACATGCTTAGCACCGATCTTGCGCAATTGTTCCACCCTTGCCAGAAAGCTTTCATGGTCTGGCATACCAAGCCGTGAATGCCTTTCAAACTCTTTAATCGCACCAGCTTTAAATGCATTGACGACGCTTTTATCTCTTGGGTCAGGTAGGACAATATAACCCCTCTCAACAAGCTTGAGTGCTTTTTCAATTGAGGAAACTTTGACTTCGCCACCTATGTCCTTAGCACCTTGCCCCCACTTCAGCTCAACCGAAGTCACACCAAGCTTCTCAATAACATACTCAAGGACGAAGGAGCGTGTATCTTCAACATTTGCCTGCACTATGACATCGCCATAGCCATCCTCCTGCCAATCTCGGTATAGCTTGACACGCAACTCCATATCTGGGCTTCTGACCACTCTGCCGTTTTTGAATTCAGCTTGCTCATCCATCCCACAAACATTCTCACCTATCGTTATTGGTATGCCAGATATAGCTGCGCCTATCGCTATCCCAGCCCAGTTGTTCTTAGCTACATTGGTTGAACCAAGCGCTGCTATCACTATTGGCAGCTTCATCTTTATGCCCTTGTCCCTGCCGATAGCCGTCTCAATGTTTACAGCTGGGAAGATAGCCACATTTGGATCTGGTTCTATGCCATAAGCTCCAAACGCTGTTCCCATTATGCTGAGATGTGAAAAGTCAACTGGGTAATCCTTATCCCCTGCTGCTGTAATCATCCCAAACGGGCGCGGGTAGATCATTTCAGCACCTCTATATGCAGACATGCCAACCTCGCAAAGCCCAGTGCACCCTTGAACACAAACAACGCACATGCCACTTGATGGCACCACATCATCGCCAGCACGCGTGCGAGTCCCTGTAGCTACTGAACGGTTTGGCTTAGATAGAGACATGCTTTCCCACCCCCTGCGCGAGATAGTAATTGGGAGAGAGTAGACGGTGGAAAAAAGTATAACACACTTCAATGAAGGTGACAGCACCACGAATGTTTCTCCGAAGCATCATAATTAGGTAGCTAATGTTATAAGCTGCCACAAACGGAGGTGCAATATATGGGGACTACTCCAGCTGATGTTATCACGATGGCAAAATCAACGGGCGTGAAAGTTGTTGACCTTAGGTTTACCGATCTTTTTGGTATGTGGCGGCACTTCAGCATACCTGTAAGTGCTTTCACAGAGAGTGTTTTTGAAGATGGTGTTGGATTTGATGGCTCATCCATTCGTGGCTTCCAAGAGATACACGAAAGCGACATGCTCCTCATACCAGACCCTTCAACAGCATTCGTTGATCCATTCCTTGAGGTCCCAACACTTGTGCTGATCTGCGATGTTTACGATCCTATCACAAGGGAACGCTATTCACGCGACCCACGCTATATAGCTCAGAAGGCAGAGAAGTTCCTTTTGAGCACCGGCATCGCAGATAAAAGCTACTGGGGAGCGGAAGCTGAGTTTTTCATCTTCAACGATGTGCGCTATGCGGTTTCTGAAAACTTCTGCTATTACTTTGTTGATTCGCGTGAAGGAATATGGAACTCTGGGCGTGAGGAAAGACCAAACCTTGCTCACAAGCTGCGCTACAGGGAAGGCTATTTCCCAGTTCCACCTTCTGACACATTCCAAGATATACGCTCCGAAATAATGCTCACCCTTGAGAAGATTGGAATACAATGCGAGGTGCACCACCATGAGGTGGCAACTGGTGGGCAAGGCGAGGTTGATCTGCATTACGATACACTCACTCAAACTGCTGATAAGCTCATGATACTCAAGTATGTGGTAAAGATGGTTGCACGCAAATATAACATGACAGCCACATTCATGCCAAAGCCACTTTCAGGTGACAACGGTAGTGGCATGCACACTCACCAAAGCCTATGGCGCAGGAATGAAAACCTCTTTTACGATGAGCGCGGCTATGCACAGCTAAGTAGCATAGCACGATATTACATAGGTGGTTTGTTGAAGCATGCTCCTGCGCTGCTTGCTTTTTGTGCTCCAACGCTAAACTCATACCGAAGGCTTGTTCCCGGCTTTGAAGCTCCAACAGGGTTGGTATACTCACAACGCAACAGAAGCGCATGCATTCGCATACCAGTTTACTCACAGAACCCTGAATCCAAAAGGATTGAGTTTCGCCCACCAGACCCAAGCTGTAATCCATACATTGCCTTTGCAGCGATGCTTATGGCTGGCATTGATGGCATACTCAATCGCATAGATCCAGGTGCACCATTGGATAAAAACATCTATGACCTACCACCTGAAGAAGCAAAAGCCGTGCCAACTTTGCCATCCTCCCTTGAGGACGCCATAAATTGCTTGGAAGCCGATAACGCGTTTTTGATGAGGGGAGATGTGTTCACTGAGGATGTAATAAGGGTGTGGATTGAGTGCAAGCGTAAGGAGGTCAATTCAATAAAACAGTTCCCACACCCTTACGAGTTTTTCCTTTATTACGATGTTTGAGCTACCGTTGGATGAGATACATCAGCGATGTATGGCTTCATTTGACTTGGAGAAACGCTCAAGCAATGCTTGAGCAAACATTGGAACGATGATTTCGTGGTGCCCTATGATGTAGTAACCCTTCCCACCAAGCTCCTGTGCCCTTTCAACAGGGTTCTTTGTTGCCCTATAGTGGCGTATGAAATCAAACGTTGCGCCAACAAAACACTTGACATCATAACCCAAGTTGCGCACGACAGCAAGAGCCTTCTCAAATATAAGCGGCAATATAACTGCGGAACCAATATTAAGCACAACACCATAGCTGAGCTCGCTCACAACCCTGCAGAAGATGCGAAAGTCAGTATATGTCGCCTTCCCGAATGAAGGGGCATCAAAGTCCGGATGGATATGGTTAACATCTGTCCCTATCGCCACATGCACAGTTAACGGTATGCCATGTGCGTAAGCCTGCGCAAGTATGCTTAAGTCTGCTCTCTTCGCCTTCTTTAGCTTCGAGCCGATTGCCTCACCAAGACCTATCCCACGCCTCACAGCTAACCGTGCAGCACTGTTGATGAAGCTAACCGGTTCACGAGCCATCCCGAAAGTCCCGTTCACAATACCACTTGAAACATCCTCGCTCGTTGCTTCAAACATCGCAAGCTCTACGTCATGGTATGCACCAGCTCCATTTGTAGCAAGGGCAGTTATTATGCCTTCGCGTATCAGCTGAATGATCACGGGAGATAAACCGCATTTAACTACATGAGCACCATACATCACGACAAAATGTTTCCCTTCAGAGCGTGCGCGCCATATGGCATCAACGAGCTCCTTCAGCCAACTCACAGCGAACACATCTGGCAAGCTGTCAAAGAATTCAGAAAACGATGCCCCCGGATGCAATTGGCGTGAAAGCTGTTTTACGCTCACCTTGCTCTTCCGCTCATGAATTGATATTCTCCTTACGCCGTTGAAAGATATCGGTTCCATCACACCACCCCACATAAACTTCAGACTCTGTGAATGAACTCCTCAAGAAGCTCACAAACTACGTGCAGGGCGACAGCATGAGCTTCCTGAATGCGCTGTGTATCCTGCGATGGTATTGCTATGCAAAGGTCAAACTCATCACTCAAGTGCTTCCCACCCAATCCCGTCAGCACAACCGTAAAAGCCCCCTTTAGCTTCGCTGTTCTCAGAGCCTTCACAACATTTAAAGACTTCCCACTTGTGGTTATACCGATGACAACATCGCCTTCCTTTGCGAGTGCATCAACTTGCATGCTGAACACTTCTTCAAATCCGAAGTCATTTGCGAGCGCCGTAAGGACCGATGAATCTGCACTCAACGCTATTGCTGGTAGCGGATTCCTTTTGAGTTTAAACCTGCCAACGAGTTCACCAGCAAAGTGTTGAGCATCTGCTGCGCTCCCACCGTTGCCGAAGATTAGCACCTTGTTGCCTGCTCTCAACGCTGTGCTTATTGAAGCACTGAGCTTTAACAACTCCCCTGCAACGGCTTTAGTAGCCGATATCACTGAAGCAGCTTCATCAAGCATTGCATAAACTTTTTCAACATCCATTGCTAACACCCCTGTAACTTTAATGCTTTATTCAGAGCCTCATCAAGAAGCCAGCCGTTGGAGACAATGTGAGCATCAATACACAGCGCATACCAACCCGTGAACCTATGACAGCCCTCTAATGTTCCTCCCGACCCTACCCTGCAAAGCTTCATGGCATCCTTGAGCGTTGTTATGAGTGCGCCATTGCACCCGCTACGAATTTCCTCAAGCATCGCAATATCTGAAAGGCTATAGCTGTGATGATCGTCAAAGATGAAAAGACGGACGACTTTAAGACCAAGCTGGCGAAGCATAAAGAAGAAACTGAATGGCTCAGCAGTCCCTACAACACCAATAACTTTAAAGCCTTCCAATTCATGTTTGCCTAACTTGGCGTCGTCGGCTATATGTATGAACCCAGATGGGGCATAGTTCACCTCAATGAAATTACTACTGTGCAGGATGCTGTTGAGTGAGGTAGTGAAGGCATCCAAGTGATGATCTCCAAGAAAAGCCCTTGCTGCATCTGTCTTCGTAACGCAAACTATGTCAGCGCTTCTCAAAGCACTTGGGAATTCCCTGAGCATTGGGCAACACAAATGTGGCACATGGAAAGCATCAACAAGAACTATATCCAAATCCCTGTGGAGACGACGATATTGAAACCCGTCATCAAGTATCACCACATCACAACCATGCCTCTCAATCAACTCCGCAGCAGCCACCTCCCTCCGCCGATTTACCGCTACAGGCACTTCAGGCAAGTAGTAGGAATGCTCAAAAGCTTCATCCCAAGTGAGTGATTGCTGATCAGGCTTGCTACAAGATCGCGTTGGGTTATAGCTCGGAAGCACTATACCGACATTCATTCCTCGCTCATGAAGCCATTTAGCAAGTAACCTGCAAAATGGGCTTTTACCAGAACCACCATAAGCTATGCTACCAACGCTTATGACCGGCTTCTGCAAGACAACCATGTCCTTGGCACACATGCGTTTGCATCTCCAAATCACGCGAAACGGGACGGTGAGCAGTCCAAGAGCTATGTGAGCAACACGCCCAGCAGTCTGGTTGACACAAATAGGGATTGCTCCAAACAATGCTTGCAGCTTCGCTACCTTCCCAACAGGAATCGCAACAGATGTGAACTCATGCACCAGCTTTGCCCTATCTACCTGATTCACACACCACACCTCTTATGCAATCAATGCCAGCACACATAAGTTGCTTGCTCAAGTTTACATAGGCTTTTTCCCACCACTGCTATTTTGCCTAAGCTCACGGTGTATGTAGTGTTGCCCTTGGATAAAAAACGGTTCGGTTGATGATACGTATTTATGCGTCACAATGGCACAATGGTGCAGAAATACAAGAGAGGTGAAAACCAGTATGAATGAACTTCTTCCTGTTGTCCGCAAGGACGCTGTCGGTGTTCTGCAGGACTCCGAGCTTACGCCGGCACGCATAGTTGCTGAACTTGATAAATACATCATTGGGCAGGATAGAGCAAAGCGAGCAATAGCAATAGCTCTTCGCAATAGGTATCGCAGGCTACTTCTGCCGGAGCACTTGCGTGACGAGATTGCTCCAAAGAACATACTCATGATTGGACCAACAGGCGTTGGAAAAACAGAGATGGCAAGGCGCATAGCTAAACTCGTAAACGCTCCATTCATCAAAGTTGAGGCAACAAAATACACAGAGGTAGGTTATGTTGGTAGAGATGTGGAATCAATCATTCGTGACTTAACTGAGATAGCTGTGCGAATGGTTGAGAGCGAGAAGGCGAAAGAGGTTGAAGAGAAAGCAACAAAGCTTGCTAACCTAAGGTTACTTGAGGCATTGAAGCTTGTCCCACCGCTTAAGCAAAGAAAATATCCCATGGGAGACGGGAGAAAGCACGAGGAAGTGCTCACAGAACCTGAAAGCGGTGTGCCAGAGATTGAGGAAAGATTGCGTAAACTGCGTGAATACTACTTGCGTAGACTTGAAGCTGGTGAGTTCGAAGACGAAGAGGTAGAGATTGAGGTTGAGGAAAAGCATCTACCTGTGTTCATAGATGTCATAGGTGGGCAGGGGGCAGAGCAACTTGGGTTTGATCCTAAAGAGATGATAGAGTCGCTGTTTGGTAGGCGTAAGAGACGTCGTCTGATGAAAGTTAGAGATGCACGCCGAATCTTGATACAAGAGGAAGCAAGGAAGCTCATTGACCAAGAAGAGGTCATTCAAGAGGCGCTTTGGAGAGTCCAACAGCGCGGGATTGTATTCATAGATGAACTTGATAAAATCGCGGGGCGCGAAAGAGGCTTTGGTCCAGATGTGTCAAGGGAAGGTGTGCAGCGTGATCTTCTCCCCATAATTGAGGGCACAACAGTCACGACACGCTACGGACCAGTTAATACACACCACATACTCTTCATATGTGCCGGTGCATTCCATGTTTCAAAACCTTCCGACTTAATCCCAGAGCTACAAGGGAGGTTGCCAATAAGGGTCGAATTTGACCCACTCACTGAAGAAGACTTTAGAAGGATCCTTATTGAGCCAGAGAATGCCCTTGTAAAGCAATACCAAGCATTGCTTGCCACGGAAGGCGTAAGAGTTGAGTTCACAGATGACGGTATAAGGGAGATAGCAAGATTCGCAAAGTTAATCAACGACGAAACCGAGGACATAGGGGCAAGGCGTTTGCACACCGTTATGGAGAGAGTGCTTGAAGAAATATCTTTTGAAGCACCAGAAAGGGCGGGACAAACATTCATCATTGATGCTGAGTATGTCAGAAAGCGCCTCCACGACATCGTCCAAAAGAGGGATATAGCTCATTACATCCTCTAAGCCCAATAAGCCCCTGTTAGCATGGTTTACAATCGCTTGCGAAGTGCTACAAGCATTTCTGTGACAGAGTGAAGCCCCCTCCGTGAGCACACCCACAGAACCAGAGAGAAAAATAAAAACGAGCTTGAGAAGAGTTAAGGTTGAAGTAGTAACGATGGAAGCAGCGCAACAAAACTTTTTATGCATGCAGCATTGTTAAATTTTTGGTCAGCGACAGTTGAGGCATTACCTTGGTATTATCGTTTTGCGCCATGTAGTCTTGCGAGGACATTGCTTATTGCTTTTGTATACTCGGCTACAGTTGCATCTCCCCACTGGTCTCGGCGTAGCTCATCAACGGTTACATTTCCAAAGTCAACATAGCTTTGATCTATCAGCTTGATGTATTTTGCCTTTATGACCGTAAGGTGCTCCTTCCGCTTGAGGCGAGTCACAAAGCTTTCCTTGTTGAGGGTTCCAAGGACAAGCAATTTAGTTCCTCGCTTCACATATTGAGCACATTGCTCAGCCAATGGTCCGTAAACATCAATGAGGAACAGATCAGAGATTGGCTCACCACTGGCTTTCACAAACGGGCGCTCAACCTCTATACTAAACTCCGCCTTTACAACACCAGAGGGGCGCCTCCTAAGAGTTGCATCTTTTGTTGAGACACCTGTCACTATTACAAGGTTTAGATCCGCCACTTGCAATCCCTCCTCACCTGTTTTGTCTCCGTCACCACACCACCGCTCCTTTCACTAACAGACTTACGAGAGCACATCCACACTTATAGCTCACCCACCTCCTCAAACTGGTTACGCTTCCACGCGATGGGGTGGTAAAGCTCGCAAGGTTGCGCAACCTCATTAGTCAATTTTACTACACCTTCGCCATTCTCACCAAGGACAGAATCATCCCTCAAAAGACAGCTTAAGCGAACACTCACCACCTCTCCAGGTTTGATTAACTTTGGTATGCGCACCTTTATGTAGTTCCCAGTCAAACCTTCAGACCAAACAGTTGAACCGACTGTTTTCACATCTTCAACTAACACATCAAGTTTCTGCCCGATGAATTGTTTTCTGAATTTGATGGAAAGCTCCTTCGCAAGTGAGTGCATTCTCATCAGCCGTTTCCTAAGCACATGCTCTTTCACTTGAGGCTCAATTGAAGCTGCCTTCGTGAACGGGCGTGGGGAGAATTTAAAAACATGCACCCTTGCAAAACCAATTCGTTCAACAAAGCGCAGGGTGTTTTCAAATTGCTCCTCTGTTTCCCCGGGAAAGCCAACAAGCACATCCGTCGTTATCGCCACTTCAGGCATCAACTCCCGTATCGTATTAACGATACGCTCATACTGTGCTGTTGTATACCTTCGGTTCATGGCTTTAAGCAATTCATCATCACCAGACTGAAGTGATATGTGGAAGTGCTTGCAAAGCTTATCACAATGCGCTGCAACTTTTATTAAGCGCTCATTCACATCCCTTGGGTCAATTGAACTTAGTCGTAACCTCACCAAACCATCAAGCTCACACAAACGCTCAATTAGCACTGCAAGATCAACTCCTCCACCCAAGTCCACCCCATAGCTACCAAGACAGATACCACACAACACAATCTCTTTGCATCCACTTGCGATAAGTGATTTTGCTTCACTGATGACTTCTTCAACAGGTCTGCTGCGAGGCTTACCACGTAAGAAAGGAACAACACAAAACGCACACATACGCCCACATCCATCTTGAACTTTCAAATTGGCACGCACGTATGTTTGCTCAGCAATCAACGGCTGTTCGCTTTCGGCTCCGGAGCAAACACCTATACTGCCTTCGCCCTTAACTTCTCTCCCGATGGCTTCAAGTATCGTCCTTAACACATAATCTGTCTCGCAAACGCCAATGGATATGTCAGCATTCGGGAAAGACTCCTTTCCCATTATCTTCTGCAATTGAACTGCACACCCTAACGCAACTACAACCGAATTCGGATTTAGCCTCCTTGCTCTTGAGACGAGCTTGCGAGATTTTCGTTCAGCTGCATGTGTAACAGCACAGGTGTTGATTATGCAAACATCAACCGGCTCCTCAAATTGCTTTCTGACAAAACCGTGCTTGCAAAGAAGATGGACGAGTTTCTCTGAGTCGTATTGGTTTACCTTGCATCCAAGAGTATGGATTGAAAAGGTGAAAGGCATTATCTCACTTCACCTCTTTCACCAGTGTTGGCTGAAGCGCTTCTGAACCATTAGTTGATTTGTCCAACCATTCAGCTATGAGTCGTGCTATCCCCTCAGCATCAAGCATGAGCTTCCTACGAAGTTCCTCAACCGCACCGTGTTCAACGAACCTCCCTTGTATACCGATGCGCAGGACTTTCACACCATTTATTTGACAATCGTGAAGTGCTTCAAGAACCGCGCTCCCGAAACCACCGTCCAAACAATGTTCCTCAACAGTTATGATTCTCTTTGTGGTGCTGGCTATGCGCTTCAACAAGTTCACATCCAAAGGCTTGATAAAGCGAGCGTTCACAACACCAACATCGTAACCAAAGTTTTCTTTCAAAAGCTTTGATGCATCAAGCGAGCGATACACACAATCTCCGATAGCAAGGATTACTGCATCTTTTCCCTCCCTAAGGATTTCCCAACTGCCGATTTCAATCTCCTTGAGGTGCTCATCAAGCTTAACTCCAATGCCTTCCCCCTTAGGGTAGCGTATGGCTATAGGACCAGCACTGTAATTGATGGCTGTGAAGAGCATGTGCATGAGTTCATTCTCGTCCTTCGGCATCATAATGACTATATTCGGTATGAGGCGCAAGAATGCGATATCAAATGTGCCATGATGTGTTTGTCCATCCTGCCCAACCAATCCAGCCCTGTCAATGGCAAAAACAACCGGCGCTCTTTGGAGGCAAACATCATGAACTATCTGGTCAAACGCCCTTTGAAGGAACGTTGAATAGATTGCGACGACTGGCTTTAGACCACTCAGGGCAAGCGCTGCAGCGAATGCCACTGCATGTTGTTCAGCCATACCAACATCAAAACACCTCTCTGGGAACAGCTCACCGAAGCTCCTCAAGCCAGTCCCATCTGGCATCGCTGCAGTTATAGCTACAATCCTTTCATCGGCTTCAGCAAGCTTTACAAGCGTCTTGCTGAAGACGGAAGTGTATGTAGGCTTTGTTTCACGGTGCTTTAACTCGCCAGTCTGCAAGCTGAATGGTGGAACAATGTGATACTTGCACGGATCCCTCTCAGCTGGCTCATACCCACACCCTTTTCGTGTGAGTGCGTGAATGATCACTGGACCGCCAATTGTCCTTGCCTCGTCAATTGCCTCCATAACTGTTCTTATGCTATGCCCGTTTATCGGACCAAGATATGTGAAACCGAGCTCCTCGAATATCATCCCCGGCGGGATAATCATTTGCTTCACTGAATCCTTCCAACGCTCAATCACTTCAACGAGCGTTCTCCCCTTCGGCAACTTCAAAAGAGCTGCCTCAAGCATTTCTTTGAGTTTAAGGTAATGTGGGGATGAGCGAAGCTTGCGTAAATATTTTTCGAGCGCTCCAACTGACGGCGCAATTGCCATAGCATTATCGTTCAGTATGACGATAATGTTTAGCTTGCTATCGCCAATGTTATGAAGGGCTTCCCATGCCATACCTTCTTGGAGTGCCCCATCACCTATAACCACGAGCACGGTCAACTCCTCGCCAAGAAGCTTACCAGCGGTAGCGAAACCGATGGCAGCAGATAGACCAGTCCCTGCATGACCAGTTCCCCATATGTCGTGTTCGCTTTCGTCTCTGCATGGGAAACCAGAAATACCACCAAGCTGCCTAAGAGTCCGAAAACGCTTGTAGCGACCCGTAAGCAACTTGTGTGCGTAAGATTGATGTCCCGTATCCCATATGATCTTATCCTTCGGGCTGTCTAATGTTGCATGCACAGCTATTGCTATCTCAACAGCGCCAAGCGCTGGGGCAAGATGACCACCAACCTCAGAAACAGTGCTCAGTATGACATGGCGTAGCTCTGAGGCAAGTTGCTCAAGTTGCTCATATGATAACTTTTTCAGGTCTTGAGGTTGCTGTATCCGCTCAAGCAGTAGAGGCACCTTTGCCACCTCCCAACAACATCAAACTGGCTTAAACGATGGTGGCGCTACATAGTTGATGTAATGCAAGCCGACTCTCCCAACAGATGCATCCCCTATGTGAGCGTAAACTCTGTATTGGAATACGAGCCAATCGCCCTCGCCTAACACATAGCTCCCATCGTATCCTTTCCCAAGAAATTCAGACAACCCAAACGGGTTTGCCGTCATCAACCCATAATCACGAGCGTGCCAATATGTTGGGTGGCGCAGGTTCCTTTGGTTATCAAAAATGGCTACACCAACCCACACACCATTGACAGGACCCGAGTAATCGCACCAATGAGCCCTCTTGCCCCAAACATGAGCTTCATTCACCGCACCATATGAATTCTCCAATCTCCCACCGTTCACAACCGCCATCGTTGGGAAAACTCTGATTGAGACTATGCCACCTTCCTTGGTATCCCCGAAACGCACAGGACCATACTTAGCATGGAATGCCACTACGATATCAATTAGCTTGTGACTTTGAGGTGTGCCATAGAACTGGTATACAGCGATTTGCTCCATCAGTGGTTTTCCATAATGGTCGGTCCATGTAATGTGTGCGCATATTCTTCCATACACATCGCCCGACACAAGCGAGCTGAAGCAGTGATGACGCATGTAGCCGTGAGTCCCTTCTTCGCTCCATACATTCACGCCGTTGATGTCACCCCACGCAGTATACAGCGAGCGATGATGGATATGGTCAAATCCTTCCCTTGCATCTATATCAACTTCCCTTGTTAGATGCCGACCGAAAGGTCCTATGAGGGGATAAAGGATTGGACGAACGTATTTCTCCGAATACCTGTATGCTGTGAAAAGCTCACCACCAATTTCTACGTTGATGCGCTTTTCGTCCTCCAAGTGATGGAGTGAAACAGGATAGGCATTGCAACCCTCTGCCTTATCTGTTAACTCAATAGTGATGGCTTTGTTCGGTTCTATGCGTGGGATAATGACTGTGCCATAAAGCGTATCGCCTTCCCTTTCAACCTGCATCGGCAGGATGATGGCGCTTCTACCATCCTTAACCATCACGTATTTAACGCCTATAACATCGCCTACACTGAGCCTTTCAAGCCCTTTAACCATCTCATCGCATGGCTCTCCATGCACAATTTGTATTCCACCTGGTTCTACATCAATTCGGTTTTGCAATGTTATTTTCACGGGCACAAGCTCTCGCAGATACGGTCCTGCTTCAATTTCAAATTTCATTTACAATCCCTCCCTTGCTGTTTGATGGACTTTAGTGATGTGTGAAACAACAGGATCATGATGAAGCTTTCTTTGCGGTTATGTGCTGAGGAAATTGTGTCGTCTTAAGCCTCAATTTTGCCGAGGCGGATGAGTTGCTTTCGTAGCTCTTCTTTTTCTTTCTCAGTTACTCCAACGAGTGGTAGCCGTGGTTCTCCAACTTTAAAACCAATCATATTCAACGCTGCCTTTATCGGTGACGGATTCGATGAAGTTGGTGGGAAGAGCGCCCTTATAAACGGCATCAAGTTAAGATGAATCTCCCTTGCTGTTGCGACATCTCCACTTGTGAATGCCTCAATCATTCGTTTCAGGTCACTCCCAACAATATGCGAAGCTACCGATATGACACCCACACCACCTAAGGCGAGTATGTGAATTGTATCCTCATCATTGCCACTCCAAACGGCAAACTTATCTGGCGCCTCAGCACATATCTTTGCAACCTGTTTCATATCGCCACTTGCTTCCTTTATCCCAACAATGTTTGGAACGTCGTTTGCGAGCTTTAAGACAGTCTCAGGCTCTATGTTCCTACCGGTGCGACTTGGGATGTTGTAAAGTATGACCGGCAAAGATGTAGCTTCAGCTACTGCGCGGAAATGCCTGTATAAACCCTCCTGCGATGGACGGTTATAGTAGGGGCAGACGAGCAAGACAGCATCAACACCCAATTTTTCGGCTTGCTTTGTGAGTTCGATGCTTTCACGAGTGCAGTAATTTCCGGTGCCAGCAATAACTTTGGCTCTGTCACCAACTGCTTCTTTCACAACCCTGAAGAGCTCAAGCTTTTCTTCATCTGTCAGTGTTGGCGACTCTCCTGTTGTGCCTGCAACAAGCACACCATCTGAGCCAGTCTCAACAACATATTCGGCAAGCTTTGCAGCCTCATCGTAATTAACGCTCATGTCATCATTGAAAGGTGTAACCATCGCTGTTATTAAGCGTCCAAGTTCTACGCCAACCATGCATGCCACCCCCTCAGATTTATTTACTCTCGCTGAAACACCAGAAGCTGCTTTTAAGTTTGCCTCATTATGTTACCTGTGCTGTGTGAACCGCCCCACAGATACCAATTTGCCTTCCCATTTCATCATCGGTGCGTCAGCCCATAAACCTTCAAGGTCATAATACCGCCTTAGCTCCGCATCAAACAAGTGAATGATGATATCACCGCAGTCAATTATGACCCACCTTGATTCTGGCTCCCCTTCTCTTGTCACCCTTATACCCCACTCGGCTTCTAAGCGTTCTTCCAACTCCTCCGCCAGAGCACGGATATGTATTGGATTCTCACAGGTGACGAGAACAAAGTGAGTAGCTATTGGTAGAAGACGAGCTATCTCCATGACGATGATTTCGTTTCCACCTTTCTCATACGCTATTTTGCATACATCTGTGATAAGCTCACTCACCGGGTAAACCGTTCACCCTCCTTGCTTTACCTGTATAATTTGTGCTGCATGATGTAATGATAAACCATCTCTGGCACCAAGTATCGTATTGGCTCTCCGTTGCGCACCCTTTGTCTGATAGCGGTTGAGGAGATGTCCATCCCCGGTATCTGTAGGACTTCAATCGCACTTGCGTATTCCTCACCGAGCACCTCTGATATCCTTGAGAGGTCATATCCGGGGCGAGTGACAGCTATGAACTTGCAAAGCCTTATAAGCTTGTCCGTCTCCTTCCATGTCAGTATTTCAAGCACAGCATCTGCACCAGTGATGAAGTAGATACAAGCATCCTCACCATAAATCTGCCTAAATGCCATAACTGTGTCTATGGCGTAAGATGGACCTTCCCTATCTATTTCGATTCGTGAGACCTCAAAGTATGGGTTGTTAGCTGTTGCTAAAAGAACCATGGCATACCTGTGTTCGGCTGGTGTGACTTCATAAGGCTTCTTGTGGGCAGGCACACCACATGGGACAAATATGACTTTGTCAAGGTTGAACTTGAACCTTGCTTCCTCGGCAGCAAATAAATGTGCAAGATGTATTGGGTCAAATGTGCCACCCATTATGCCTATGCGCTTTAAGCTGCGTGGAGTTTCCACCTGTTACACACCTCACACCAGCATTGAATAGTGCTACATTCATCAAACTTTATTTTGGCGTGATGAAACGCTCGCATCTAACCGAGTTTACATCATGATGCGTCTAAGCATAATGGCATTGGGTGAGAAGAAGGGCTAAACTTTGAAACCAAGGTGATGAGTGATGGAGTCGGGGGAATATGCCGATTTACAATTGCCGGAGTGGGCAGAGGAAGCCCTCTTAGAAGCGGTTGGGAAAGATGTCACAAAACTGAGTGTGGCGCAGTGCGACCTTTCGCTTGATGGTGAGTATGCAGATGGATGGCTTGTGCTTACGAAAGAACACCTAATATCCATCACGCGTTCTAACTCAGCAAGCAAAAGCGTAAAAGCACTCCCACTTGACGAGGTTGAGGAGACAATTGTTGAGGCATTCGTTGGTAATGCCGAGTTCTACGTGACAACCAATGGCAAGCGCTTGCTTTTTGCTCGCTTCAGCCATCGCCACAGACGCGAGGTTGAGAACTTGATCAACGTATTGCGAAAACTCAAAGAAGGTTCTGCAGAAGCAGCTTTACAAGACGCTTCGCAAACACTTAAGCGCAAGAAAAGCATAATGATGCGCCGGATGGGGTTGTGCCCAAGATGTGGCAACCCAATACATCCACGCTTGGACATTTGCACAAGATGCTTAAACAGGAGCAAAGTAATGATACGAATGCTTGGTTTGGTTTACCCCTACTGGCACATCGCTCTTTTCTCATTTATCCTGTTGCTCCTTCTATCAGCGTTTGAAACGATACAACCCCTCTTTGCGAAGCTTTTCTTGGACAGGGTAATACCTCAGCATGACATCAAACTCCTTGTAACAATCGCGGTTGTGATACTGGTGATAAACGCCCTTACAGCGCTGTTCAGCGCTATAAGAGGCTACGTTATGGCATGGCTTGGTGAAAAGATTGTAGTTGACATACGAAGGAAGCTATACGAGCACATCCAAAGCCTTTCACTGACATTCTTTGATAGGCGAGACACCGGCAGAATCATATCCCGCATAACAGATGACACACATCGCCTTAACGATTTCCTCACAAGTGGCTTGCAGGATATAGCGAGGGACGCCCTGACCAGCATAGCTATTGGCATCATACTTTTTGCACTGCATTGGAAACTTGCCCTCATTACCCTTATACCGATGCCATTGCTCGCCTTCAGCTCGGTGCAATTTGGCAGGCGAGTAAGAAGGCTATTCCACCGCACATGGCGTAGGTGGGCACAAGTCACTTCGCTACTCGCTGATAAGATACCTGGCGTGCGTGTTATAAAGGCATTCGTCAGGGAGCAACACGAAATAAACAAGTTCACTGAAGCCATCTATGACCTATTTACAGCAAGCCTTCAAGTAGCACGCCTTTGGACAGTTTTCTTCCCAAGCATTGGGTTCGTTACTACGCTTGGCTACTTAGCCATCTGGGGTTTTGGTGGTTATTGGGTGATCACAGGTTCAATGTCTGTTGGAACCATGGTAGCGTTTCTTGGCTACCTTTGGCGCTTCTATGCACCGGTGCAGAACTTGGCGAGGATAGCTCACAGATTGCAACATGCAGCTACAGCTGCAGAGCGCATATTTGAGGTGCTTGATACCGAGTCCGACATGGAGGTTCCACCTGATTCAATCGAGCTTGAAGAAGTGAAAGGGCATATAGTAATTGAAGATGTGAGCTTCAGCTACGATGGTGTTAACAAGGCTTTGAAGGGTGTTTCATTTGAAGTGAAACCGGGAGAGATGGTAGGGCTTGTTGGTCCAACTGGTGCTGGCAAAAGCACGCTAATAAACCTCATATGCCGTTTCTATGACCCTGATGAAGGACGGATATACATTGATGGGCATGACATTCGTAATGTTAAACCAGAATCAATAAGGCGTCACATAGGCGTCGTCTTGCAGGACACTTACCTATTTAACGGGACAATCGCTGATAACATTGCCTATGGAAAACCAGATGCATCGCTTGAGGAAATTGTAGCAGCAGCTTACATGGCAAACGCTCATGAGTTCATATGCAAGGCACCATATGCATATGACACGATGGTTGGCGAACACGGGTCACATCTTTCTGGTGGCGAGAAGCAAAGGATAGCCATCGCAAGGGCTCTCCTCAAAGATCCAGCGATACTAATTCTTGATGAAGCAACATCTAACGTTGACACTGAGACGGAAGCAAAAATTAGGGAAGCAATTGAGCACCTGATTGAGGGTAGAACAACGATAGCGATAGCCCACCGCTTCTCAACTCTGAGGAACGCAAAGAAACTCATCGTGCTTGACAGAGGCAAACTCGTTGAGGTTGGCACCCCAGAAGAGCTAATGGCTAAGGATGGTCTTTTTGCTCGGCTATGCAAAATGCAAGCTGAGCTTTCAAAAGTGTGGGCATGGTAGAAAGCAGTGCCCGGGGCGGGACTCGAACCCGCACGCCTTTTCAGGCAGAGGATTTTAAGTCCTCAGCGTCTGCCAATTCCGCCACCCGGGCTTATCTTTGCTCAATGTTACTCAAAAGGAGAGGCGACGCCGGGATTCGAACCCGGGAATAGCGGATTTGCAGTCCGCCGCCTTAGCCTCTTGGCTACGTCGCCTCCACAAAATGGAGCGGCAGACGGGATTCGAACCCGCGACCTTCAGCTTGGGAAGCTGACGCTCTTCCACTGAGCTACTGCCGCTCCAGTTTTATTTTGACATGGGCGCGCGAGGATTTGAACCTCGGACCTCTTGCTTGTGAAGCAAGCGCTCTCCCCCTGAGCTACGCGCCCCAAAACTTTTGACTGGTGCCGAGGGCGGGAGTCGAACCCGCACGGTCCTCTCGGACCACTGGCCCCTCAAGCCAGCGCGTCTGCCATATTCCGCCACCTCGGCACTCCAAAAATGAATTATAGCACATTGATGCTGATCCCATACTAATGCGTCATCGCATAGTAAACCAAGTTGATGCCAAACTCAAACGCATAATCAAACGATGGTGGAAAGCAAGCACAAAGAGGTCCTGCCCACCTCCAACTCTGCCATGAACACGCCTCGCCATTCACTGAGTAAACGAGCACAAGTCTACCGTTGATGCTAATCCCTTCATGATAGTTTACGCCACCCCTACCAGCCGGTATTATGCGCTTGATTTGGTAAAACGAGTTGTAGAGCGGATGGTTCATCGGTATCCTTTGAAACTTGTATTCTGGTAAGAGGCGCTGAAGCTCCTCCTTCAAAGGCTCTCTCAAGCTCAGCTTCGCTGGGCATTCATCAACATACAAAAAGCCACCACCAATTAGGTAGCGTCTGAGCTTGCTCGCTTCAGATTGGCTGAGTCTCATCGGCAAATGCTCGCCAATGAATATAACGAACGGGTGATTGAAAAGCTCGTCGTCATCCAGTGTGACTATGAAGCGCCTCGGGCAGATGTTCAAACCAGTCCTGCGAACCACAGCTGTTATGAGGTTGATATCGGACATCGGGTCAACGCGGAGCGTGCTCTCACGCAACCTTAATCGGGCAATGTGAAATGAGCCAATTGGGCAACCTTTATGTTTCGTTACCTCACCAACAACAGAACTGCCCGGCAGAGGTAGCTCAGCTTCTTGAGCTTTCAACAAGACCGGAATGACAGCTACACTAACGAGAAGGCAGACCCAAAACAGCTTTCTCAACATACAACAATACACCGCTCCTATTACCTCCCACCAACGCGCTTGAAATAAATCGTAACAGCATTGCGATACGGAGCTGGCGCGCTCAACTGCACAGTTGATTGAACCTGCTGGGAAGCTTTTGTTCTCCTGCCTTGTGTGGGTGCGTAAGCTCGCTGTGGAGATTGCATCGCCAAAGCTTCTGGAACGCTTTTCATTGGCGGACCGTGCTCAACAAACCTACCGAAAAGGCTGTCTGGAAGACTTCGCAACCATTCACGCCAGTCTTCGCCTTTGCCTCTTTCCCTTCCGCCTTCCTTCTCCTCACCCTCTCCCCTACCCTGCTTCTTCTTTTGCCCAAGAGCCAACTTTTGTGTAGCTTGCATCTCACTCATAGCTTGAGGTATCCCTGAAAGTTCGTTTGCGAGCTTGAGGAGGGCAATTAAAACATGCTCTTGCTTCATTCGGATTTCCTCATTCAGATTGCCCCTCTCAATTGCGGAAGCAATATCAAGTGCATCTGATTGAGCTTTATGAACGAACTCCCTCAACTCAGCAGACCAAGGCACACCAAAAAGATTGTCAGCACGCTTAAGAGCAGCACGTATCATCAATTCATAAGTAGCCATCAATTGTCTCAACTGCCTATCCTTTAGGCTGAGTCGGTTTGACTGAAGGTTAATACGCTCTTGCAGGCTTGCCAAGTCAAGCATTTCCATTTGTGCTATGCCTGCTATTTGGCTTGCAACGCCATAGCTGTAATGGAACACGGATGAAAGCCCGGAAAGCAACTGCTCAAGATTTGATATTGCTTCAGCTTGCGCTTTCGTGGCTTTGAGAAGGTCGCCAAAATTAAGCATCGTAAATGCGCGAGCTTTAGCTTCTGATGCACCCCTTGCATTTCTTACCAAACGCATGCTCAGTTGTGGGATGAGTTTTCGCAGTTCAACAAGCTGCTCCAATAGCTTCTGCGACTTTTTTGAAAGCTTGAGTTGACGCTCAATCAGCTCAGTCAATTTCATCTCCTTGATGCTATGCTTCATTTGTGCATCCTTTGTTAATCGCATCACAGTGCGTTGTTCCCTTGCAAGTTTCTCAGTTAAACTCCAAACCTCTGCAAGTTTGTCCCTATCGCTCCTATAGGCTTGCAAGCGCATCCTTTCATAAGTTTCCTTGAGTGCTTCAACAAACGAGTTTACTGCCCGAGATGCAGTAGTTAGTTTCGCATCTGCATCCTGAGGGTTCTTAAGCAAAGCCTCGCTTGCCTCCGCAAGAGCTCGCTCAACCTCTAACGCAGAAAGCTCGTTAAAAGCATTCACTAAGATGGTGGCAAGCTCCTTTTCATTCTCCCACCTCTTTGCGATCGCTTTTAATGCATCTGTGAACTTTTTAAAGCGTTCTTTCAATTCGCTCAATTGCTTGGAGAGAGCTTTTGCAACGGTTGTGAACTTCTCTTGTGGTAAGCCCTCAAGCTGTGTTTTCAAAGCAGCGAACTGATGAGCTGCTTCAGCACTTTTGAGCACCGTTTTGAGCAACTCCGAGAAGTTGCGCACACGCTGTATAACCATGAGCGCATTCCTAACCTCACTTTGCGAAACCTGATCCATGTGTTTGACCAACCGAAGGAACTGTTCAGCATCCGTCTTACCTCTCTTCAAAACTTCTTTGAGGCGGTTCAGCATGGTGACATCTTCACCGATGCCTTCGTAAAGGAACTGACGCAACCACTCATTGAGCCACTCAATTGAAGAGGCAATTTGATTCAGGCGTGCTGTTCTGACATGTGTCTCCATTTCCTCAGAGGCTTTGCTTAACTCCTTTCTAACGGATTCAAGCCTGCAAAGGATCTCATTGATGCATCGCACATCACTGCCACTCGGCTTCAAAGCATGCTTGATCCTCTCAGCAACACCCGTTAAAGTTCTTAATGCCTTTTCATACTGCTCAACTACTTCCCTCAATTTTTCTTCAACCCGCTTTTCCAACTGCCATGCACTTGATAGAAATTCGTCCATCGTAACGACTCGTATACTCCGCCATTGGCTAATGCTCATCTTTGGTCCGAGCAACTCATCATTATCTGTTGCGACAGCGCGAAAGCGTATCACATCACCGACCTTCAATCCAGCGATATGAATGAGCAAACTTGTGGTCACCTTCTTCTCCGTGCCACTATATGAACCAAGTTCAACCTCCCTGCGCGGGACGCTACCAGAAAAGACAACCTTAAGTTTATCAAGCCCATAGTCATCAGAGGCTTCCACAACGACTGGGACGCTCGCATATGGTAGCACAGGGACATCTTGTTCCTCTGGTGCGAGTATGTTCACTGATGGTGGCATATCCTTTAGCACTCGCAGTTGGATACCACTCCACCGCTTAGAGAAGCCGAAAGAATCTTTTAACTCAACGCCTATGCTGACACTGCTCTTGGCTTCCAACTCAAGCGAAGCTAACGAACCATTGACTGCCATTTTGAGTGGCTGTGCACCATTGCGATGTGCTAAAGCTTCTACCAACCTGTTGTTGCATTGAACGGAAATACTTAGAAGCGAACCATACGGTGCTGTTATAACTGTTGGATTCAAACCTATTGTGATCTCCCTCGGTTCAAGCCCTGTATACAATGGCGGTTCTACAGAGACCTTGACCGCTCTCACCATCAGTGGATCCACAACTCGTATGAGATGCCACTTGCTCCAAATACCGTCTGAGAAAGCAGCAATACGGATATCGTTGCGTATGTTGCGAAGCGATATCTCATACAAAACACCGTTGTTGAACTGCAGGTGCTTTGCGAATATCGGCTTTAAATGGCTCTTAGATACTTGTTGCATTTTGGTATCGTATCGCTTCCCTTTGCTCAGAACCCTCAACCAAACCTCTTTCGGAACACCGCCATATGCTCTTACACAAACCCTTACACTGCTCCCACGCAACACAGTGTTCTGTAGACCTTCAAAGACGAGCTTCCCATGCCTCTTGAATTCAAGCGAATTATATGCCACTACAAACGGTGCAATAAGCTCCGTTGGTGTTGTGCGTTCAATCACCACCCATATCAGCGCAAGGCACCACAACGCAATTGCCACTGCGATATTCATAAATGCTTTCCCCAAGCGCTCACGCAAGGGTTTTAACCATTGCACACATTGCAAGGCTCGCAATGCATCGGAGATAGCTGCATGAATCAACACATCGGAGATGCCATCATGTTTTATTTTGGACAAAGCCAACCCAACACCACTTGACAGCCTCCCCGAAAGGTGCTGAAATGAGCGCTCAATCTCAATGGCTGCTTTTATCGGGCTTACCCACTTTGAGACCGCCAAGACGAAGAAAACAAAAACTGATACGAAGAATTGCGCGAGAAGGATGATGCCAAAAAACAGAATCAAAGCCTCATGGACAACGAATTGAATGTGCATTGCCACCAATGCACCGAGCAAAACTATGCAAGCGTTTATAGAGATGGCAGCAAGGGCGCTCGTTTGTGCACATAGGAAGGCACAGATCTGATACAGCCGAATTAATGCTATCAGCTTGTGCTTCTCAAAATTAGCTCTGGCAACTCTAATAGGTAAGTGCGACATGTTTTTGAAAGAGTTCATAACATCTCACCGCTTATGTTGAGAAGCAGTTTGACAAGCCCTGTTGCAAAGCAACCTTTTATCAATCATGATAAAGCATAGCTACAATCGCTATCATGAGCAAAACACAGTGGTGCAAATACGGCAACGGAAAGGGTGATGGAAATGGGTGGTTTGCTTGATGGGAAAGTTGGTGTCATCTATGGCGTAGCTAACCAACGTTCAATAGCATGGGCAATAGCTTCCAGTGCAGCTAACGAAGGCGCGAAACTTTGCATCACATATCAATCTGAAAGGTTTGCTGAAGAGGCGCTCAGGCTTGCTTCACAGCTCCAAGATGCTATTGCTGTGCAATGTGATGTCACAGACGATTCGCAGATTGAGAGGGTTTACAGCATTGTTAAGGAACGCTACTGCTGGCTTGATTTCATTGTTCACAGCGTTGCGTTTGCGAGGCGCGAGGAGCTTTCTGGCAGCTTCCTTAAGACAACACGAGAGGGCTTTCATGAAGCAATGGAAGTAAGCGCATATTCGCTGATCGCTATCACGCGCCCTGCACTTGAATTGATGCGCCCTAATGGTTCAATACTTACCCTCACATACATTGGTAGTCAAAGAGCTGTCCCAAATTACAATGTGATGGGTGTTTGTAAGGCTGCACTTGAAGCTATAGTGAGATACCTTGCCTTAGAACTTGGCGAGAGAGGGATCAGGGTGAATGCTCTCTCTCCCGGTCCGATACCAACGCTTGCAGCTCGTGGCATAAGTGGTTTCACGCATATGTATCAGCGGTTCAGAGAAATAGCTCCGATGCGCCGAAACACCGAAGTAAACGAGGTGGCAAACGCAGCCATTTTCCTTCTAAGCGATATGTCTCGTGGTATAACTGGCGAGGTCATATACGTTGATCAAGGCTTTCACATCGTTGGGTTGCTATAGAATGGATGGCTTCCAAATGGCATGTGTCATTTAACACTTTGCACACGCTTACATCATCAACTATTTCAACGATTGATAAGCTTGCGTTAGCTATCCTGAAATGACGCAGGGTCATCATATCCCACCTCAAGAGAACACACAAGGCTACTTTAATCGGACCTGAATGCGAGACAATAAGAACGCACTTATTGTGGTGCGAGTTAAGCAATGTATCAATGAACCCTTTCACCCTCGCAATCAATTCTTCACCACCCTCACCAGATGGTGGTCTTGAGAGTGGGTTTTTAAGCCAAGCCTCAACATCGTTCGGGTAGCTTGCAAGTGCTTCATCAAATGTTAGCCCTTCAAAGCTACCCAAATGCCGTTCACGCAACAATAGCGTTTTGTTAACATCTATTCCTCTATCACCAAGTATGATTGCTGCAGTCTCATATGCTCGAGAGAGGTCACTTGAATAAGCTTCATCTATGTGTTCACATCTTAAGCGCTCTTTCAACGCCACAGCTTGCAACTTGCCTAAGGCGCTCAATGGAACATCGCTTTGACCTTGGAAGCGTCGTTGCTTATTCCATACTGTCTCGCCATGCCTAACAAAGATGAGCTTCATCTTCCACACAAGCTTCACCCTTGCGTTAAGCCTAAACTTGTTTACCTGTTTAGTGAACCATTTTTACAATGCCTGCGAGCTTAGTGAACCGATTTCAGTGCCATCTGGGTTAACACGATGCCTGCCAAACACTATAAGCGCTACATCATTTGGAGAAACAGAAGAGGGCATTAAAACTCTCAGCGATTTTGAGGACGCGTCAAAGCCAACCAGAAGGGCAATGCAAAGGAGTTCACCGTTAGCATCGTGTAGCCCTAACACCAAGCCATAAATGCATTCAAGTGGGATTGTGATAACATCGTTTACACCCCACCGTGATGCTATCCACTTGCGTGAGATTTCATCAATGTTTTCTTCGATCACGAGCAACCCAATATCATCGCACCTTTCCGCATGCACTACGCTTGTTTCAGCGAGTTCGGAGAGGTAAGCAATAAAGCTTTGATGAACAGGCACACCAGAACCAAGCCATGTGTTTAGCAAAGCTACCTCGCTAAGGGGTATCTCAACTTCTTTTGCGTCTTTAAATGCTAATCTGAATTTGTGTTCTCTGTGTGATTTACGCGTTTCCTTGTCTCGTTGCCTTGCTGTAGCGGGTGCATCCAACCGAAAAACACGCAACCATTTTAAACGCTCTAACACAACTAATAAGTGAAGCAATTCCCTTCCTCTCTCAATCGCCACAAGCGATGTTGGTTTTATCAACCGCACTTTCTGCAACTTTAATTCGCGCCCAACTAAGCCCTTCACAAGCCCAGTAGTATCAACGATGATAAACTGAGCACCATTGGCAATCGCTTTATCAACCATAAGCTTCGTCCCAACAACCATGGGGAGTAAATGACCAGCTGGAGATACATGCCCCACAAAGAAGCCAGCGACATATTCAGCTTCACTCAGGTCTCCAATCGTTCGGTGCACCCTACCAAGTCCGATAGTTGTTGGTGGTCCTATATCAGACTGTCCTACATCGGAATCTATAATCATCGTTGACAACCCAGCCTCAACCGCAGCATTCGCAAGCATACAACAAAATGTTGTTTTGCCGACATCGGGTGCACCAATAACGAACACAATCTGTGGCTTATGAAAATCGCTAACGAGCTGGGTGATGCAATCTTCCCACGAATGCGGAATCTCCATATGCAACAGTCCCGTCATGGAAACTTGGAATCAACTTGCGCAGACTTTAATTACAAACCTTATATCCCCACCTAAAATGGCGTGCGTCATATTTAAGAATAGCGCGACTAAGGCTATGTATCTGCGCACCTTAGCAAAAGCTTATATTGGCAGGGAGCGAAGTTTGATATGCACCGATGGCGCGAGTTGAAGAGAGGGCTAAAACTCTTGATCCCTCTCATAGCACTTGCTGCTATGACATGGTGGTGGGTTTCTTACACCAGTATACCTTTGGAAGAACGCCTCGCGAACATGGTGATGAAACTAAAGGAAGCTATTGAGAAGAAACAGTATGGCGAAGTCATGCGATGCATATCACCACAGTATAAGGATTCAGCAGGCGTAACCTATGAGGACATCAAGAACGCACTTCAAGATTATGTGCGCAATCCTGATTTACATGTGAAGGTTGAGGTAACTGCTATGACCATCTACAGCAGATCCAATACTGCAGTTATTGACACTCGCATAGGGGTAATGATAACTATTGGCGAACGCAGTTATTCCATATCGCCAGTAAACTTGACAATTTTTATGCAGAGGGAGTTGATAAGATGGAGAATAATCGCAGTTGAAGGATGGCAAAGAATTGAGAGTGAGTTGCCAACTGAAGAAATTGCTTATTAATTGGAGCAATAGTTAGGCTAAGGATTTAGCCTCAAACCAATCTGTGAAAAACCTGTGAATAACTCATGCACACCTGTGAATAACTGTGAAAATATGCGTTGCCAAAACCAATGTAATCTGATGTAGAATCTGGCTTTTGATAAGCATTTTGGGATAAAAGATGGACTCAATAGAGAAAAGGCGAAAAGTTAGACCTGTGAAAAACCTGTGAATTACGCAAATGGTAGGTTTTGATATGAACATACTTGAGCTCAACAAATTAGCCTATAAGCTGGACTGGAGGGAGAGAGATGGCGCCTAACGATGAGATCAAGTTGACATCTTTAGTTCGGGCATCTGGGTGAGCAAGCAAATGGACACCCGTAGGGTTGTCAAGCATACTCAGGATTTTGAAGAACAATCTTGCAAATGTTGACACCTCAAGGTTACTGGCAGGGCTTGATTCACCCGACGATGCTGCGGTCTATAAACTTGATGAGGAAACAGCGATTATATTCACCGTTGACTTTTTTACCCCAATTGTTGACGACCCATATGCTTTTGGAGCAATCGCTGCAGCAAACGCTATGAGTGATGTTTATGCTATGGGCGGTGAAGTTCTTCTCGCAGTTAACATCTGTGCCTTCCCAACTGACCTGCCCGAACATGTCATCTGCGAAATCCTTCGTGGCGGTGTTGATAAAGTAAATGAAGCTGGAGGCATCATCGTAGGCGGACACACAGTTGATGACCGTGAACCAAAATACGGCTTAGCTGTGGTTGGAATAGTGCACCCTGCCCGTGTAATTAAGAAAGCTGGCGCTTTACCATCAGATATACTCGTGCTTACGAAACCTATAGGTAGTGGCTTAATAGCTACCGCCGCGAAGGCAGGAATCGCAACAAAGGAGCATGTTGAAGCAGCCATATCAACTATGATGAAGCTTAACAAAGATACTTCAAAGGCGATGCAGGCTGTTGGGGTTCATGCTGCTACTGACATAACAGGCTTCTCTTTACTTGGACATGCTTTGGAAATGGCGCAGCAGAGCAATGTTGGGTTGCGCATCAAACTCTCATCCATACCCCTTATAGAAGGTGCTGTTGAGTATGCTAAGCAATTCCTCTTTCCTGCAGGCACATGCTCAAATGAGAAAGCCTACGGTGAGCATGTAAAATTCGCAGAATCAATACCTCAGGAGATGCGTATGCTACTATTCACACCTGAAACATCTGGTGGTTTGCTCATCGCTGTGCCAGACGAGAAACTGAACCACTTGATTGATGAACTCACCTTGCGAAGTGTAGACTATTGGCTCATAGGCGAAGTGATTGAAGGAGAAGGAATTGAAGTAACAGAATGAGGTTTACTCATCAAAGAACTTCCCGATCTCTTCCGTGAGCAATGCATACGCGAACCCTTCGCTTGCAGGATCTGTTTTTCTCTCTTTGTAGCTGCATAGCTACCGATCACTGCGGTTTCAAAACATAAACTTCGTCCTTTTGGGTATCGAATTCCACCACGAAAGTCGGAGGCAATGAAGGCTTCCCCAGCGTGTTGGGTGCGAGGGCGAAAAACTTGGCTGGGCGTTGGGGTTTGAGCAGTGGGTTTTTGACCTCGCCCTTCGGTTCACGCACTTTTGCCCCCTCAACTTTAACCGGAACAGGCGTCCTGACGCGGCAGACCCCGCCTAACAACGAACGAATCACCGCACGCTCCAGTTTCCCGTCTCGCCAGTAAATGTCAACTTCAAAGCCGCCACGAGCCTTCAAGCCCTTGACATAACCGTTGCGCCAAGCCTTTGGGAGCGCCGGCAAAAAGTGAAGTTCCCCGTCATGGCTTTGAAGCAACATCTCGGCAATTGCTGCACACCCACCGAAGTTGCCATCAATCTGGAACGGTGGATGGTTATCAAAAAGGTTTGGCAAGGTAGAGCGTCGCAGAAGCAGCAGTAAGTGTTCGTAGGCTTTTTCTCCGTCCAATAGCCGAGCAAACAAGTTGACAGTCCAAGCACGGCTCCACCCTGTTGCACCGCCACCGTGAGCAAGTCGGTGTTCCAGCGATCTGCGGACTGCCATCGCCAATTCGGGTGTCCGCAAAGGTGAAATTTGCCGACCGGGGTGAATTCCGAACAGGTGGGAGACATGCCTGTGTCCCGGTTCGGGTTCATCAAACTCTTCGTGCCATTCCATTAACCTGCCGTCGCTGCCGATTTTCAAAGGTTCAAGTTCCGCCAATCGTTGCTCCAGTTCTTTGCGCAAACCATCGTCAACCCCCAAAAGC
>Ga0197143_1000375_pt1 | contig 51681 bp, 48 predicted proteins | sample GBS70_MetaG_FD_148603 | JGI IMG/M metagenome (GOLD analysis project Ga0197143, IMG submission 148603) | Sediment microbial communities from Great Boiling Springs, Gerlach, Nevada, United States - GBS 70_MetaG | ecosystem: Environmental > Aquatic > Thermal springs > Hot (42-90C) > Sediment... | reverse complement strand
TAAAGGGATCAGTGAAAATCACCTTTTCACCTGTTATCTTAAAGGTATCATGGCCGAGCCAGTGGATATTTTCTGTCATCTTCAATACCTCCTTTTTTTCAGGATTCTCTGATGACCCATGGCCATCAACAGTATAAAAGAACAGAAAAACACCAAGGCAGAATATTCCTAATTTAAACAGTCCCGAAGGCTTACGGAAATCTTTTAAGGTAGGCAGGGCTTCAGAGGTAATGGATAAATTCTCTAATCTTGAGCCTTTAGACCTTAGTCTATCCTTAAAACAACTAAGCATATCCTCACCTCCAATTGATTAATATTTCCATAATCTCCTTAGTAAATCTTCCTCCTCTTTATTTAATTTCTCAATCCTGCTGTTTAAATCTGCCGTGCGCTTTTGGAGTTCATCTTTTTTCTTCTCGAGTTCCCTCTTTTTTCTTACAGCAAGAACCCTCCCTTCTCTTCTGATCTCGGCATTAAGTCTTTCTACTTCTTCGGTAAGGGCCTCAGCTTCTTTTTTAAGTGTTTCTTTTTCTTTTTGTATCTCTTCAATTCGTGCCTTGATCTCTTCATCACTCATCTCTACCTTATCAGAGTTAGAACTAAGGTCAGGCGTTGAAGGCTGGACATCTGGGGCAGGAGGCTGAAGGTCGGAACTCTGGACTTCCGATCCCTCACCTCTCTTTTCTGTCTTCTGTATTTCGATTATCTCGCTATTTTCTATCTCTATCACCCCTCCTGATTTGTAAAATTGAATTCTTCCATCAATCTTTTTATAACTATCAACTGTTATAGATGAGCCGTTCTTGAGAATTATTTTATACTCCGATGAAGCAACAGAAGGATAAAGAGAGAGGGCCACAAGGCAACACCCTAAAATTATAATCCGGGGTGAACTTAACAGGAGCACCATCTTTTACCTCCTGTTCGATGGTAAGGTCTGACCTCCCTCAATTAACTCAATAAGTTTGTCTGCAGAAACTGCCCCTGGGATCAGTCTTCCATCGGGAAGGATAATAGTTGGCGTTGAATTCACTCCTATCTCCCTGCCAATAGAAATATTCTTTTCTATCGTATCCGTCTCACAGGATGGTTTAGGAATGGCCTTACCCTCGAAATTTTCTTCAAGAAGCTTAAGGGATCTATTGCACTGGATAGACTTTGACTTCCAGTAGGCATCTTTATGAATGGGCAGAGGAAATAGTTTTATATAAAAGGCAATATCCTTTCTCTTTTCAAGGACTTTCTTGAGCTCCTTGTGAAGCTTTGCACAGAAGGGACAATCTGGATCTGTAAAGACAATGACCTTATACTTTGCAGATTTACTGCCCATCAACAGGCTGTCATCAAGGGGTATCCTTGATACATCTACTTTGTTAAGTTCAAGAAATCTCTCCTGTGTGATATTTTTTGAGGTCTTGAGCTCTACTATCTGACCAAGTACCAAAAATCTCTTTGAAAAATCAAGATAGAGAATCCCTTTCTTGCCATCCTTCTGAATGGATATCTCCCAGAGCCCCTTTGCCTGGGCCTGATTTATTCCTACAACCTTTACAGTCCTCAGTTCAGGAATAGCACCTTCTTTTAAAAGACCCTCTGCTTCTTTTAGTTCTAATTTATGACACTCAGAACATTCACCTCCACAACCACCAAAGGCCCAAGCATCGGCTGCAAAAGTAGCAGAGGGAAGGAGTCCCTCAAAAGGGCTCTGCCCCTTTGAATCCCCAAAAATAAAATTTCTATAGTTTAACAGGGAGTTTGAGGGAAGGAGTCCCTCAAAGATTAAAATAGCTAAGCTCAAGATGATTAAGACTATTAGCCCTATTTTAATTCTCTTATCTTCTAACATTTAGTATTCCCTCCATTTGTAAAATTTTCTGGATAATTCCAGTAAGCTGAACCTTATCCTTCACCTGAAGTATTAGCTCAAGGTGGGCCCTTTTATCAGGTGTGGAAAAGGCCCTCACTCCTGATATATTAACATTGAAGGATGAAATAAGACTACTTATACTTGCCAGTATGCCGGGCTTGTCAATGGCCTCTATATAGAGCTTGGCAGGTGCTATGGAATCATTTGTCTTCCATGTTACCTCAATAAGCCTTGCGTCATCAATAGCAATTTTTTCAAGATTAGGACAGCCTCTCCTATGGATGGTTACACCCCTGCCTCTTGTTACATAACCTACAAGGTCATCTCCTGGCACAGGATAACAGCATCTTGAAGTGTGATAGAGTATCTCGTCCATCCCCTTTATACTTATTCCCTTCGAGACTTTATGTCTGTGGGCCTTCTGGAGTGAAGTAAGGGTTCCCTGCTGTTTATAAAGCTCCTGTCTTTCCTTCTCTGGAAGAAGTCTATGAATTATCTGCTGGGCCGATATCTTTCCATATCCCACCGAGGCAATAAGATCATCAAAGGTTTTCATGTTGAAGGTTTTGGAAAGGTCTTCCTGAGCGGCTTTCAAGGTTTGAAACGGTAGTTCATGCCTTCTGAGCTCTTCCTCTATAAGTTTGTAGCCAAGTTCCAGGGCCTCTTTTCTCTCTGCTGTTTTAATCCACTGTTTTATTCTGCTACGGGCCTTCTGGGTTACGACAAAATTAAGCCAGTCTTTTGAAGGCACATGGTTTGGAGCTGTTATAATTTCTACAGTATCTCCACTCTTCAACCTGTACCTCAAGGGAACGAGCTTTCCATTCACCTTTGCTCCGACACATCTGTTCCCTACCTCTGTATGAATAGCATAGGCAAAATCTACAGGTGTTGACCCATAAGGTAATTCCTTTATCTCGCCCTTTGGAGTAAAAACATATACAACATCAGATATCACCTCTCCCTTGACAGCTTCAAGAAATTCTCTTGGATCTCTGTGCTCCTTGAGGGAGTTAACCAGGTCTCTAAGCCAGGCAATATATCTTGCATCCTTTTCGTCAAGATGGCCCTTCTCCTTATACTTCCAGTGAGCTGCTATACCTTGCTCTGCAATCCTGTGCATCTCCTCTGTCCTTATCTGGAACTCTACCCTCTCTCCACCTGGACCTACTACTGTGGTGTGAAGGGACTGATACATGTTCGACTTTGGCATACTTATATAATCCTTGAATCTCCCCGGGACTGTTGCCCATAAGGAATGGATTACTCCGAGGATGTGATAGCAATTTGCCACACTGTCTGTAATGATCCTTATTCCGAGGACATCATAGACTTCTTCAAAGGGTATCTTCTGCCTGAGCATTTTTTGATAAATTCCATAATAATGTTTTACCCTTCCCGTGATTCTGGCAGGAATGTTATCCATTTTTAATCTATCCTCGAGCATCTTAATTATATTTTCAATATACCCTTCCTGTTCTGCTTTCCTCTTTGCAACCTTTTTGACAAGGTCTTGGTAGAGGTCGGGCATAAGGGTCTTAAATGAAAGGTCTTCAAACTCTGTCTTTAACCAACCAATTCCGAGCCTATTGGCAAGGGGAGCATATATCTCAAGGGTCTCCTCGGCTATAGCCCTCTGCTTCTGTTCTGGAAGATATTGAACGGTTCTCATATTGTGAAGCCTGTCAGCAAACTTTATCATTATCACCCTTATATCTTCTGCAACGGCAAGGAGCATCTTTCTGAAATTTTCTGCCTGTGCCTCCTGTTTTGTCTTAAATTGAAGTTTTGAAAGTTTTGTAAGACTATCTACAAGAAAGGCAATCTCACTTCCAAACATATCCTCTATTTCTTCCTTTGTTGTACCCGTATCCTCTATGGTGTCATGAAGTAGTCCAGCTGCAATGGTGAGGACATCCATCCGCATGTCAGCAAGTATATCAGCCACTGCAAGGGGATGGCTTATATAGGGAGTGCCTTCCATTCTTTTCTGACTACAGTGGGCTTCACGGGAAAAGATATAAGCTTTTTTGAGCAGGTCTGTATCAGCCAGAGGATTATAAGAGAGAACCTTCTTTATGAGGGATGCAATGGATATTACTTCAGCCATAATTTATTATAGAATAGACTGCAGAAATCAGGCTATAGGGAAGTGAAGGTCAGAGTCGGAGGCTGAGAAAAAATTTTTCTTAAATTCTGATTTCTGACTTCTGACCTCTGACTTCTGACTTTCGTATCGCCCTTATCTTGAGCTGGATAGTCTTCTTACCATTGTGCTCATTTATCTGCGGCAGAAAGGCTATATCTACAGGACCTGAGGTGAGTTCTATCATATCTGCCATACCAAACCCTATAACATCAAATTCCTGACCTCCCTGTCTAAGTCTTAGCTTGAGATGACCATTCCCTACAATCCTTGAATCTACAGGATGAATATCCTTTGCACCAAGGAGAGGCTCTTCGTTTCCATATCCTATGGGCTCAAGGTGATTTAGTTCTTTAAGAAGATAGAAATCTATATCGTTGAAAAGCACTTCAGCATCAATCTTAAGGGTTGGCACGGGCTTTTCATCCATTAAGGTCTCTTTTATTTTTTTGCTAAGAGAACTTTCAAATTCTTGTAGGTTCTCTTCATAGAGACTTAAACCGGCTGCTTGACTGTGACCACCATATCGGATTAGTAGCCTTTCAAGAGAGTTCAGAATCTTTATTATATCTACCTGGGGGATACTCCTTGCAGAACCTGTGGCTATGCCATCCTTGAGAGTAAAGATAAAGGCAGGTCTAAAGAATTCTTCCTGAATCTTCGATGCTATTATACCTATAACCCCAGGATGCCATCCTTCTTTATAGAGCACTATTACATCCGGCATCTCATTATATTTTTCCCTGAGTAGTTCTATGGCCTCATCATAAATCTCCTCTTCAATCTCCTGTCTTTGTCTATTAAGACTATCAAGCCATAGGCTTAACCTTTCTGCCTCTAATTCATCCTGGGTAAGTAAAAGGTTTATCACATCTGTAGGGTCCGTGAGCCTTCCTGCTGCATTAAGCCTCGGTATCAATGTAAAGGATAAACTGGAAGGAGAAAACCTGTCCTTTAGACCTGCTATTTCAATCAATGCCCTGAGTCCTTTTCTTTCTGTATATTTAAGAGAAAAAAGGCCCTCCTTAACAAGGTTTCTATTTTCTCCTATTAGAGGTACAATATCTCCCACTGTTCCTACTGTAACAAGGTCAAGAAGATCCTTTAATTCGCTAATCCCTCCATAAAGCCCTTCAAGCACCTTAAATGCAACCCCTGAACCAGAAAGATGGCCGAGTTCACCTGAGGAATGACTTAGCTTTGGATTAATAACAGCGATAGCCTTTGGGATTAGTGGGAGATTATCTATAAAATGTGGGAGATGATGGTCTGTTATGATAAGGTCAATGCCGTATTTCTGCGCCTCAAGGGCTGTAGTGAAGGACTTTATCCCACAATCAACTGTTATTATTAGAGAAGCTCCTAATTCTTTGGCCCTTCTTAATCCTGGCTCATTAAATCCATAACCGTCTGTCAGTCTTGAAGGTATAAAAAAATGGACATCGGCACCAAGGCGTCTGAGACCTTGAACCATCATGGCAGTTCCTGTAAGGCCATCGGCATCATAGTCGCCATGGATGAGAATCCTTTCATTATTTTTAATAGCGAACCTTATCCTCTCAACGGCCTTTCTAAGATCAGGAATCGAAAAAGGCTCAGAAAGAAGTTGAAGAGAAGGATTGAGGAAGTCCTTAACCTGTGATGGTTCTTTTATTCCTCTGCCGACAAGTATCTGGGCAAGGGTTTTTGATATGCCTGTCTTTTTTGAAAGATATGTAAGATATTCATCATTTGTTCTTGTAAGAACCCATTTCACATCCAATGGGACCCCCTTTTTATTTTCTTTTGCTTTCCATTCCACCAAACATCAGGACAACAGGACTTGCAACGAATATAGATGAATAGGTTCCCACAATAACACCTATTATTATGGCTAATGAAAAATCCCTGATAGCTACACCACCAAATATGTAAAGGGCTAAGGCAGCAAAAAGGGTTGTAAGAGAAGTTATTATTGTCCTTGAAAGTACTTCATTTATTGACCTATTAATTAATACCTCAAGACTATCCCTTATGTTCCTTTTTATGTTCTCTCTTATCCTATCAAAAACAACTACTGTGTCTGTAAGGGAGTATCCAGCTATGATTAAAAGGGCACTCAGAACTACAAGATTAAACTCCTTGCCAAGGATATAAAATATTCCTACAACAGTAATCACATCATGAAATGTTGCTATCGTAGCACCAAGACTGAAGCGAAACCTGAATCTTATGGTTATATAAATAAGGATTCCTACAACTGCCATAGCCACTGCCCAAAGGGCGTCATTACGAAGCCTCTTACTTACCTTAGGCCCTATTTCTGTGGTAGACTCAACGAAAAATTCTTTCTCCGGGAGGTTTGTCTTCAGAGCGCCTATGATCTCCTCTGTAAGAAGGCCTATCTCTTCTTTCTGCTTTTTTAACTTTAAAATCAATCTCTGTTCATAGGGTACATCCTGTAGTTCTACATCGGGAAAACCACCCTTTCTAAGGGCCTCTCTTATTTCGGAAAGAGAAAAGGGAGAGCTAAATCTTAACTCAAGGCTTACACCGCCAGCAAAGTCAATTCCGAGATTAGCTTTTCCTCTTGAGATTTCCCAGATCCCCATAATCCCTAATAGAACAAGGGCCCCTGAAATAACAAAGGCAATCTTTCGTTTACCCATAAAGTCTATATTTGCCTTTTTAATAAGTTCTATCATATACTGAGCCTCCTCAGGTCCCTTCTATTTGAGATTATATCAAAGATAGTCTTTGTTCCAATCAGGGCTGTAAATAGATTTATGCTCACACCAAGACTTAATGTTACTGCAAAGCCCTTTATTGGACCAGTGCCAAACTGAAAAAGCACTGCTGCTGTTATAAGAGTTGTTACATGGGAATCAAAGATGGTCCAGAAGGCCTTTTTATACCCTCCATCTATAGCAGCCTTTGGGGTCTTACCAGCTCTTAACTCCTCACGGATTCTCTCAAACATCAGAACATTTGAATCAACAGCCATTCCAATGGCAAGGATTATTCCAGCAATACCGGGTAGGGTTAAGGTAGCATTGAGCATTGCCATAGCACCAATAAGAAGTATTAGGTTCAGCACAAGGGCAAAATCAGCAATAATTCCAGAAAGGCGATAGTACAAAACCATAAAGATTACGACCATCAGAAATGCTCCGAGGGCTGCTCTTTTTCCAGCCTCTATGGAATCCCTTCCAAGGGATGGGCCTACTGTGACATTCTCAAGGAGCTTAAGAGGTGCTGGCAGGGCACCTGCCCTCAGAACAATAGCAAGGTCCTTTGCCTCTTCCATGGTGAAGTTTCCTGTTATCTGGGCATTTCCACCTGAGATCCTTTCCTGAATAACAGGAGCAGAATAGACATTCCCGTCAAGGACTATTGCAAGTCTCTTCTTTACATTTTTGGCTGTCACATCTTCAAAGATCCTCGCACCAACAGCATTAAAACTCAATAAAACATAGGGCTTATTAAATCTTGAGTCTATCTGTACCCTTGCATCTGTGAGAAGGGAGCCTGTTAAAAGAACCTCTTTTTTGAGAATATAGGGTATCTTTATTATCTCACCTGTCTGTCTGTCAACAATCCTCTGGAATAATATCTCATTACCCTCGGGAAGTCTTGGAAGAAAATCCTTTAAAAATTGCTCCTCTTCCTCCTGCTTTATTGGTTGGGGCAAATCCTTCCATAAAGGTGACTCCTCACCAAGCAAATCCTTCCATAAAGGTGACTCCTCATCAACAAGTTTAAACTCAAGCTGTGCTGTCTTACCAATGATCTCTATAGCCCTCTTCGGATCTTTAATTCCTGGTAACTGAACAACAATCTCGTCCTTGCCTTGCCTTTGTATTGTAGGCTCTACTACACCAAACTGGTCTATTCTGTTACGAATAGTCTCAAGGGCCTGATCAGCAGCACTATCTAATAACCTCTGTATCTCTCGCTCAGAATATTTTATAACAAGGGATTGTTGAGACCTTTTTATATCAAGTTCGGGATAGGACTCTTTTATCAATGTCTCAATATCAACCTCTCCAGGGGTTATATATACAGAGTCAAACCTTGTGAGGACCTCTGCTTTTATATTTTTCTTCTCAAGGAGCCCCTTTAATGACTGGGAAAGCCTATCCGTCATAACCTCTATAGCTCTCTTTGAGTCAACCTCAAAGACAAGATGGGTACCACCTTGAAGATCAAGACCAAGGACTATCCCCCTATCAGGCATGTTTTTCTTCCACCACTCTGGCATAACCTTCCATACTGGCGTATTGGGCAAAAAGAATAAAGCTGACAGAAGCACCGTTAAAACTATTAAAATAAGCCTCCAGCGAATGCTCTTCTTCATCTCTCTTTCAGAACCTCCTAAGCCATCCTTGTATTGTTGATAAAAAGCTGGAAATTACAACCCAGTACCCTAGCAGCCTTTCTTGAGGCATTCATCCTTGAAAGGAATATCTCAAAGTAATCTATGACCTGTGATATCCTTGTATCAATCGTAACCATAAGTTCAATAGTCCCCGCAACTCCTTCAGCACCGTTGCCTTTTTTAATAATAAGCTCTGAGTTCGTGGCAGCAAAATTTACCCTGTCATGAATATCCTCTGATACCCTTGATGGGTTTCTCACCCTGCTTCTGTGAACATCGGATTTATCAGCAATAAGGAGGGCTGCACCTACAGGGTCCGGGATAATCACACCTTCATCCTCTTCATGCCCGATTATTGCCATCATTACCCTCAATATTTCTGGCAGCCCCAGATGGAGTTCTTCGAGTATCTCTTTAGCAAGAAGGGCACTTATCCTGTTGTGATGCATCCTGCCCAGTATATTTCCTATATCATGGAGATAACCAGCTATCTGGGCAAGGATTGCCTCTTCCTCTGGATAACCCAACTCTTTTAATATTTTATAGGCAGTGCCCGAGACTATCTCGGCATGCCTGAAGCCATGCTCGGTATAACCAATAGCCTCTAAATATTTATCAGCATTGGCAATATATTGCTTGGTCCTCTCGGATTTCTTTACCCTCTCCATGAGATCGAGAGGAACCCTTGCAGTGGAAAGCCCCAACCCTCTTACCTCATTTTTTTTAAAAATTAATCTTCTTCTGTATCAGGTCTTTTTGCAGAAATATAGGCCTTACCAAATCTCACTTTTACATTTTCAGCAATCTTAAGGGTGACTGTTTTTGTCCCAACAGACTCAACAACACCATAAATACCACCTGCTGTTATGACCTTATCTCCCCTTTTAAGGCTCTCCAACATCTTCTGGTGCTCCTTTGCCCTCTTCTGCTGAGGCCTTATCAGGAGAAAGTAGAAGATTACAAAGATTAGTATAAAAGGCAGTAGTGTCGAGACTAATGCCCCGAGCCCGTCTGCCTGACCGCCTCCCTGCGGTTGTGGACCCATTGCCCATGCTAAATCAAACATGTTGCCTCCTTTTTATAAGCCTCAAGTTTTCCTCTGCGAGGCTTAAATTTCTTCATCAATCTTTTATTATTCTTAGCCTAAAGCAGCCTTGTTTTTTAAAATTCTATCCCTGCCTCAATAAAGGGCCCCTTTAACTTCACCTCTGAAAGGATATCCTGATAATCTATCTTTATATCTTCGTAGCGATATCCACCAGCAATAAAAACAGGGCCAAAGGGTTTAATCTTCAGCCTTCCGATAATGTCATAGTAATGATTTGAGCTGTAAGCAATACCCCTTAACTCACCTTCAATCTTTATAAGATCAACTGGTGAGATCTGAACGCCCGCATATACCATTGGTACAGGGATAGTGGCACTCTTTGATGCTGAAAGGCCTGTTGAGGGCTGATCAACTTTTGCTGAGAAATCTATTATCCTTGCATTAAGTCCAAGCTCCAGATTTAGTATCCCGAGGGTAAGGGTCTTTAAACCCGGGATTCCATAATACAATGCAATATCATAATGATCAAGCTGAACTTCTGAATCAAAGGGAACACTTGCGTCAAAGGTCTTATCACCAAACTTAAAATTTACATCCTTCTGACCTCTACCATCAAACTTAGATGGTGTTGCCATAATGTAGATATTAGGTATTACAAAGGGCATATCGATCTTGAGTCTGCCAAAGGTCTTCGTTTCCTTGTCATATCTAAGGTCCTGGTCAATATCGAGCCTGTCATTACTTTTATAGCTAACATATCCTTCAGGATCCTGATTCCATACACCAAGGGATGCCTCAAGACCTATTGCCTCACTTACGACAGGAATAAAAAGGATCATTAAAATTATAAGATATACGACCTTCTTCATAAAATCCCCCTTCTCTTTTTTAGCAGGCCTGAAGACCTGTTTATGTAACAGATATTATGCCTTCAATTAATGTTTTTTTTCAATCCCGCGGTTGGTTGTAAAAGTAACAGTTGTGATGTGAGGGAAAATCAGAACTGAAAAGTCAGAAAACAGATAAAGGAAGAGATGGATTTAAGGCTGAAGTCAATGCAACAGAGCGACAAAAATAGAAGTCAGAAATGAGTCTGAGGAAAAATTTATTCCTCAGCATCCGACCTCTGACTTCTTTATGGCGTCCCCAAGGGGATTTGAACCCCTGTTACCGCCTTGAAAGGGCGATGTCCTAGGCCTGGCTAGACGATGGGGACGAATGGATAATTATTTTACAATTTCGAGTTTATAAAATTCAACTTACATGGAAAGATTTTACTGTCTAAATAAATTGCAGCAGGTTATTCTACACAGATCAGGGATATCGGTTTTCTAAACCTATAATTCTGGTGAGCCGCCTGGGATTCGAACCCAGCACACCCGCCTTAAAAGGGCGGTGCTCTACCGACTGAGCTAGCGGCCCTGCTTTCAATAATTTAACCTTAACGGAGGATCTTTGTCAATTTAGACAGCGACAACAGCCTTTATACCAGGGACATGCTTTCTGAGTTCAGCCTCTATCCCACCTTTGAGGGTCATAATGGACATGGGACAGGCACCACAGGCACCAACAAGTCTAACCTTTACCACATCATCTTCTGTAATCTCCACAAGCTCAACATCACCACCATCCCTCTGCAGAAAGGGCCTTACCCTGTTAATAACCTCTTCAATCTTTGTCCTGTCAAGCATCTTTTCCTCCCTGATTATATTTTTATTTATTTTACTCTATTTACTCGACAAAAAGGATGATATAAATCATATCCTATAAAACCTCGCTACTGCCTTAAATCTGTTATAATAATTCACCCTTAGTACTTCAATCACGAATGAGGTGAATATGCCAAACGATTACGAGGCAATTATTGGTCTTGAGATCCATGCCCAGCTCCTGACAGACTCAAAGATATTCTGTTCCTGTCCAACCCTATTTGGTGCAGAACCAAATACACAGGTATGTCCGGTCTGTTTAGGAATGCCAGGCGTTTTACCAGTACTTAATAAAAAGGCTGTAATCTACACTATTAAAACAGGCCTTGCCCTTAACTGCAGGATATCACCCCATAGCAGATTTGCAAGAAAGAACTATTTCTATCCTGACCTTCCAAAGGGTTACCAGATAAGTCAGTACGAGTTACCTTTGTGCGAGGATGGATATCTCGATATCGATGTGGATGGAATAAAGAGAAGGATAGGTATAATAAGGATTCATCTTGAAGAGGATGCTGGTAAAAATATCCATGATGGTGACTACAGCCTTGTTGACCTGAACAGGGCAGGAGTCCCATTGATGGAGATAGTCACAAGGCCTGATATAAGAACTCCAAAAGAGGCAGCCCAGTTTATGAGGAGACTGAGACAAATTCTGAGATATCTTGGTGTTTGTGATGGAAATATGGAACAGGGCTCCCTGAGATGCGATGCCAATGTATCAGTAAGGCCTATTGGAACAGCTGGGTTCGGAGTGAAGACAGAAATCAAGAACATAAATTCCTTCAGGTTTGTTGAAAAGGCCCTTGAATATGAGATAGAAAGACAGATAAAAATCCTTCGGGATGGTGGCACGATAATACAGGAAACAAGACTCTGGGATTCTAAAACAGAAACAACCCAATCCATGAGGTCAAAAGAGGAGGCCCATGATTACAGATATTTCCCGGAACCAGATCTGGTGCCCTTAGAGATCCCACCTCATATGATTGAAGAGATTAAGAAAGAACTCCCTGAACTTCCACACCAAAAAGAAGAGAGGTTTATGAAAGAGTATGGCTTGCCCCTCTATGATGCTATGTTTGTTGCCCAGGAACTGAGTATAGCTGAATGGTTTGAAGAGGCTGTAAGGCTCGGTGGTCAACCAAAGGCTGTAGCAAACTGGATAATGGGTGAACTCTCAAGACTCTTGAATGAGACAAACTTGCCATTTGAAAAATGTCCTGTAAGACCTGAAACCATGGTAAAACTACTGAGCTTAATTGAAAAGGGAACGATTTCTCAAAAAATAGCAAAGACAGTTTTTGAGGAGGTCTTTAAGACCGGCAAGGAACCCGAAGAGATTATAAAAGAAAAGGGTCTTGTCCAGATTACCGATGAATCTCTGATTGAAAAGGCAATAGAGGAAGTTCTTAAAAATTCTCCAAGAGAAGTGGAAAGATACAGAGCAGGAGAAGAGAAACTTCTGGGATTCTTTGTTGGTCAGGTGATGAAACTTACAAAAGGAAAGGCATCACCACAGCTTGTGAATGAATTGTTAAAGAAAAAATTGCTTGGATAGTTAACGATTATGTTTTTTCAACAACTCATACATGGATTAACACTTGGCTATGTCTATGCCCTTATAGCCCTTGGCTATACCATGGTATACGGGATACTACGACTTATAAATTTCGCCCATGGCGAGATCTATATGCTCGGTGCCTATATGACCCTGATTGCCTTTGCTTTTTTTACCTCTGTAGGATTAACAGAGGCCTCAATCTCTTTATCCTTATTCCTTACCCTTATCATTTCAATCCTCTTTGTTGCAGCCTATGGATTTACTATTGAAAGGGTGGCCTACAGACCCCTCAGATCTGCCCCAAGGCTGAGTCCTCTGATCAGTGCCATTGGCGTTTCCATATTCCTGCAGAATTTTGTAATGCTAACACAGGGTGCCACTTATAAGGTCTTTCCTCCCATAATGGCTACTCAGGGATTCACAATCGGTGAGACCAAGATAACCTATCTTCAGCTTTTTATAATTATCCTTTCCTCACTTATTATGGCACTCCTTCATCTATTTATATCAAGGACAAAGACAGGCAAGGCCATGAGAGCCGTTGCACAGGACAGACTCATGGCATCCCTTGTGGGAATAGATACAGATAGGATAATAGCAATTACGTTTATTGTGGGCTCAGCTCTGGGAGCAGTTGCAGGCTTTATGGTCACACTTTATTACAGTCTTATTAACTATTATATGGGTTATATTGCTGGTATAAAGGCCTTTACAGCAGCAGTGCTTGGTGGAATAGGAAGTATACCAGGAGCTATGGTTGGAGGAATACTTCTTGGTTTTATAGAGGGACTTGCAGCAGGTTATATATCGAGTGAATACAAAGATGCCTATGCTTTTATCGTTCTTATAATTATACTTCTTTTAAAACCATCAGGGCTCTTTAAAAAGACAGAGGAGGAAAAGGTCTGATGCTGAAGGGCCCTCTCTATATTTCTATATTTACATCTCTCTGGTTTGGGATCCTCTCTCTTCCCTTTACAGGGATATTAAAAGCCCTCTTTATTTCAGGAAGCATCTTTATTCTTCTATTGCTATGGCACTTCTTAAAATCAGCCTTTAGCCTTAAACCATCTATAGGTCTGAGAATCTCAATCCCTTTTAAGCCCTCAACTATCACCTTCTCAGCTATAGGCTTGATAATATTTTTACCATTTATCGTAAGTTCCTATATCATAGATACATTAGTTCTCGCTGGAATCTATATCATCCTCAGCCTTGGTCTTAATATAATGATAGGATATACAGGACTGCTCAATCTTGGATATGCTGCCTTTTATGCCATAGGCGCCTATACCTATGCTATCTTTAATACAAAGCTACATTTAGGATTCTGGGAGGCCCTTCCTATATCAATGTTTCTTAGTGGTTTAGCTGGTTTTTTACTCGGCATACCTGCCCTGAGGTTGAGAGGTGATTATCTTGCCATAGTTACACTAGGTTTTGGAGAGATCACAAGGATAGTCCTTAATAACTGGATAAGCCTTACAAATGGTCCTAATGGTATCACCGGCATAGAAAGACCTTCTCTGGCAGGTTATGAGCTCTCAGGGGTTATAGAATACTATTACACTGTACTGATATTTGTTATATTAACTATATTTTTTATAAAAAGGCTTATAAAATCAAAGGCTGGAAGGGCCTGGATGAGTATTAGAGAGGATGAAGTAGCTGCAACTGCAATGGGCATAAATACCTTTCTATACAAACTCTACGCCTTCAGCTTCGGTGCATTATGGGCAGGTCTTGCAGGTCAGCTTTTTGCAGCTAAAATGAGATTTGTGTCTCCAGAAAGCTTTACATTCTTTGAATCAGTAATGATAGTGGCAATGGTAATACTTGGTGGTCAGGGTACTATTGCAGGTCCTGTCATAGGCTCAATTATACTTGTCCTACTTCCAGAGGTTCTAAGGGAATTCCAGCAATACAGGATGATCTTCCTTGGTGCAGGACTTATATTTATGATGATCTTCAGACCGCAGGGTATAGTAGGTAAAAGAATCTCATAGCCATGTTTATTATTGAGTTTAAGGGATTGACAAAATATTTTGGTGGCCTAGCAGCCCTCGAAGAGGTCTCTTTCAGGATAAAAGAGAATTCTATATTTTCTGTTATAGGTCCAAATGGTGCAGGAAAGACGACACTCTTTAACTGCCTTACAGGTCTGACAAAACCTACCAGGGGAGAGATATATTATAAAGGGAATAATATAGTTGGTTTTCCACCTCATAAGATTACAAAGGCAGGTATAGCGAGAACCTTTCAGAATATAAGACTCTTTAAAGAGATGACAGTCCTGGATAATGTACTTGTGGGACACCATAGCTGTTACAGTCAGAACCTCTTATCTTCCCTCTTAAGGACAGGGACTTTTAAAAAACAGGAAGAAGAGATAAGGCAAAAGGCCTATGAATATCTTGAATTAGTAGGCCTCCATGAGGAATATCAAAGGCTTGCCGGTGAACTTCCCTACGGGAGCCAGAGGAGGCTTGAGATTGCAAGGGCCCTTGCTACAGGAGCATCTGTGATATTACTTGATGAACCCACTGCTGGTATGAATCCCCAGGAGACAGAGGAGATGATGGAGATAATGAGGAGATTAAAAGAGATTGGCAAAACCGTTGTCCTTATAGAACATGATATGAAGGTTGTAATGGGCATCTCTGAATGGATAGTTGTCCTTGACCATGGTGTAAAGATATCAGAAGGTCCACCTGATGTGGTAAAAAATGATCCCCTTGTAATAGAGGCATACCTTGGAAAGGAGATCCATGCTTGAGATATCAGACCTTCATGTATCCTATGGACCCATAAAGGCAGTAAAGGGTCTTTCCCTTACTGTTAACAGGGGAGAGATAGTATCTCTAATAGGTTCAAATGGCGCAGGGAAAACAACAACCCTTATGACTATTTCTGGTACCCTGAGGCCATCCCGTGGAAGGATTACCTTTGATGGTGAAGATATTACAGGGCTTCCAAGCCATAAGATTCTCAAAAGAGGCCTTGTCCTCGTGCCGGAGGGCAGGAGGATCTTTCCTCAATTAACAGTAATGGAGAACCTCGAGATGGGTGCTTTCACAAGAAGGGCCTCAGAGATAGAATTCGATCAGGTCTTTGAGCTCTTTCCAGTACTAAAGGAGAGAAAGAACCAGATTGCCGGAACACTAAGTGGTGGAGAACAGCAGATGCTTGCTATTGCAAGGGCCCTCATGGCTCAGCCAAAGCTCATAATGTTTGACGAGCCCTCCCTTGGACTTTCACCTCTAATGGTTACGAAGATCTTTTCCATTATAAAAAAGATAAACGCCTCTGGTGTAACAGTCCTACTGGTTGAGCAGAATGCAAAGGCAGCCCTCAAACTCTCCCACAGAGGATATGTTATTGAAGGAGGAGAGATGAGGCTTCAAGGAAGGGGTGAAGAACTCTTAAATAATGAAGAGCTAAGGAGGGCTTATCTTGGAGAATAGAGAAGAGTTAATAAAAAACAAAATAATGGAAGAAGAGAAAAGGGAGCTTATACAGCTTAGTGGTATAAGGATGAAGGTATGGGATATCCTTACAAAAGAGAAGGGATTTCCTAAGGAGGACATAGAGGTCGACCCCGAATTTGAACTGAAACTGAGTGACGGCACAATAAAGGTCTCGATAGATTTTCTTATAAAAAACCTGGGGTTGAATTTAATGATCATAAGATGTTCACCTACATCAATAGAGTCATGGGAACGGTATATCCTCGCCTTTGCAAGGGTTGTAAAGGAGTATCAGATTCCCTTCGCGATTGTGACTGATGGTGAAAGGGCAAGGATAATTGATGTCCTTAACAATCGCCTTATAGGTGAAAGTGTTAAGGATATTCCCTCAAAGGAGAACCTTTTAAATTCAATGAGTGTGTTTAAAAGGATACCCTTTCCTCCAGAAAAACTTGAAAGGGAAAAGAGGATAGTCTACGCCTTTGAAGGTGTAAAGTGTGAAATCAAACAGTAAATCAGACCTCTGACTTCTGACTTCCGACCTCTGTTTTACCACTCCATCCTGTTAAGGGGCACATACCAGTGGACAAAATTGTGCCATATGCCAAGGGGTGAGGGCTCTATACCTTTAAACCTCCTGTGAAGAATAGGAAGGGCATCGGGAACATACAGGAATACTGTTGGCTGGTCCTCATGAAGGATTTCATGGATCCTGTGGTAGATTCTCTTTCTTTTCTCTTTATCAAGGGTTGTCCTTCCTTTAAGAAGGAGTTTATCAACATCGGGGTTACTGTAGGAGATAAAATTAAACTCTCCCTCCTTTGTCTTTGAGGAGTGCCAGATATCGTAGATATCAGGGTCCCTTGAAAGGGCCCATCCCATGATAACAGCCTCGAACCTCTTCTTGTCGATAAACTGATGAAGTAAGGTCTGCCACTCAATTACCCTTATGTCTACTTCTATGCCTATCTTCTTCAGGTCTTCCTTTATTATCTGGGCTGCCATTAATCTCTGGTTATTACCCTGATTTACAAGTATGGTGAATCTGAAGGGTTTCCCTTCTTTCTTGAGTATTCCATTATCCAGTACCCAGCCAGCCTCCCTAAGCAAGTTAAGGGCCTTCTCAGGATCATAGGGATAGCCTTTTACATTTTTATTATAGGCCCAGGAGTCTGGTGGAAAAGGACCAGTGCAGGGTCTTCCAAAGCCAAGGAGTACTCCTTTGATAATCTTTTCTTTATCAATAGCATAAGCAATGGCCTGCCTGACCCTTCTGTCCCTGAACCTCTCGTCAAGGAGATTAAAGCCAAGATAGGTATATCCAAAGGCAGGATACCTAAACTTCTGGAATCTCTTTTTAAAGAATTCTGTATCTGCCTTTAATTTATACTGACTGGGCGTAAGACCCATGTAATCAATTCCACCAAATTTAAGTTCAAGGAACATGGTTGAGAGGTCTGGAATTATCCTTGATATATACTTCTTAATCCCTGGGGTGCCTTCAAAATAGTTATCAAACCGCTCAAGCTCAATCCTCTGACCTGTTATCCATTTTGCTAATTTATATGGACCTGTTCCAACAGGTCTTCTATTAAACTCACTCTTTGCAAGGTCTTTTCCTTCAAGTAAATGGGCTGGCATTATCCCCATGCCCCAGGATTCAAGGGCTGGTGCAAAGGGCTCTTTATAGAGAACCCTCACAGTATATCTATCAAGGGCTTCTACCTTCTCTACTGGACCATAAATACCACTGTAGGGAGTAGGATTCCTTGGATCTGTAACGGCCTTATATGTAAAGAGGACATCCCTTGAGGTAAACTCCACACCATCATGCCATAGGACTCCCTTTCTCAGATAAAAGATTATCTCCCTGCCATTATTCTTTATCTCCCATTTCTCTGCAAGATCTCCCGTGATATTGATATTCTTATCATACTTTGTGAGGCCATTGAATATAAGACCACTTATCTCCGAAGATGCACTGTCAGAGGCAAAGAGGGGCAGGAGCATCCTTGCATCAGCAAGGGCTCCTATCCTTATAGATTCAGGATCTTTTATCTCCTTACTGAACCTGCAGCCTGTTGTGAAAACAATAGAAAAACAGAGCAATAAAAAAACAGGCCCCACCTTGCCGGCAATTATATTTTTCCCCTTCAGCCTTAAGCCTTCAGCCTTCAGCCTGCTTCGCCTATGGCCTACGACTTTCTTAGAACATAACACCGAGCTCAATACCGAATCTTGTGTTTGAAAGGTCTATTTTATTACCATGTTCAGTAAATGAATCAACCCACTGATACTTTATCTCTGCACCTACAAAAACACCAAAACTTGCCCTTGGTGGTGTAAAGAAATACTTTCCTGAAACAAAGGCCTGCCATCCAAAGAGGTTCTTGTTCTCATCAGCTACCTTTGTATTGTCCACATAGAGGGTATAGGAAAGAACATTGTAGCTCACTCCTCCACCGAGGTCAAGGGCAAAACCTGTCTCACCCCTTGACTTTGCCCTGAGCTTGAGATTTACTTCAATAGGAGTAAAGTCGATACTCCACTTATAAGTATGGCCGGCGCTATAATAAGTTTCCTCATCTATATTTGCAGTGCCTATCTCAAAGCCAAGAGCAGCATTTGGTGAGGTGTTAATATAGCCAAAGACTGATGCATAGGCCTTGCTGTCTGAAACATCCTCAAAATTAATACTCTGAAGCTTGATGCCGAGTTCACCCTGCTCCTGGGCCTCTGCCTTAAGGACTGAAAGGCATGAGATAGTAAAGAGTACCACCATGATACTTAATGCTCTTCTCATAAAAACCTCCTCAGGCTACTTTTATGCCCCCATCAGGGGTCTTTAAATTTTAGCCAATACCTGAAGGACAAATCAATTTTTCTTGACAAATCAACTCGATTAATATAATCTTTATGTAAGGAGATGTAGCTTATCCTTAATTTTTAGCGAAACAGAGGTCAGATGCCCGACCTCTGTGTAAGGAGGTAATGTGAAAAGAGGCCTTATCCTCTTTATGCTTCTGACTTTTCTTGGGTGTGCGGGTCAGGAGGTTAAAAAAGAAGCTATACCTTATCCCGAGAAAGTTACTCCAGAACCTCAAGGAGAAAAACCTTTTGAGTTAGAGGCCCCTCCTCAGCCACTGGCAGTTCCTGAAGAGCTTTCTCCTCTAAAAGAGATAAGGATAAGTTTATCATTGAGAAATTCTCCTTTAAGGGATGTCCTTCATGTTATTGCAGAGGCAGGAGGCCTCAATCTTATTATTGAAAATGGCGTAAATGCCGATACACCCGTAACTACTACCCTCAAGAATGTCACCCTCTATGATGCCCTTGAGGCAGTATTTGAGAGCCTTGATTATTTTTACCAGATAAAGAACAATATCCTCAGAGTCACACCAACCCAGACAAGGGTTTTTGAGCTTCCTGTGCCATCGGTTTCTCAGGATCTGAATGTGGATCTTGGAGGAGATATCCTCGGTGGTATTCAGGCAACTGGAACAGGCACAACAGGCGGAAACATTAAAGGAAATCTCTCACAGAAGATAACCTCTGACGAAGATGCCTTTAATTTCTGGAAGGGCCTTGAGGAGTCCTTAAAAAAGATCCTCGATACCTCAACAGCAGTTGTAAAACCCTCTTTCACCATAAACAGGACAACTGGAACGGTCTTTGTTACTGCAGGAAAAAGAGACCTTCAACAGGTAGAAAGATTTCTTAAGAGGCTCAAGTCAGCCCTCTCGAGGCAGGTGCTCATTGAGGCAAGGATAGCAGAGGTTCAGCTAAGCGATACCCTGAAGTATGGTATTGACTGGACATTTCTTGATAGCTGGCGTGGCGTAGGTGAGATTACGGTAGGTACAACAGGCTTTAAGGATATTGTAGATATACCGAGATTTAGTATCGGAATTACCCGTGCTAATTTCAATTCCATACTCCAGGCCCTTGAAACACAGGGCAATGTAAATATCCTCTCAAACCCAAAAATCAATATAATGAATGGTCAGACGGCCCTCCTTGGTGTGGGAAGAAACTTTTCCTTCATATCGAGGGTGGAGACAACAACGACAACAACGGGTACTGCACCCACTACTACATTTACAGTAACTACCTCCAATCTCCTTTCAGGTATAATGCTCGGCGTAATCCCCTATGTAAATGAAGATGGTGAGATTTCCCTCACCATTACTCCGATTATCTCTGACCTCGTCTCCATGGAGGAAAGGACTATAGGACAGGTTGGTCAGAATGTTATTCAGATATCCCTCCCAACAGTAGACCTCAGGGAGATGAGTACAATAATAAAGGTAAAGAATGGAGAGACCATAATACTTGGTGGTTTGATTCAAGAAAAGGACTCTGTAAAGGAAAAGAGGGTACCCCTTCTTGGAAGCATCCCCATTATAGGGGCTCTCTTTAAGAGTCACGAGAAGATCAAGGACAGAAAAGAACTCGTCATAATGCTCAGACCTGTTGCCCTAATTCAAAATGAAGAAGCTTCTCGGTGAACTTTTAAAAGAAAAGGGGCTGATTAACGAAGCAAGGCTTCAGGTTGCCCTAAGGCATCAGCAGGTAACAGGTCAACTCCTTGGAGAGATCCTTATCAGGCTCGGCTTTGTTTCTGCCATGGACATTGCCCAAGTTCTTGCTGAGCAGGCTGGTCTGCCGTTCATAGATATACTGAATTATCCGATTAATGAGGATGCCCTCAGAAAGATACCGAAATCAACGGCCCAGAGATTCAACTTTATACCCCTTGAGATTAGAAATGGCAGACTTCTGATAGGTATTACAAATCCCGGAAATGTAGGAGCAATAGATGCAGTTACAAGACTAACAGGTATTCCACCAGAGGTTTCCATTGTAGATTCTGAATCATTCCAAGATGTCCTTGAAAGGTCTTATTACTTCATGGAAAATCCTATAAAGGAGCAGATTGCCGAAATAATCTCTAAGTTAAAAACCCAGGAGACAGCGCCTCCACAAATAGTCTCAAACCTTCTGGACCTTCTCATCACAGAGGGTATGAGAAGAAAGGCAACAGATATCCACATCTCGAGCTCCTATGACTCTGTTGATGTCTTTTACAGGATTGACGGGATACTACAGCACGGCTTCTGCATACCAAAGATAGCCCAGACACCTTTGATATCACGGATAAAGGTTCTTGCAAGGCTTGACATTACAGAACAACGACTTCCTCAGGACGGCGCCTTCCTGTTTCAGTTTCTTGACAGGAATTATGAGATGCGCGTCTCTGTTGTGCCTACAATCTACGGAGAGAATGTGGTTATAAGGGTTCTCGGTTTCAGCGGTGCCCTTCTCAGACTTACAAATCTGGGTTTCCATGAGCATGATATAAGAAAATTGAAAAGTCTGTTTTCAAAACCCCATGGCATGATAATAGTTGCAGGACCAACAGGAAGTGGAAAGACCACAACAATCTATGCTGCCATGAGGGAGATCAATCTCCTTGAAAGGAATGTCCTGAGTATCGAAGATCCTGTTGAATACAGGATGAGCTTTGTAAGACAGGTTCAGGTAAATGAAAAGATTGGCCTCGATTTTGTTCTTGCTGGAAGAAACTTCATGCGGCAGGACCCTGATGTAATATTTATTGGAGAGATCAGGGATGAGGGGACAGCAAGGATTGCCATAAGGGCCTCTATAACAGGCCACCTTGTTCTGAGCACACTCCATACAAATGACGCCGCCACAGCGGTACCAAGACTCATTGACCTCGGGGTCGATAGATTCCTCCTCAGTTCATCACTACTTGGGGTGATAGCCCAGCGACTTGTAAGGCTCCTCTGCCCCCGATGTAAGATTGAATACCCGATTAATCCTGATACCCTCTCTGAACTCATTTCCCAGACGGCTGATCCTGAGCTCCATGTAATGATTCAGAAGACCAAAAGGCTCTACTCCCCGAAAGGATGCGAATTCTGTTCCTATACAGGTTATTCAGGAAGAACAGCTATAGGTGAGGTTATAATATTCGACGATGAATTGCGCGAGATGATTGTTGAGGGCGCATCTGTAGCTCATATGAAGGAGGTAGCAAGGAAAAAAGGAACATCTTTTATGAAAGAGGACGGAATAAGAAAGGTGCTGATGGGACTTACAACCCTGGAAGAACTTAAGAGGGTTATTGGATGAAATGGCAGAGTTTCGGTATATAGCAATAGACAGGGATGGTAACAAGGTCAGCTCCTCCATTGAGGAGCTTGATGAAGGATCGGCCCTCCAGGCCCTTTCAAGGGCAGGCCTTTATGTCCTCAAGATAAAGAAGGCATCCTCTTTAAAAACAGTCCTGAAGAGATCCTTATTCTTTAAGAAGATCAGCAGAAAGACTCTTATTGAATTCTCAAATAATCTCTCTATTATGATCAGGGCAGGCATACCAATCACAGAGGCCCTAAGGGAATTAACGGAGTCTGCAAAGGAGCCCTTCTTCAGAGAGAGACTGAGGGCCATAACATCAAATATCGAAATGGGTGCAAGTCTCTCTGAAAGCCTTGAGCCATATAAAAAACTCTTTCCACCAATATTCCTGAATCTCATAAAGGTTGGAGAGGAAACAGGTCGTCTTGATGAAAGTCTGAAGGAGATAGCTGAGCATCTTAAAAGGGTAGAAGAACTAAATGCAGCAATAAAAAGGTCTATGATATACCCCGCCTTTGCAATAACAGCCACCCTTGGAGCTATGTTCTTCTGGCTCATATATGTCCTTCCCAAGATAATGCAGGTCTTTAAGGACCTCAAGATAACCTTACCTCTCACAACAAAAATATTGATGGCAATAAGTGACCTTTCAAGACAGTACTGGTTTATCCTTCCTGCTGGTCTTGTTGCCCTTTTAGTACTCACGAGGCTTTTAAAAATAAAAGAAGAGACAAAGGTGATCCTTGACAGAATAGCTCTGAGGCTTCCTGTAATAAAACATATTGTATACAATAAATATCTGGCTCTCTTTTCAGAGCAGATGAGGATACTTATTGTAGCTGGAATCACCATTGACAGAACCTTCGATATGGTCATTGAAGTAATGGACAGTATACCCTTTAAAAGGGCAATAAGAAGAATAAAGACACAGGTTCTTTCAGGGGGCAGTATAGCTGATGGTATTCAGGTTGAAAAGATATTCCCACCCCTTATAGGAAGGATGATCAGAGTTGGAGAGACAACAGGCAATATGGATGAACAGTTAAAATTCTTATCAGATTTTTATCTCCAGAGGCTTGATGATATATCCCAGAAGTTAAGTAAGATGATTGAGCCTATTGTTATAGGTCTTATAGGTATTATGTTTGCCTTCATTATAGTAGGCCTCATTGGCCCCATATATGAGATAATCTCTACCCTGGGGAAGATGTAATGTCTTACCTCGACTTTTTCGGACTCAAGGAGGATCCTTTCAGGCTCACACCTGATCCTGAATTCTTCTTCCCATCAGAGACGCATCGCCTGGGACTATCGAGCATTGAATACATTGCGAGGCAGAAGGAGGGTTTCTGTATTATTACAGGAGAACCCGGCACAGGAAAAACGACCCTCATAAGAAGATTCATTGAAGATTGGAGAAACAGGGCTGATGTTTCACTCATCCTAACACCTCAGCTGACAGCAAATGAATTATTTATTGCAATCCTTGAAGACCTCGGCGTCAGATTTGATGGAAAGACAAAACATGATGTAATTAAAGCCCTGAGGGATTATCTAATTGAAAGATCAGAAGAAGGAAGGGCTATCATCATAGTGATTGACGAGGCCCAGGATCTGCCAGATGATGCCCTCGAAGAGTTAAGGCTCCTGAGCAACATTGAAACACACACAGAAAAGCTCCTCCAGATTGTCCTTATAGGACAGCCAGAGCTCATTAAAAAACTTGAAGGATATAAACTCAGACAGTTAGCTCAGAGGGTATCTGTAAGACTCGAACTTCGCTCCCTCAGACCTGAAGAGACAAGGCAATATATAGAGTACCGACTTACAAAGGCTGGCAGGGGGAATATTGAATTCAAAAACTCAGCAATAAAGCTCATCCATAGATACTCAAGGGGAATACCAAGACTGATTAATCTCATAGCATCACGCTCCCTTATGACAGCATGGCTTAAAGGCGATACTACCGTGAGGGACTCCCATGTAAAAGTTGCTATTGAAAGTCTCGATCTAAAAGAGGTTAAGAAAGAAAGGATAAGGTTGAAGATACTCCTTTCACTTCTTATTATCCTTATAATCCTTATCTTCCTGAGATGGTTGTTTTAATCTAAGCCTTCTCAGGGCTTCTATGGCTCTCCGATCACCAAGAGACAGGAGCCTTTTATAAAATTCAATTGCCTCATCATATCTTCCTATATTCTCATAAAGAATAGCAATATTAAGAAGAACTGTCCTGTTATAGGGCTCTAAGGCAAAGGCTTCAAGGAGAATCCTTTCAGCCTCCATATATTCCCTCTTCATCATCAAGGCAACGGAAAGGTTAATCATAGAGGGTATATAATCAGGTTTCAAACCTTTCAATTTATTAATATATTCTATTGCCCTATCTGGTTCTCCAAGCCTTATATACAAATAGGCTATATGGTTTAATAGCCTGAAATTTCCCGGGTCAATTTTGAGGACATCCTCATAGATCTTTATAGCACATCCATAATCTCCTCTCTCTTCACATGTGTTTGCCCTGTAAAGGAGATCCGTCTGAGGCCGGCTTATGGTTATGAAAGATGAAAGCTCAGAGATTTCTTGACCTTTATCCCCACTACTACTTACACCATTAGTCTCACTGATTGCTAATTCCTGTCTTTTTTCTATCCCCACCTTTCCGGATGAGGAAGTAATATTTTTAGAACCCTGAGGCCTTTTTTTCTGTATCTCTTTAACTTTAACTGTTGGTCCAGATTCTTGAACCACCATATTCTTTTCTAAACTTCTTTCAGGCTTTTCACTTTTGATTTCTGAACTTTCAAGAAGATTCCGGTGAATTGAGGCCATGCTACTTTCGTGTTGATGGCTCAAAAAACGAGAAGGAGTCCGCGAATCCTCAGGAGTTGATATCTCCTTTTTACTTTCCGAAACGGGTTCTTTATTTACAATAATTGGTGGGCTAAGTAACCGATCAGGAGTCCTTTTTATATACAAATCTATAAATCCTGCTATTAAAAAACCTGAAATAATCGTGATAGATATTATTACCGCACCTGCATAAATCCTGCCCCTTTTCTTCTTTTTTGCAAGAAGATCTTCAAGCACTGGCGGTATATCACCTGTGGGGGGCCCTTTCTTAGACCTCGAAAGGAGATCAGCAAGAAGACTCATAACTATGACTTACCTTCATTTTTTTAAATTATAACATAAGGCATAACTGTCAAGATAAATCCCCTTAGGGGCATAGGGCCTGTTTAGAGGAACCTTCAATTTATAGCCTATGGTATAATTTTTCATGTCAATAAAAACAGGCGGTAGAATAAATAGCACTGGAGGAGTTACAGCGCCTGGTCAGGACATATGGGGTAAAAGGTCTTCCAATGTAAAAAGGCTCTCAGCAGAGGAGGCACTTAACCTCTATAATAATGATGACATCTTTGCCCTTGGAAGGCTCGCAAATAATGTCGCAGAAACAAAGAATGGAAGGTATGTCTTCTTCATAAGGAATATCCATATAAATCCAACCAATATCTGTATCAACAGATGCCGTTTCTGTGCCTTTAGCCATTCTAAGGGCGAAGAAGGTGCCTTCGAACTTACTATAGATGAGATCCTGAACAAGATTAATAACTATCTTCAAAAAGATAAAAATTTTACAGAGGTTCATATAGTAGGGGGACTGCATCCAGACTGGAGATTTGAGTATTATGTAGATCTTGTCTCTTCCATAAAAAAGGCCTTCCCAAGCCTGACAATTAAGGCCTTTACAGCTACAGAGATAGACCATTTCTCAAGGATATCAGGACTTTCCGTTGAAGGAGTCCTTGAGATACTTAAAAAAAATGGGCTTGACATAATGCCAGGCGGTGGAGCTGAGATATTTGACGAGGAGATAAGAGCAAACCTCTGTCCTGAAAAGGTTAGCTCCCAAAGATGGCTTGAGATTATGGAGATGGCCCACAGGATGGGGATAAAAACAAATGCAACTATGCTTTATGGTCACATAGAAAAACCAGAACACAGGATAGACCATCTTTTGAGACTCCGGGATCTACAGGATAAAACAGGAGGTTTTCAGGCCTTCATACCATTGCCTTATCAGACGAGAGACATTACAGGGAATTCAAGTGCAATTGATGACCTGAAGACCATAGCCATAAGCAGGCTTGTCCTTGATAACTTTGATCACATAAAGGCCTACTGGGTAATGCTTGGTGAAAGGCTTGCCCAGATAGCCCTTTTATGGGGGGCTGATGACCTGGAAGGCACAGTAATGGAGGAAAAGATCTCCCACTCAGCTGGCGGAACTACACCACAGGGCCTAATGGTAGAGGATCTCATAGATTTAATCAAAAAGGCTGGCAAAATACCTGTAGAAAGGGACAGTTTTTATAATATAAAGAAGACATATTAAAAGGAAAGTAACAGGTAAGTTTCTCCAATAACGCAAATAGGATATAGCATGGCTGGCTTTTTGGTGGCGAGGTAACAAAGGCAGGTGGCAATGGGATACATTAATGTTATCAAAACAGGGGTTCAAAATCTTAACAGAAACTATCAGCTCCTTGTTATCCACATGGGAACCCTTATACTCGCCTTTATTCTTTTTCTCCTTATCGTTGGAATACCCCTGGTGATAGCCTTTACAAAGATTGGTCTTGAATTGCCAGAGAAGGGCCTCACAGGACTTATAGAAATTATCATCAATAACCTTTCGGTTTATAAGACCTTTGTACTGACAATCATAACGAGCTTGCTGACCTATCTTTTGATAAGCTCCCTGCTATTTGTTTACATAATAGCAGGAACCTGCGGGGTCCTGATGGATTCCCTTAAAGATGAAGGGTCCTTCTCATGGAAAAACTTTACCCACCGGGGAAAAGAGCTCTTTGGAAGTTTTCTCAGGCTTTCTATTGTCGGGATTCTGCTCTTTTTACTCATATCTTTTTTTGCAGGCCTTATAGGTGGAATTACAAAGGTTCTTTTACCAGCACGGGGAGGGTTTCTGGAAAATTTCTATACCAATCTGCTGAATCTTATTCCCATAGTCTTTACACTTTTGGCTACTATCCTCTTTATGGCTACCCTCACTTATGGAGCAGGCATTATGAGCATAAAAAGACAGGGAGCCCTGAAATCCCTCAAGGGTTCTGTAATTTTTATTTTTAAAAATCCTGATGCTTTGTTCTTTTTTGTTATTTTGAGCTTGACTGGCATTGTCCTGACTACCACAACTGGGTTATTAAGTCTTTTACTTAAAGGTTTCTCCTTTGTGCTTTTTCAGCTCATTCTTTCATTTGTCCAGATTTATGTAAATCTTGCAATAATCTCTTCTTCCTTTGCATATTTAACAAAAGAGCAAGATCAGACAGAAAAGGTTGGAAGTTTGGGAGTTCGATTCTGAGAAATAAATTTTCCCTTAGATTCTGATATCTGATTTCTGACATCTGATATATTTGATTGTGGTGAAATCTCGTAAAGCTGAAGCCTTGCTCTTGCAAGGTCTAATTCATAATCAGAGAGCTCATCCTTTATAAATCTTATGTTAAATCTCTTTTCAAACTCTTCTTTAATGAGAGTCTTTGTCTCATCCGGATCTGGCACCTCAAGACCTCTTTCTCTACAAATATCCCTTAAACCGAACAATAAGGGACCATCACCTCTTTTAAAGACCCTTTTTATTAAATCGTTATTTATAGAATAGGGCATGCTTCCCTGCTGGAGGAATCCTTCTCTTAACCTCTTCTGGGCACTTCCGATGACTTTCACCCCTGAAAGGGTAATCTCACCAAATGAGCTGGACATAAAGCAGAGGGGATTATGCCCATATCTTACCCTCTTCCGTCTTTCCATCGTTACAGGCAGACCCTGTCTTTTTAAGGCATTAACAAAACACTCAGAGATAGCTCTGTAGATCTCGTAAAGACCAACTGTTACTTCGCCACCAATTTCTCCAGAAAAATCCTCATAGGTACATGAAAAACTGTAAGTGAGTTCATCTCCGTGAAGAATGGCCCTGCCACCTGTTGGTCTTCTCACCAGAGAAATGCCCTCCCTTGCACAGAACTCTGTATCTATCCCTTCAACCCTCTGGAAATACCCGAGGCTTACAGAAAAAGATTCCCAGGAATAAAATCTAAGCGTTGGAGGAACCCTTTTTTCTATAACAGCCCTGAGGATAGCCTCATCAATAGCCATGTTAAGGCCAGGCTTCTCCCTTCCTGAATCAATGAGTCTCCACACTTTTCTGGTCAGGGACATAAGTAACAGTTGCTGTCATTATATTACTTAATCTTTTCCAGCACGATCTTGTGCTTTATAAGGGATATCTCTTTGATCCTTCCCTCAAAGGTCTTCTGCTCTCCAAAGAGATTCCTGAGATATAACTTATCTCCCTCAGGCTTTAAAATATCCACACCCTCAAGGAAGAGTATTTCCTTTCCATCTTCATACACATAGGCATTTGCTTCACACATAATAAACCTCCTTCATTCATTTTTTATTTATTTTTTCCTTTACCATCTCTATGAGTTTTTCTACAAGGTGAGGAAGGGGTTCCTTCTCGACACCTGCTATGCTTATCTGCTCCTGATTTAAAGGAAGCAATATCTTCGGACAATCAGTATTTGCTATAGCCGTAGCCATAGCTGGTGTTAGTTCTCCGAGCATCCCGTTGCTAATGATAATGCTCAGGGGACCCACTATAAGGTCAACCTTCTTTAGATTAAAAATAATAGCATTCTCTCCTGTTGCCCCTTTATTAGCCCTTGCCTTCATCATCTGTGTTGTTGCTGTTGAGTTAGTTCCAAGGGCTATTATCTCAATATCTTCTCCGAACTCTTCCCTCAGTCTCTTCACAATAAGGGCACCTATGCCGCCTCCCTGACCATCTATAACAGCTATCCTTGTCATTTTTGATATTATACATTAATTAAGGTCAGGCTATAGGCAACAGGCTACAGGCGATTAAATAGGCTATAGGCTTCAGGCTAGAGACTATAGAATAATAAAAAACAACCTGAAGCCTGATGCCTAAAGCCTGTAGCCTAATAACCTGAAGCCTGATATCCTGAGGCCTGTAGCCTATCAATGCCTGAGGTAGTGTTGTTATGAAACCCCTTATTGTCCTCATAGGTGGTGCCTATAGTGGTTGTGGCAAAACAACCTTCGGCACAGGTCTATTAAAAAGCCTTGGCAGGGGATGGGCTGTTATTAAGTACACAAAAACAGGTTTTTATTCTTCAATTATTACAAACAAAGAAATTATCTCACAGGAAGATAAGGATACAGCCAGATATGGGAAGGCAGGTGCTGAGGAGGTCCTGTGGCTCCAGAGCCCTCCAGAAAATCTTCAAGAGATGCTAAGCATGTGTATTAACAGGTTATCAAACTTCAGGGGTATAATAATTGAGGGCAATAGTCCGATTGAGTTTTTAAGGCCTGATGTTGTAGTATTTGTAGATGGCTATGAGAGGCCTCCAAAAAAAAGTTCTGGGCTGGTAAGAGAGAAGGCAAATATTATTGTAAATCCTTCAGAGATTATAACAGCAATGGAAGAGGCAAAGGAATTAATAGATAAAAAGATTGCCTTAAAAGAAGAACTTATTAAAAAGGCTATAAATAACAGGATACCCTGTTCACTTGCAAGGAAGCTTGCTGAGACTCATGGCCTTAAATACAGAGAGATCGGAGAGATGGCTGATGCCCTTGGCATCAAGATTACAGACTGTGAACTGGGTTGTTTTTAAAAAAGGTGGCGAAGTAACAGTTGGCAACCATACTATTTGAGATTGCCTTGACCTTTTATTTTGCTGGGGCAATAGTCAGCATAGTTGAGCTCTGGCTCGGCTCAAAGGCTACCTCAAAACCTGTTATATACATTGCGATAGCTGGATTTGTCTTTCATACCTTTTCAATTATTCTAAGATATATACAGGGTGGGTATCTACCAATCACTAACTTACATGAGGCATCGTCTTTTTATGCCTGGTCAGTTCTACTTCTCTTCTTTTTTCTCGAGCTCCGATACAAACTTGGACTTCTCGGTTGTTTTATAATGCCCCTTGTGTTTATCCTCATGCTTTCATCGAGCATGCTTCCAAGAGAACTGAAACCCCTTGACCCTATCCTTCGTAGCTACTGGCTACCAATTCATACTATCCTTGCCTTTCTTGGCAATGCAGCCTTTGCCTTATCCTTTGTTATAGGAATCATGTACCTTATACAGGAGCATTATCTGAAGTCCAAACATCCCTCAGGACTTTTTGCGAAACTTCCGAGTCTTCAGAGTCTTGATGAGATAAACTACAGGCTTATCACCATAGGTTTTCCTCTTTTGAGCCTTGCAATAATAACAGGAGCTGTCTGGTCTGAAACCGTCTTTGGAACATACTGGAGATGGGACCCAAAGGAGACCTGGTCCCTCATAACATGGTTTATCTATGCCCTTTTACTCCATGCAAGACTTGTTTCTGGCTGGAGGGGTAAGAGGGCAGCTATACTCAGCATCATTGGTTTCAGCACAGTCCTTTTTACATTCTTTGGCGTCAGTTTAATAATGAAGACATACCATGCCTTCAAATAAAAACTAATGATTTCTGTAATAGGATTAAATCATAAAACAGCAGATATAGAAGTTAGAGAAAAGCTTGCCTTTAGTGGCCCAAAACTCGAAGAAGGCCTTAAAGGCCTTTCGAGTCTTCCCGGTGTAAAAGAGGTCTTTGTTATCTCCACATGCAACAGGGTGGAGATATACCTCCATTCAACTATTACTTCGCCTCTAAAGGATACAGTTTCAACGCAGGTGATAAGATTTCTATCAGAATTTCACTCCATACATGAAGAACTATTAAAGAAAAGTCTTTATATCCTCCATGACACAGAGGCAATAAGGCACCTCTTCAGGGTTGCCTCAAGCCTTGACTCCATGGTGATTGGTGAACCCCAAATACTGGGTCAGGTAAAAGAGGCCTTTGAATTCGCCCTTGGGCTGAAAACAACAGGTCCTATCATTAATACACTTGTGAAAAAAGCTATCTCTGCTGCAAAGCGTGTGAGGACAGAAACAAGGATTGCTGAAAACGCTGTATCAATAAGCTATGCGGCAGTGGAACTGGCAAAAAAGATATTTGAAGACCTTTCAACAAAGACCTTCATGCTCCTCGGAGCAGGAGAGATGGCAGAACTTGCAGCAAGGCATCTCATCTCAAATGGCGTTAAATCAGTTACCGTTGCTAACAGAACATATGAAAGGGGTTGCGAGCTTGCAAAGGAGTTTAATGGAAGGGCCATAAGATTTGAGGACTTCCCAAAGGAACTGATTCACACAGACATAGTTATCTGTTCAACAGGTGCACCAAACTATATAGTGACAAAGGCTGATATGCAAGAGGTGCTTAAAGAGCGCAGGCAGAAACCAGTATTTCTCATTGACATCTCTGTGCCAAGAAATATTGACCCGGCAATTAATGAACTTGACAATGTCTATCTTTATGATATAGATGACCTTCAGGGCGTCGTTGACTCGAATATCCTTGAGAGGAAAAAAGAGGCAGAAAAGGCAGAAAAGATTATAAACGAAGAAGTGGAAAAATTCCAGAAATGGCTCTCCTCCCTCGATTCCGTTCCGACAATAATTGCCCTGAGGAAAAGGGCAGAAAATATAAAGGAGGCAGAGTTAAGGGATTTCTTTAATAGATTTCCAGATATTGATGAAAAAAAGAAAAAGGCTATAATTCAGCTTGCCAGCACCATTGTTAATAAACTCCTCCATCCGCCAACAGCAGCCTTAAAGGAAGATTCAGAAAACAGGGAGACATTGATTGCCACAATAAAAAGATTATACTCGTTAAACGACGAAGAAGAATAGGAGATAAGATGGGAAGAGATAAAATAGTTATTGGCACAAGGGGTTCAAAACTTGCCCTCTGGCAGTCCGAATGGGTAAGGTCAGAATTACTCAAGATTGCTCCTGGACTCAAGATAGAGCTAAGAAAGATCAAAACAACAGGCGACAAGATCCTCGATGTTCCTCTTGCAAAGGTTGGCGGTAAAGGACTCTTTGTGAAGGAGATCGAAGAGGCCCTTCTTAATAAAGAGGTTGACCTTGCAGTCCACAGCATGAAGGATGTCCCAACAGCTCTTCCAGAAGGACTTCACCTTGCTGCTATATGCAAACGGGAAGACCCGAGGGATGCCTTTATAAGCCCGATATTGAGAAGAGATGGGAAAAAGATTATCTTTAAATATCAGGGTCTAAAGGACCTTCCAGAAGGTGCAAGGATTGGAACAAGTAGCCTTAGAAGGGCATGCCAGATATTAAGCATAAGGCCTGATATAAAGATAATCCAGTTAAGGGGAAATCTTGACACTCGCTTCAGGAAGCTCGATGAAGACCAGTTTGATGCTATGATCCTTGCCTCTGCTGGGGTAAAAAGACTTGGATGGGAGGAAAGGATAACAGAGCTTCTACCCGTAGAGATAAGCCTTCCAGCCATAGCCCAGGGTGCCATTGGCATAGAGTGCAGGATTGATGATGAGTTTATAAATAACCTCGTTGCACCCCTTAACCATCCTGAAACAGTAATAGCTGTGAGGGCTGAAAGGGCCTTTCTCAGGAGGCTTGAGGGTGGATGTCAGGTACCCATTGCTGGTTATGCAAGACTCATAAATGGAAGATTAATAATGGATGGCCTTGTGGGATCTGTTTTTGGAGAAAGAATAATAAGAGGGCATATAGAAATGGATATCAAAGACTCTCAGAGAAAAGTTCATGATGCCGAAAGGGCCGGGAGTGAACTTGCTGAGGATATCCTCAAAAGAGGCGGAGCAGAAATTCTCAAAGAAGTATATGGAATTCAGTAATAAGAATGTAAGAATGTCTGAAATAAAACCTGGTAGGGTTTATATTGTTGGTGCAGGACCTGGTGACAGGGGCCTCCTCACATTAAAAGGCCTTAAATGCCTTTCATTAGCCGATGTTGTTATCTACGATTTTCACATCAATGCCCAGATAATTAACTATGTAAAGCACGATGCTGAATTTATTTATGCTGGTAAGCGTGGCGGTCATCATGAGCTCTCACAGGAAGAGATTAACAATATAATGGTAGCCAGGGCAAAAGAGGGAAAGGTAGTTGTAAGACTCAAAGGTGGAGACCCCTTTGTCTTTGGAAGGGGAGGTGAAGAGGCAGAGGTCCTTGCAACGGAGGGAATCCCCTTTGAAATAGTCCCTGGCATAAGTTCAGCCATTGCAGTGCCAGCCTATGCTGGAATACCTCTTACTCACAGGAAATACTCCTCCTCTTTTACTGTTATTACAGGAAACGAAGATATTACAAAGCCCTCAAGCAGTATAAACTGGAAGGCCCTTGCAGAACTGAATGGCACCATTGTCTTTTTAATGGCTGTGAAGAATCTTGAAGGAATTACAGAGAAACTCATTAATAATGGAAAATCTCCTGATACACCTGCTGCCCTTATAAGATGGGGGACGAGACCAGACCAGACAACAATCACAGGAACCCTTAAGGAAATGCCAAACCTTGTAAAGGCAAAGGACATAAAACCACCCGCAATATTTATTATAGGAGATGTTGTAAAACTCAGAGAGAACCTGAAGTGGTACGAAAAAAAGCCTCTTTTTGGCCAGAGGATTCTTCTTACAACAGATGTGTCAAGGTTTGAAAAACTTGAGGTTCTTGGTGCTGAGCTCATAGAGTTCCCCACCATTGAGATTGTCCCTCCAGAGGACTGGTCTGACCTTGACCATTCGATTGATAAACTCGATACCTATAACTGGCTCGTATTTACAAGTGTAAACGGAGTTAATTATTTCATGAAACGCCTTCTCGAGAAGGGAAGAGACATCAGGGACTTAAAAGGCCTAAAACTCTGTGCTATTGGTCGCACTACAGAGGAGGAATTGAAGAGGTATGCCTTGAGGGTTGACCTTGTACCAGAAGAATTCAGGGCAGAAGGCCTTGTAGAGGCCTTTAAAAACCTTTACAAAGGTGATTTAAGGGGTGTAAGGATACTCCTTCCAAGGGCCCAGAATGCAAGGGAGATATTCCCTGAAGAGATAAGGGCCCTTGGTGGAATTATTGATACTCCTGTTGCTTACAGGTCTAAAAAACCAGAGCTCCATGCAAAGAGGATAAAGAGATTTCTAAGAGAAGGGAGGATCTCTCTGGCAGTGTTTACAAGTGGAGCGAGCTTTAACAACTTTCTTGAGCTCATCGGAGATGAAGAAGAGGCCCTCGAATTTTTAAAGAATATAAAGATTGCCGTTATAGGCCCTGTAACAAAAAAGGCAGTGGAAAAACATGGCCTATCAGTAGCCATAATGCCTGAAAGGGCAACTATAGAAGACCTCGTAGAGGAGATTATAAGGGTATTGAGCTCCTAAAAATTATATCTCCACTCCGAGCTGCTTTAGTTTTCTGTAAAGGGCTGTTCTTTCAAGGCCTATGGCCTCTGCTGTCTTTGAGATATTCCAGTTGTGCTCCCTGAGCTTCCTCAAAATAAAATCCCTTTCAAAGGCCTCCCGGGCCTCTTTAAGGGTTGGAATTTCGAAGTAATTCTCCAGACCACTCCTTTCATTAAAGTCAAGGAAAGCACCTCTCTGGAGTTCTGACGAGGTAATAAGGTCTTTCTGGCACATAATCACAAGCCTTTCAATAAGATTTTTTAATTCCCTTACATTCCCTGGCCAGTCATAATTCATTAAGACCTTCAGGGCATCTTCAGAGAGCCTTTTAACAGGTTTGCCGTATTCAGAAGCTATTAATTCGAGAAAATGTCTTGCAAGCAGTGGTATATCTTCCTTTCTTTCCCGTAATGCCGGCACCTTTATCGGGATTACATTCAATCTGAAATAGAGGTCCTCCCTGAAGTTTCCCTTTTTTACCTCGGCCTCAAGGTCCTTATTTGTAGCAGCTATTATCCTCACATCAACCTTTATATTTTTACTACCACCTACCCTCTGGAATTCCTTTGTCTCTATAACCCTCAGGACCTTTGCCTGAGCCTGAAGGGACATATCGCCAACCTCATCAAGGAACAGGGTTCCTTTGTCTGCCAGCTCAAACTTTCCTTTTTTCTTCTCTGTTGCGCCTGTAAAGGCACCTTTTTCATGGCCAAAAAGCTCACTCTCTATAAGTTCATGGGGTATGGCAGCACAGTTGACCTCAACAAAAGGGTGTTGTCTTCTCGGACTTCCTTCGTGAATCAGTCTTGCCACAAGCTCCTTCCCAGAACCACTTTCACCTGTTATCAGGACTATACTGTTTGATGGTGCTACAAGGTCAATCTGTCTTCTCAAATATTGCATGGGAAGGGATTCTCCAACGAGTTTCCATTTCTCGGCTACTTCCAACCTCAATGCCCTTAATTCTCCCTCAAGACTTGACATCTCAAGGGCCCTTTTAACGGTAATCAAAACCCTCTCAAGGGATAAGGGCTTCTCTAAGAAATCATAGGCACCGAGTTTGGAGGCCTTTACAGCAAGCTCTATTGTCCCATGACCTGATATCATAATCACTGGTATTTCTGGCCTTTTATCCCTCATGATTCTCAGAGCCTCTATACCGTCCATACCTGGAAGCCATATATCAAGAAGCACTAAATCAGGATATTGACGCTCAAAAAACTTGAGACCCTCCTCTGCACTTTCCGATACAGTAACCTCGTATCCCTCATCCTCGAGGATTCCTTTCAGGCTTTCCCTGATACCCTCTTCATCGTCTATTACCAGAATTGAATAAGCCATTCCTTAACCCCTCTGAGGTAGCTCAATCAAAAAGACGGAACCTTTTGGAAGGTTATCTTTCACCTTGATAAATCCTCGGTGTTCTGTAATAATCCTCTGAGCAATAGCAAGACCAAGGCCAGAGCCTCCCTTTTTTGTGGTGAAATGAGGCATAAAGAGTTTATCCTTTATGTCATCAGGGATTCCAGGCCCATCGTCTGCGATAGAAATCACAACCCTTTCAGACTCCTCATAAAGTTTTATGGAAATGTTTCCGGCCTCTGACCTCTCATATCTGGCATCTGTTAGTACCTCTACCGCATTATCAACTATATTTATAACAGCCCTCTTGACCTGCTCGGCGTCGATCTCTACCATTACAGGCTCTTCAGGATATTCAAGATGAAATCTTATATCACTGTAACCTCTATAAAGGTCATACACATCCTTCAAAACTCCCCTCAAATCAACTCTATTCTTGTTTACCTGGGGCAATCTCCCAAATTGGGAGAAATCGGAGACAAGTTTCCTCAGGCTTTCTACTTCTTTTATTATAGTCCTTGTAGAGGTTTCAAAGACCTCATCAAAATCACTATCCCTGTTCTGCCACTTCTTTATAAGTCTTTCCGTAGAGAGTTTTATAGGCGTAAGGGGATTCTTAACCTCATGGGCAATCCTTGATGCAATCTCCTGCCAAGCTATTACCTTCTGGGCATTCACTATGTCTGTAATATCATCAAAGACTACAATCAAACCAACAGGTTGTTTCTCGGCCTTGGTTGGAAGCCTGAGGGTCGTTATAAACACCCTCAGTATAAGGGACTTCTCTTTGAGATTAAGTTTTATCTCCCTCTCCATGCCTTTCAGATCTTTTATCCTTATACTTTTTATAAAAGCCTCAAGCTCTTCTGACCCTATATATTCAATAAGCTGCCTGTAATGTTTTCCAAGATAATCTACCTGAGATATGGAAAGTATCCTTTCTGCAGCCCTGTTCATGGAGATTATGATACCTGCCTCATTAATAAATAAAACACCTGTATTGATATTTTCGAGAATACTGGAAAGCCTGAGCCTCTGTCCTTCTGCCTCTATATATGCATTATGAAGACTCCTTTTACTTTCCCTCAGTTCTTCTATCATAATATTAAAATTCTGTATCAGATAGGAAATCTCATCATTCCTATCCTCTCCATGTTTTATCCTTACATCGAGGTTTCCAGAGGCCACCTCCATGGTTGCCTCTGTCAATTCCCTAACAGGTTCTGTTATCCGCCTCGAGATCTTAAGGCCTGTCCATAAGGCAAGCATTATAATGAGAAGTGTGAAAAAACCAAAGATTAAGATAAAATTTATTTTAAGGGGAAACTTCCATTTCAGTTTCATTGTGGCATCTTCATAATCATTTCTGAGTCTTTCAACCAGCTCTGTTACCTCTGCTGGAACCTTTAATGATCCAAGAAGTAGATTTCTTTTGCCATTCCCTGGAATTGCCAGGGCTACTCTTATATATTCACCATCAGGGCCTTTATATACATCCGTAGCCTCTCCCTTTGAAAGGGCCTCCTTCAAAAGGTCATCCTTTTTCAGGCTTCTCCCGGAAGATGTCACTATCTCACCTGAATCAGAAATGTGTAGAATCTCCCAATAGGTCACCCTCTGTGAAGGCCCTCTTGCCATATCTACCTCTCTTGCCTCCAGGCTTATCCTCCATGGTAGCTCTGCCTTGAGCCTTAAGCCTTCCGTTCTCAAAAATTCCTTTTTCTCTTCATAATAGATTTTTGCAAGTTTTATTAAATCCTCAAAGGATGAGAGACTCTGAGGTGTAAGCCATCTCTCTATATATCCTGTTACCAGACCGCTTCCAATAATAAAAAGGAAAATGCCAGGTATCAGTGTAAGGATTACAAATATACTTACAAGCTGTATCTGAAACCTGTGACCAGGAATATTCTTTTTTCTCTCGATATAGAGCCTGATTATATTTTTCCCTACATAAAAAACAAGAATGAGAAGTGCAAGAAGGTTGAGATTAATACCTGCAAGAAAGAGGAGAGCATAGAGAGGTTCGTTGCCAAGTTTGGTAAACCTTGCAAAAAGAAAAACATTGACACTTATAAACAGAACAAAGAGCAACAATATTAATATAACTTTATAAATCTTCATTTTGGCCCAAGTTTAAATAATGGTGAGTCCTTTGAGATCGAAAACTCCTTTTCCGGTATAAAAAAAAGCAGATAACCCACTACAGGCGGAAGCCTTCTTAACCTTGATTCTACCGTAACCCTCACATAATATTCTCCAGCATCTACAGCCTTTATATTTATAAGTGGAAGGGACCTTATCTCTGACATCCCTTTAATCATTGATTCAAAACTCTTAAATCTTCTCTCAACAATAATCTTCCGATTCCTGTCAAAGGAAGTGAGGATATATTCACCTTTTATCACATCTCCAGTAATTCGCCTTTCAATACGATTACCAATAACATATTCATCAGGCCAACTCTTCCATACCCTGAAGAGGTCTATATAAAAGATAATTTCCTTCTGAATCCCATTTTTTGCCTCATTTATAAATGTCTCATCAAATAAGACAGAGGTAGATACAATGAGCTCTTCGTTATCGATCCTAACATCCACTCTGGTTATCTCTGCTCCATAAACAACATCCACCAGCGGGAAACCAACTAATGGACTGAAAAGCCCCACAAAGAGTAAAATAATAAAAGGCCAGATATACCTGGCACTGTAAAAACTTACTTGCTTTATAGACCTGATATAGCTCATAATTTTATTCATTATAGCATATGAACAAATTTGCCAAGGCAGGAGGTTTTTATGGAGTTATTGACAGTTAAGATTAATATCCCAGAGGGGTGTAATATAATCCTTGGCCAGACCCATTTTATAAAGACAGCCGAGGACCTCTATGAGATTCTCGCATGCTCGGTACCAGGAGCAGAGTTCGGAATTGCCTTTACAGAGGCATCAGGTCCATGCCTCATAAGAACAGAGGGTAACAGCGATGAGTTAATAAAGGCCTGTGTAAAGATTCTTCAGGACATAGGTGCAGGCCATGTCTTCTGCATTCTCCTCAAAAAGGCCTTTCCTATAAATATCTTAAATCAGGTAAAGGCCTGTCCTGAGGTATGCAGGATCTTCTGTGCTACAGCCAATCCCCTCGAGGTAATTGTTGCCCAGACATCCCAGGGAAGGGGTATCCTTGGAGTTGTGGATGGCTTTTCACCTAAGGGCGTTGAAGGTCCCGAGGAAAAGGCAAAAAGAAAGGAATTTCTGAGAAAGATAGGATATAAACTTTAGAAGAGGTCAAAGATGAAGATCAAGAATATTACTGTAAGAAGCAAGGCAAGGACCGAATTCATAGATATAACCTCTGAAATACAGAAACTCATAGATGAGGAAGGTGTAAAGAACGGGATCTGCTATCTCTTTGTTCCCCATACCACAGCAGGCATTACAATAAATGAAGGAGCAGATCCCTCTGTACAGAAGGATATACAGGCCCTTCTAAACAGGCTCGCCCCTCAGGACCTGAACTACCTTCACAGAGAAGGAAATGCTGATGCCCACATTAAATCTACCATAGTAGGGGTGGATAAATTTGTATTTATAGAGGATGGAAGGCTTGTCCTCGGTAGATGGCAGGCCATATATTTTTGTGAGTTTGACGGACCAAGACATAGACGGGTAGAGGTAAAGATCATACCCAATGATTAAAACTGATTCGGCCAACGGACCTCTGATAACTGAATGATAGCATACATTTTCCTGCATAAGTTCAAGGTTTCGATAGAATATAACAACATCACTACTTCACCCATTCACCAAAAAAAATTAAGAGGAGTACGCTCGTTATCCATTTAAAAGGTGCATAGGGCCTCAAATAGGCTGAAGGGAAAAATATAAATACCTAAAAACAAACTAAAGCCTATGTAAGCCTGAGGACTATGGTTGTATGTATAAGTTTGCCTTACGGCCTTTACAGTTTATCTTGGACTGGTATGACTGATGAAATAGATAGACTCAGGCAGGAGATCCTTCGACTTAGAAAGGTTATCAGAGACCTTTCACCTTCCCTTGTTTCCTTGTTAAGAACAAGGGGCCTCAAGATCTACAAAAAAGAACCCAGAGATGATCTCCTCATGCCAGAAAGATTTATTGCAAGCTATTACAGAATGTTACATAAATATTCTTTCAGGCTTTTTTTGAGAGATGTAATAAAATTTCAAAGGGGTTTTACCATTAATGATGTTACGCGCTATGCTACCAAAGAGGTTACCTGTGATTATGTTGCTTATCTTAAAAGGATTGGATTAATAAAGGAAGATCAGAATAGATTTGTTCTTGTAAGGCCTGTAAAAAGTTTTGGCGAAACCCTTGAATGGTTCTTTGCTGAGATCTTAAAAAGGGAATTCTTAATGGAGGCCCTATGGGGTGTGAGATTTAAAAAACCCGATACAAATATTATCCCTCCACCAAGTGGTGATTTTGATGTCATAGCTAAATTCAATGGATCATCCATTCTCTATGCAGAGGTTAAGTCCTCTCCGCCAAAACAGATATACCAGAAAGAAATCAAAGCCTTCTTAAATAGAATAGATAGCCTCAATCCTGAATTAAGTATCTTCTTCATGGACACAGAACTAAGGATGAAGGACAAGATAGTACCCATGTTTGAAGAAGAGCTCGGCCCACATGTTGAAAGGATAGAAAAGGAGATTTTTCATGTCCATAAGAGGCTTTTTATAATGAATTCCAAAGATAGTATTACCCATAACATAGAGACTATCCTTTCATGGTATTATAGAAACAAATAGCTAAAAACAAGCTGAACGAGGTCTTAAAGATTCCCTGTGGCTTGCCACAGGAGCTTTAATAAACAGATTTCGGCGCTCGGAAGTCAGAGGTTAGATATCTAAGGTCTATTATGCAGAATATTGAATGCTGTGCCATATGTGCCTGGAGGGAGACTTGCCAGAAAAAGTTCTCCATTTCTGGAAGTTCAATGCATTGCCCTGACTTTGTAAGGGATATCTGCCTCAAAACTTCTGAGGAAGAGACAAAACAAGAGAAAGGAGAGAAAACAAAGGATGAATCTCATTGATCAAAAAGTCTATGAGGCTGTATTTTGTGAAGATGTAGAAAAAAAAAGACAGCTCCTCATGGCTTTAAAAGAAGAGGCAAAATCTCATGGGATATTGCCATCATCGATAAACAATCTATACAAAAGGATGTCAAAAAACTATCCTGGCTTTACAGTACCAGCCATTAATATCCGAGGCCTCACCTATGATGTTGCAAGGGCTGTATTCAGGAAGGCTATAGAACTCAATGTAGGAGCCTTTATATTCGAGATAGCCCGTTCAGAAATAGGCTATACAAAACAAAGACCCCTTGAATACAGCGCAGTTATTCTTGCAGCAGCTCTGAGAGAGGGATTCAAAGGACCTGTCTTTATTCAGGGAGACCATTTTCAGGTAGTAAGAAAAAACTTTGAGAAGAACCCCGAGGGAGAGATAAATTACATAAAAGGCCTAATAGCAGAGGCTATAGAAGCAGAATTTTACAACATAGACATTGATACCTCCACTCTTGTTGACCTCTCCAAAAAGGATATAGAAGAACAACAGAGGCCAAATTTTGAATATACAGCCCTTTTTGCTGAACATATCAGGTCCCTCGAACCCTCCAATATATCTATATCAATTGGCGGAGAGATCGGAGAGATCGGACATAAAAACAGTACACCTGAAGAACTGAGGGCCTTTCTTAATGGCTTTAAAAAGACCTTCAGGGGCAAAGATGGATTAAGCAAGATAAGTGTCCAGACAGGCACAAGCCACGGTGGAGTAGTTCTTCCTGATGGAAACCTGAAAGAGGTAAGCATTGACTTCGAGACCCTGAGAGTCCTTTCTGATATCGCAAGGAAGGAATACGGACTTGCTGGAGCAGTGCAGCACGGAGCCTCCACACTACCTGAAGATGCCTTTGATATGTTCCCAAAGGTAGGAACGGCGGAGATACATCTTGCTACAGGATTCCAGAATATAATCTATGACAGCAAGGCCCTCCCAGAAGATTTCAGAAAAGAGGTATACGAATATCTTAAAAAGGAGTTCTCATCAGAGAGAAAAGAGGGAGAGACAGAAGAGCAGTTTATCTACAAAATAAGAAAAAAGGGATTTGGTTCACTTAAAAAGAAATGGTGGGATCTCCCTGAGCCTGTTAAGGCAGAGATCAGACAGGAGCTTGAGAAAAGGTTTGAACTATTATTCAAAAAGCTAAGGGTTATAGATACTAAAAGAGTCGTTGAAGAAAGTCTCAACTATCGCCACTAAAAACATGGCAAGAAATAAAAAGGGTTATTTCGGAATTGTTGTTGGCGGTGGTCCAGCACCAGGCATTAATGGTGTCATAAGTTCCGCAACCATCGAGGCCATTAATGAAGGATATGATGTTCTTGGAATAAAGGGTGGTTTTAAGGGTCTTTTCAATGGTGATAGAAACTCAGCAGTCAAACTAACCATAAATGATGTCTCGAGGATTCACACAACAGGGGGATCAGTTCTTGGGACATCAAGGGACTATCCTGACAGGGTAAAAGAAAGGTTTAAGACCCTTTTAAATACCCTGAGAAAAATGAATATTCGCTATCTAATAACAATAGGTGGTGAAGGGACAGCCTTTATGGCAAACTGGATACATAAAGAAGCCCCATGGCTCTCTGTTGCCCATGTCCCAAAGACTATTGACAACGACATACCACTGCCAGGAGGAATGCCAACCTTTGGCTATGAGACAGCAAGGCACTGGGGCGTGGAGATAGTAAAAAACATAATGGAAGATGCAAGAACCATGGAGAGATGGTATTTTGTTACAACAATGGGAAGGCACGCAGGCCATCTTGCCCTTGGTATAGGTAAATCATCAGGCGCAACCATTACCCTTATTCCTGAGGAGTTTCCAGAAAAGGTCATCCCTTTAAAAAAGCTTGCTGATATCCTTGCGGGCTCCATCATTAAAAGGCTCGCCATGGGGAAGACCCATGGAGTTGCTATTCTCGCTGAAGGGATTGCTGAAAAACTTGACCAGAAGGAACTGATCAAATACGAGTACCTTGAAAGAGACGAGACAGGCAGGATAAGGCTATCAGAGATTCAGCTCGGCAGGGTTTTAAAACACGAGGTAAAAAGGATTCTCAGTAAATACGGGATCAAGACTACCATAGTTGATAAAAACATCGGATATGAATTAAGGGCAGCTGCACCCATACCTTTTGATGTAGAATATACAAGAAATCTGGGGTTTGGTGCTGTGAGATTTCTCTTGAGCGGAGGGAAGGGCTCTGTTATCACCTTTCATGAAGGCAAGCTCCATCCTGTTACCTTTGAAAGCATAACCAATGAGAATGGCAGGATAAGCCCAAGGCTTGTGGACATAAATTCAGAGACCTATATAGTGGGCAGGATGTATATGATAAGGCTTGAGAGAGAGGACTTCCAGGGAGAAATTCTTAAAAGACTTTCAAGGGTAACAGGCCTCTCTCCCGCAGAATTCAAGAAGAGATTCTCCTATCTCACGAAGGACTTTTCCTGTAAACCTGTGTGTCTTTAATAGCTTGCCATCTGTACCAGAAGGTCTTATAGCTAAGCCCGAGGAGTTTGGCTGCCTTTGCAACAACACCATTGGCTCTCTCCTATCTTTTCTGGATTGGTGCTTGCAAGAATCTCATCAGTATTGCTTATTATAGACCTCTTTATACCTTTTGGCTTAAGCTAAAAGTACTGTTACTTCGCCACCAAGTGATTTAGAATCTAATTCACTAATTAATCAGGCTATTTAAGATTTGATAAAAGTTTTTCAAAAGGAGGGAACTTTCTGGCAGTTTTACAACAGGTATGCCTTTCAGGTCATACTCCTCGATTAAAGGGTCTGCTGGAAGCCATCCAGCCACCTTTAGACCAGCCTCAGTAGCAAGCTGAAGAAGGGATTCAATCTCCTCTGGTGGCGAAGTAACAGTTGCCACCCTATTAATAATTAGATATCTATCTTTTACTGACAGGGAAAGTTCATCCACAAGTTCATTAATCCTTTTAGCTGTCAGTATCCCCTTCTTTGTGGCATCGCTAACTATAAAAAGTATATCAACATTATGGGTAGTCCTTCTCGACAAATGCTCCATTCCTGCCTCATTATCAATAACCACATAGGGATAATGCTCTGAAAGCCTGTCTGTATATTTTCTTATGATATTATTTGCTGCACAGTAACAACCTGGGCCTTCAGGTCTTCCCATAACAAGGAGGTCAAAGCCCTTTGCCTCAACAAGACACTGCTGGATCTGATAATCAAAAAGCTGTTCCATACTCATTCCTCCAGGTCTTTCATCACCAGCGCGGATTGTCTGAAGGGACTGCTCCCTGAGCCTTCCCACAGTTGCATGAACCTCAACCCCAAGGGCATCATTGAGGCAGGAATTGCTATCAGCATCAACAGCAAGGACAGGCCCTCTTCTCTTTTCAATAAGAAATCTTATAGTAAGGGCACAGAGCGTTGTCTTTCCTGTTCCCCCTTTCCCTGAAAAGGCAATCACAAAGGACATTTGATATAATAACATATTCAGGACCACATCTGTCCAAGATAAATCTTATAAGATAGGCTGTAGGCGTTAGGCTTCAGGATATATTAGGCGTCAGGCTACAGGATTCAGGCGTCAGGATTTCTTCTAATTTCCTACAGCCTGTAGCCTGTGGCCTGTAGCCTATTTTAATAGCCTGTAGCCTATCGCCTGTAGCCTTTTGTGTTTTTGAGGCCTTGTGCCCTTTTGAAAATAACATTATTAATTTATTTTGGACAGCTATGATTCAGGACATGATTTATCTCATAATTTTAAAAAACTAAATGTTATAATATAAAATCTGTGACAGTTTTTCTGTCCTAATCCCCCCTTTAAGGAGGTTTTTATGACACCTGTAGTTGATCAGGACCTTTGTATTGGATGTGGCTCCTGTGTTGAGCTCTGCCCTGAGGTATTTGAGTTGAGGGATGATAAGGCTTGGGTAATAGGACCTGATAAGTGCAATACCTGCAACTGTCAGGAGGCTGCAGATGTCTGTCCTACACAGGCAATAAAGTTTGAATAATAGGCCACAGGGTATAGGCAGGCGAAGGTTAATCAGGCTTTAGACCTCAGGATATTAGGAAAAATTCTATAGCCTGAGGTCTGAAGCCTGTTCTTAAGCCTAAATAAATGAATCTTCAGCTCTTAAGTGGAGAGTCCTTTTCTATATCCCCAGGGCAGACAATCCTTGATGCCCTGAAAAAGGCTGAATACTATCTTGTTGCCTCCTGCGGTGGAAAGGGTACCTGTGGAAAGTGCAGGGTAAGGATTGTTGATGGAAGATTTGAGGCCAAAGGTTTTGGAAAACTCACCTTAGAGGAAAGGAAAAAAAATTATGTCCTTGCCTGCCAGACAGTAGCACTGTCTGACCTCCTTATCGAAATCCCTGAGGACTCAAAACTAACTGTAGGAGATAAGATTGCCATTGCAAAGGGTGTGGATCTGTTCAATCTCCTTACTTCTCTTGGTGGTGAGATCTCACCCCTTGTTAGATACATTGATCTTGATTTACCACCTCCAACCATTACTGATAACATAAGCGACCTCGAAAGACTGAAAAGGGCATTAAAAGAAAAGGGCATCGAGGGATTAAGATTTTCCCACAAGTTTCTCACAAGGCTCGGAACTGACCTAAGAAAAAACAACTGGAAGGTCAGGATTCACTATGCCGACTGTCTTGGATGTACCTCTGGTTATCCAGCCTTTGAAACCCTCTTTATATCAGGACAGAGGGATTCAAGGAGATATGGTATTGCTGTTGATATAGGTACAACGACGATTGTTACATATCTTGTAAATCTTGACGATGGAAGGCTTGTAGATGTGGGCTCAACATATAATTCTCAGATAAGATATGGTGACGATGTCATTACAAGAATCATCTATGCCACTGAAAAGAAGGGCCTTGAGGAATTAAGAAAGGCAGTGGTGGAAGATATCAATTCAATTATAAATTTAATGGTAGAAAGACAATCCATTAATCCTGAAGATATTATTACAGCAACCATTGCTGGCAATACTACCATGAGCCACATCTTCTGGGGTCTCGACCCTGGCTCTATAAGGGAAGAACCATATATACCCACTATTAATTCCTTTCCTATCTGGAGAGCGGGAACTGCAGGACTTATCATAAACAGTCAGGCACCTGTCTATACCCTTCCCTGTGTTGCCAGTTATGTTGGTGGAGATATTGTGGCAGGAGTTCTTGCCTCAAAGATGCACAGAAACCCTGAGATAGCCCTTTTTATGGACATCGGGACAAACGGCGAGATAGTTGTAGGGAACAATGAATGGCTCATGACAGCAGCCTGTTCTGCTGGGCCATGCTTTGAAGGAAGCGGTATAAAATCAGGCATGAGGGCAACAAAAGGTGCTATAGAACAGATAAGGTTTAATCCTTCAACTCTTGAACCAGAATATTCAGTTATTGGAGATTCAAGACCCATAGGGATATGCGGCTCAGGGATGATTGATGCCATATCAGAATTCTTCATCCATGGTCTCATAGACCAGAAAGGGAAATTCATAAAAGGCAGCTCTCCAAGGATAAGAGAGGGCGAAGACGGTCCAGAGTTTGTCTTTTATGAAGATGGCATTAAAGTGGTACTCACAGAACCTGACATAGAAAACATCATGAGGGCTAAAGCTGCTATATATGCAGGTGTGTCTCTTCTTCTGAAGGAGGTAGGCCTTGACCTGAAGAGTCTTGAGAGGGTATATATAGCAGGTGGTTTTGGAAATTATCTGAATCCCAAAAAGGCGATACTGCTGGGGATGCTACCAGATCTTCCAGAGGACAGATTTGTATTTCTTGGGAATACCTCTATAGCGGGAGCTTATCTCTGTCTCCTCAGTGAAAGGATGCGTGAGGAGGCTGAAGAGATCAGTCAGAGGATGACCTATATGGAGCTCTCTGTTTCAAGAGGATTTATGGACGAATATCTCTCAGCCCTTTTCCTTCCGCATACAGAGATAGAGAGATTTCCTTCAGTAATAGGTTTAAGTAACAGGTAAGTTTCTCCAATAACGCAAATAGGATATAGCATGGCTGGCTTTTTGGTGCGTGATAACAGTTTGGCAAAATTTCACGGGTCTTGGCAGGGCTTTGAGGGGCAAAGCCCCTTTGAAACCCAAAAAAACAGGTTTCAGGCTACAGGCTTTAGGCTTCAGGAATTTTTCTATAGCCTATAGCCTAATTTTAATCGCCTGTAGCCTATGGCCTATAGCCTATCATCAGGGAGTTTGAGGGACTTTGTCCCTCAAAGTGTAGTTTAAATTTTGCCGAAAAGACAGCCATGCTGTAGAATTTTGGAAAAACTAAACTGTTACAGGTTTAAGGCGTTTATAGGCTACAGGCTATAGGCAACAAGGCTATAGATTTTTTCCTAATATCCTGAAGCCTATAGCCTATCTTAAGGAGGTAAGGATGCTTAAGGAACTAAAATACGATGAAAAAGGTCTTATACCTGCCATAATTCAGGATATCAATACTGGGGAGGTCTTGATGATGGCTTATATGAATGAGAACTCTCTTAAGATGACCCTTGAGACAGGGTATACCCATTTTTGGTCAAGGTCAAGACAGAAATACTGGAAGAAGGGTGAGACCTCTGGGAATGTTCAAGAGGTCAAGGAGATACTAATTGATTGTGATAATGATACACTCCTGATAAAGGTAATTCAGCACGGAAGCGGTGCCTGCCACACTGGAAACAGAACATGCTTTTATAGAGATATAAATGGCAGAACTGTTACTCCGCAATCCTATGGTACTAAATGACATGGAGGAGTTATGGATTGCATCTTTTGCAAGATAATAGAAAGAAAGATTCCATCAAAGATCCTTTATGAGGATGACCTCTGTCTTGCCTTTGAGGACATAAATCCCCAGGCACCTGTCCATGTCCTTGTTATACCAAAAAAACATATACCAACACTCCTTGACCTCAAAGAGGAAGACAAGGGCATTGGAGGCCATCTCTTCCTTATTGCGAACAGGATTGCCCAAGAAAAAGGCATAGCTGAAAAAGGATTCAGACTTGTTCTTAACTGCAACCGTGACGCAGGCCAAACAGTATTTCATCTCCACCTCCATGTTATTGGCGGAAGAACTATGCACTGGCCACCTGGGTAGCCTTTAAATACTCCTTGCCTCAAGACCTTTTGATATGGGCTTAAGAGCGTAGTAGAAAAAGGATTCTTCCGTTGAAGATTAGAGGGGCTCCAATATGACAAAAATTTTTTATATCCTTGAAACTGTTGACAATCCAAAATTCCCCTATCGTCTTACAATAAGGTATGGAGATAAAATTTTGTTTGCTCTAAGGGTACAGGACAGATGGCCTGGACAAAAGGGCAATATCTTTTGCATTAGAGAAGAAAATAAAGACTTTGAGCAACCTTTAAAGGAGCTTGAGAGGATTCCAGTAATTTCTCTAAAACGTTTTGGGAAAAGACTATCTATTGTTCTCGATAGACCTAAAAACAGACGGTGCGAATTTTTGTTTCTCACAAAGAGATATAAAACAAAAGATGGTGAATATGAACAGATATTCTGGAGGACAGAGAAAGCATTAAGGGAAAGAAGGCCGAAGGTTAAGCTCACAACCTATCACAGAGATATTTTAAATGTGATAATTGATAAGAATGAGAAATATGCATGGCGTTTTTCAGAAAGCAACATTGAAAAAGCAAAGTTACCCGTCGGTGATTATGCCTTAAAAGGTGACGATGGAATCCTTGCTGTAATAGAGAGAAAGACCTATGACAACCTTCTTGCGGAATTTGGTAGAATGGCTGCTTTTCATCAACAACTTGCAGAACTATCTACTTATAAACACTCCGCACTTGTAATTGAAGCAAACTACTCTGACTTTTTAAATCCTAATAAAATCAAATTCTATACACCAGCCTTTGCTGCAAAGGCAATAGCTGAACTCTTTGCCCTTCATCCAAAACTGACCATTGTATTTGCTGGTAATCGCAAACTCGCAAATGAATGGGCTTACAGGTTTTTCTGTGCTATAAATGCCCATGAAAAGGATATACCTCATAAGATAATCTCTGAAGTTATTGAAAATTATGGAAGCCCTTCTAATGCAAAGGGTGGCATATATTTTGAGATAAGAAAGAGAATTATAAATGACTTTCCTGCAGAGTTTACAATTTCAATGGTACAAGAAATATTTCCTGACTTGCCTCTAATAACTATTAGAAAAGTGATTAACAACTTAAAGAAAGAAGGTGTTATCACTAAACATGGTGCAGGAAAAAAGATTTATTGGAAAAAAGAATCACCGTTCTCTCCATAAATAAAGGTTTCGTTATACTTCTTCCCCTCTCCTTATCTCTCTTCTGTTAAACCATTTATAAACCAACTGGTCAATTTCTTTTTCCAAATGGTTTGTGTCTGCCTTTGGAGTGATAAGATTATACAGTGACGAGAATATTTTGAATGAAGTAGTTAAATTACAGTAGGGAGTAGCCTGGGCGGCCACTCCCATCAGTTTACTTCTTTACTGGTTCTGCTGAAGCTGGTGTTGTCTCGGCCTTCTTTAGAGTAACTTTAATCGATGTTGCTACATTCTTGTCTCCTTCCTTTTTGTACTTTGCCACTGCAGCATCTCCAACCTTCACATCAGCAAGAGATTTCTTCTCCTTGCCAATCATAACCTTTGTCTTATCAGTTACTGTGAGCTGAACCTCCTGCTTCTTACTCTTAATGGTGATGCTATTAACAGCAGGATCAACGGCAGTAACCTCGCCCTTTACTGAAAGGTATTTTGTTGCAGGAGCCTTCTTCTCAGCAGGTGCAGGGGCTTTCTCAGGTGCTGCTAGCTGTTGAGCCTCCTCTGCAAAGGCAATACCCACAGTAAGGGCAAAGATTGTTGCTACAATAATAAGGGCCAAAATCCTCTTCACAATAATCACCCCCCTTTCTTTTAAGGATATTGTCCCTTCCTTTAGTTGAAGTAGAGAGAACCCTTTTGCCTATATATTAAGCTAACAACTCCTTTCTGTCAAGACTCGAATACTCCCTGAAATTGCTGATAGGAATCTATTAAGGAGGCTTACAGGCCTCAACAGGATACCATCAACCTCAACTATAGGTGACTGGATAAGGAGACAGGGCAACTATAATGGGTGTGAGTGTATAAATAAAGTTATAGACGAAACAAACAAGTGGTATCTTGAAACAAGTTCTAAAGGGGATAATAGAGTGGAAACCTTTTATAGACATGGATGGGGTCTTAACAGATAGGGAGATAGGAGAGACAATCCACACGATGGAGAAGACAGATGAAGCCTTCAGGCTTATAGTATTGAGGTGGTGTAATCCCCAGATGGACTTATTCAATCAGTCAGAATACTTCTATCATGTAATAGCAACGAATTCAGAGGCAAGGGCAGAGGAAGTAGTATGGGAATATCACAAAAGGGGAGAGATGGAGAATATAATAAAAGAACTCAAGATAGGTTTTAGTATGGCTGAGATGCCAAGCTCTGACTTTGGGGCAAATGCCTTAGGGATGGCGAAAGTAATAGTTGGGTTCAGCCTTGGAGTACTTGCTTATAACACCTTTGTAATGATGAAAAGTCTCTTACTTAAAGAAGACTTCAAGAGGAAGACAATTTCAACAATAAAATGGCAACTCATAGAGATAGCTGGCAAGGTAATAAAGAAAGCGAGGCAATTAATACTTAAGGTTTCAACGAGTATTGAGAGATTTAAGGAGTATTTACTGATAAAGGAAAGAATAGAGGGATTGCCCTGTCTTATTAAGAGGGTAGTTTATAATACCTCCTAAGAATCAGTGAGACTGAAGAATAATCTTAAGATTGTTTCTACTGGAGGGAGGGTATTTTTATTTTGGGTGATTTACAACTGAATAAAGGGCTAAGGAGGAGAGATTTTTAGATGAACAGGCCTTTTTGAGGAGATTTAAGCTCTGAGAGGTGCTTTTAATTCCATACTCGGTATGGTTTCTAATTTTTAAAATTTCTATCAGCAATTTTGGGCATAAAAAATGTCTTGACAAAGGGGGTGCAGTACAACATTGAGAATAAGGATACCACCTAATATTACAACACCAGAGGGGTTTGTAGTATAGAGAGAAGTAATATTTCAGTGCAATATCTTTGTTAAGTTCCGTTCAAGAGGGACTTCGTATTGAAAACGATTTTTCAAGATTCCAGATTTCATGCGGGTTTTTGAGCATGAAGTGTCAAAGTCAGGAATAAGTTAGTTCACCTCCAGGGACTGTTATAGAACCTAAGTAGTTTTGCCTTTTTTGTTAGAAGACCAATCAGACTCAAACCAGCGGCCATGAAGAATTAAAATTCGTAGGAGAAGTAGAGTTTTATATTTTTCTCTTTAGCATATCTCTGAACCTGAGGATGGGCTATGTAGGTAACGAGGATAGGGAATTGTTTTTTTGGGATGTATCTTTTTATAACCTCAAGTTTTTTCAGAAATTCAT
>Ga0197143_1000374_pt1 | contig 51723 bp, 43 predicted proteins | sample GBS70_MetaG_FD_148603 | JGI IMG/M metagenome (GOLD analysis project Ga0197143, IMG submission 148603) | Sediment microbial communities from Great Boiling Springs, Gerlach, Nevada, United States - GBS 70_MetaG | ecosystem: Environmental > Aquatic > Thermal springs > Hot (42-90C) > Sediment... | reverse complement strand
ATCATTACTCTTAGGAAAATGCCTATTTGCTACAAGACTCGTTGGAATATATTTTTTCATTTTTTGGGTAAATTTTCTAGCTTTGCTATGTACACTCACAAGGTCCTCTTGGATAGGTTTTGTTGGTGCTTCATTCACAATGCTGTTTTTTTATAGGAGGGAAATATTGGAAAATAAAAATGTCTTCAAACGAGCTCTTGCGTTATTTATTATTGTGACATTGACAGTCCTTATATTCCCACGAAGTCCGGTTTCAGGATACAATCCCTCTATAAAGGAGCGTATCGCGGAAACCTTTTCTGCCGCGAAGAATGTTTATCCGCCGTTACATCAGCGCTTCTTGATATGGTCTTGTGCGTGGGACATGCTTCGTGAGCGTCCTTTACTAGGTAAGGGGTGGGGGCTGTTTGAACTATTTTATCCTTTTTACCAAGGTAAATACTTATTTTTAGAAACATATAGAAACTTGCGCACCCATGCCAACAATGCCCACAACGAAATCCTTGAGATAGCGTCACAAGCCGGCCTTATAGGTTTAGGAATATTTATTTTAGTATGGGTTGTCTTTTTTTCTTACGTTGCTAAAAGGATAAATTATTTATCTAACGAGACTAAAGTTTTGGTAATTTCGTCCTTAGCGGGAGTTATTGGCGTGCTCTTAGACAATTTACTCAACGTCTCGTTACATTTTGTAGTTCCTGCGTTCTTCTTTTGGCTTTGTGTAGGCGCTTGTGTGCGGCTAACAACACCTCTGCAAAATAAGTTTTCTTACAAGATAAACAATATATTACCTTTCATATGTATAGCAATTTTACTTTATGTAGCAGTACTTAACATAAGATTTTTTATTGGAGAAATATATTATTTTTCCGGATTCAAATATAGCAAAACAAACAAGTTAGATTTAGCAGAAGACAAGCTCAGCCGAGCACGTAATTTTCATCTACACGAAGTCAACAACAACTACGAATTAGGGAACACATATGCGAGGAAAGGTAAATTACAAGAAGCCCTTTTCGCGTATGATGAAGCATTAAAATCTAATCTTGGCTATGATGAGATTTATTTCAACATGGCTTCTGTATATTCAATGTTGGGGATGGCTGAAAAAGCAATTATAAACTTTCGCCGTGCTTTACATATCAACCCGTTATCTCAGGAAGCATATCTTGCATTAGGTTCTTTATATCTCAGAAATATAGAAAAATACACAGATGAAGGCATAAACTTATTTAATACTCTTGTAAAGCTTTACCCACAAAATAAAGATGCTTGGAATAACCTTGGATATTTGTATCTACGAAAGAATGAGAAAGAAAGAGCGGCATTGTGTTTCAAGAAAGCTTTAGAGATTGACCCTTCTTTTGAGCTGGCTAGAAGAAATCTTTTCGCTTTAAGCGCAATCGGCAAAGAAGCTACCATTCCAGAGCAAACTCAAAATAAAAGAAAATTATTTTCACTTCTAAAGAAAGAAATAGAAAGTGAAAATTGGCAGGCAGCACTACCTATTGCGAAAGAAATTATCAGTATAGATCCTTTAGACTTAAAAGCACGCCTCTATTTGGGAAATATATACTTCTCATTAAAAAGATACCATGAGGCTGTGGAAGAATACAAAAAAATTTTGTCCATATCTCCACAAAACGTCCCTGTAATGTTAAATTTGGGAATTGCGTATTACGAAATGAACAACCTCCGTGACGCTAAAAATATTCTTGAGACAATTTTAAAAATTGATCCTAAAAATGAAATTGCAGCGCAGCTGCTTGATAAATTAAAAAAATATGAATAGTTTGGAAATAGACAAATTACTAGCCCGGATAGATGAGTTGAAAAACACCATTCAGGAACAAGAGCAAATAATCAAATCCATAGAACTTATAAATTCAAGTATTGATTTAGAGGTATTATTGAACAACTTAATGAACACGGTTTCTACGTTAGTGAACTCTGAAGCTGCTTCCATACTCCTGATGGATGAAGAGAGAAAGCAGCTATATTTTTTCACGGCCATTGGTGAAAAAAAGGACGAGCTGAAAAAAATATATCTTGAGGAGGGTGAGGGTATAGCATGGTGGGTAAGTCTTCACGGTAAGCCTTTAATAGTTAATGATGTGACTAAAGACAATAGGTTTGCGAAAAGGGTGGATTCCATCACGGGCTTTGTCACCAGGTCTATCTTGTGCGTACCGTTGACTATAGAAGGAAAAATCATTGGAGTAATAGAGGCTGTAAATAAAAAGGAAGGGGAGGGATTTGCAGAAAAAGATGTTCGTATTTTAACTTCCCTCTCTTATAGTGCCGCACTGGCTATACATAAATCTCAACTTTACCAAAATTTAAATGATTTATTTCTAGGTACAGTTCGTGCTTTAAGTAGCGCCATTGACGCAAAAGATCCCTACACACATGGACATTCTAGCCGTGTAAGCAAATATTCAGTGATGATAGCAGAAGAACTAGGATTACCAAAAAAAGAAGTGAAAAGGGTAGAACTTGCTGCTCTGCTGCACGATATTGGCAAAATTGGCATTTCGGAGAAGATACTGCAAAAAGAGGGTACACTGACAGAAGAGGAATTTGAGCAAATAAAGAGGCACCCTGTAGTGGGAGCTGAGATACTTTCCCCAATATCTCAGCTCAGTGATGTAATACCTGCCATACGGCATCATCAGGAGCGCTACGATGGAAATGGCTATCCTTCCAGATTGTGGAATGATAACATTCCTCTTTATGCAAGAATAATATCTGTAGCGGATGCATTTGATGCGATGACCTCTGATAGACCTTATAGGAAACACTTTCCTGAGGAAGTTGCGTTAAAAGAAATTGAGCTAAACAAGGGGTTACAATTCGACCCTCTTTGTGTAGAGGCTTTCATTAAGGCCTACAGTAAATGGAAAAGGAAGGAAGGCAAATTATGACGAAAAGCAGGTATTCAACTATTTTTGTAACAGTACCAAGCGAAGAAGAAGCAAATAGTATTACAAAGAAGCTTCTTGAAGAGAAACTTGTTGCTTGCGTAAACATTATTCCGAAAGTAAATTCTTATTACTGGTGGAAGGGCAAAATAGAATTTTCTAAAGAGCTACTGCTAATAATAAAAACTGAAAGCCGATTGATAAACAAAATCATAAGTAAAGTAAAAAGCTTGCATTCTTACACTGTACCAGAAATTATCTCACTACCAATAACCAACGGTAACAAAGACTATCTCAACTGGGTAACTGACTCTGTGTCGAGCAAATAATTGACCTTTTCGTTATTTTGAACAATGAAACTTTTTCTTATAGAGCTTGCAAAAGAAGCAGGAGCAATCGTCAAAAAATACTTCTATTCACAAACATCCGAATTGTCACTAAAATACAAATCAAAAAACAACCCTGTAACGCGCGCAGACAGAGAGTCTGAGGAGATTATAAAAAACGAGATATTAAAGAAATTTCCAAATGATGAAATTATTTGTGAAGAAAGTTGTCCTACTGTTGGAAAATTCAACTTCAGAAGGGATATAAGGTATTGGGTGATAGATCCTTTAGACGGTACAGTGAATTTTTGGCACAAGTTTCCTATGTTTTGCATTTCAATTGCTATAATAGAAAACTGTGAAATTGCTGAAGGTGTAGTCTACAATCCTATAACGAAAGAGCTGTATTATGCAAAGAAGGACTGTGGTGCGTATAAAAACAACAAGCGCATATCTGTATCCAAGATTTGCGATTTGCAGAGCTCACTCTTGGTGACTGGCTTTCCATATTATACTTACAAAAATCCAAAGCATATTTTTGCCCTCTTTAACAAGTTTGCAATAACGGCGCAAGCTGTTCGCAGGCTGGGCTCTGCAGCATTAGACCTTTGCATGGTTGCAGAGGGCATATTTGAAGGTTTCTGGGAGGAAAACCTTCAAATATGGGATGTTGCTGCAGGGGCTTTGATTGTGAAGGAGGCTGGTGGAAAAGTAACGGATTATTTTGGTGAAGAAAACTATTTGTTTAACAAAACAATTATTGCCACAAATAGATATATTCACAAAGAGATGCTCTCTATTGTACAAAGTATAATAACAAAAAGTTCCACATTTGAAAGGAGGTTGAAGAATTGAAGATAATGGGAAGTTTAAAAAATCTTTTCTTTCTGGCGGTAGTATTAATAATAGGTGCTGTTATAGGCTCCGTGTTAGGCAAATTTGTAGGATATTTATTCCCGGAGGATGGCATCCGTGAAGCACTGACCGAGTCGGTTACTGCGGGGCTTCATCCAACAACGTTAGACCTGCAAGTTATAGAATTCACAATAGGCTGTGTATTTAAATTTAACTTTTCCAGCATTGTAGGCATAATTATAGCTGTGATGGTATTCAAACTCATAACAAAATGACAATGCAAAAGTTTCCTATTATACTTGCTTCGAAATCGCCACGTAGAGCAGAACTTTTGAAAGCTCTAGGAGTATCTTTTGAAGTAATAAAACCAAATGTCTCTGAAAAAATGTCTAACTATCACAAATGCCCTCATAAAATTGTAACTCATTTAGCCAAAAGGAAAGCCCTATCTGTGATCAGAAAGATAAGGAGCAAGAACATAAAAAATTCGCGTTTGGTGATAGGGGCTGATACTATCGTAGTATTAGGTCATAAAATATTTGGGAAGCCAAAGAATCTCAAGGAGGCGAAAAAAATGTTATCTTCGCTTATCGGAACAACGCATTATGTATACACAGGCATTGCTATAATTAAGTACCCTGAGATGAAAATTTACACCACCTACTCGCGTAGTAAAGTTATTATGCGGAGCAACGTATCAATAAGAACGATAGCGGCCTTTGCACAAAAACACATGGACAAAGCTGGCTCTTATGCGGTACAGGAAAAAAACGACAGGATTGTTAAGAAAATTATTGGTGACTATTACACAGTTGTAGGTTTGCCTTTGTATAAGATAAAAACCTATTTCAAGCAGGTACATTTATTGAAAGCCACCTAACAAAAAGCAGTTCATTTTCCCGCTTCACGCTCTATACGCGATAGATACTCTTTAACCTGTACCTGTCTATTTAACACATTATACCACTCATTAAAAATAGCGGTTATTCTCTCAGTGGTTAGTTCTTCTAAAAACTTCTCTTTCTCTTTATCAAAGTTTGCGGTTGCTTTTGTAGGAAATCTGCGCCTATATTCATATTCTAGTTCAAAGGGCGATATTTTCGCTAACGACATAATTAACTTACGAAGCTTGATGATAGCTATAGATTTCCTGCGAGATAATTCAAACTCAGAGGGTGTTGTCCGCAACCTGTGATATAGTATTTGGTAGTAAAGGCGTATATCAAATTTTCCGTCACGCTGGAACACTGGGTATTGCTGTATCGTGTATGCGAGTTCCTTATCAGGAACTTTTATAGCAAATTTTTTAGATTCCTGCCAGAAGACCTCCTCTTGGATGAGCTCTGAGAGAACTTCGCGTTTTATCTGCTGGTAAACGTCCTCGGTAAACTCTTTACCTTGGTCACGGTAATTTTCTAACGTTTGTGAAAAGTAATATTGGTAGCGCGAATACGGTATCTTGACGCTGTTCACCGTGGCTACAGCATCGTAGCTTCTATATATAGCATACCCGCCAAAGCCTACAAATATACCTGCCGCGAAACCTATTAAAGTTATAAGGTATATAGTACGTCTATTTTTGCGTAAAAACTCAAACATAATTATAATTATTCAGAAGAACTTTTTTACTCTATTATACCTAACATTTTGCCAACGCGTGCAAATATTTCCAGTGCCTTATCAAGTTGTTCTTCCGTATGTGTTGCGGTGTAACTTGTCCGTATAAGTGTTCTACCTGGAGGTACTGCAGGGGGCAGCACTATGTTGACAAAAAGCCCATTTTCGTGTAAAAGACGCCAAAACGTTATACCTATAACATCTGCTGGCAGTAAACCTATATTTGCAAATTCTCTCGCTTCCGATGAAAAATTAACGATCCTCTCAATTACTTCCTTCTTCTCTTCAATCACAATAGGAATTATAGGGGTTGTGCTATTGCCCGTGTTAAAACCTAACTTATCCAAACCTTCTTTCATCTTCCGTGTATTCTTCCACAGGCGTTCGCGGCGTTCCGGCTCTGACTCCAAAATCTCCAAAGCTTTCAACGCAGCAGCTGCGTTAGCAGGAGGTATCGCAGCACTAAATATCAGTGATCTTGCATAATGTCTTATATACTCAACAACTTCGTATTTACCAGCAACGAAGCCACCAAGCGATGCTAAAGACTTGCTAAAAGTTCCCATAACGAGGTCAACTTTATCTTCCAAGTTATAATGTTCACCTGTTCCGCGGCCATTTTTACCCAATACACCGATAGCATGCGCATCGTCTACGAGAATGCGTGCGTTGTACTCTTCGGCTAGTTTTACTATATTAGGCAAATCGGTAATATCTCCTTCCATGCTGAATATCCCGTCTACAGTGATCAGTATTCCTTCTATGTTATTGTTACGGCAACGCGCTAGAACATTTTTTAAATCCTCCATGTCGTTATGTTCAAACTTTTCCATTTTACCAAAGGACAATCTGCAGCCATCAATTATGCTCGCATGATCCAATTTGTCTGTCACTACAACATCTCTGCGGCCAACTAAAGCTTGTATTATACCAAGATTAGTTTGGAAGCCTGTACTGAAAACTACCGCAGCCTCCTTGTTCAAAAATTTTGCAATACGTTCCTCCAACTCTTTGTGCAACTCAAGGTTACCATTAAGGAAACGCGAACCTGCACACCCACTACCATATTTCTTCACAGCATTGACAGCAGCTTCTATCACACGCGGATCATCAGTTAAGCCTAAATAATTGTTTGATCCAAGCATTATCATACGCTTGCCATCAACAACAACTTCAGTGCCCTGTGCAGAGCTTAAAGCACGAAAGTATGGATAAAAACGTATCTTACGTGCTATTTCTATTTGTGTAAGCAATGGCGAACTATAGCATTTTTTAAACAGGTCATTTACGTTACTTTTCACTCCTGACATACCCCCCTATTTTTCCCTTTCTAAACAGTGTATAAAAGCAACAACTATTTTTTTCTATTGAACATATATTCCAGCTCTTTGATGCTTAATTTGAAAGTTGTTGGTCTGCCGTGGGCGCAACTGTATGGTGATTTGCAAGACTGCAGCTTTTCTATCAACTCTCTCATTTCATCTATAGTAAGCTTATCTTTTGCCTTTATCGCTCTACTGCAAGCAACGTGAGTGATTATTTCTGCTACTTTCTCACTATAATTAGCGTTAGAAATTATTTTGTCTTCATTTTCTACTATGGAATTAACTATCTCGTAGATAACACTCTCGTCAATATTGCTAGAGAGTACTGCAGGGACGGCTTTTACCACATACGAGTTACCACCAAAGTGCTCAATATCAAACCCTAACCGAGCAAACAAGGAAAGGTTTCTTTCTACTATTTCTCTCTGCGGAGGTGTCAATTCTACTATTATAGGCTCAAGCAGAGCTTGCACAGGAACACGATTAAGCGATAGTTGCTCCTGATATAATTCGTAAAGTATTCGTTCGCTAGCTGCATGCTGGTCTATTATTATGAGTCCGTCATCTGCCTGTGCTACAATGTAGGTTTTACCGATCTGGCCTATAGGTGTAATTTTCAACTCCGAGAATGAGGACTTACCTTCCATAAAATGAGAACAGAACAGCTGCTGCTGCTGTGGAGGAGCATTTTCTACAGGAGTGTTGTTGTTGGGAACGTCACCGGTAAACCTTGCTTGCGCCTTCTCCACTTCTTGAGTAAATGTAGGAATACTTACCGACGCATCCATAAGTTCTTTCCTAACATTGTTGAGTATTGCGCTGTATACAAAATTTTCGTTTTGGAAACGTATTTCACGCTTTGAAGGATGTACATTCACGTCTACAAGCTCTGCAGGACAAGTTATGTATAAGAAAAACGTAGGATGCTCATTTTTGCCAAGCTTATCGCAGTAGGCTTCATATATTGCCTGTGTAATTTTACGTATATGCACGGGGCGCGAGTTCACTGATATGAACTGGTAAAATTTTGCACTTTTTATGACAAATGGTTTGGAAAGATACAGCACAAAACTGATATCTTCCACGGAGAATGACTTTTCAAATAATGAAGATGCTATCCTGTAGCCAAAAATGTCTGTTATTCTGTTAATAACATATGATGTTGATGGTGAGGTAAATATTTTCTTACCATCGCCATAGAATTTTATACTCACTTCTGGCATGGATAAAGATAAATCTATCACGGCATTTACTATATGAGAGCGCTCAATGTAGTCTGCTTTTAAAAATTTTAATCTTGCTGGAACGTTAAAGAACAGGTCTCTTACCTCTACTATTGTACCTCTCGGACAACCAACCTCTCTAAAAGACACTATTTTTCCTCCATGTATTTCTATCTCGTGTCCAACTTCACTGCTGTCGTTACGAGAGATAAGCCTAACTCTTGAGACAGAAGATATGGAAGGTAAAGCTTCTCCGCGGAAACCCAGAGTTTTTATATTTTTCAAATCTTGTACTGCGAATATTTTACTTGTTGCATGCCGCAAAAAAGCCAACTTCACGTCTTCGCCATCCATGCCTTCACCATCATCAGCGACATAAATGCTTCTCTTCCCTGCCTTCTCAAACCTTATCTCTATATTTTTAGCTTTTGCATCAATAGCATTCTCTAGGAGTTCTTTTATAACGTTTGCTGGGCGTTCTATAACTTCTCCAGCACATATTTTAGCCACAACTTCCGGAGATAAAATTTTTATTTTTGGCATTTTTTAATGTTTTATTTAATTTTATTTTTCTTGTTACACAACGGATAGTAAGAGCACTCTTTGTAGCACCCATTGCTTACGCCAAAGGATAACCTTATTTCACAACTCTCGTAATCTTCCCCCATCTTTATTAACATTTTCTTTATTCCTTCCTCAACCTCCTCAAATTTTATTCCAACCATATATGTATTTTCGTGGTTTTCTACTCTTACAACTTTACCCTTCAGTAAAGGAGCATTTTTCAAATTAGGCAAAGACAACTTAAATGACACATCACTCCCCACGGGAATAGAAACAAAAGTAAGCAAAGCTATACCGCCTGCACTGAGATTCAAAACAATACCAGGTAGTTTGTTTGGAGGTTGTGCCTGGTGCTGAGAAAAAATTGTTATCTCTACAGTTTCCGAAAAGTCCCTTATTACAGGAAATCTTTTATATTTACGTCTCTCAATGTTCTCTGTCATTACTTCTTCTTATTTCTATTTCTCTTCTTTCAATATAATAATTTCCACTCTGCGGTTACGCATGCGCCCTATTGAAGTTTTATTTGACGCGATAGGGCGCGACTCGCCCCACCCTTTTACAGTCATTCTTGCAGGATCAACACCCGCAGAAACTAAATATTTATAAACTGCCCAAGCACGGTCACTAGACAATTTCAAGTTATCCTCTTCTTTACCTACACTATCTGTATGTCCTTCTATAGAAATTTTATTTTTAGGATGTTTATTTAATATTTCTACAATTTTATCCAGGACCCGGTATGCTTGTGGTTTCAAAGTTGCCTTCCCAGAGTCGAACAGTATCTCGCCTTGTAAATTTAATACCAAACCTCGCTCCTCTTCAGTTACCTGTGCCTCTTTCACTATTTCTTTTACTACTTCCTTCACAACCTCTTTCACGACGACTTTTGGCGGAACGTTAACCTCTAATTCTTTTTTTACCACAACAGGCGTCATGTTTATATCTGTTATTTCCAGACACACCACATATTTCCCATTAGGCACAACCGTGCCATAGTATTCATCAATTCCGTCCCATATAACTTCATTTTGCAAATTTGGAGAAGAGAATGTACGCACAACTTTATCGCGTAAAGTCAAAACTGACAATTTCCATCCTTGCACACGCGAAGGTTTATCAACGTGTATAGAGAAAGTTACTGTATCGCCAACACCATCATTATCCGGAGAAATAGTTGTAGTAGATAGTGCAAGCTCAACTTGCAAGGGTTCTATTTCCAAACTGAATTCTCTTTTTACTGCAGCTGCATTACCTGCGGCATCCATAGCTTCAAATTTCACAAAATACTTGCCGTTAGGCTGCAAGTTGTTCATTTTGTCCCTGCCGTTCCATACAAATTCTTTAACAAGAGTCCCCGTAGAAAATAACGTAATAAGCTCTGTACTATCTGTAGCGCTGTAGATGGATAATTTATACTCGCTAATGCCGTTCTTATCCTCTGCGGTAGGATAAAAAGTTATTGTATCATTGATACCATCATTATCGGGAGAGAAAGACACTGTAGACAAACTAACTCCAATTTTAGGCGGTGTGGTATCAATAGTAACATCATAGCTTTTTGTCCTAATCCTGCCGCAGTCGCTTATAACCTCAAGCTCAGCCCTGTAGCTATCTTCAGGCAAAGCCCTGCCCTGGTTGTCTTTACCACTCCAGGAAATCTTAAGTGGCAATTCAGTTCCAGTAAAGTCTTTAACAACATTTTTTCTCGTATCGCTTATTGACAATACCCAGGATTTAATCTCTTTTATTTCAGAAACTATAGGGAAAAATATCACCTCATCTTTTACTCCATCATAATTGGGCGAAAAATACATATTTTCCAGCTGCAATGCAAGAACTGGCGGTGGCAATTTTTTGCGCTCGCCTTTGATTTTCCAAGAGAGGAACTTTGCCGTAATTGACAACTGATGCGTCGGAGTTAAAGTTTCAAATGGTGAATATGCATAATTTATATGGAAACCTTTTATATTTAATCCTCCACCAAAGCGCCAATACGATAGTGGTGTGAAATGTTGAGGTGACAGAGGATACACATATCCTACACGGAAAGATAATATATTGGCGCTTGTATGTTCTAGTCCACCTGTTATTACATAATTACTATCTACAGACTTTGCAATTTCGCTCACAAACCGCAAAGTGGTGTAATGTGCAGGTAAATGGAGCTTAATAGCAGAGGCAACTTTATAAGTCTGTGGCAGTAGCAGTTCAGCACCAGATTCAAGCTTTACGTTAGGGCCTATATTTTGTGCTACAGCTGATAATGAGAAAACTTCGTTGTATGTCCGTAAAAGTATACCTATATCTGTACAGAAAAAGTGTAATCTATAGGTATCTATTTTTTCTCTGATGCCTTTAATCCCAAGACCTATGCCGAAGAAGTCACCTATTAAAGAACCAAAAGAAATATCGAAAATGCCTGTATACGCATTGAAGCTACCTTCTACAATGCCATTGCGTATTTTTGTCATCTCTAACGGATAAAGGTATAAAAGACTTACACTTGCACTACCGTAAGGTGTACTATACAGATAACTTACTAAACTATATCGTGTTTTAGCAAACCATTCAGTATGAGAGAGTTCAACTTGGCTTTGGTATATGAAGCCCAAGCCTGCAGGGTTGTAAAAAGCTGCGCTTGCGCAATCTGCAATTGCAGAATAACCTGTTCCTAAAGACGTAGCTATCGGGCTTGGAGAGATTTTTAATATCTGAAAAGCAGCAATTGATGAATTAACATAAACTTCTTCTTGTGAACAGAGGTGACCCAAAAGGTTAATACATATTATAATACACCAAATAACCACATTCACAGATACTTGCGTTTTCCCACTAACTTTCATCTTACTACTGCCACTGGAACGGTCTTATAAAATTTCTTATTACTTACGCGTAAATTGACAAAATATATGCCTTCAGATACAATATTTCCTGCCATATTTGTCCCATCCCAAAATATTGTGTAAATAACATCTTTTTCTGCTACACCATCTTCTAAAACTTTCACAAGTTCACCAGCAAAGTTATAAACACATAAAGTGACGTGTTCATTATCAGAACAGACTCTATACCTTATTTTTGTTACTTCTCCTTTTGCAGGCGCGAAAGGGTTATTCCAATCTATTATGACATCAGCTACGGCAGAAGAGAACATTATTTGTGGCTTTATTGTATAGAAAGAACTCACTTCTGACCACTCACCAAACGAGCAAAAACTGTCTATTGTTCGTATTCGGAAGTAATACGTAGTCTCGGGGGATAATTTTGAAACTACCTCCGTTGGCAATATAATGCTTTGTTTCTTATACACAATAGGTTTTTCCATCCAGAGATTTGTATTAAAAAACGTCTCTGTGCTTATTTGTATCTGGACACCGAATTGCATATCATCTTCGTCTTTATCAACAAACGTCCACGAAAAAGTAGGATTATGCTGTAAAATAATAACTTCCCTGTTGTTAACTACATTGTCCACTTTTAAGTTGATAGGTCTTCCTGGAGGATTATTGATACTAATTTTAGGTATCGGAGAAGAAAATTTTATGCTATAGTACCAGTCAATAGTATTATCTGCGATCTCTACATCCGTAGAGTATAAAGAGACAGCATCTACAATATTACTACCATTAATTGCTGTAGAATATTTCATTACTGTTCCGCTCTCGTATCCTACAAAAGCACCAGCATTCATAAACACTGCTACACTAAAATTTATTCTCTTACCAATTATATATTCTTCAATTCCAACGATAGGTATAGAAGCCTCTATAAAGAAGGTACCCCCAAGATTATCGGTCTCAGTAGTAGCAAAATGGCTATATTCTCCAACGTAACCACTATGTCCTTGGTAGGTAATATATTTTATTGGATTATCGGAGCTAACATCTGTAGCTGTACTTTGATAAATCAACAATAGCAAATTCCACGGTGCCTCCGGATTGACCTTAGAGACATCCGAGGAGGTCTCCACGAGTTCTTCTCTTCCAACCTTACTTTCAGATATATTAAGTCCCACCTGTATTAATGGGTACACGCGGTTGGCTTCACCATAAAGAAGTTTAGGGAATTGGAAATAAAAATAGAGATTCTCTCTATCTGCGGTTATACGCACTTGCTGCAAATCAAGCGATACTGTTACGCTATCGGGATAAAGCGTTGTAGTTTGAATATCGCCGGTAGAATCGAAAAAAATCCACTCGTCATCGTAAAATATAGGTATATTTACCAAGACCGGGAGTGTGGAAGGTAGTATAGACCATTCATTACTTCCCTCAAGGTTACCGTCAATTTCTATTGTTTTGCAGTTCAGAATGGTCAAATGCTCAAAGATGAAAAACATAAGTGTTACAAACACAAACATGGCTACCCGTTTTTTATCTCATTTATACTTATACGAAGAAAATAAACTTCTGCCTTATCTAATTTTTAGGAAAATAAATTTTACAAAATATTGGAAACATAAACAAATTATTTAATATAATTTCTTGCCAAAAAAAATTTCACCATACTAAACTAAAAAACTAACAGAGAGAAGGAAAAAATGCAATCTCAAGTTAGTGGTTGGAAAATATTTGCAATTTCTTTTTTCACATCTCTTGCAGTATGCATAATAGTCTCTCCTTTGCTGTATTTATATGTCATTCCCCAGTTGATATCTGAAAAGAAGATAGAAGTGCCAAACTTATGTAATCTGCCGGTTGAACAAGCAAAGGCTTTGCTAAAACTAAGTAAACTTTCATATGTGATATCTAAAGAAGAGGAACACGAAACTCTACCGGAAGGAAGTGTCATTTCACAAGAACCCCTTGCAGGCTCCATAGTCTCGCCAAATTCTACAGTAAAAATAGTTGTGAGCAAAGGTATTAAGAAAATTCCCCTACCAAATCTTATAGGTAAGGATGTAGATACTGCGAAAGCCGTACTTGTTTCGCAAGGTATTGCAAACATCAGCATTGATAGGGTCTACTCAAAAAGTGTGGAAAAGGACAAAGTTGTGGAGATGTTGCCACCCCCGGGGACACTAGTAATCAAAACCGCGGAAGTGAAACTAGTAATAAGCAACGGTCAACAACAACTACCTACACCGCCTGAAACTGCTAAAATAACAGTACCTAATGTGATAGGTAAACCTTTATCAAACGCTAGCGCCATTATCGTCAACAAAGGATTGCAAATAGGAGAGATTCTAAAAGAGACCAACGAGGAGTTTGAATTTGGTGTAGTGCTACGCCAAACGCCAAAACCAGGGACTGTAGTCAGTAAAGGAACTAAGGTGAGCTTAGTTGTTAACACAGAAGAAGAGCCTTAAACGTCCTCCACAAGAAAGAAAAATTACTATTTATCTATCGAACCTTAACATAGACATACGCCGATCTTGTGGGAAACAACATAGGTTGCCCCAAAGTAAGCTGCTGTAACGAGTTATAAAAACTCCAACACACGTTTTTGTTTTGAAAAAGCACTAGTTAGTTACGACTTATTATTCTTTGTTTATTTATTAAGAATATGAACATTATACTTACGGGCTTTATGGGTACTGGGAAAACTCTTATTGGCAAGATGTTATCGGAGAGGTTAAGTTACAAATACATTGATATAGACACAATTATAGAAGAGAGGGAAAAGATGCCAATTGTGGATATATTTAAGGAGAAAGGAGAAGGATATTTTCGCAATGTTGAGAGTAATATTATAAGAGAAACCATTTCGCAAGCAAACAAAAGTGTAATATCTGTTGGCGGCGGGGCTGTGTTAAGAAAAATGAACGTCGATGTCATGAAAAAAAATGGAATAATAGTACTACTGGCTGCAACACCAGAAGTCATTTACGAACGACTAAAGTGTGACACTACACGTCCACTGCTAAAGGTAAACAACCCTAAGGAAAAAATAGTATCTTTACTTTCTACCCGTAATGCGTACTATTACGATAGTTGTAACTTGATAGTCTCCACCAACAACCGCACGCCAGAAGACATAGTGGAAGAAATAATTCTTAAATTAGAGATAAAGTGGACGGAGTTTAGAGAGGGAGGTGTTGAGGGATGCTTGCAGCAAAAAAAGTAAAAAAACTATATCCCTGGACATTATTTATGCCCGAGCTAAAGGCTTTAATACAAAATAAAGACTTTGCCACTCTGAAAAACGTCCTTCGCGAAATCCACCCTACAGATTTGGCAGAAGCTTGGAGTAACTTTTCACCAGAGGAGAAAATTATTGTATTTAACCTACTACCTGTGCAACGCGCAATTGAAGTTTTTGAAGACCTGGAATACAAAGAACAGATGTACGTGTTAGAGCACCTTGATGAGGCATCTATAAAAAATATTCTTTCTGACATGCCGTCAGACGAAACTTTGAAATTGTTCAAAAAGCTACCAAAGAAGACGCTGAAAAAACTATACTCCCTAATGCAGAAGGAAGAGGCGGAAAGAATTACACACACAATGGAGTACCCACCTGACTCCGCAGGTTCCCTCATGAATGTTTACTTCATCTCACTATTGCCAAATATGACTGCAAAGCAAGCTTTAGAAAAGATACAGATTTCTGCAAAAAGTCATAGGACACAAAACTTCCATGCCTTTTACGTTACTGATGAAGAGAACCATTTGCTTGGAGGGGTAACATTGCGACGGCTGATATCTTCTCCACAGGATATAAGAATAAGAGACATAATGTCTCCTGTAGAACTTATAAAGATCAACATACTTTCTCCTGCTGAGGAAATTGCAAAAATTTTCGCCAAATACGACCTTGTTGTTGCTCCTGTAGTAGATGACGAAAATCATCTATTGGGTGTAATAAGTATAGATGATGTGGTCGACGTTATTCATAAAGAGTCTGAGAAGCAGGTTTACGGGTTAGGTAAAATAGGCAACATAGAAAAAACAGTAGAAATAAACTACACAAAAGCATCTATATTCACGTTAGCCAGAAGTAGAGTTACATGGCTAATTATCTTGCTGTTGATAGAAATTTTCGTTTCTGCTCCATTGTTAAAAAGATATACATCAGTTCTTGAAGCTGTCATATATTTAACCCTCTTTATACCGCTACTTATGGATACTGGTGGAAATGCAGGGCAGCAGTCGTTAACTATGATTGTGCGTGGACTGGCAACGGGCGAAGTTACAATGACTGCGCGTGATGTCTTTCGTAGTCTGTTTAAAGAATTCAGAACAGGGTTATGTATGGGGACGGTTACTGGGCTAGTGGGTGCAACAGCTGCGATGCTCTTACTACCGCAGTCTAATGTTCAATTAGGCCTCACTGTTGGACTGTCTCTATTATGTGTGATAACTGCCTCATCTTGTACAGGTGCTATCTTACCTTTTGCGTTCAGAATCTTGGGGTATGACCCTGCAATTTCGGCAAGCCCCTTTATTACTACAGTTGTAGATGCTACTGCTATTCTTATATATTTTGAAATTGCCAAGCGCTTCATACTACACTAAAAAATATTTTTTCAACCAGAAGAGACATCAGCATTCACACCTGACACAACAGACTCTAAGGTTGCAACTTTGTCACCCTCTTCAAGCCGTATAAGACGCACACCTTGCGTTACGCGCCCCATAACGGAAATCGTCTTCGCTGGTATCCTTATACTTATACCCTGCGCAGTAACAATTATCACGTCATCTTCGTCACTAACTTTCCTTATCCCTACAACTTTCCCTGTCTTTTCGGTAATTCTCATATTCTTTACACCCTTTCCACCACGGTGCGTCAGTCTATATTCTTTAGCGAAGGTGCGCTTGCCATAACCATTCTCACTAATTACTAAAATGGCATCGTCCTTGTTGACAAGCTCCACACCCACTACTTCATCGCCACTATTGAGACATATACCTCGTATACCACGTGTTGCCCTACCTATGATACGCAGATCTACGCAAGGATAGTGCGCTGCCAAACCATTACGTGTAGCAATAAAAACATTCTCATTGCCTTTCACAATTTTAGCATCTATAAGTTCATCATCTGGTAGGAGCTTAATAGCTATAATACCGCTTGGACGCGGATTGGCAAATTCTTTAAGATATGAGCGCTTTGCTATACCTTTCCGCGTAACCAAAAGGAGACTTTCTTTTTCTACCTTACCAAAATCGCGCACAACAACTGTTGCAGAAACTCTTTCATCTGGTGATATACGTATAAGAGTACTTATAGGTTTACCTCGCGTATGACGCGAGGTCTCCGGAATTTCATACACTTTCAGCCAGTAGACTTTACCCTTGTTTGTGAAGAACAATATATACGAATGTGTTGAACAAGAAAACACCTCTCTTACGTAATCCTGCTCCCTCGGTATAACAGTAGTTACACCTTTCCCACCTCGTGCTTGTGTACGATATGAGCTTAACGGGAGGCGTTTTATATATCCTGCGTGTGATATCAGTACGATAACTTCTTCTTCAGCAATCAAGTCTTCAATATCAAGCTCTACAGTTTTAGAAACGATCTTTGTTCTTCGGTCATCGCCATAAGTTTCTTTCAGTTCTAGCAGTTCCTTTTTTACCAAATTGAGAACACTCTGCGGATTAGTCAGTAGAAGTTTTAATCTCTCTATTTCTTTTATGAGCTCAATATACTCTTTTTCTATTTTCTCGCGTTCAAGGGCGGTGAGCTGCTGCAACTTCATATCCAATATAGCTTGTGCTTGCTCCCTGCTGAAGCCAAACTGCTCAATTAGGCGGCTACGGGCTACATCGGCGTTCTCCGAAGAACGAATAATTTTTATAACTTTATCCAAATGCTCAATAGCAATTTTGAACCCTTCAAGTATGTGTGCACGCTTATCAGCTTTATCAAGCTCGTACCGTGTACGCCTAATGATGACTTCTTTGCGATACTGAACATATTCATTAAACATATTTTTCAATCCGAGCACCCGGGGCTTATTGTTCACCAAAGCTAGCATTATCACTCCAAAGGTCGTTTCTAAAGTAGTATGCTTGAACAGCTGATTGAGCACAACCTGCTCATTACCGTCACGTTTAATCTCTACGACTATACGCATGCCTTCCCTATCTGACTCGTCACGTATGTCAGAAATGTCTTCAATCTTTTTCTCTCTAACAAGAGAGGCTATCGTCTCCAAAAGCTGCCCTTTATCAACCTGGTACGGTATTTCAGTTATCACGATTGCTTTTTTGCCGTGGCCAATTTCTTCAATATCTACCTTAGCGCGCACCTTCAACGTTCCCTTACCAGTAGCAAAATATTCTTTTATTCCCTCACGGCCATATATTATACCACCTGTAGGGAAGTCCGGCCCCTTAACTATCTTCATGAGTTCTTCTACAGTTATGTCATTATTGTCAATATACGCTATTATCCCGTCAACTATCTCGCAGAGGTTATGCGGAGGAATGTTAGTTGCCATACCAACAGCTATACCAGAGCTACCGTTAATTAACAAATTAGGCAACTTTGCAGGTAGCACTGCAGGCTCAAGTAGAGAATTATCATAATTCGCTGTAAAGTCTACTGTATTTTTCTCTATATCTGCCAGCAGTTCTTCAGCAATACGTTGCAGACGCACTTCTGTGTACCGCATAGCTGCTGGCGGGTCGCCATCTATAGAACCAAAATTACCTTGCCCGTCAATAAGGGTATACCGCAAAGAGAAATCTTGCGCCATACGTACCATAGCTTCGTAAACTGCCATATCACCATGAGGATGATATTTACCGAGCGTGTCTCCCACAACACGTGCGCTTTTCTTGTATGGACTTCTATGTGTAAGTCCCATCTCGTACATTGTGTAAAGTATACGTCGTTGGACAGGCTTTAGGCCATCACGCACATCCGGCAGGGCTCTGCCAACAATAACGCTCATCGCATAGTCCAAATAGGCACTCTTCATTTCTTCTTCAATGTCGCGTAATATTATGTTCTGCCCAGCCGTCGTAGTTATTGTATTATTCTCGCTACCTTTGTCTGAAAAAGATTTTTTATCCTCCATAGCCATAGCTTATCATTTCTGCAGTGCCGTTAATACAAAACTTATTCTTGCCACATAGTTTGCAACTTTTCGGTTTGCAGTAAATATTGTGCCGCGATATGTACTACTTTTTTCATTTCAGCATAAACATTTAAAACTTGTGCTCAATATACAACAAGTTATTTAAATTTAGGTTATCTTACTATTACCCAAACCACATTTATTATAAAAAATTATATCAAAAAAACATATTTTTTTCAATAGAAAACACAAAAAAGGCAATATGTTTCACTTCTATCACAAGTTACTACAAAATAATTATTAAGGTGGGACCCTTTTTAAGTCTTTAAAAGAGCCACTTTACTATACAAAATTTTTCATCAGAGGACAAGGACTAGCCAGTCGCGCTCACTAAAAAGCAGCTTTTACGTATATCTAAAAATAAAGAAATATCTGCAGGAGGACAAACTGCAAGCTAATAGAGCTGAGGCTACTTTGGAAAAGTATAATAAATTTTTGGACATCTCAATCTTTCTGACAAAAATTACAACTTCTTTATGCTATCTTATTATCTGTGATAACAGCTTATGTACAACTGAAAGGTTATTTCTGTCTGCTGTGTTGTTGGCGGTATTGCCGTCCTTCGGGGTCTCTAACACCATAGGATAGGTGTAGAAGTACTTAAGAAAGTTCAGAAAGCCCCTAATACCAATATATCCTTTACCTATATGCTCGTGGACGTCACGTTGTGAGCCCAGCGTCACCTTGGAATCGTTGAGATGAATAAATTTTATCTTCTCTAACCCTACAGTCAACTCTATCTCTTCTATCATCCTTTTTATCCCATTCTCTGTAGTTATATCATACCCTGCAGCATATATATGACAAGTATCTATACATAAACCTACTAATTGAGGAAATTCAACACGAGAAAATATTTCTTTGAACTCGGAAAAACATTTCCCGATACGGCATCCACCGCCACTGACCGTCTCAAGTAATATTATTAATTTTTTATCTCCTGACGCAGCTTTATTTACCTCAGAAAATACATAATTTATAGCCTTGGATATACGTTTTATTCCATCTTCTAAAGTTTTACCTGGCGAGTACCCTCCAGGATGGACAACTAAATAATCCGCATCAAATGCCAAGCCTAACAAATAATCTTCATACAGAACCCTTTTAGAAAGTTCGTATATTCTTTCATCGCTGGAGCACAAATTTGGCAGATATGGCGCATGAAGTGCCAAAGGTGTTATGTCATTTTTTTTGCGTAACTCGTTGAATGTATTTATCTCGTCAGAACTTATTTTTTTGTAGTTCCGCCACATACGAGGACTACGAGTGAACATCTGCATTGTTGCGCAGCCCAGTTCTATCGCCTCTCTCACAGCATTAAGATAACTACCCGCCAGATAACAGTGTACACCGAGACGTACAGTATGAGCTTTTGTCATTTTTCTTCTAAAGAAACTATATTTTTTATTCTTTTCTCCACAAGTGCAATATGCGTCCCTGACCAATAAATCTTGTTACAATTTTCACAAATGTAAAACCTTTCTTGTGTCTCCCAAACATATTCAGGTACGGCGCCTTTCACCTGCTCTTTATCTATTTCTTTCAACAAAGTATTACATAACGAACAACGGGTAAACATCTTGTCTTTGTTAATTTTCAACTTACACTCCTCTATAACCTGTTTAATCTGCTCCTCTATCTTGTCACTGTTTATTATTATTATCTTGTACCCACGTTTATCGCTAAGCTTATTATTTCGTGTAAGTATTACACGCATATCCTTCAAACTCGTATAAACCAACATTGTATAGTCACTCTGGTTGAAATATACAGCGTCGTAGCCCAGTAATCTCAACCATTTACACAATCTCCCTAGCATCAGGTCCACTATAAATTTAGGCTCCTTGGTAGGCATAGCTACTTTTCTCCCCCCTCTTCTTTTCGCACTTTCATATTAACCTATCACCAACGGCCAAGTGCGCACCTTTTATAAACTCTCCTGCAGGCATACATTTTTTACCCTCAAGTTGCACCTCCTCAAGCCGCAAACATCCAACACCACACTTAACCACTATACCGTCAGAGATATCAACTATCGTCCCACAGGAAAAAAATGAAACATTTGTTGCGTTCTCATTGGCAATTGAAGCTTTGTATATCTTCAAAATTTTACTATTTTTTTCTATAATACTATATGCCACAGGCCACGGCACAAGTGCACGAACAACATTGTATATCTCTACAGCGGATTTATTCCAATCTATCCGTGCTATTTTTTTATCTATTTTTGGTGCATTCGAAGGTTCACCCTCTTGCAAGATGGCAGGTATTTCTTCTTTGTAATATATTTTTCTAATAACCTCGTTTAACAAACTTATCCCCAAGGTAGTTAATCTTTCCTGTAAGGTTGTAAAAGTATCGTCAAAATTTATCTTCTCCCTCTCTTGCAAAATAATTTTGCCAGTGTCAATATTTTCATCTATCCAGAATATAGAAACTCCAGTCTCTTGCTCTCCATTTATTATAGCCCACTGCACAGGTGCAGGCCCACGATACTTAGGTAATAAAGAAAAATGCACGTTTATACACCCAATAGAAAACTGTGATAATATCTCTGCTGGCAAAATTTTGCCATACGCTACCACAATGCCTATCTCAGGAGTAAGGCCTTTTATGTATTCGACAAACTCGGGCTCTTTAAGCACTTGTGGCTGCAAAACTTTTATACCGTGCTGCAGCGCAACAAGCTTCACAGGAGGAACAAATTTTTCTTTTAACCCGCGACCTATGAAACTGTCGGGTTGCGTAATGACCACCTTAACCGAAATATACCTATTTTCTAAGAGAGAAAGCAAGAATTTAGAGGAGACCGCCGGGGTGCCAAAAAAAACAGCGCTTAGTAACCTTTCATTCATACTACAGAGAACCAAGGTAGAGAGCTCAATTTATATAAAAAAACGTAGCCTGTTTTCAATACAATAATTATGAACAAAAAAATTTATACAGGTGAGCTGTTTTTTTTATAATTTTATTTCCTTTGCATGGATGTCTTCCGCCAAAGAGATTATATTACACTATGAAACAAAAAAGTACCCTCTCAAAAGGTGATAACCTGTTGCATAACGAAAATTACTTATTGAGAGCTAACAGCTATAAAAAAGTTTATATTAGGACTTTTGGCTGCCAAATGAATGTCAGCGATTCTGAATTTTTCGCCAATATTCTGACAACACAATATAATTGTGAACTAACAGATGACATTTCTAACGCAGATATTGCAATATTTAACACATGCACCGTCAGACAGCACGCCGAAGACCGTGCATTGTCGATTATCGGCAGATTAAAAAGGTGGAAAGAGGAAAGCAATGGGAGGCTACTTGTAGTTTGTGGTTGTGCTGTTGAGCGCTTAAAAGACACTCTTAAGACTCGTTTCTCATTCATAGATGTGCTAATAAGCAGCAAGGATGTTTTGCAATTTGGAGAAATTATTGCTAAATATCTTCCAATCGGTCAAGATAGGAGTAAGTTTATAAAGAATTATCCAATAATAAGAAACCTGGGTGATAAAGAGAAATTGCAAGTGACCGCATTTGTGCCCATAATGCGCGGTTGCAATAACTTCTGCTCCTACTGCATAGTACCGTACGTCCGCGGAGAAGAATACTCAATACCGCCAAAAGAAATCTTTAATGAAATAAGTTATTTGGTAGCAAATGGCATAAGAGAAGTTACACTGATAGGACAAAATGTCAATTCTTACAGGTGGAAACTGGAAAATAATACGGTGCACTGTTGCAATAATAAAGAATTTGTAGATTTTGCAGGCCTACTGGAAGAAATAAATAAAATTGACGGCTTAAAACGTATACGCTTCTTGACAAACCATCCCAAGGATATGAATGATAGAATTATATCCGCTGTGGGCAACTTAGAAAAAGTATGTAAACATATACATTTACCTCTGCAATCCGGCAGCAGCAGAATCCTACAACTCATGAACCGAAAATATACTAAAGAGGAGTATTTAAGGTTAGTAGACAAAATTTACTCAAAAATACCCAACGTAAGCATCACCACAGACATCATTGTAGGCTTCCCCACAGAAACTGAAAAAGACTTTAAAGAAACGCTTGAAGTGGTATCACAAGTAGGCTTTGATAACGCATTCTGCTTTAAGTACTCCGTCAGGGAAATGACCGCAGCTGCAAAAAACTTCGTAGACGACGTACCACGAAAAGTCAAAGAAGAACGTTTAGCGGAGTTGCTTAATTTAGTGAACGAAATAGCATATAAAAAGAATAAGGCGCGCATTGGCAAAGTTGAAGAAATTTTGATAGAAAAAATAAGCACTACATCCAACACTACTGAGCTTATTGGACGGATAGATAACAATATAACTACCAAAGTAAGAGTCAATGAGAATATATACCATCTGGGGGATATAGTAAAAGTAAAAATTATAGACGCCACCACCCATACTTTATTTGGAAAAACTGTTCAATAAACGAAATATAAAAATGGCAGAAAATAAATATAATCCACAATCTCAACTTACACTTTTCAACAACGAAGAGGCCAAAGAGATAAAGAATAGGGATGAGTTTACACCTTTAATGCAGCAGTACTATTTCATAAAATCGCGCTACCCGGGAATGATACTTTTCTTCCGCTTAGGAGACTTTTATGAAATGTTTGGCGAAGATGCGAAGATTGCCTCGCAAATATTGGAAATAACACTTACTAAACGGCAGAATGTACCCATGTGCGGTGTGCCGCATCACACCGCAATAAACTACATTGCGAAGCTTGTCCGTGCAGGATATAAAATAGCCATCTGCGACCAGGTAGAGGACCCTAAGTTAGCGAAGGGCCTTGTGCGGCGCGAAGTAACACGTGTCATCACACCAGGCACTGTACTGGAAGAAAACCTGTTAGATGTAAAATCTAACAATTACTTATTAAGCATATATAACGAAAATGCCAACTTTGGCTTATCCTACGTTGATATCTCTACAGGAACTTTCTTGGGGACTGAAATTTATAATGATACCAATTACACACAATTGGAACTTGAGCTTGCGCGCTCAACGCCTGCGGAGGTCCTACTACCTACAGAACTAGGAAGTAACAACAAACTCCTACACTTGGTAAAACTTTACACCTCAAGCATAGAGTACTACAAAAGAGAAGACATATCTTTTTACTCTGTAGAAGAATTTTTAAAGAGCAAAGGTATATATTCTCTTGCAGGCTACGGTTTGGAAAATAAAAAATTATTTCTATATTCTTCAGCCGCGTTGTTTAAATACATAGAAGATACTCAAGGCAAAATACTACAATATCTACAACTACCAAAATTTTTCTATCCGGATGAATATGTTGTGCTTGAGGATGTGGCTATACGCAACTTAGAGCTTGTCACCAACCTAACCACAGGCACCCGTAAGGGCTCCCTATTAGATACAATTGACAGGACCGTGACGCCCATGGGAGGCAGGCTTCTACGCTATTGGCTACTACACCCGCTACGCAATGTTGAAAAAATATTAGAGCGCCAGGCACTCGTAGAAATATTTTACGAAGACATGGCAACTACACAAAAAGTAGTAGCAGAGTTGAAACGTATTTGCGACATAGAACGCATAACAATAAAAATCTCTCTAGGGAAGGCTGTCCCACGCGACCTTATAACTTTACGCGATTCGTTATCCCGCATACCAAACATAAAAAACATACTGAACGAAAAATATGTAAAAGGCATACAAAAAAACACTCTTATGAAAAAATTAATTGATAGGCTATATGATGTACAACCTTTAGTAGACCTTATTACGTCAGCTATAGTTGACGACCCAGGAACGGACTTCGCTACAGGAAAAATTATAAAAGACGGCTACTCGCAAGAATTGGACAACTACAGGAATATAGCCCATAACATCAAGCATTGGATAGCTGCTTTTGAAATACGGGAACGGCAACGTACGGGTATAAGCTCACTAAAAGTAGGCTATAACACAATCTTCGGGTATTACATAGAAGTTACGAAGCCAAACCTGCACCTCGTGCCACAAAATTATATCCGTAAGCAAACTTTATCAAATGCGGAACGCTTCTACACGCAAGAACTAAAAAATAAAGAAATAGAGGTATTAGAATCCGAAGAAAAGATAGAAGAATTGCAGCGCACTATCTTTAACGAAATTTGCAAAGAAATAGATAATCACCGGCAACAAATACAACATCTCTCTTCGACGTTGGCTGAGCTGGACATCTACACTGCATTAGCTATTTTGGCTAGAGAAAATGACTACTCTAAACCAATAATTAATGACAATTTCGTTATAGATATAAAAGAGGGCAGACACCCTGTGGTAGAAAAATCTGTCCCTATACGTTTCGTCCCCAATGATACTTACCTTGACGGAAAGGATACACAAATAATAATCCTCACAGGGCCCAATATGGCTGGAAAGTCCACCTATATACGACAAGTAGCGCTAATTGTAATTTTGGCACAAATGGGGGGCTTTGTACCTGCAAAAAGTGCAACAATTGGCATCGTTGATAGAATATTTACGCGTATAGGTGCAGGAGAAAATTTACACTCTGGAAAGTCAACCTTTATGGTAGAAATGACTGAGACAGCATATATATTGAACAACGTTACGGAGCGCAGCTTGGTAATCCTTGACGAGATAGGCCGGGGGACTTCCACATTTGACGGTATCTCAATTGCGTGGGCATGCATAGAATACTTAAATAAGCAGCGCACAATATCAAATTACGGCCCTAAGGTTTTATGTGCTACGCACTATTTCGAGCTAACATACTTGGCTAATATATTGGACGGTGTGAAAAACTACAACATTAGTGTTAAGGAATGGGGAGACCAGGTCGTCTTTCTACATAAAATAGTAGAGGGCCCTGCAGATAAGTCTTACGGGATATACGTAGCGAAGCTGGCAGGTTTACCACAAGAAGTCATAATGCGCGCAAAAGAAATTATTAAATTTTTAGAATCGTCTACTACAAAATACAATTTTCGAGAAAGGGATAGGCAGAGGGAGGAAAGCCTGCCAGCATTGATTAATAAAACAGCACCAAATGATATAATTAATGACATCATAAATGAAATAAAAGAGGCTGATTTGGACAACTTGACCCCGTTGGAGATATTTAACAAGGTGGCACAATGGAAAAAAATGCTCAACAATGGAAACTAGAAAAAGTTTCTATTTTACTAAATTACCTACAATAGTTTATAATTTTCAATTTGATAACTTCTAAGTTTTTGTGTTTTTTTTAGTAAGGTGGATGGAAAGCATAAGCTTATGGAGATTAAAACAGTATGGAGCTACAACTAAAACCAAAATTGTAGCTTCTGCAGAAAATGGTTTAAAAGAGAAGGTTCCTTTCCCAAGGGGAGGTAAACTAAAACAAAAGTGGAAGGGAAAGCAGCTAAAATTTTAATCTGTGAAGATAACGTGGCAGAAAACAATCTACTTACTGAATTTTTCACAGCCCACAACTATGAAGTTATTAACGATTACGATGGCACAGGAGTTATAGAAAAGGTGATAAAAGAAAACCCTGATATAATTATTCTTGACATCCGGTTAGGTAAGGTTGATGGCTTAGAAATCTGCAGACGTATAAAAGAAGAGAGGACAAACGAGTTTATGCCAATAGTGTTAGTAACGGCATATTTTGAAGGTGTAAAGGACAAGATAAATGCTTTAGAGATAGGCGCTGACGACATTTTACCCAAGCCATTTGACCTAAATGAGCTACTTGCGCGCGTCAAGTCTCTGCTCAAAATAAAGATACTTTATGAACGGACACAATACTTAGCTACACACGACTTATTGACCGGTACGTATAATCGCGTGTATTTGATGAGTTTTTTGGAGAAAGAGGAAAAGTTGTACCACAGATATAGAACTACATTTTCATTTGCCTTAGTCGATATAGATAATTTCAAAAGCATCAATGACACTTATGGACACCAAATAGGCGATAAAATACTAAACCAAATTGCGACAGTATTAAAAAACACTTTACGTGAAGTTGACATATTAGCACGTTATGGTGGTGATGAGTTTGCAATTGTTTTTCCACATATAAATAAAGAGAACGCTATAAAGGCCTGTTTGCGTATATTAAGTTCTATAAGCGAGTTAGAGCTTTCAATCACTTCACCTGCAGGAGAACAAAAGCTGAAGCTTACAGTAAGCATAGGAGTTGCATCTTTGCCGGAAGATGGCAATAGCATAGACGAGCTCATACATAAGACCGACGATGCTCTATATAAGGCGAAAAGTGGCGGCAAAAATCGCATCTGTGGAGTATGAGTACAATTAAAATATACTTTATTGGTGAAGAAAAGTATATTAAAGTATGGAAAGTGTTGGGATGCGCTACGTACTTTGTCAACAACGTAGACGAAGCTGCAGAGATGCTAAAAAAATTGACCAACGAGAAACCCGAGATAATATTTATTACGGAAAACTTTGCAGAAAAACTATTACCGCTTATTGAGGAAATAAACTATAATACCAGCATTACCGTGAGTATTCTGCCTATAAGTAAAGCATCAAAAGTCAACAAAGAGCTTTGGAACCGTTTAACAATAAAGGCTTTAGGTATAACTTTAAAAGAAGAAAGTCAAGGGAAAATTTAGTAAGGAGGAGATAGTGGAACAAACTTGGGCACTATTATACGCGTAAGCGGACCTTTAGTTGTAGCATCTGGGATGACGGGGTGTAAAATGTATGAGATAGTGCGCGTTGGTGAAAAAAAACTCATTGGCGAGATCATAGAGTTGAAGTCTGACACGGCAGCTATACAAGTCTATGAAGAAACTACAGGTATAGGACCTGGGGAGCCCGTTATTCCTACAGGCTTACCTTTATCTGTGGAGTTAGGCCCGGGGCTGTTAAGTTCAATATATGACGGTATACAGAGACCACTAGATATCGTATATTTGCAATATGGCAACTGGATAATGCGTGGTGTTGAGTTGCCAGGACTTAACAGAGAAAAAAAGTGGAGTTTTACGCCAACGGTCAAAAAAGGGGATAAAGTTGCTGGGGGCGACATTTTGGGGACTGTACAAGAAACACCGCTCATCCTGCACAAGATTCTATTGCCGCCGGACACACCTACTGCAGAAATTGTAGAAATTTACCCTGGAGAGTACAAAATTGAAGATCCTGTAGGGAAAATAAGATTACTCAATACTGGCGAGATACAAAATATCTATCTATACCACCGGTGGCCTGTCCGTATACCGCGCAAGTATAAAAGGAAGCTGCCGCCAGAAGAGCCGCTCAGCACCGGACAACGCGTAATTGACACCTTCTTCCCGATAGCGAAGGGTGGTACGGCGTGCATCCCTGGGCCGTTTGGCTCTGGGAAAACTGTCATCCAGCACCAGTTATCTAAATGGTCCGACGCAGAGATAATAATCTTTATAGGTTGTGGAGAGCGCGGAAATGAGATGGCAGATGTACTATTAGAATTTCCTGAGCTGAAAGATCCTAAAACGAAGCGCCCCCTCATAGAACGAACTGTCATGGTAGCAAACACATCAAACATGCCGGTAGCAGCACGTGAAGCTTCCATATACACAGGCATAACCATTGGAGAATACTTCCGCGATATGGGTTATAATGTAGCACTAATGGCAGACTCTACAAGTCGTTGGGCAGAGGCTTTGCGTGAGATCTCCGGCCGCTTAGAAGAGATGCCTGGTGAAGAAGGGTATCCGGCATACATGGCAACACGTATAGCAGAATTTTACGAGCGTGCGGGTAAAGTCGTATGCTTATCTTCGGACACGCAGCCTGAACGTATAGGAACTCTTTCTGTTATTGGTGCAGTATCTCCTCCAGGGGGGGATCTTTCAGATCCTGTAGTGCAGGCAACATTACGCGTTGTGAAAGTCTTTTGGAGCTTAGAAGACAAATTAGCGTATATGCGCCACTTCCCTGCAATAAGTTGGTTACGAAGTTATTCGTTATACATAAAAAATATCAAATCCTACTTGGAAAACAATATTGATAAGGAATTCCCCCAATTACGAAGTAAAGCCTTAAAAATACTGCAAGAAGAGGCAACACTTGAAGAAATTGTGCGCCTCGTTGGTATAGAATCTTTATCTCCTTTAGAGCGCTTGACTTTACTAACTGCAAAGTCCCTCCGGGAAGACTTTCTACACCAGATAGCATTTGACCCTGTCGATACCTACACTTCGCTGTATAAACAATATCGTATGCTAAAAATTATATTAGACTTGCACGAGAAATGTGTAAAGTTTTTATCTGAAGGCGTGCCGTTTGAAAAAATTGAAAAGTTAGAAATACATGAAGAAATTGGAAGAATGAAATTTATCCTGGAAGACAAAATTGAAGAGTTTGACAAATTAGAAGAAAAAGTGAAAAACTTATCTTTATAGACTCACAAAACATAAGAGAGGAGGGATTTATGGCAAGGAAATGCTTTTTCTGCAATAAAGGCCCTAAAGCTGGCAAAAATGTGAGCCACTCTCACAGGGTCACAAACAGGTGGTTCAAGCCAAACCTTATTAAAATAAAAGCAAAAGTTGACAACAGAATTAAACGTGTATATATATGTACTTCGTGCTTCTCAAAACACAAGCAAGAAGGAAAACTTATTTAACGCAGCCGCAGGTAATGGATAATAGAACTTCATTAAGTGTAATTATACCGGTGTATAATGAAGAGAAAAATCTCACAGAGCTCTATCACGAATTAACAACAACGTTGGAAACGTTAGCTTTACCATATGAAATAATCTTTGTAGATGATGGCTCCTCGGATAATTCTTACACAATACTAAGGGACATCGCAGAAAAAGACAAAAACGTCAAACTTATAAAGTTAGCAAGAAACTACGGGCAAACAATCGCTTTATTTGCAGGAATAAAATTTTCATCAAACAACCTCATAATCACCATGGATGGCGACTTACAGAATGACCCGCGCGACATACCAAAACTTTTGATGAAACTGCAAAGCGAAAATTACGATATAGTGAGCGGCTGGCGAAGGAAAAGGCACGACCCACTAATAACGCGTAAGCTGCCAAGCAAGGTTGCTAATTGGTTTATTTCTAAAGTTACTGGTGTGAAACTTCACGACTACGGATGTACTCTTAAAATATACAAAAGAGAGTATCTTGAAAACATAAGCATCTATGGAGAAATGCATAGATTACTTCCGGCGTATTGCTTTTGGCTAGGGGCAAAAATTGGCGAAGCTGAGGTCAATCATAGGCCGCGACTGCATGGAAAATCTAAGTACGGCTTGGAAAGAATAATGAAGGTTGTGCTTGACGTGTTAGTGATAAAATTTTTATTATCCTATCTTAACAGGCCGATATACGTGTACGGTGGAGTATCTGTGGCTACCTTTAGCTTGGGAACGTTGATAGGTATCTTTGTTGTCATACGTAAGATATTCTTCCGTGGTGAATGGATAAGTCCGTTGTTTTTTATAAGTTTTCTGCTTTGGACAGCAAGTATTATATCTCTTTTATTAGGGCTACTAGCTGAGGTGTTGTCGCGGCTTTATTTTGAATCTTCCAAGTTCACGCCTTTTGTGGTAAAAGAAAAAATCAATATTTAACTTCCTAAAAATCTTCTTTTAAAAAACAAATTTGAGGAAGAGAGGGGGCGGTTATAAGAGCAAAGATGGAAAGAAGTAAGATGTTGTGTGCAGTGTACTTAGGTCCTGGACGGATGGAATTAGAAGAGAGAGAAATTCCAGAGCCAAAAGATGACGAACTTCTGGTGAGGGTAAAATCGTGTGCGGTTTGCGGCACTGATGTGCGAATATACACCTATGGACAAAAGAATGTAATTCCTCCGCAGATTATAGGCCACGAGATTGCAGGTGTTATAGAAAAAGTGGGCAGGAATTTAAAAAACGACTACAAAGGGGGGGAGCGGATAACAGTAGTGACGTGTGTAAGCTGCGGGAAATGCAGATTTTGCGAAAAGGGTTGGTATAACCTATGTGATACACCAAGATATATAGGATATTATTATCCGGGAGGGTATGCGGAATATATGATCGTACCGGAAGAGGCGATAAAGGGAGGAAACATAATAGTTGTAGAGGAGGAAAAATTAAGTTTCCCGGAGATATCTATGATTGAGCCTTTATCGTGCTGCATAAACGGGCAGGAGTATTTAAACATTTCCGCTGGGGAGAGTGTTGTAATTTTTGGTTCAGGGCCGATAGGCTGCATGCATAGCGAATTGGCTGCAGCTGCTGGTGCTGGAAAGATTATAATGGTGGACATCTCACAGAAGCGCCTTAACCTGGCAAAAAAGCAAAATATACGTATAACAGATTTTATAGATAGCTCCCTTGAGGATCCTGTGAAGAAGATTTTAGAACTAACTTCTGGGCAAGGTGCAGACGTCGTCATTGTTGCATGCTCATCAAAGGAAGCTCAAGAGCAGGCGTTACAGATAGTATCAAAAAGGGGACGTGTAAGTTTCTTTGCAGGTCTATCCAAAGACGATCCTTACATAAAATTAGATTCCAATATTATTCACTACAAAGAGGTTGCAGTGTATGGCGCATTTGCTTCGTACAAAAAGCAGTACGAAAAAGCCTTAGAATTGATATCATTGGGCAAAGTTGATGCTAAGAAGTTCATCACGCACGAATTCAGGCTCAATGACATCCTGTCAGCCTTTGAAGTGACAAAGAGCGGTGAAGGTTTAAAATCTGTGATTGTGTTTTAAAAAACTTTTCTCTCGCAACAATCTCGAAGAACTAAAAAACTAGAGCTCTTTGAAAATAAGCATAGTTCATGCGAATTGCAATATATGAAAGTTAAATAGTGCTATCAGCAAATAAACTTTCTTAATTGAAAATGTAATGCTATAAAGTAACAAAAGTGTTGTATAGGCAGGAGGAGTGGCCGAGTGGTTTAAGGCGCTGGTCTCGAAAACCAGTTCCCAATTGCTACATTGGGACGAAGGTTCGAATCCTTCCTCCTCCGCCATGGTAAAACCAAACACGGCAGTGTGCACAATTTCACCACAAAAAGTGAAAAAAATTTTAGTTATACGTTTTTCATCCTTAGGCGATATAATATTGCTGAACCCAATATTTAAAACCATAAAGGCTTTGTGGCCGGACAGGGAAATGATATTTGTGACAAAATACACATATCGGAAAATTGCAATAAATAATCCATATGTAGACAAATGTGTATTTCTTAATGAGGAGGGGAAAACGCTGTCTAAAATGATTTACGAACTTGCAAATATGGGAAGATTTGAATACATTTTTGACATGCATAACAATATACGCTCTTTTTTGATAAAATTGTTCATTAGAGGAAATTACAGGCATACTATCAATAAGTTTACTGTTAAAAGGTACCTAACTATCTGGACAAAGAGGGATTATAAAATACCAGACGCGGTTGAACGCTATAAAAATGTGATATTATCTGCAGCCAGAACGTCTCACATCTCCGCTCAACTAAATTATGAATTTTTTATACCAAACATTAACTATTACAAAAATCTCTCTTATTCCATACTACCACAAGAATACGACAATAGATATATATGTATCTCTCCTGGAGCGAAATGGCTCACTAAACGCTGGCCAGTAGAAAAATATGCTGAACTACTGAAATTTCTGATAAATGACGCTGAAGAGAGTATCGTTCTTACAGGGGATAAGGACGAGATTGCAATAGGCGAAAGATTATTATCTTTGGTAAACAATAAAGACAAAAATGTAAGGGTTATAAATCTTATAGGTCGGACGGCGCTGGATGAGCTTGTTGGCATTGTGTCGCGCGCTAAATTATACATTGGCAATGACAGTGGAACTTCGCATATAGCGGCGATGGCGAATGTGCCAAGCGTGATAATTTTAGGTCCCACTGACAAAAAATTGGGCTTTTTCCCGTATAAGAATAATAACGTCTATATTATAGAAAAGAGCCTAAATTGTAGACCCTGCACGTTGCATGGAAGAAACAGATGCCCAAAGAAACACTTTAAGTGTATGTACGACATTACCGCTGAAGAAGTGTATATGGCGGCAAGAAGGCTGTTATGAAAAAATGGAGAACAAGGCATTAATTATTCATATGAACCAATTAGGGGATTTATTTTTTAGTTTGCCGCTTATCTATAATTTAAATCACAATGGGTACAAGGTTTATAGCATCGTTAGAGAAGAGCTGACATGGGTACTGGAGAATACAAAATTATGCGATAAAGTCATCCGCAGGCCAACAAAGTTTAAAGAGTTCGTCAAGGCCGTTTTAGAACTACGAAAAGAGAAATTTGACGTTGGCATATTACTATCATTTTCCCTTGGCATGCTCTTGCTGCTATTTCTCATTAACCCCAAGGAGAGCATAGGTGCAAGAGGGGGCCTTCGGAATGTGTTTTTAAAAAAGAAGGTTAAATTCCTTTCCCCCCCGTCCACAGGAAATAATATTTCTATATTGCGAGCTCTGAACGTACATATTATAAAAACAAATTACGTTGGACTATTCAAAATACCGGAAGAGGTTATTATTGCGACGAGGGAATTATTGAAAAACAAAGGTGTAAAGGATGATGACTTTGTGATCACTATTTCTCCTGAGGCATCCCAGCGGCGTAAATACAAATGCTGGGATAACAAAAATTTCGCTACTTTAGTAAATACTATAAGTGAAGAATACAACGTAAAATTTATCTTTGTAGGCAAGGACAAAAATTTAGTGAGAGATATTTTAAAAAATATCTACTCGGGATATGTAATTGACCTAGTAGGAAGTACTACAATTTCTCTCTTAGGTGGTGTGCTATTGCGTAGCAACTTAGTCATCACCATTGACTCTGGAACAATGCATTATGCAAGTGCCCTAGGAAGACCGCTAATTGCGCTTTTTGGCCCCACGGAGCCAGATATAATTGGACCACAGGGACAAAATAGCATAGTTATAAAGAAGAAAAGAATGAAAGACATCTCTGTCAAGGAAGTACTGTATGAAGTAAAAAAAATCATCCCGCAGGAAGCTAAAAAATGAAAAATCCTCTATTATCGCTCAGGGCGCTATTTTACAAACGTTTATTTTGGAAGAACGTGCATAATTATCTTTACATTATTGAAAGACATTTTAAAGTGAAGCCTCGTGTGGTAGATTATATAAAAGGCAGCCGAGTGTTAGTCATATCACCGCATATTGACGATGACGTAATAGGTTGTGGCGGTCTGCTGTATAAATATCATCTTTTAAATATTCCTGTATATGTAACATACGTCACAACTGGGGACAAAATACGCCGTGAAGAGGGCGAAAAAATAGCTAATTTTATGCATTACAGCCACGTTACATTTCTAGACTGCATGGTGAACCATGTTGGCAAGCATTTAGAACTTGTGGATAAATTTACAAACATAATAGAGAGCGTGCAACCTGATATTGTGCTTGTACCTTTCTTAATAGATAGACATACAGATCACGTAAATACAAACAAATTTTTTGTTGAAGCCTGCAAAAAGAGCCCCTACAAACTGTTTATAGTTTGTGGCTATGAAATATGGACGCCCATAATTCCTAACAGGATAGTCAATGTTTCTGCAGTTATAGAAAATAAAAAGCATGCGATACAGATCTGTAGAAGCCAATTCTATGGCACAAATTACACCGTGTTAGCAACCTCTTTAAACCGGTACCGTGGGGAATCTTACAATATAGAATATGGAGAAGCGTATTACTGTGTTCCGGTCAATGGGTATATAAGCTTATGGGAGAAAATATATGAATGAAAAGTTAAAGAAGTTAGCCAAAAACATGGTATATTTTGGGAGTTTAGTTTTTGCCATAGGTCTTGGCTGCTCAATAAGTGTAATGGAGGTGGGGCTTTACTTGCTAATATTCCCGTTTTGGATTATATTATACTTTTTAGAGCTGCGCTTTGAGCACAAAAAAAGAGCTATCATCCCCCTGCCCTATACCATAATACTAGCGACGTTCATAATTAGTGTGATTATATCTTCGCTTTTTGCGTATGACAAGGGTGCAGTATGGAAAAATTTATATCCCATAAAGTTTATTGCGCGCTTCCTGCCACTGTTTGTCTTCCCTACAGTTTTATCTATGGAACACTTTGTCAAGCTTTTATCGTTAAGCGTCATTACTGGAACGATAAGCGCTGGGTACGGCATTTTGCGCTACATTATTACGGGAACACGTAGTGGCGGAATTATAAAGTTTTACATGACATTTGCTGGCGTGTCAATGCTATTAAGCCTGAGTTCATTATTTTTATCTATTATCTACCTACGCAAGAATAAAAAATTGGCATTGTTTTACATTGTATGTTTTGTAATTTTGACGTTAGGTGTGATATTTTCTCTTACGAGGAATGCGATACTTGGCGTATGCGCAGGAATAGTAATTTTAGCATTCACGTTACCCAAAATAGGTATACCTATCTTGTTAATTTTAATATCTCTAGTCTTAACGACATATTTTACAGTGCCACAGATTGCTACACGTATTAGCTCTGCACTTTCTCTTAATGAAGAAAGCGTCAACGAGCGGCTAATTTTATGGAAAGCCGGAGTGAAGAATTTTGATGATTTTTTTCTTTTTGGTCGTGGGCTGGGCAATACAGAGAAATTCTGTGAAAAGTTCTCTGTAGAGGTTAAGGAAAGATGCCACCTGCACAACAATTTTCTGCAGATATGGTTTAGTTTGGGCATTTTAGGTATTATAGCATTTATATCATTATTCGTTTTTAGCTATTATTTTGCTATAAAAGCATTAAAAGAAGGACAGCAACGAGAAAATAAAATATGTGGAAGATACGTTATTGCTATTTTGACTGCATTTCTTGTTGCAGGCGTTTTTGAATACAATTTTGGCGATTCTGAAGTTGTTACTCTTTTCTTCTTTTTGCTTAGTAGTTTATTGATAACAGCGCAAAGTCTGAGGTAAGAAGTATTTTTTATTTTTTGATAATTTTATAGTCTGGGTGGGCCTTTTTACACTATAATATTAAACCTTTGGTAACACAAGAAAGATTGGTGTTTTTTTTCGGAATAAAATATAAAATTAACCCTAATAAAAATAGGGAGAAGGGGAAAATAACAGGATGAAAACAAAAGTCTTAATCACCGGGATAAGTGGTTTTGTTGGCAGCCATCTTGCTGAGTTCTTGATACGCAATTTTAGCCACCAGGTGGAAATTTATGGTATTACGCGTTGGCGGTCTAAAATTGAAAACATAGTTCACATAATAGATAAAATAAAACTCTACGAGTGCGATATCACAGATTTCCCCTCTGTATTAAGCATTATAGAGGAGATACGGCCAGATAAAATTTTTCACTTAGCAGCGCAATCTTTTGTACCTACATCGTGGAAATTGCCAGTTGAGACTTTCAACACAAACGTGATAGGACAAATAAACATATTTGAAGCCATAAGACACTTAAAAAAAACTGGCGAGACCTTCATACAAATAGCATGCTCCTCAGAGGAATATGGCCTTGTGTATCAAGACGAACTGCCAATAAAAGAGACAAACCCTTTACGGCCGCTATCGCCCTATGCGGTATCTAAGGTGGCGCAAGACCTCCTTGGATACCAATATTATATGTCTTATAGGATGAATGTTATCCGAACGCGCGCTTTCAACCATGAAGGACCGCGCCGAGGCGAAGTCTTCGTAACTTCAAACTTTGCAAGGCAAATTGCAGAAGCAGAGAAAGGCCTTCGCGAAAAGGTCATATATGTAGGGAATTTAGAAGCACGGCGAGATTATACAGACGTACGTGATATTGTAAGGGCCTACTGGCTGGCCTTAGAAAAAGGGCAACCTGGCGACGTGTATAACATATGCAGCGGTAAAAGTTACTCTATACGAGAAGTTTTAGATATATTGCTAAGCTATGCAAAAGTCAAACTTGACGTTGTGCAAGACAGAGAGCGCTTACGGCCGTCTGACGTGCCTATACTTGTCGGAGACTACTCCAAATTTAACAAACTTACCGGCTGGAAGCCTGAAATACCTTTTGAGAAGACTTTAGAAGACTTACTTAACTGGTGGAGGGAACGTATACAAAAATGAAAGGCTTAATTCTTAGTGGAGGCCGTGGGACACGCCTCAGGCCTATAACTTACACCAGCGCAAAACAACTTATACCGATTGGTAACAAACCCATACTTTTTTATGGCATAGAAGCACTAATTGAAGCAGGAATAAAGGAAATAGGGATAGTTGTTGGCGAGACGAAAAACGAAATAATATCTGCCGTGGAGAAGGAAAATGCTGCAGTTTGGAATATAAAAATAAAATACATCTACCAAGAGGAGCCTTTGGGTTTAGCGCACGCTGTAAAAATATCAAAAGACTACCTTGGTAAGGAACCTTTTGTAATGTATCTTGGGGACAATTTAATAAAGGGTGGAATAAAAAAATTCGTTGACAAATTCACAAAAGACAGAGGAACGAATGCACAACTTTTACTTGTCAAAGTTGACCACCCGGAACAGTTCGGTGTTGCTGAGTTCAAGGACGGCAAAATCGTAAGGTTAGTAGAAAAACCGAAGACACCGCCATCAAACTATGCCTTAGCCGGAATATACATTTTCGACGAAAGCATCTTTGAAGCTATAGAGCACATAAAGCCCTCCTGGAGGAATGAATTAGAAATCACAGATGCTATACAGTACTTGATAGATAACAACTACAGAGTGAACTTTGACTACGCGGTAGGCTGGTGGAAAGATACAGGCAAGGTGGAAGATTTACTTGAAGCCAACCGTCTCGTGCTTGAAGAAATGGAACCTTACAACAGAGGCGTAGTGGACGAGAAAAGTAGGATTGAGGGGCGCGTGGTGATTGAAGAAGGCTGCGAGATAATTAATTCTCTCCTTAGGGGACCTGTAATTATCGGCAAGAATAGCAAAATAGTCAACTCCTACATAGGTCCTTTCACTTCTATACATTATTCTGTAGTTGTGGAAAATAGCGAGATAGAGTATTCTATAATTCTTGCAGAAACTAAAATCTATGGTGTGAGGCGCATCTCGGAAAGCTTAATAGGAAGAAATGTAGAAATAATGCATAAAAATGACAAGATACCCGCTGGCTACCGTATAACCGCAGGCGATAGCTCAAAAATAGAACTTTAGAAACTACCATTTATCATCTGTAAAACTCTTCCTTTATCTCGTCATAAAGCTTTCTGTAACGACAAATGTTCAACTCCAAACCGTAAACTTTATTACTCCGTAGCCACAAAATTTCAAAATACCTCACTAACTTTTTCAATTCAGTCAACAAAGGATACCATAATTTCCTCTTTTCCTTCGAAATTATATATTTACACAAGAAAACCATACGCTCTAACACAAACTTTATATACGATAAATGATATCTGTTTTTCCTAACATTCCTTCTCAACTTAGGCAATATATGCAACAAGCTTTCCACTCTTGGCAGCATAGAACGCGACACTTCATACGCCTTCCACCTCTCCTCCTCTGTCAAAACTACATCCTCTCCTGTTGCCCACTTGCCCCAAAAAATAAAAAAGTGCCTCGGAAATGTCCTATCCATAAGATTAAGGTATTGTATCAAATTTAAAGCTTTTTTTCTCCACTTCTCAGTTGCCGGACTATAAAAATTATCCACAAATTTCATGTCAAAATCCTCCTTCTTGCAGCCACTTATATTCCAACTATACTCTCCCCCAAGCATGTATCCATACCAGTTGTACTCCCTGAAATTGTCTGCTCCGCAGTCGCACCACGAAGATATTATCGTGCCCAAAACTCCCCTCTCCTTCCTTTCAGAGGCATATCTTATGAAGTTATAAATATTCTCCTTGGCACTCACATAATCTGGGTAAAACCTGCAAAAATTGAATATCGTTGGAGAAATAACAACCTTATATCCAGCATCCAACAATACATCAAGCTTTGGGTAAGCATCCTCTGTGGTATATTCCCAATACACTATGATGACATCCTTTGGTATCTCTGGTAAATGGTTAAACTTAAGCCAAAAGTTCAACATAGCATCACTGTAGAGCAAACATTTCTTGCGATATTTCTTCAACAACGACAGTACCTTATTAATATGATACGCATAAAGTTTATCCTCACCACCAAGCCTCTCTAAAAGTTTCTTACTTTGCCCCTTACCTAAATCATACGGCTCATCACCACCTATATGAAAATACTTTGATGGGAAAGCTGGCACAATTTCAGAAAATAACTCTTTTAAGAGCTTAAAAGTCTGCAAGTTAGCAGTAGCGAGCGTTGTACCACGAGAAATTGGCGTAACGTAGAGTACACCTTCCGTTCCTATTGGTACTTCTGCAAGGTGTTTATATTTAGGTATGTGCAGTACGCGTTCACAGTGTCCTACTGTTTGGAAAATAGGTACAATATCAACATAACATTTCTTACCGAATTCAACAAGCTCCCTTACTTCTTTCTTTGTAAGTCTCCCTCTATTTTTGCCAATAAGTGGGTGCTTGCGAAAGTAAAACATATCTTCTATATATGGCATATAGACATTATACTTATAGCGAGCGAGGGTAGAAATAATGTTCTTAAAATCTTCAACTGTGGAGACTTGCCCACGACTTATATCATCAGAAACTGCACGGAATTCAAAAAGCGGCCAGTCAACAATCTCCATACAAGGCAGAGAAAAACCCGCCCCATCGCGTGTTCTCCTGCGCAGCTGCAATAACGTCTGTAAAGCATAAAATATGCCACGCTCTGAAATACTATAAACTCTTATTTCCTCAGGTACAATCTTTATATAATAAGATTCCTCTTCAGTAGACAACTTGGAATAATGTTTCTGCAATTCCTTAAACTCAAACATGACAGACGACACCATGGAGGAGGGCTTTGTTTTTTCGCTACAGGCCACAATAAAATAATATTTGCAGATATCATCATTTACTTTATGCATAGGAATGTGATGAGAGTTAAAAAATGATTTTATCTCCTCAAAAAGATGTGCATTTTGTATTTTACACGGAAAGTGAATGTAAACAGCAGCTATCCTTGAGGGAGTGAATAAGAAATCTTTACTTTCACAGGAGAGAAGTGTAACTTTTTGAGGTGTAGGGATGACGTTCATGTGTTAGGAGCTCACTACTGTGAAGAACAAAGAAGAGTCAATTCTGTAGATTCAGTAACTCTTTTACCTTATCCACTGCAGAGGCTGCGTCAGGGGCGTACCCGTGAGCACCTATCTGGTCTGCAAAAGATTGCGTTACCGGCGCACCACCAACTATCACTTTCACTTTGTCATACACTCCTTCTTGCTTAAACACATCTATAGTAGTCTTCATATTGACCATTGTTGTTGTTAATAAAGCCGACATTCCAACAACTTGCGGCTCTTTCTCGCGTATAGCAATAACAAACTTCTCTGGTGAAACGTCTACACCTAAGTCTATCACTTCAAACCCTGCACCCTCTAACATCATACATACTAAATTCTTGCCAATGTCATGCAAATCGCCCTTAACAGTGCCCATAACTATTCTACCTTTTGCCTTCACGTTGCTTTTGCTCAATAGAGGCTTCAATATCTTCATCCCGGCATGCATAGCGCGCGCTGCTATCAACACCTCAGGTATGTAGAATTCGTTCGCTTTAAATTTCGCACCCACAACTTCCATGCCAGCTATTAGCCCTCTGTTTAATATTTCTTCGGGCGGGATATCCTCATTTATTGCCTGTGTGACGAGCTCTTCTATTTTCTTATACTGCCCCTTAATGAGATTATCTTTAATTTCTTCCAGAACTGCCATTTTTACTCACACAACCCTCCTTTTTTATTCCTCCCCTCTCTCCCGTATACGCTAATAAAAGTGGAAAAAATTATACTACTTGAAGCAGCAGGAAGTCAAAAAAATTTCCTTCCATCGCCGTACACACAAAGTTAAGAGCATAAAAGATTACACCAGGTGGGCCTTTCTTCAAATATCTACCCCCTTTGGAAATGATTTATTTTTTAACCCTGATTGTAGTTACTACTTCGTAGATCAATAATACAGCAAGGAGAAATAACACAAAAGCAATAACACCCACTGCACTGAACTTATATTGCAAGATTAGCAAAAATAAAGCGTAAATAGTCACAACCAGCATAAACACCATTGGTAAAAGCGTAAATACATACTTCCTGTGCGTACCCTTCAGCCACACGGTAATAACCATCAAAACCAATGCTGCAAGTAGCTGATTTGACGCACCAAAGACAGGCCAGATAAGCTTCCATGCAGGTATAACATTGCCTTTAGGGTCTCGTAATGTTATCAACACAAAGATTGCAGGCAGTATTAACGTAATTACAGTAGCAATGTATCGCGTTTTAGCAGACTTCAACGATAAGAACTCCTGCAATATGAACCTTCCGATACGTGTCGCAGTATCTAACGTCGTCAAAATAAAAGTAGACAATGCCAACAAGCCAAACGAAAAACCTATACGCTCATTTATACCGAAAATCTTGACAAACCTGCCAAAGCCAGTAGCGTAAATAACAAGTGGCGGCTGCGCAGAATAAATACCTATTTCGCTACGTGATAAAACCATCACTGTAGAAACCGCTATTACAGCAACTATGCCTTCAACTAACATTGCACCGTAACCTATGGGTAGCGCGTCACTTTCTTTATAAAGCTGCTTAGAGGTAGTCCCTGAGGATATTAATGAATGGAATCCGGAGACTGCTCCACAAGCAACCGTAACAAACAAGAAAGGCATAAGTTGGCCAACACCAGAGCCACTCCATGAGATTAATGCAGGACATGAGATCTTGAACTTGCCAAAAAGTAAACCCAATGTCCCAATAATTACCGAAAAATACAGCAAATACGAAGACAAATAATCTCGTGGCTGCAGTAAAAGCCAAACAGGTAGTATTGAGGCAAAAAAGCAATAAGCAATAAGCAGAAGTGCCCAAGTTTTACTTTTATCGCCCAGGAACGGTGGTATATTCGTTAAAGGGAACTTTTGCCCTATCCATATACCTAAGAACACTAATAGGACGAATATACCGGTTGTCCAACTTAGCGGCAATTTAAGCCGATAAATACATAAACCAAATAATATCGCAAGGAATATGTATAATATAGAAGTTGTGGCTATACCGCCTTCCGTTTTGAATGTATTTGCTGTGAGGTCCGCAAAAACCGTCAATACATATACTAAAGAGAACCAAGTAAAAATTAACATTAGCCTATACGCTCTTAAGGAGATGTAGTTTTTCGCCACTTCTGCAATTGAATACCCGCGGTGCCGTATTGAGCCCACCAAGGTAGAAAAATCGTGCACGCCACCAATAAATATTGCCCCTAAAATTATCCAGCACAGCGCAGGTAGCCAGCCAAATGCAAGTGAAGCAATAATAGGTCCTACAATAGGCCCTGCGCCTGCAATTGACGAGAAGTGGTGCCCAAAGAGAATCAGAGAATTCGTGGGGATATAGTCAATATTATCTCTTAGCGTATGCGCTGGTGTGGGATTACTGTCGTCTAAACCAAAAATCTTCTTAGATAGAAATTTCCCATAAACCAGGTAGGCTATTAGAAAAATTGCTACAGATGATATAAAAACATAAGTAGTCATGCTGAGAAATTTAAACTATGAGAAGCGTGGCACTGAAAGGCAACCACCTTGAAATATAGGATTCCCATAGGAGCACTTGCCACACTGCAACACTGCTACACGTATGTCAATTTTTTCCGTCTTAATCCTTGGCTTGTGATATTTTTTCTTTTTCTTCATATATCTTCCCAGTGAAAACAACATTATAACAAATCGTCCTCTCCAATGCAAATAAAAAGTCATTTTTTTCTTTTCTTAACCTGTTGCATCATATTGAAATTGCTAATATTATTTTAATAAGATATAGTACAAAAGAAGCGAGGAAGAAAAAAATGAGCAAAGGTGACTATATTAAAATAAATTATGAAAACATAGCGTACCAAAAAATAAAATCTAACACCTACATAGTGACGCTATCTGATCACAAAATACACCAATTAGACGATGTAGCAACACGCATATGGGAGCTTATATGTAAAAAGAAAAGCGTCGACGAAATAGTAGAAACGCTATATAACGAGTACGACATCGCAGATAAGGACATTTTAATGAAAGACATTAATGAATTTCTGCAGGAGCTAAAACAAAAAAACATCATCCTCTAAAAATATGAAACCAAGTACAAGAATAGCGCAACGGCTCTTCAACATCACTTTTAAAAAATGCATTCCCTTAGACTGCATAGTAGAAATAACTTCTAAATGCAATCTAGACTGCATACATTGCTATGTAGTGAAAAAAGGTCATCCTGCTGCACTACCCACAGTCTTTTGGAAGAGGACTTTTGTAGAGCTACGTGCTGCAGGATGCCTCTATCTTACATTGACTGGTGGAGAAGTTTTCCTACGCGAGGACATATTTGAAATAATATCTTTTGCGCGCAATTTAGGCTTTTGTGTAACTATATTCACTAATGGCACTCTGTTAGATAAAGAAAAAATAAAACTACTAAAGGAGTTGAATATCTACGAACTGCACGTATCACTTTATAGCCTCAACGAAAAAGAACACAACAGCGTCACTGGCGACAAAAGAAGCTTTGAAAAAACTATGAAGGCCATACACTTAGCAGCAGAAAATAAATTGCCCTTAGTAATAAAAACTCCGTTGTTAAAAAATAACTTTTCCGCATACAGAGAGATAGCAAGACTTGCAAGAAACCTTGGTGCACGATACGTATTAGACCCTTTAATTACACCTAAAAATAACCACGATTTGTCACCACAAAAATATAGAATTACGACAGACTATTTATTAAAATTTTACTCAGATGATGAAATATTTAAAAAGGAATTCCTAAAAGCAAACAGTAAAAATGGAAGTTTTACGTGTTCCGCGGGAAGAAATTTGATATCTATTTCCAGTGACGGCTTAGTTTACCCGTGCTTGCAATTCCCTGTAGTCTTGGGTGATTTGAAAAAAAACAAGTTGAAAGATATACTTTCTGACAAAAATAATCTTATTGTGAAAATACGGAATATCAAACCGGAGAGAGATTTTTATTATTGCTACCACTTGTGCAGTTATAGGGAATTTTGTCTGCGGTGTGTTGGTGTAGCATACCTTGAGAATAGAAACATCTACAGTAACCCTTCAAGTTGCTGCCAGTTAGCTCGTGTACGTAAGGAAGTATACTATAAATATACGAAAGGGCTTGCGCCATGGGAAATAGCTTTTGTGTGATAGTACTTGCAGCAGGTGAAGGAACACGTATGAAATCCTCTTACCCGAAAGTACTGCACCTGCTACATAACAAACCTATGCTGAGCTACGTAATAAAGAAAGCAGAAAAGTTGAAGCCTGAGAAGATAATTATCGTGGTGAACAAAAAAAATCACATTGAAGTTGAGAAGATGTACAGTAACAAGAAAAGCTTAGAATTTGTCGTGCAAGGGAGCCAGCTGGGCACCGCAGATGCCGTCAATGCAGCGCGTGATGTTGCAATAAAGTACGCTAATTGCATGATACTTTACGGAGACGTGCCTCTCATAAGTATAGAGACTCTGAAAAATGTAAAAAAGCTTCACTTCCAGAGAAATGCAGATATGACAATTGCTACAACATACCTTGATGATCCGCACCCGTATGGTAGAGTTAAGCGTGACACCTCCGGGAAGGTCATTAAAATTATAGAAGAAGCGGACGCTACAGAAGAAGAAAAGAAAATCAAAGAAATCAACGTTGGTATATATTGTTGCAAAACTAAACTACTTTTTAAATTTTTACCTCAGCTTACACCTTCTACACGTAAAGGGGAATATTATCTGACGGACTTGGTAGAAAAATTTTCCCTCCTTGGGCATAAAGTTGAAAGTTATGTGATAAAAAACACAGACGAGATAATAGGGATAAATTCGCGTATAGAGCTTGCAGTTGCAGAAAAAATATTATCTCAGTCTGTGCTGAAAAAAATGATGTCTTCTGGAGTTACAATTATAGACCCTGATAATACATATATAGAAGAAGTTGCGAAAATCGCCCCAGACTCGACTATTTACCCAGGAACAATAATTAGAGGCAAGACTGTCATAGGGAAAAATTGCCACATAGGGCCTTATACTTATATAGAAAATTGCGTCATAGGGGATAACACAAAAATAGAATTCTCTTATATTTGTGGTGCGCGTGTCGGCAATAATGTAACTATTGGCCCTTTCGCCCGTATACGCCCTACAACGCATGTAGAAAATAACGTTCGTATTGGCAGCTTCGCAGAATTAAAAAATACAAAAGTCTTGGCTTGTTCAAAAATTCCACATCACTCATATGTTGGAGATAGCTTTATTGGCAGAAATGTCAACATTGGTGCAGGGGCTATAACTTGTAACTTTGACGGCAAAAGCAAACATAGAACGATCATTGGGGATGACGTTTTTGTCGGCAGTAACGTAAACTTTATAGCTCCTGTACGTGTAGGTAAAGGGGCAGTCATAGCTGCAGGCTCCACTATAACAGAAGATGTCCCTCCGTACAGCTTAGCTATAGCTCGTGAAAGACAAGTAACTAAAGTAGACTACTACAAGAACAAAAAATGAAGCTGAGGCTAAGTTTGCCGTTATTTCCCAAGTTCTTCCTCTGTTTAGCATTCCTCACTGCAATACCTTTGTTGTTTGTTGGTATACAGATGGTAAACCTTAACCGTGAGATGATAAACACTTTAATAGCGGACTCGCAAATAAAACTAGTAAACGACATTGCCAATAGCATAGATGAAGCATTATTAAACATTGAATCGAAAATATACTTTATAATCTACACCTTAGAAAATTCGGCAATAACGTTAGAAAATAGGGATATAATATTATCTTCCTTCCTTGACGCCAACCCGGACATAATGTCCCTGTCTCTGGTCAACCTGAATGGTGACGAAGTGGTAAAATTATATAATCCAGAGTACAAAAGCGGCGCTACTATAAAAAACATATCCAATACGGAATTATTCAAAGCAGCAAAGTCTACCAAGCGCAGAGCTATAAGCAACGTACATTACGAAGAAAACAAGCTTTTACCACTCATTGACATACTTTACCCAGTGAGAGATAAGTATTACATTTATATAATTTTTTCTTTAAAGTCCCTGTGGGAGAAAATTTTAGCAACGCGCATAATGAACACAGGCTTTGTGTTTGTGATTGACAGAAACGGTCGTGCTCTGGTGCACCCCGATAAAGATAAGATGCTAACCGCAGCTACACTATCTCACCTTCCTATAGTGAAGTCTGCACTATTGGAATCACCAGCCAAGGGGACTGCTAAAATAGAGCGAATAAGCGCATCTTCAATAGCAAGAAGATACAGGGACGAGCACAACAGGAAGATCATAGGCTCCTACACGTTCTCGCCTTTACTTGGCTGGGGTGTGATAGTTCAGCAAGATGAAGCAGAAGTTTACAGTAGCGTAAACAAACTACGTAGGACGTCTTATACGCTATTAGGTGTATTCTGTATACTCTCTGCAATAATATCATTCTTTTTAGCGCGTGGCCTCTCAAGGCCTATGTTAGAGTTGAGCAGCGCTGCTGAGAAAGTAGCAAGAGGGGCTTTTGACGTACAAGTGAGAATAGAGACTGGCGACGAGTTAGAAAATTTAGGCAATACCTTCAACACAATGGTCAGCAAACTAAAAGAATACGCAGATATACAGCTTGATAAGCTTATCGCAGAAAAAACAAAAACCGAGACAATAATATTTTCTATCAGCGACGGAATATTGTTAACTGACTACAACGGCGATATCATACTGATCAACAACCAAGCTAAACGTATATTCAAAACACTACAGGAAGATAATGATGCAAAAAATCTATATTCCCTTTTACCTATGGTAAAGAATGACTTAGAAAAAATACTTTCAGGGAAGGAAAAAGTCATCTCTAAGGAAGTAGAATTACAAACTCTATCGGGTGAAGTGAATTACTATCAACTGACTTCGCTGGAACTAATCACAGAAAAGGGCGATAAGTTAGGGATACTAACTGTATTACACGATATTACCCTGCAGAAACAGATAGACAAGATGAAAGACAACTTTGTGCATTCAATCACGCACGATCTGCGTAACCCCGTGTCTTCTATCAGGGGATTTGTCAAATTTCTGCAGGACGGCATTGGAGGACCTATAACAGAACAGCAAAGGCATATGCTAAATGTAATAGATAGAGCCTCTTTCAGGCTGCTAAACATGATAAACGACATACTTGATGTTGCAAGAATTGAAGCTGGAAAAATGGTTATAAACCTTGAAGAATGCAACATTAACTCCATACTGTCTTGTATAGAAGAATTACAAACACCATTAGCAGAAAGAAAAAATATTGCGCTTCTATTCTATCACCCTGCAACTACTGTAAACCTTGTTGCAGATGGCAATCTTCTTGAACGCGTATTAGTAAACCTTATAGGGAATGCTATAAAATTCACGCCTGAGGGCGGTAAAGTGGAGGTTGGCGTAGAAGACCTGGAAGATAAAGTATTATTTTGGGTGAAGGACACGGGAGAAGGCATCCCTGCAGAGTACCTGGATAAAATATTTGACAAGTTTCAGCAGCTGCACTCTACACAGTCGCGTAGTGGCACAGGCTTAGGATTAACAATATGCAAGTATGTTGTTGAAGCACACTTGGGCAAAATATGGGTAGAATCTAAACTTAAAGTTGGCTCTAAATTCTCCTTCTACATCCCAAAAGGGCTAACATACGATGAAGCAAATAATATCACTATTCAAAAGGAGAAAATGTTGGAGAAAATTGTATAACACCAAAATATTTTATACATTCCTCGTTTTCGACGTCATTATGTCACTTCTATGCCAATCGGTATATACACAGGAAGAGCTTCTAACAGAAGAAGGCCGCATAGAATTTCAAGAAATAACAGTAAAAGAAAAAGACACGTTATGGAGTATAGCGAATTATTATCTAAAAGATCCTCACCAGTGGCCACAAATACTCAAATATAACAAACTAGACATAACAAACCCTTACCAAGTGCTCCCCGGGATGAAATTAAAAGTCCCCGTCGTGCTCATAAAAGAACACTTACGCGCCTCCTACTTGATAAAGTTGATAAACGATGTAAAATACCGTCGCAGAAACACTAACGAGTGGAAAAAAGCTTACCTAAACATGCAGCTTTTAAACAACGACAGTATAAAAACTGGGAAGGACTCTTACGGGAAAGTCAAATTTTACAGTGGCGAGATACTAACTATTGACCAGAACTCGTTAGTCGTGCTGCGGCCAGAATATGTACAAGAAGAAGCCGAATTGCTGATTGGCGATATTCGTGCAAGGAGGACGCGTGTTGTCACACCTTCCGCTGTTATAGAGCCGAAGGTGCTGCCTACTATGGAAAATACGGACTACAGGGTTAAAGTAAAAGAAGATAAGACCACGCTTGTTGCAGTATATAAAGGTGCTGCGGAAGTCACTGCACAAAATAAAACTGTTACGCTAACAGCAGGCTTCGGCACTGAAATCAAATACCTCTCACCACCTTCAGAACCCATACCTCTGCCAGATATACCAGAAATCTCCGTAGAATTGTCAACTACTGCAATCAGCAGCCTCCCTGAAGGTAAAGTTAAATTAAAAGAGCTGCCGCAGCAGACACAAATTACTGCGAAACTGCCAGATTTCACAATAGATAGCAATTTCACAATAAAAGTGAACTTGACGGAAACTGCACAGAAAAAAGTTGAAAAGAAAATTACCACCACCGAAAAAATACCTTCAACTTTATCTTCAATGGAAACAGCGCAAGCTACACCAAAAACGGAAAAAGTTGCACGCACCTTCTCCATCAAGGAGTACCATCTGCAAGTTGCAAGCGACCAGCAATTCAAAAAAATTGTCCTTGAGGAGACGCGCCCAGTGAAAGAAAAAATAGAACTAAAAAAAATGCTACCTGACGGCACGTACTGGTGGCGTGTAGCTTTTATTGACGAATTAGGCTTTGAAAGTGATTTTTCCTCACCACGGATGATAACTATTGACCGTGAGCCGCCAAAACTTGAAATCAAGAGTCCTGCACAGAATGCAATAGTTAAAGAAGAGTTCATCACGGTTGAGGGAATCACAGAACCTAACGTGTACATGACAGTTAACGACAAGCTTGTAGATGTTGACAGCACTGGGAAGTTCTCTACAGTGCTTTTTTTACCCACTGCAGGTAAGAATAGTGTAAAATTTTTCGTGAAAGACGCCAGCGGTAACGTGACAGAAAAGGTGCTCTACGTTGAAAAATTAGAGCACAAAAAAGAAACTTCTACAGCAGAAGAGAAAAAGGAAATTGAGAAGAAAACTTATAAAAAAGAGAAACCTGAATCTGAAATTGAACGTGAGAGTAGGCAAAAGAGAGAAGATGAAAAAAAACATATCACAGCGCCCATACTAGTATCTTTAATGTCAGCAAGTGGACTAATAATACTTTACGTTATACTCTCTTTAGTTGGGAAGCTATGAGCAGCTTCTCTCTGCAGCAAAACCTTCAACTTTTTGAGAAACATGTAGGTGGGTAAATTTTGTTAGATCTTTATGAATATTTTCTTATAGTAAAATATACTCATTATCCCTAGCCACAGAAGAAGAAAAGTCACGGCGTAGGCAAGAGAGCCGTTATATGTGCCAAAAAGAGGTAAATAGATGCTTCTATAAATAACTTCTTTTAATGCCAACTTCTCGCTACCTACCTTCACGTTAATAAGTATTCTTCCAAACAAGCCCGTAAGAAAGAAGACCGCAATAGCATTCTTGCCATAAATTACAAAAGGTGTAACTAATCCTCTCCTGTAGCCTTTTATCTCAACTAGCCAGTAGCACGTAGCTAAGAAATGCAGTGCAGCGCCTGCTGTAAATATCACATATGAGCTTGTCCATATGTATTTGTTCAATGGGAACCATATACTCCAAATCCATCCTAATAGTAGCCCTAAGTTGCCAAATATAAACATCATTACAGCCTTCTGCAAAGGTTCATACCTGCTCTTAAGCCAATAACCTGTAATTACGCCTATCAAGGTTGTGCATAGCGCAGGGACAGTGCTAAGGACACCTTCAGGGTCCCACGTTTTTGTAACTTTCCACATGTGCCCTCTCAACAAAATACTATCAAGGTAAGAAGCTAAGTTCCTGCCCTTCTCCAAAACGCCAACGCCCACCCCAGGGACAGGTACCAAAACCATCAGGTCCCAATAAAGCACTAACAAAAACAGTGTAACCACAGAAATTGTTTTCACGTCTGCAACGTATAGCGTAATTAAAGAGGCAAACAAATAACATATAGCTATGCGTTGCAGCACGCCAGGTATACGTATCTCGCGAAGGTTATAGTTTGGGAAGCCATTAAGTATAAGCCCTAAAAGGAAAAGTATAATGCTGCGCTTTATAATATGCAAGATGAGCTTCTTTTTACTTTCTTCTTTGCGCTCCCCTCCTTCCATTATGCGCCTGTCAAATGCTAATTTTATCGCTACACCTACGATAAATAAAAAGAACGGGAATATGAGGTCTGTCGGCGTGCAGCCGTGCCACTCTGCATGTTTCAGTGGAGGATACACGTAATCCCAAGAACCAGGGTTATTGACCAACAACATACCTGCTATTGTTATACCACGAAATACATCAAGGGACAACAAGCGCTGCTTTTCTTCCTTACTCATAACAAACTCCTTCCTTTATTTATCTCTGAAAAAAAACGGTTTTTATCTATATCGTATTCGTGGATCAACATAAGCATATGTTATATCTGCAAGAAGGTTGCCGAGCAGAGTGAGTGCAGCTGCAATAGTTCCTACACCCATTATGGTTGGGTAATCGCGCATCATCACCGCCTCGTATCCTAAGCGTCCCATGCCTGGCCACGCAAATATCGTCTCAAAGATGAAGCTGCCACCTATGAGCTCCGGCAACGATAGACCTAAAATTGTCACTACCGGCAGAAGAGCATTTTTTAAAGCATGCCTCAGTATAACCTTATTCTCTGGTAAGCCTTTTGCACGTGCCGTACGTATATAATCCTGACGCAACACCTCCAACATGGAAGCACGCACGTATCGCGACAGCCCCGCTAAGCCGCCAAAAGATGACACTGCAACAGGTAAAATAAGATGCTTGACTATATCCCAAATCTTCCCCCAAAAGGATAATTCCGAGTAGTGTAGCGAGCGCATGCCAGAAATAGGCAGCCAGCCAAGTTTTATACCAAAAAGTAACATCAATAATATTGCAAGCCAAAAAGTTGGCAACGAGAAGCCTAGAAAGACAAACACTGTCATGCTTTTGTCAAATAAACTTCCGCGCCTCACCGCTGAATAAATCCCTATCGGTAGACTTAAGCAAAATATTGTCCCTAAAGACAATATGTTGAGCAGTAATGTTGCTGGCAAGCGCTCCAAAATTTTTTTCATCACTGGCCTGTCATCCTTAAAAGAATTGCCAAAATCTAATCTTATAACACGACTTATCCACAATATATATCTCTTAAGCAAAGGCTTATCTAAATTGTACAATTTTACAAACTTTTCTCTTATCTCTGGTGAGACTCTTGCCTGGAATTCTACAATATCCGTTGGCTTGCCAGGGGCTAAGTTTATCACTATGAATGTTATCAAAGTTATACCGAAAAACAGTGGAATAAGGAGTGCTATACGACGTACTATATAACCTATCATCTTCTAAGTGCCTTTTCCACTTCAATAGGGGAAAAAATTTTTTTCTCTTCCGAGAGAAGAAGCAAAAAAATGTGTTGTTATTAAGTGTATTTTAA
>Ga0197143_1000373_pt1 | contig 51764 bp, 50 predicted proteins | sample GBS70_MetaG_FD_148603 | JGI IMG/M metagenome (GOLD analysis project Ga0197143, IMG submission 148603) | Sediment microbial communities from Great Boiling Springs, Gerlach, Nevada, United States - GBS 70_MetaG | ecosystem: Environmental > Aquatic > Thermal springs > Hot (42-90C) > Sediment... | reverse complement strand
GAGAACTTTTGGGGAGAGTGTTATTGGTAGGAGTATGGATACTATAAAGAAGGAGATATTTTTTAAGTTATTGATAATGAATAGTTTTTATAGTTATAATAATTTGACTATTTGAGGGGGTGGTAAGGGGTGGTAATGGGTTGAAATGTTAGGGGGGTGCCTATAAGGGGAATGGAAGGAGAATTATTGGACAAGGCAGATTTTTATCTCTCTAAACTTTAAAATTTTAAAAACTTATGCTTAATCTTTTATTTATTTTAAATGAAGATAGTATTCTCATAGAAGCTATGTATCTTGGACTTAATGAATACTATGACCAATCTTTTGCTTTAATAAATCAAGTTTTAAGTGCAAACCCAATATCTATAAAAGCTTATTTATTAAAAGCAGTTATTTTAGATTATAGAATGGATGATTATGGAAACAATATTGGTGAAGATGAGTTTTTTGAATGTATAGATAAAGTTATTAAATTTTCTTCATCTTTAATTCAGTCAGAAAATAGAGCAGAAGGTTATTTCTTTATAGGTTCAGCTTATGCTTTAAGGGCCTTTAGATATGGAAAAAAAGGAATATATGCACCTATTTTAAGTGATATAATAAATGGAATTGATTATTTAAATAAGGCTATTGAAAATAATAAAGAATTATATGATGCTTACTTATTACTTGGATTATATAACTATGCCTCAGATCAGTTTCCTTCTTTTGTAAAGTTCATTTTAAGAACAGGAGATACAAAAAAAAGAAAAAAACTCGGAATTGAACAACTAGAAATATCAGCTCAAAAATCAAGGTATGTCAATGACTTAACAAAATATGCTCTACTTGAAATTTACTATAGAGAAAAGATGTATAATAAAGCTTACGAAATTGGAAAGGATCTAATTCAAAAATATAATCATTCAAGAAATATAAGATGGATATATGGAAAAAGTTTAAGAGCTCTTGGAAAATGGGAAGAAGCAAGGATTGTATATGAAGAACTATTATATCTTATACTAGACACAAGAGATTTTGACAAATATCAAATTGTTCTTTCAAGTTATTACACAGCTTTAAGCTATTATACACTCGGAAAATATGAAGAAGCACATCAATTTTTAAACTTTGCTTATGTAGTAATTTTAGAAAATTTAAATATAAAAGAATTATTAAAATTAAAACCGAGAGTAGAGAACTTAATGAAAAATATAGAAAGATATAAGGGATGAAATTTTTAAAAGAAAAAAATTTAATTTTATTATCAACAGCACAATTTATTTCACTTTTTGGTGATAGATTAAATAATATGGCATTAGTAGGAATTCTTGGTTCTTACTATTCACAATCAACATTTGTTTTCTCAGGTCTTGCTATATTTATAGCCTTACCTTCGATTCTATTTTCACCAATTTCTGGAATAATTGCGGATAAGATAGATAGAAAAAAAATTATGATAACTATTGAAATTTTAAGAGCATTAATTGTATTTTTGATACCGTTTATTTTTGTTAAATTCAAAAATATCGTTTTAATTTATTTTTTAATTTTTCTTCTTTATTCACTTACACTACCATTTAATAATGCCAAAATGGCATCAATTCCACAAATGGTAAATAACATATACACTGCCAACGCTCTTTTAAGCATAACAGGTAGATTATCAATGGCTCTTGGAATACTATTTGGTGGAGTTATAGTGGATTTATATATTTGGAAAAAATTAGGTTTTGAAGGATGGCAAATGGCATTTTATATTGATAGTTTAACATACTTAATTTCCGCTTTTATAATTGCTTTTATTACATTTGAAGAACAAAAGAAAAGCAATTTTGAATTTCAAGAAATAATTGAAAAGGAAAAAAGTTTTTTAAAGAAAATTATTGATGATTTTAAATTTGGTTTAGAATATATTTCAAAAGATAAATTTTTATCATTTGTTTTTAAATGTATCATTTTAACGATGCTAATTATTTCAATTAGTTATAATGTTTATCTTCCATATTTTCAACAAAACTTAGGATTTGGAACAAAAGGAATAGGAATCGTAGGAGGATTTTTAGGGATCGGTTTTATAATTGGTTCATCTTTATTCCCGATAATTGCTAAGAAATTAGGAGAAATTAAAATAATTTTGACTTCTCATATTATTTTTCCTATATTGTTTATATTTTCACTATTTGTTTCAAACTTTTTTGTTTTAATGTTATTATTCTTAATAGGTGGTTTTATACTATCAAACTTATTAATTTCATATGATACATTTATTCAGTCCGTTTCAGATGATTCTATTAGAGGAAGATTGTTTTCTTTTAAAGAATTTTTATGGTCATTTTCATTTCTCTGTTTTGTTTTTCTAATTGGAATTTTCGGTGAAATTTTGAAAATTTTTTTCAAATTTGAAAATGTTATAAAGTCAATTATTCTTATTACAAGTTTAATTATAATCAGTTTAAACTTGATTTTTTTTAAAAATTTAAAGAAGTAAAATTACTTTGCCAAATAAATTAAGCCAATTTTTCTATATTTTTCATATCTTTTTCTCATTATTTCATCTATTTCTATTTTGTTTAATTCATTTAATTTTTCAATTATATGTTGTCTTAAAATTTGATACATTTCCTTAGGATTCCAATGAGCACCGCCCATAGGTTCTTTAACTATTTCGTCAATTACATTAAGTTCCATTAAATCTTTTGAAGTTAATTTTAATATCTCTGCTGCTTCATTAGCCTTATTTGAATCTCTAAATAATATAGAAGCACATCCTTCTGGCGAAATTACAGAATATATACTATATTCAAAAGCAAAAACTTTATCACAGACCGCTATAGCCAAAGCCCCACCACTTCCTCCCTCCCCAATAATATAACTCATTGTTCTTGTTCTAATAGAGAGCATTTTCATGATGGAATAAGCAATTGACGAAAACTGCCCTCTTTCTTCAGCACCAATACCAGGATAAGCACCAGGCGTATCAACAAATGTTATTAACGGTAATTTCAATTTTTCTGCTAATTCCATAATTCTCATTCCTTTTCTATAACCCTCAGGATGGGGCATACCAAAATTCCTTTCAATTTTCTCATTTGTAGTTCTTCCCTTCTCCTGAGCAATAAATGCTATTGAAAAATTTTCTATTTTACCAATACCACTAATTATTGCCGGATCATCCGAAAATAATCTATCACCATGAAGTTCTAAAAATTCGTCCAAAACATTATTTAAATAGTCAATAGATTTTGGTCTATCAGGATGCCTTGCTATTTGAACAACTTGCCATCTCGTTAAATTACTATATATCTTCCGTTTTAGTTTTTCAGCTTCCTGTCTTAAAATATGTAAATTATCTTTTAAATTTGGATTCCCTTCAAGTTCTCTTATTTTTTCTAGAATATCAAATAAAGGTTTTTCAAAATCAAGGGGCCTCATAGCTAAAACTTATAATATTAGTAAAGTTAAGATATGATGGAATATAAGCTTTATATCCAAAATTCAATTTTCTATATTTCACTATTAAAAAACCAGAAATTTTTGAATAATCATAATCAGGTGTTAGCAAAATACCAAATTTTAAAATTTCTTTTAGATTATAACTTATTGATAAAAATTTTTCAAAATTATTATATTTATTAAATCCAAAAGAAAATTCAAACTGCTTTACATTTGAGCTTAAAGCTAAGGATAAAACATGTGGAAGTTCAACTTGATTAGAATATATCAATTTTTTAAAACTAAAATTTTCAAATAAAAATAAAATTGAATTATTTGAATTTAATTCAAAATTTGAGCTAATTGAAATAAATGGTGAAGCTTTTATTTCATCAATAATTCTATTTTCATAATAACCAAAATTTAATCCTAAGAACAGTTTTTCTTCAATTTTTAATTTTTTACCTAGGGAAAAATAAATTGAAAAGGGTGAAAAATTAAATGTTTGGTTATCATTTGGAATTTCATTTTGATAAGTGAAACTTCCAAAATCAAAATATCTGACATTTAAACTGAAACTATTATACAATATAAACAATTCATATATCTTACTATCAATAAGCCAAAAGTTTATTGATGTTGAAAAAATTTTTTTATCACCCGCAATGGAAGTATTAGTCTTATAATCTAAAATCCTGTTTGATATTGAATTGTCCACCCATAATTCATTTAAAGTAATAATTAGTTCTATCATAGCCCAATCCTCTTTAAAAACTTTTCAAATTCCTCTTTATTTTTAAAATCAAGTATTAATTTAACTCTTCTTTTTGTTGCTCTAATCTCAGCTTTTAATCCAACATTGTTAAAAAGTCTTTCAGATAATTCTCTTGCCCATAAATTTTCTTCATTTCTTTTTTCTTTTGGAGCAATAATATTTTCCAATTGCCTAACACTCAAACCTTCATTTATAATTTTTATTGCCATTTCTTCCTGTTTCTTTGGATCCTCAATTCTCAAAAGAACCCGAGCATGACCTTCACTTATCTTACCATCTCTTAACATTTCTAAAACTTTCTCACTTAAACTTAGTAATCTTAAAGTATTAGTAACAGTTGCTCTGTCCTTTCCTACAATTTGAGCAATTTCTGATTGAGTAAATCCAAACTTTTCTATAAGTTGCTTATAAGCTAGTGCTTCTTCAACAGGATTTAAATCTTCTCTCTGTAAATTTTCAATTAATGCTAATTGAAGCATTTCTGAATCTTCTAAGTCCTTTACAATAGCTGGAATTTTCTTTAAACCAGCAATCCTACAAGCCCTCCATCTTCTCTCACCAGCAACTATTTGATATTTATCCTCTGAAATCTGCCTTACAATAATAGGTTGCAATAATCCATTCGCTTTTATAGATTCAGCTAATTCTCTTAATTCTTGTTCAGAAAATCTTTTTCTTGGTTGATATGGATTTGGTTCAATAGCGTCAATATCTATAAGTTGTAAATCCTCAAGCGATTCACCTCCTGGTAAAATTGCTGCCAAACCTCTTCCAAGCCCCCTCATCCTTTTCATACACTCGCCTCCCTTTTAACAAACTTATTTAATATTTCTTTTGCTAAGTTTCTATAAGCAATAGCTCCCACTGATAACGGATCAAATAAAACACCAGGAATTCCATAACTTGGAGCTTCTGCTAATCTTATACTTCTAGGAATTACACTTTCAAAAACCATTTCCTTAAATATCCTTCTAATTTCTTCCTCAACTTGTTCAGAAAGTTTAGTTCTCTTATCGTACATTGTTATTAAAAATCCCATAAGTTTTAACTTTGGATTTATTGTTCTTCTAACATAATGAACTGTTTCAAGAAGTTGAGCAACACCCTCAAGGGCATAATACTCAGCCTGAACAGGTATTAAAACTTGTTCAGCTGCTGAAAGTATAAGAACTGTGAGCGTTCCAAGAGAAGGAGGAGCATCAATAAAAGTAAATTCATAATTATGAGAAATACTATCAAGAATGTTTTTTAAAGTTAATTCCCAGTTTTGTTTTCCTCTTAATTCAGTGTCAACCCCTATTAAATCCGGTGAAGATGGTATTAGGTCAATTTTAGCATTTTCAATTCTTACCAAAACTTCTTCAATTACAGCTTTGCCTATAAGTAAATGATATAAATTCTTTGAATTCCTTCTATTTATTCCAAATCCACTTGAGGCATTTGCTTGTGCATCACCATCAACAACAAGAACTCTTAAACCTTCCATTGCTAATGCTGTTGATAAATTTACTACTGTCGTAGTTTTTCCAACACCACCTTTTTGATTAACAACTGCAATTTTTGTCATAGCGAAAATTATAAAGCATAAGTTTCATGTGAAACATTTTTTTTAATTTCCAAAAAATTCATTTTCTTTTTTTGATAGGAAAGATTTCTTCTAAAAAAGTCTAAAATATCTGGATTTTCAATAATAAATTGGGTTAATTTGACAAGTTGAGAAAAATTTTTTGCTATTAATCCAAGACCATATTCTTTTATAAACTTTTCATTTCCTTCTTCTTGACCTGGAAGACTTTTATAATAAATTGCTGGCTTTTGAAGATATAAAAGCTCAGAAACACTTAATCCACCTGCTTTTGTAATTGAAAAATCACATATCGATATAAGTTTATAAATCTCTTGGGTAAATCCAAAGAGCTTATATTCAGCATTTGTATTATTTAAGAAATTCTTTATTATTTGAAACCTTTTCTCATCTTTACCAACAATTATTAGAAAATATAACTTATCTTTAAATAAATTTATAAATTTAATAGCATCTTTTATTGGTAAAACACTATTTGCTCCTAAATTTAATAAAACGACAAGTTTATCTGTTTTTATGTCAAAAAAATTCTTAATTTCAACTTCATTTAAATGCATCAAAAATCCTTTTCTTAAAGGAATACCCGTTATTAAGAAATTTTCACCCTTAAATGTTTTTAATGAAAATTCAGAAGGTAAAAAGAATAAATCAACTTCATCAAACAACCAAATAGGATGAATTTCATAATCAGTTATACAAACAAATAATTTAACATTAGGTTTTTTATTTTTAAATTTAATTCCATAGATAGTAGCAAAAAAGTGGGTTGAAATAATAACATCTGGATTAAAGTTTGAAATCCTATTATAAATTTTCTTGTTTAACAGTAATTTTAAAAAATTTCTAAAAAATTTGGTTTTAAAAATAGGATTATAATAAATTAACTTCCATAGAAAATGTGAATGACGATTTAGCCAAATATATAATTTTGAAGTTATTTTTTCTATTCTTGAACCAAATTCCACTATATCTAAAATCTCAACTTTATTTTCATCATCTTCAATAATCTCCTTTAATCCTTGAGAAGCTATTAGATGTCCAGCTCCATAATTAGCTGTCAAAATTAAAACTTTTTTCAAAATGGGCGGTGGAGGATTCGAACCTCCGACCTCTCGCATGTCAAACGAGCGCTCTAACCCCTGAGCTAACCGCCCAAATAAAGTTCTAAAATTTTAAAGGAAAGATAATCAATGCCAAAAAAGGTTCCACCTTATTTTCAGGGTAAATGGGAAAGCATTAAAAATGGTATTTATAAGCCGAAGGCTTGAATATAGGGTAGGGAAAATATAGAAAAATAAATAATTTTAGAATTATTGGACAAAACAACTAAGAATAAATATATCCTTTAAAATTTTCAATATATGACTATTCTTGAAGTAAAAAATTTAAGTGTTAAAATAGATGGCAAAGAAATTATTAGAAATATAAATTTTAGTTTAGATGAAGGAGAAATCCTTTTAATAATTGGTCCAAATGGTGGCGGTAAAACAACCTTGCTTAAAGCAATCTTAAAAATTATTCCTTATGATGGAGAAATCAATATCAAAAATAATTACAAAATAGGCTATTTACCACAGAATATAGATAATATCTCAAAAATTCCTATTGTTGTTTTTGAAATGTTTAAATTTTTTACAAATGCGAAAAAAGAAGAAATTTATAAAATTTTAGAGTTCTTTAATTTAATAGATTACAAAAATGAACTATTTAAAAATTTGTCTGGAGGTTTGAAACAAAGAGTTCTTATAGCTATAAGCATATTAACAAAAAGTAAAATACTGCTTCTTGATGAACCGACAAATAATCTTGATTTAAACGCTCAAAATGAATTTTATAATTTAATAAAAAAACTTAAAGAAGAATACAAAATTTCAATGATCATTGTAAGTCATGATATTGGAATTGTTAATGCCATTGCTGATAATGTGCTTTGTTTAAATAGAATTATGTTTTATCATGGAAAACCAAATTTAACTGAAAAAGAACTTTGTGAATTATATGGAAATGAAGTTAGATTAATTGTTCATGCTCATTAGTGCAATTATTTTTAGCAGCGTAATTTCAATTATTCTTGGAATACTTTCATTTTTTGTTGTCTCAAGAAACTTAGAATTTGCAGGAACTGGTATTTCTCATGCAGTATTTGGAGGAATTGCAATTGGTATTGCCTTAAATATAAATCCATTAATCAGTGCTTTAATTTTTTCAATAATAATATCAATTTTAATAGTTCAGAGTTCTTATAAACAATCTGAAAATACAGCTATTGGTATAATGTTTCCATTTTCAATAGCAATAGGAATCATTATTTTGGTAAAATTTTCAAAGAATTATCAAGATATTTGGTCATATTTATTCGGAAATATATTTCTTATGAGATTTGAAGATTTCCTAATTTTTATAATTTATTCAGCTATCATATTAATTTTTATTTTTTTAACATTTAAAAAACTTATTTTTATATCATTTCACAAGGAATTAGCACAAGCTAACGGAATAAATGTTAAATTTTACGACTATTTATTTTTTATTATTCTTTCAATTAGTATTGTTTTGTCATCAAAGCTACTTGGAATTATTTTAGCAACTTCACTTTTAGTAATACCATCTGCAATAAGCTTTAATCTGTTCAAAGGTGTAATTAAAAACATAATTTTTTCTTCAATTTTTGCCCTAACTTTCACAATAATGGGAATAACTTTATCATATATTTTTGATATACCAACAGGTTCAACAATTGTCTTAATTTCATCAATTTTTTATCTTTTAACAACTTTTAGATTAAGATATTGATTTAAAAGGCATTTTAAAGCCAAAAGCTTGAATATACAAGGGTAAGTGGAAAAAGTTATAAGGCTTATTCAAGGTGCTTTGTCCAATAAATAGTGTTAAGTGATTGATAATCAATAACTTATAAAGATTTTAATGAAATTATTGAAATAAAGAGGGATTTAAGGGGGGCGAAGTTATAAGCCGAAGGTTTAATTTCAGGGTAGGTGGGGAAAACAAAGAAAAATAAATAATTTCAGAATTATTGGGCAAGGCTAAGAAGATTTCTTATCCTTTAAAATTATGATATTGCTTTATCTAATTGATGGATATAATTTATTGTATTCTTCGTTTAGGGAATGGATTGAAAAATTTGGTTTAGCAAATGCAAGACAATTTTTAATAAATTTTTTAAGAAGTTATAAAAGAAAATTCATTGTTGTATTTGATGGAAGAGAGGAATATCCAAATTGTTTTACAGAAAATGTAATTTTTACAAAGGGAAAGAGCGCAGATGAATATATTAAAAACTTTCTCAAAAACTACAAAAATAAAGATGAAATCATTGTAGTTTCTAATGATAAAAGCATTATAAACTATGCAAAAATGCTTAAAGTTAAAACAATCTCTACAAAACAATTCTTAAATGAAAGAAAAAATAAAGAAATTAAAGAAGAAAAAATTAATTTTGATGAAATTACAAAAGAAATTATGAAAGAATGGGGCTTAACTTAAAACACTTTTTATCCTTTCAAGTGCCCAATCAATCTCTTCTTTTTTGATAATAAGAGGAGGAGCAAATCTAATTACATATTCATGAGTTTCCTTAGATAAAACACCAAGCTTCATAAGTCTTTCACAAAATTCCCTGGCGGGTCTATTTAGTTCAACACCTATCAATAATCCTTTACCCCTTACATCTTTAATATACGGGCTTTTAATTTCTCTTAAATTCTTTATAAAATAATTACCCATTATTCTTGCATTTTCAGGAAGATTCTCCTCAATTATTACATCTAGCGCTGCTATACCAATTGCAGCAGCAAGTGGATTACCACCAAATGTTGAACCATGGTCACCCGGCTTTATAACCTCCATAATTTCATCATTAGCTAAAACAACAGAAACCGGATAAATACCTCCTCCAAGAGCTTTTCCAAGAATTAAAATATCGGGTTTTTCACCTTCACTTAATTCGTGTTGATAAGCAAATAATTTTCCAGTTCTTCCAAGACCTGTTTGAATCTCATCAAGCATCAATAAAACACCTTTACTTCTTGTAATTTCTCTTACCTTTTTTAAATAACCATCAGGTGGAACAATAATTCCTCCTTCTCCTTGAATTGGTTCAATTAAAACTCCAATCGTTCTATAATTTATAGCCTTCTCAATAGCTAAATAATCTCCAAATGGAACAAAAACAAATCCAGGTGTAAAAGGACCAAAAGCGAACCTATATTGAGGTTCAGAAGAAAAGCTAATTATTGTTATTGTTCTACCATGAAAATTATTTAATGCTACAATAATTTCACCATCATTAAGTGGAATACCTTTCTTGAGATAAGCCCATTTTCTTGCTATTTTAATAGCGGTTTCAACTGCTTCGGCACCACTATTCATAGGAAGAGCTTTATCATAACCTGTTATTTCATTTAATTTTTTCAAAAACAAAGACAACTTATCATTATAAAATGCTCTTGAAGTTAAAGTAATTTTTTCAAGTTGTTCAATAGCAGCTTTTATAATTTTAGGATGCCTATGACCTTGATTTAAGGCGGAATAAGAAGATAACATATCAATGTACTTATTGCCTTCAACATCCCAAACCCAAACACCTTCCCCTCTTGTTAAAACAACTTCAAGAGGTTTATAATTATGAGCACCATATTTTTCAGTAATTTCAATATGGAACTTTGCGTCCATTTGAAAATTTTAAAGTATTTATTATTAAGCTCTTTTATCAATTCCAGCTTTACTTAAATACTCCTTGGCATTTATAGTGCTCCGCTCCCCAATGCCGAAAAACGGGCATTTTAAAGCAGTCCACTTATAGTAAAATGAAATTTATTGAAATAAAGAGGGGTTAATGGGGGGCGAAGTTTCAAGCCGAACTTTTATGCTTTAAAATTTTAATTGTTTTGAAGTATATTTTTATAACGGGTGGTGTTCTTTCTTCCTTAGGAAAAGGTATAATATCTTCAAGTATAGGATTCCTATTAAAAAGAAAAGGTCTTAAAGTATCAATAATAAAATGCGACCCATATTTAAATGTAGATGCGGGAACGATGAATCCATTTCAACATGGAGAAGTTTTTGTTACAGAAGATGGCGGAGAAACTGATTTGGATATTGGACATTATGAAAGATTTTTAAATGAAAATTTAAGTAAAGAAAATAATATAACATCAGGACAAGTATATTTAAGTGTTATAGAAAAAGAAAGAAAGGGAGAATATCTTGGCTCAACTGTTCAAATAATTCCACATCTTACAGATGAAATTAAAAATAGAATTAGAAATGTAGGAATAAAGAATAATGTTGATATATTAATTTGTGAAATTGGCGGAACTGTTGGTGATATAGAAAGCTTACCTTTTCTTGAAGCAATTAGGCAAATGAAACTTGAAGAAGGTGAAGATAGTACATTTTATATTCATGTTGGAATTCTTATTTACCTTAAAAATGTGAATGAAATTAAAACGAAACCAATTCAACATAGCATCCAAAAATTAAGAGAAATTGGTATTCAACCTGATGCTATTGTTTTGCGGAGTGAAAAAGAAGTTGATTATGAGGCAATAAAAAAAGTAGCAATGTTTTCAAATATCCCAATAAATAGAGTTTTTATCTCTCCTGATTTAGAAACTGTTTATGAATTACCAATTGTTTTAAATAAACAAAACATAGTAGATGCTATTCTTGAAAAATTAAGGATTTTTAAATATGAAAAAATCAATTTAAAGGATTGGGAAAATTTTGTTTTTAATATAAAAAATCCAAAAAAAGAAGTTAAAATTGCTATTATTGGGAAATATGTAAATGTAAAAGATGCTTATAAAAGTATATTTGAGGCTCTAATTCATGCAGGTGCAAAAATTAATGTTAAAGTAAATAGTTTTCTAATAAATAGTGAAGAAAACTTTGAAATTAATAATTTTGATGGTGTAATAATTCCAGGAGGCTTTGGAAGTAGAGGAATTGAAGGTAAGATAAAAGCAATTGAATTTTGTAGATTAAATAATAAACCAATTCTTGGAATATGTCTCGGTATGCAACTTATGGTTATTGAATTTGCAAGAAATGTTTTAAACCTTAAAGATGCTAATTCTACTGAATTTGACAAATTTACACCTTATCCTGTAATAACATTACTTGAAAATCAAAAATATGTAAATTATTATGGAGGAACATTAAGACTTGGTTCAAATCCTATTAAAATTAAAAGAGGAACACTTGCTTATGAAATTTATAAAAGCGAAATTATATATGAAAGGCATAGACATAGATATGAATTTAACCCTGAATTTAGAAATGAATTTGAAAAGAATGGTTTTATTGTTAGTGGTGAATATTTTGACAGTGATATTGCAGAGATTATGGAAATAAAGGAACATAAATTTTTTATTGGTGTTCAATTTCATCCTGAATTTAAATCAAAAGCATTAAATCCATCACCAATTTTTGTTGAACTAATTAAAAAGTGCCTAGAATAAAAAAACTTTATTTTGGTAAAGTTAATATAATTGGTTTTGGATTATCAGGAAAGGCGGTTTATAATTTATTAAAAAATTACAATAATGAAATAAAAATTTTTGAACATTCAAAAATAAACCCAAAAGAATTTATAAAAATAAATTTTGATGCTTTTAATTGTGATATTTATAGTGCAGATCTCATAGTTCCAAGCCCAGGTGTCCCTTATAAAGTTCTATTGGAATTTCTAAATAAAAATATAGGAGTTTTACCTGAAATTGAAATTGGCTATTATAATATAAATCCAAATGAAAGTTTTCTAATTGGAATAACGGGAACTAATGGTAAGACAACAACGAGCCTTTTAATACACCATCTATTAAAACATTTTAATAGCAACTTATATGGTAATGTTGGAAATGCTTTTTGTAATAATAGAAAAGAAAAAGGACTTTTCATTTTAGAATTATCAAGCTTTCAGCTTTCAATTATTAAAAAATTTAAAGTAAATACTGCTGTTTTTTTAAATATAGAAGAAGACCATCTTGATTGGCATTTAACATTTGAAAATTACTTAAACTCAAAGATGAATATCTTTAAAAATCAAAATGAAAATGATTTCAGAATTATAAATTTAGACGATAAGAAAATTATTAAAAATTTAATTCCTAGCAAGGCAAAAACTCTTTATTTTTCGGTAAATGAAAAAGCTGATTGCTACTTTAAAAATGGAAAAATTTTCTTATTTTCAAAAGAAATTTTAGAATTAAAAAACTTTCCAAATATATCCGGAATTCATAATATCTATAATTTGCTTTCAAGTATATTAGCAATTTGGACATATTTAAAAAATTTGGACTTAGTAGAAAAAATTTTAAATGAAAGACTTATTAGTTTTAAAGTACCTGAACATAGACTTGAATTTGTTAGGGAAATAAATGGAATTAAATTTTATAATGATAGTAAATCAACAAATCCTCATTCTGTTAAATATGCTCTTATGAACTTTGAAAAATGTATTTTGATAATGGGTGGTCTTACAAAAGATGCTAACTTTGAAATAATCAAAGATATTATAAAACAAAAGGTTAGTTTTATTGTTTCTTTTGGTAAAAATAAGGAATTTTTTTATAATGAATTTAAGGATATAGTTAAAGTTTATAAATTTGATGACTTGAAAAGTGCAGTCAAGTTTGCTTTCGAAAATTCAAGAGGAGAACCAATTTTATTTTCACCTGGTGGTTCAAGCTTCGATTTATTTAAGGACTATAAACATCGTGGAAAAACTTTCAAAGAAATTGTTAATAAATTAACCTCTTAATTTCTTTTAAGGTTTTATAAAACTAAGGCATAGCCTTAACTATTGATTTAATGCTGATTTAATCAGCTTTGTTCAATAAATAGCATTAAGTCATTGATAATCAATTATTATCAATAATTTATGAAAAATTTTCTGAAACTATGGGGGCTTTAAGCCTTAGGCTTAATTTCGGGGTGGGTGGGAAAAACAAAGAAAAATAAATAATTTTAGAATTATTGGACAACGCAAGCATAAAAAATAAATGACTTTAAAATTTTCAAACTATGGATAAAGTAAGAATAACAATTGCAAGAGGTGATGGTATAGGACCTGAAATTATGGATGCTGTTTTAAGAATCCTCTTTTCAGCAGGAGCAAGAATAGATATTGATGAAATTGAGGTAGGAGAAAAAATTTATTTAAGTGGTAATACAAGTGGAATACCAGAAAGCGCTTGGGAAATTATCAAAAAGAATAAAATTTTATTAAAAGCACCTATAACAACTCCACAAGGTGGTGGTTATAAAAGTATAAATGTTACAATTAGAAAAACGCTTGGTCTTTATGCTAATTTAAGACCTGTTAGAAGTTATTATCCAATTATTCCTTGTAAAAGTCCAAATATGAATCTTGTTATTGTTAGAGAAAATGAAGAGGATTTATATGGTTCTATTGAATATCAACAAACATCTGAAATGACTATGGCTTTAAAGCTAATCTCTATTCCAGGAACAGAAAAAGTTATAAGATTTGCTTTTGAATATGCAAGAGCAACAGGAAAAAAGAAAGTCACTTGTATGACAAAGGATAATATATTGAAAATTACAGATGGTTTATTTCATAAACTATTCGATGAAATTGGAAGTGAATATCCGGACATAGAAAAAGAACATTGGATAATAGATATTGGAATGGCAAAACTTGCAAATAGTCCTGAAATTTTTGACGTCGTAGTTCTACCTAATCTTTATGGAGATATAGCATCAGATGTTGTTGCAGAAATAGCAGGTTCAATTGGTCTTGCTGGAAGCGCTAACATAGGTGATGAATATGCAATGTTTGAAGCAATTCATGGTTCTGCACCAAAATATGCAGGATTAAATAAAGCTAATCCATCTGGATTATTAAATGCTTCCATTATGATGCTAGTTCATATAGGTCAAGGTGATATTGCTGAAAAAATTGAGAATGCTTGGTTAAAAACATTAGAAGATAAAGTTGTAACTTACGATATAGCAAGAATTCTTAGAGAAAATGGAATAACTGATTATAAAGAAGTAGGAACAAAAGAATTTGCAGACGCTGTAATTGAAAGACTCGGAGAAGAACCAAAAGTCCTAAAACCCGCAAAATATCCACCAGTTAAAATTAAAATTAAAAGCACTAAAAATGTTAGAGATACAAAATTAACATTAAGAGGAGTTGATGTATTCTTAGATGAAAGAAAATTAAAACCAGATGAAATAGGTAAATTATTAGAAGAGGCTCAAACTGAAAAACTAAAATTAATTATGATAACAAATAGAGGACAAAAAGTATATCCAACTGAAATTGTAGAAACATTACTAACTGACCACTGGCGTTGTAGATTTGAATCCGAAAGTGAAATAACTCACAAGGATATAAGAGAATTACTTGAAAGAATTGAAGCAAAAGGATTAAATTGGATAAAAATTGAAAATCTTTATTATATTGGGGAAAAAAGAGTTTATAGTTTAGGTCAAGGACAATAAAAAGGGGGTTTAAGGGGGCGAAGCTTTATAAGCCGAAGGCTTATTCTTAGGGTGGGTTGGGGAAACAAAGAAAAATAAATAATTTTAGAATTATTGGACAAAAAAACAATAAAATGCTTTGTCCAATAAATAGTGTTAAGTAGTTGATAATCAATAACTTATAAAGATTCTAATGAAATTATTGAAATAAAGGGGGATTTAATGGGGGGCTTCGCCTCCCAATGCCGAAAAGTGGGCATTTTAAAGCCAAAGGCTTGAATATAGGGTGGGTGGGAAAGATAAAGAAAAATAAATACTTTCAGAATTATTGGACAAACCACAATAAAAAAAAGTATCCTTTAAAATTTTCATTATGTTCAAAATTATTGCTATATATAAGAAGCCTGAAGATGTTGAAAGTTTTGAAAAGTACTATAACGAGGTTCATACACCACTTGTCAAGAAAATTCCAGGACTTAAAGAACTTAGAGTTACAAGAATAAAAGGTGCTCCTTTTGGACAAACTGATATTTACTTAATTGCAGAAATGGTATTTGAAACTAAGGAAGATTATAAGAAAGCATTGTCATCAAAGGAAGCTATGGAAGCAGGACAAGATGCTTTAAAATTTTCAAATAATAAAGTTGAGATAATTTTAGGTGAAGAAAACACTATATGAATTTAGAGGAGTTTAAAGAAAAAGAAGAATTATTTAGAGAAGAATTAAAAAAATTAAAAAAGGGAAAGGAAATTATAAGAAAAGATATCTTACTTGCTATTGATTACGAATATAAAGGAAGGGATATTGTTATTGAAATTATTCAGCCAGAATTTACAAGTCTATGTCCATTAACAGGATTACCAGATTTTGCTCAAATTAAAATAAACTATATTCCAGATGAGAAAATTATAGAATTAAAATCCTTAAAGTACTATTTGCTTCAATATAGAAATGTTGGAATATTTTATGAAAGTTTAGCGAATAAGATTTTGGAAGACCTTGTTTCAATTATAAAACCAAAATACATGGAAATTATATGTGAATTTACACCAAGAGGTGGAATAAAAACAACAGTTAAAGCGGTTTATAAAAAGGAGGTTAAAAATGCTTGAAAAACTTCTTTCAGAAGAAAGAGTAAAAATAGGAATGAAAGCGAAAAATAAGGATGAAGCTCTTGAAGAGCTTGTCGATCTTCTTAAACTTCCTCAAAATAGTAAAAGTATCATACTTGAAGCTTTGAAAAAAAGAGAAGTTATAGGTTCTACAGGCATAGGAAGGGGTATAGCTATTCCTCATACAAGAAGCACAATTGTAAATGATGTTTATTTAGCAATTGGTGTTAGTAAAGAAGGTATAGATTTTCAATCAGTTGATAATCAACCTGTTCATTTATTTTTTTTACTCGTAGCTCCTCCGAATGATCCAGGAACAACATATCTAATAGTCCTTGGTAAAATTGCTCAAATTGCTAAGAGAATAGCAAAAGAAAATATAGATTATTTAAGTATTGAAGATCCGAAAGAACTTATAAATCTTATATTATCTTTGGAAGGTTAAAATATGAAAAGTCTAACTGAAAAACTATTAGTTCTTCAAGATATTGAAATAAAATTAAGAGAAATAAGAAGTGAAGATTACTTAAAAGCTGGATTTACCATAGATGAAGAAAAATTATCAGAAATTGAAATATATAAGCAAAAACTTGAAAGTGAAATTCCTCCCAATTATTTAAGGAAATTTAAAGCTTTATTTAATAAATATTCAAGAGCGGTAGCAAGTGTTTACGAAAATACTTGTACAAATTGTTTTTCAAAACTACCAACAGGTGTTAAGAAACCATCGGAAAACGAACTCATATTTTGTAATGTTTGTGGAATGATATTATATTTCCCATGAGCTTAGATAAAATTTTGGAAATTATTAAGAAGAATGTCTCTCACTTTTTCCCCGAAGAAGAATTTATTAAAAAATATAATGATTTTTTGAATAATAAAAGAGGACCAATTAGAGTGAAGTACGGAGCAGATCCTTCAAGACCAGACTTACATCTTGGACATTATGTTAGCTTAAAAAAATTAAAAGATTTACAAAACTTAGGATTTGAAATTATTATTGTAATTGGTGATTTTACCGCTTTTATTGGAGATCCAACAGGAAGGTCAAAAACTCGCCCAAAATTAAGCAAGGAAGAAGTTCAAGAAAATGCTAAAACTTATTTAAATCAAATTTCAAAAGTTTTAGATGTTGAAAAAATTAAAATAGAATTTAATTCAAATTGGTTATCAAAATTAACACCATATGATATTGTAGAATTAACTTCAAAATATACCATATCAAGAATGCTTGAAAGAGAAGATTTTAAAAACAGATTTAATGAAAATGAAAGCATTTACATTCATGAAATTTTATACCCTCTTTTCCAAGCTTATGATTCAGTTTTTCTAAAAGCTGATATTGAAATAGGGGGAGAAGATCAGTTATTTAATTTTACTTTAACAAGAGAAATACAAAAGGCTTATGGACAAGAACCAGAAGTTATAATTACTATGCCTATTCTAATTGGAACTGATGGAAAATTAAAAATGTCAAAATCTTATGATAATTACATAGCATTCAACGATGAACCATTTGATATGTTTGGAAAAATCATGTCAATAAGAGATGAACTTATAGAAAATTATTATAAACTTGTTTTATATCAAGAAATAAATGAAGAATTAAGGAAATTTATAAATGAAAATCCAAGGATGGCAAAAGAAAATCTTGCTTATGAAATTGTAAAATTATTTTATAATGAAGAAATTGCAAAGAAAGTAAGAGATGAATTTAATAAAGTTTTTAAATATAAAGAATTTCCTGATGATGCAATAAAGTATGAATTAATAGAACCTCAAACAATTTGCGACATTTTACTTAAAGTAAATTTTGTAAGTTCAAAAAATGAATTTAGAAGATTGTTAAACCAAAGAGCAATTAAAGTAAATAACCAAGTAATAAATGAAAATATCTTAATAAATCAAACTACTTTTGTTAAAGTCGGAAAGCATAAATTTTTGAAAATTTTAAAACATGACAATTAAAGAATTTCAAGAAATCATTAAAAAAACTTATTACCACAGGGATAAGGAAAAGGGGTTAAAAAGTGTATTTATTTGGACAATTGAAGAAATTGGTGAGCTTGCAAAAGCAATAAATAGAAAAAGCTTAGATGATATAGAACTTGAATTATCTGATGTTATTGCTTGGGTTTTTAGTATTGCTAATTTATTAGATATAGACGTTGAAAAAACTCTTAAAAGATACGAAAAAGGATGTCCCAAATGTTCAAGTATTCCCTGTTCTTGTAAAAAGGAGGTAAATTTTGAAGGAGCTTAATTATAAAGTGAATGAAAATATAAGAGCAAAGGAAGTTCAAGTAATTGGTCCAGATGGTAAAAATCTTGGAATTATGAGAACATACGATGCATTACAACTTGCTAAAAGTATGGGACTTGATTTAGTTGAAGTTTCTCCAAACAGTAATCCACCTGTTGTAAAAATTATGGATTATGGCAAATTCATTTATGAACAAAAGAAAAAATTAAAAGAAATGAAAAAGCATCAAAAATCTACTGAAATTAAAGAATTACAACTATCGCCTACAATTGATAAGCATGACTTACAAGTTAAGATAAAAAAAGCAAGAGAATTCTTAGAGGATGGAAATAAAGTAAAATTTAGATTGATATTTAAAGGAAGACAGATTGTTCATCCTGAAATTGCAAAAAATGTTTTACAATCAATAATAGATGAACTTAATGAAATAGCAGAAGTTGAACAAGCACCGAAGGATGAAGGCAGATTTATGATTATGGTTTTAAGACCAAAGAAAAAATGAAAAAAGCTCTTGTGCTTTTAAGCGGAGGTATAGATTCTACAACCTTAGCCCATTATGTAAAAAATGTTTTAAAAAAAGAATTATTTGTTATTAGCTTTATTTATGGTCAAAGACATTCAAAAGAATTAGAATTTGCTAAATATCAAGCGAATTTATTAAATGTTATAGAACATAAAATTATTGATATTTCATTTTTAAAAGAATTGAAAAGTTCTGCTTTAATAAATAAAAATTTAAATGTTCCTAATTGGGAACAAGCACAAAAAGAAATGCCAATAACATATGTTCCATTTAGAAACCTTATTTTTCTTTCAATTGCTTTGTCATACGCTGAAGATAATGAAATTGATGAAGTTTATTATGCTGCACAAAGACAAGATTATATTGGATATTGGGATTGTAGAGAAGAATTTGTCCAGAATTTAAATAAACTACTTGAATTAAACCCTAAAACAAAAATTAAAGTTTTAGCACCATTTATTAATTTAAGAAAAAGTGAAATTATAAAAATTGGACTACAACTTGGTATTGACTATAATAAGACTTGGAGTTGTTATAAAGGAGAGGAAGAACCTTGTGAAATTTGTCCAAGTTGTGTGGATAGAAAAAGAGCTTTTGAGGAGGTAGGAATATATGATATTAAATGAAATTCAAAAAGCTATTATAAATTCATATTCACTAAGAATAAAAACAGAAATTGGTTTTATTGAAATTTCTAAGGGTGAAATTTTGAATGCTGAAAAATTTAATGGAGAATACGGATTAAATGCCTTAATTGATATTATTAAAAATTCAATTAATTTTCAAATTGAGATATTAAATGAATTACCAATAACTACAATTACAGAAGGCTGGAAAGATATAAAAAAATTAATATTTGAAAATGAACTTATGCTATTTAAAAATTTGAAATTAGAAGAAAATGAAATTATGAAACTCAAAAAATGGTTAGATTTTTTTAAATTTAGTGGATTTCTTATAAATAAGGAATTATTTGATGTTTTTCTAAATGGTAAATTAAGTTATTCAAAAGGTTTATTAAAAGAGAATAATCCATTTAATGTTTATGAAATTAATGAGAAATTTATAAGCACTTTCTTAAAATCAGTTGGAAATTTAATAGAAGAAGAAATATCAAAAATTTCAGAAATTAGAAAACAATTTGCAATTGAAGGAAAAAGTGGAATTATATTAAGTTATGAAAGAATTGAGATTTTTCATAATGGTATTAGAGTTTTAAATTTAAATGAAGAACTTTTTGTGGATTTAAATAAATTTTTATTTGGATTTGAAGGTGAAGATATAAAAATTAGTGAAACACCATTTTTAACAGATAAAGATTTGAAAGTTTTAGGTTATATTCTTGAAAATAGCTTAAAATTACTATCTCAAAAAGCTGGAACAGAATTTGTTCAAAAAGCTATTGAAAAACATAAACCTGATGTTAATAATCCTCAGAGTATTATAAATTGTATAAAAGAAGTTATGGAAAGAGCAAAATTAGTTGGAGGAACAGGTTGGCTTAAAAAGAACATAGAAAAAATTAGTAATGGTATTAAAGAAATTCAAGATGAAGAGCTAAGAAAACTTTTAAATGAACTTTTTAAGGTATGAATAGAAGTGCTAAAATTACATTTTTAAATGATAACAAATTCTGGTTTAAAGAAATTGAAATTAAAAGTTTATTCGAAATTGATAGTGAAAAACTATTTATTCCTTATTTTTATTATAATAAATCTCAAATAATTTCATCAGTTTTAAGTTTTGCATTAAAAAATTACAAAAAGCACCAGATAGCATTTTTTGATTTTCAAAAATTTGAAATTGTTCTAAATTTTGAGTATTTATTAAAATTCTTTAAGGAAAGAATTTGTAATACTGATGAGAGCTTCATTATTATAATATCACCTGAATTTTTTGATAAATATGATGCCAATTTAAAAATTTATAGATTTTTAAATAATGGAAAACTAAAAATTTTCCCAGTTTCGGATTTTAAATTATTTTATGAAAGTAAAATTAAATTTAATTTGAATGAATTTATTTTAGGCTTAATGCTACTTTATGAAATTAGAGAGAAAATTTCGTTTTTTAATACAATTTCATACATTATTGAAAATATATCAAAACCTTTTAATTTTAGACAAGCGGTTATTGACTTAAATATAAGATTCGAGACATTGAAGAACTTTATTGATTATCTTGAAAAGGCATTTTTAATAAAGGTTCTTGAAGAAGAAGATAGTCCAAGAGCATTAAGGACTATTATTTTTAACGATTGGAGAATTTATAATTACTTAATGAATTATTCAAAAAGAGAGTTAATTTTAAATGAAATTCACAAAGCTGCAATTTTAAGTTATGAATTTCTGAAAGCTACTTTGGAAGATAAGACTATAAAAATTGATAATAATTTAAATCCTATTATTTTAAAATAATTTCTAAGAATTTTCTTCTTACAATATCAGGATGAAAATTTTCAACAGCAAATTTTCTTGCATTTTTAGAAATTTTTTCTCTTAAGCTTTTATCTAAAAGGAGAAGTTTAATATAATAATATAACATTTCTCTATCGCCAGGATTTATTAAAATGCCATTTTCCAAATGCTTAATTATATCCTTATTTGCTCCAACAGGTGTTGTTATAATTGCTAAACCACTAACCATTGCTTCTAAAACCGCCATAGAAAAACCTTCTGAATAACTTGGAAGAACAAAAATATCACAAATTTCATAGATTTTCAACTTTTCATAACCAAATGCTCTTTTAATATATTTTAACTTTGGATGATTTATTTCAAAAAATGGTTCTATATTTAATTTTTCACCTGTTATTTGATTATAAAATATATTTGTTTCTTTTTTCATTCTTTCACCAAGAAATACAAACTCAACTTCATTAAATTCATTTAAAACCTTTACAGCAACACTTAATAAATCATTATAACCTTTGGCATATGTTAATAAACCCACAAATAAAATTTTATTACCTTCCCTTTTTGGATTTATATTTAAAAACATTTCCTCAAAAGCATTAGGTAAAACTTCTAATTTATTATCATAACCCTTAAACTGCTCTTTTAAACTTTCACTCTGAACAATAATTTTATGTGCTTTATCTAAGCAAAATTTTATTAATCTCTTAAAAATTTTAGAATTTAAATTTTCATAAAAAATTTTAAAATGACCTCCACGCATATGAATAATAATTTTTTTATTTAAAAGAAGCGCAGGAAATAAAATTATAAAATCTCTAATCCATCCAAATTTTGTAGCAGTTATACAATGATAAACAAAATTAGGATTATAAAAAACTATTTGGAAAATATAATTAGCATAAATCAATAAAAATTTTAAAAACGATAATATTGAAAATGTTCCTCTTTTTAACTTATCTTTTCTAACACTAACATTTATTATTTTTACTTTCAAATTATCAAATGGTTTTGAAAATAAAATTTTACTTGAAATTTCTGGTCCAGAATAAGGAGGAGGAAGTGGAACAAGAGCTAATAACTTTTTCAAATTAAATTTATAACTTTTGATATATAAGATTGAGGCTCAATTTCAAGAACATTAAATGCCATTAAAACTTTTTTAATATCTACACTAACATTTGCATTTAATTTTTTTAACATATATACTAAATCTTCTGTTGCTATATTTCCTCTTGCTCCTGGTACAAATGGACACCCACCAAGCCCACCAGCGGAACTATCAAATTTATAAATTGAAAAATTTTTATAAGCAACATAAACATTAGCCATTGCCATTCCATAAGTAGTATGAAAATGAAGAACAATTTTATCATGAGAAATGTCCTTTAAAATTAATTCAAGTAATTCTGATACTTCATCAGGACTAGCTTTACCTATGGTATCACCAATAGAAATTTCATCTACTCCAAATTCTAATAATTTTATAGCTATTTCCTTTACTTTAAAAGGATTTATTTTTCCTTCATAAGGACACCAAAATGAAGTTGAAATATAAGCTCTTGTTAATTTTTTCTCTTCTTTTGAAATTTTTATTATATTCTTAAATTTATTTAATGAATCTTCAATTGTTGAGTTTGTGTTTTTTAAATTAAAAGTTTCACTTGCTGAAGTAAATACAGATACTTTATCAACATTAACATTTAATGCTCTTTCAAGTCCTTTCTCATTAGGAACTAATGCAGAATATATTACATTTTCCTTCCTTTTTATATTCTTAAAGACTTCTTCTGCATCTGAAAGTTGGGGAATAACTTTTGGTGATACAAACGAAGAAACCTCAATCTCATCTACACCAGTTTCAGATAATTTATTTATGAATTCAATTTTCTTTTCCGTTTTTATTATTTGATTTATATTTTGTAATCCATCTCTTGGACCAACTTCTGTTATATAAACTTTCAAAAGAGGCGACTCCCGGAATCGAACCGGGGTAAAGCGGTTTTGCAAACCGCCGCCTAGCCACTCGGCCAAGTCGCCAAGTTATAAATTTTAAAGGATAAAACGATAAAACTAATCCAAAGTAACTCATTTTAACTTATCCAGTAAATTATGTTAAGAGAAACAAGGCTTAACTTTATACCCAATTAACCTCAACGAAATTAAATAAATCAAAGGCAAATCTATTTTTATTATAGAACTTAAAGAAAGGCAAACACTTAACCAAACGTTTATTTCTTGTTCTTTGAAATTCATTAAAATCAAAATAGACATCAATATTTCTACTAAACCTTATATAACTACCATCAATAGATAATAACCTGAAACCCAAATCACTATTTATTTTATGAACATACAATTTAACTTTATCCAAATCATTACAGCTTATAACATTATTACTTACAAGAGAACTAATACTCACCGAATTCCTTAATCTCCTCTCAAGTATGTAAAATAAAATCATATACGCTTTACTAAATCTATTTGAACATTTAACCAATTTATTATTAACATAAACTCTGTATTCCTTCCTCAAGATATAAACTTTCAATTTGAATTTCCTATTTTCTCTTATTAACCTAACGATTTTCCTGAACTCCTTATATTTTCTTAATCTCTTTACCGATTTGTTTAATAAAGTCGAATAGAAATGTAAATTGTAAATAATTTCGTATTTCCTTGCTACTTCGACAGCTCTCTTTAAATTACCCCTTATCAAGTACTTAACTAGTAACTCTTGCTTCCTATATCTTGACAGAATTCTATAATCCTTAGTCAATATAGCCTTTATTATGTTAGAGGTTCCTTCATAAGTCTTTAATAATTCCCTAACTTTGTTAAAATCACCCTCAATAGCAAATTTCAAAATAAAGGCTGCAATATAATCAATCTTATATGATGGATACTTTCTTATCTCCTCCTCAATCTGCTTTGAAATTACTGAAAAGGGAATATTATTGAAAATCCTGCTTTCCATTATAAGGCATTTATAATAAGTATTTGTGTGAGTATCATCTTTGAAAGTCTCCATAAATTTTGACGCCGTTTCTATAAAATTCTTGTAATTTCCCATTAAAAATTCCAAAATTGGCTCATATCCTAAGTTCTTAGCCTTATTTAAATAGCCTAAATTTACATAAACTCTGAATAAATCCTTTTTTAAATCATCATTTTTCTTTATTTTACTTAAGCTTGATGCAATTTCTAAAACTTTATTTGGATATAGTCTTACTAAGCCTTGGATTAAAACTAATTTAATAGAAATTCTTAGTTCTAATGGCAATCTGTTTATTCTTTCTTTCTCACTGTTGTAAATTTCAATAATATTTTGAGTATCTTCAAACAGGCTTAAGAAATAAACTTTAAGAAATAATAAATAGTAGTAATTTAAATCATTTTTGTAAATCCTCATTAAACTATCTACTTTATTGTTGTATTTTAAGATTTCTTTTTCATCTAGTTTTTCATTTTCAATTAAATATTTGACTTTATTAACGAAAACAGGTACTGGTAAGCAATCATCAGGTAATCTTTCAAGTAAATAAAAATCCTTTGGTTCTAATCTATAGTACTTTAAAAGCTCACAAGCCATTTTAATTTCATTATCCTCTAAAAGTTTCTTGAATAATTCTAAAATATTTTCTGTCATTTTGTAGTTTTTTAATTTATTAGAGATTGTAGAGATAGAAATGTTAATTTTATAATACTCTCTTAGATAATTTTGTATATCTCTCAGGCTATAAAATGGATTTTGTTCTTTAATTTTATAAATTAGGTATTTAAGTTCATCAATTTCTATAAAAGGTATTTTTGAATTTTTAGCTCTTTTTTTGATCTTTAAGATAGTAGCAGATGAGCAATTAAACAATCTTGATATTTCCCTAATAGTCTTCCCACTTAAAACAGCTTTATAAATTAAGTATTTTTTGATTAAGTTTAATTTATTTTTGACGTATTTCTTAAATTTTGTTTTAGTCATTTTGAAAATTATAAAGTTTAGTATAAAATTTTCAAAAATTTGTCAAATTTTATATCAAAATATAGTATTTTATAAATTAATTTTGCATTAAATTGTAATAAAATTTTCGACCTATGCAAAATAACCTTAACAAAAAACAGGAAGGGGGTAGGAAAATGAGATGGCAAATGTTACTTAAAAGCCTGTTTCTTTCCTTAGTAACTATATCTATTTGTTATGCAAAAACTATGTTTTATACTCACATAAGAGCTTCAACAGTAACTAGTCAAACTGTTTCAAGTATGAAAGAGCTTCCTAATAAGAGATTAGTTTTCATTTCAAGAGGAGATCAGAGCGTTAATCACTTTGCTATTGGTTTTCTTGATACACTTGGTAATATTGTTGATTACGTAACTTATGATAATGGGTCTGGATATGTAAATCAGCAAATATCAGTTTCTCCTGATGGTAGTAGGGCAATTTTGTCAGGAATAGCGGCAGGAGGTAGTCTCATTTCTCCTTGGCGAGATCCGAGGATAATGTCCTTTAATTTAAATACTAATACTCTCATCTGGGGGAGAAATTTCGGACCTGGTTGTGTTGATGGTTCAGCACATGCTGTTAAAGTTATTGATAATTCTAGTGCTATTGTGAGTTATAGTAATTATAATGGATTTTTTTGTTCTGGCGGTGCCGGTGTTGCAGTTATTGAAAGAGTTTCCTTAAATAGCTATAGTATTTTTTATAGAAAAGCTATTAGAAAAACTGGAAGTAATCAAGATATTAAAAGGATTTTTCAAATAGTCAATTTACCCGTAGATAAGAGAATTGCTCTCTTAGCAACGGGAATGACTGATTATGTAGTTGGTTATGGCAATAGGCAACTTATCGTAATGATATTAGATAGTGTTGGCAACATAATTTGGCGTAGGTTAGAGCCTTTTTCACATAGCGCTGCTTTCAGATTATCTGCTGCTGGTTTTTCTAACCAAGGAACTTATGCATCCGGATATAAAGATGCTGCCACTTATACTACGGCTTTTATTGCGGTTACATCTGATAGTGGAATCCTTGTAGCGGGATCAGGAATGCCATCATGCGATTCGATGTATCATCATTCTCCTTATCTTACTAATTGCTCTATAGATGTACAGGACAACACCAGTCCTTACCATTTTGGTTTGGTAAGAACTATCGTTATAAAATTTGATAAAAATCTAAACATCCAATGGGCAAGACAATATTATTCAAACAACTTCTCTATTCAGCCAAATGGATTAGGTGAATTAAGTGATGGATATATATTAGGAGCAGTTGTAGGACATTATGAAACATCATTCTACAGATATATCTATGATACTACAACTGGTTCCGTATATTATTATAAAACATATAATAGATATTATCATCCAGCGTTAATCAAAATAGATAAAACTAATGGGAACGTAATATGGTCTTATAAGTATATACCAATAGCTGATACAATATCTTCAACAGAGAGAATTGCTTATACTTGGCATTCTGCTTTTGATAATTCCTTAATTACAAAGGATAGTGGAATAGTTGTTTATGGAACAGGAGGTAAATTTAGAATAATTGATCCCAAACCCCATATGAGTATAAATTATGCTTCAAATAATTATACTTACGATACTTATTTCTTAGAGCAATTTGGATGGATTTTAAAGACAGATAATAATGGCAATACTTGTCCATCTATTACAAGACAAGCAATTACATTATATACTTCATATTACAACTTCGTTAGTGACAATTCAACAACTTACTATACCGAAAATTATAATTTCAGTCCCGGAACTTATACACCAACTTTAACTACTGGTCTTTATTACAACAGCCATTACTGCTACATAACACCAGTTTCAAATAATGAAAGTAATAATTGTTCTTCAAAGGAATTTAAACTTTTGAATAATAAAATTGTTTTTGATCAAGAAAGGGAATTTAAAATTTATAGTATAGAAGGTAAATTGATTTATAGTGGAAAAAGCAAAGAATATGTCATTAAAAAAGATGGTATTTATATTCTAAAAATCAATAATAACACATACAAAATTCTAATAAAATAATCTGCGTTTTTATCACCTCCCCCCTAGTCCCCTTACGGGGGCTAATTTTAAATAAGAACCCATACAAATATCTTGTACTTTGTTTAATAAATAAAGTATGGAAGCATAGAACCCAATCCGAAGGCTTATTTTAGGGTGGGTAGGGAAAGTATAGAAAAATAAATTCTTTCAGAATTACTAGACAAAGCATATTTAGAATGCTTTGTCCAGTAAATAGTGTTAAGTAATTGATAATTAATAACTTATAAAAATTTTTCTGAAATTATTGATTTTAAGGGGGGTTTTAATGATGGGCGAAGCCCCCCAATGCCAAAAAATGGGTGGGCAAAATATAATAAAATAAATAGTTTCAAAATTATTGGACAAAACATATTTAGAAAATTCATATAACTTTAAAATTTCAAATTTGAAAATATCAGTTATTATTCCAGTAAGAAACGAAGAAGAAAATATTCAAGATTGTATAAATAGCATAAAAAATTCAATTTCAGAAAATTATGAAATTATTGTTGTTAATGATAATTCAGAAGATAGAACTTATGAAATTATCTCAAGAATGAATTATATAAAAGTTGTAAATGTTCAAGATAAACCAAATTTTGCTGTTGGTAAGAATTATGCATTATATTTAGGTTATCTAAAAAGTAATGGACAAATTCTAATTTTCTTAGATGCTGATGTCAGAGTTACTCCTGAAATAATTAAAGAAACATTAAAATTATTGAAAAATTATGATGTTGTATCATTTAGTCCGAAACAAATAACAAAAACTATATGGGAATTCTCTGTTCAACCCATAATTTTTAAATTTCTTGAATATCTTTATCCATATTCAAAATCTATTGCTCTAAATGGGCAGTTTATAGCTATTAAAAGAGAAGTTTATGAAGATATAGGAACACACAAGGTTTTATTTAATGAAATCCTTGAAGATGTTAAATTAGCAAAGCTATTATATCAAAAGGGTTATAAAATTTACTTTAACAAAAGTGATAAAATTTATTGTAGAATGTATAAAACATTAAAAGATATTATAAATGGATGGTCTAAAAACTTGTTCTTATTAGCTGATAAGAATGTTTTGAATTTATTTAGCCCAATTTTAAGAATTTTCTTAATTTTAATTATTTGGATTTTTCTTATTTTTTTATCACTTCTAAAATCAAAGTATATAATTGCTTTTATCTTTTTCATATTCTCAAATTTAGAATTCTACTTTTATTTTAGAGAATACAAAGGTTATAATTTGTTTTCAGCAATAATTGGATTATTTTTATTTTCTATTATAGCATTAAGGTCAATTTATTGGTTTAAGTTTAAAAAATCTATAATTTGGAGGGGGCGAGAATACCCCCTAAATTGAAATTTTAATTGAATAATTTCTATATGGAGTTTTTGTTCTAAATGGATTAGTTGGTTCTATAAAAGTTTCATTAAATAAATTATCAGCAGAAATTTTAATTTTTATTAAACCTATTGAATAATTCATAGAAATTGAAAAAATTGAATAAATTTTCTGGTTAAATATAAGTCTATTACTTAAACTGATAAATTTATAACCTAAATTCGTTTTTAATTGAGGTTTAATATAAAATGGTATCTCAACAGAAGGCTTTGAATATATAAATGAACTACTTAAAATAAAATTTTTTGTAATAATAAATGAAACTTCTGAATTTAAATTTGTAAAATAAACATCATTATTTTCCCAAGTATAAGCAGGTAAATTTTCAATTAATGTATCAAGTTGTTTAAGAAGAATGAAATTTTTAACATAATCAAGAGATGGATTTATTGAAAATGTTATAAAATTAAACGAATGCTTATATTCTAATGAAAAATTAAATGAATACTCATCATTAAGGTCTTCATTAGCTATTTCATATCTATTAGCACTTTCATGAATACCTGTAAATGTTAATTGTTGAAGTGAAGGATAACGAATTGATTGAGAAAATAAAAAACTAAAATTCTTTAAATCTTTTGAAAGTAAAAATGCCCAACCAAATTTTAATTTTTCATTAAAATCTAAATAATTTGGAATTATTGAAAACGAATAATTTAAGATATTTTTAATTTTATTTGAATAAATAAAAGATAATAAATATCTTGAATAATTCACTTCTTCTTCACCAAATGAACTAAAATTGTTATAAGTTAAGTTCAAATAAAAATTATTTGAATTATAAACCGCTTGAAATGTTTTTAAATTCAATTCTGTTTCTAACTTATTATGATGATATTCTCTTTGAATTGAATTTTGAAAGTCAAAAATCAAATTTTTATAAGAAACCCTTGGATTTATAAATAAATTCTTTGCCCTACTATGAACCATAGGTATTCCATAATTAATATAGCTTAAATAATTACCGAATGAGAAATTTTTTAATTTAATTGAAAAAATTGTCCAAATTGAACTATCAGAAGTATTTTCAATTCTTGGATTTTTAAAATCGTTACTTATAGAACCTTTAAAACCAAATTTATATGAAAATTTATTATAGTTTTTATTGTTCTTAAAAATTATTGACAATCTATCATTTTCTGAAAAATATTCAAATTTACTATTCATTGAATTATTTTCTTGAATATCAAATAGCTTTAAATCTATACCACCAGATATTGAATTTAATCCAAAAATAGCATTATTCTTTGAAGAAACTATAAACATCTTATCAACCAAGTCATAATCTATTACAATTGGATGGTCTAAATAATCACTCTGATCATTCAAAAATGCACCATCAACTAATATATTATATTTATCCCTACTAAATCCACTAACAATTGGTTTATTCAAAATACTTCCTAAAATTGAATTATCTATGTCATTTCTAATATCTTTTATTTCTTTAATTTTAATAGATTTTGAGATAACATTTATTGTTCTTAGGCTAATTCCTTCATTTTCTAAATAAATTTTATCTACAATTTTATCCTTTAAAACAACCATTTTATAACCTATTCTATAAACAATTAAACTATCATTTTCCTTCATTTTTATATATGCACAACCATTATTATCAGTAAATGTAAATGTTAAAGATGTCCAAACTTGTGCATCTGAAATTGGCTCTTGTGTTCTTTTATCATAAACACATATCTTAAAGCTTTCTAAATTTATAATTAAAACTAACATATTTTTAACCTCCTTTTTAAGGTTTTTTTATTTTTAAATTTTTATATTTAAAGATAGAAAAAATTATATTTAAGTAATTACGGGTGGAGAGCGAGCATTTGGATAAATTGGAATAATTTGAGATTTATATTTCTGCTTGAAATTAAAAGATAATTCAAATAAAATTTTTGGTTTTTCAAAATCAATTTTAATTTCACTTATTTGAGCATTACTATTGTTTTGATAATTTAAAATTAAGCAATTTTCAAACTTAGAATAATGAATATGATTATGGAAACTTGATGTTATTATAGCATTTAGATTTAAAATAATTAAAAAAATTAAGAAAATTTTTTTCAAGATTTAAAATTTTAAAGCCTTTTTATGGTTTTCTTTTATGAATTCTCTTCTTTAAGTCATTATAATAGTCCTATTTCAAGTCTTTATGCTCCCCAATTCTTAAATGAAAATTTTAAAATTGAAAGTTTTATTAGAAAAGACTTTAATTTAATAAATAGGTATGGATTTGGAATAAGTTATAAATATATTGGATTTTTTTGGTATGTTTTAAATGTTGAAGAAGAATTTATAAATACAATTTCATTTGGTATGAATATTTTTAATATAGGTTCAAATGTTATTTATCAATATCCAAACAAAGCAAATTTTGGAATTGGATTTAATAGGACATTTTTAAATTTTAATATATGTGCTTATACTTTAATAAAAAAATTCTCTTATATTTGCTTTTTCTCCGAATATAAAAATGTTTTTTCAGGATTTGATATTTATCTTGAAAAGAACTTTTCAGTTGAGTATAGGTTTTTTGTTTCTTATAAAATAAATGAAAATTCCTCAATTCAAATAAGTTCATCAACAAATATAAGTGGTTTCTCCATTGGATATAAATATAATTTTTTTATATTCAATTATTTTTACCATAGTTATCTTGGAGATAGTTTTGGATTTAGGTTAATTTATGAAAAATAAAGTTGGGATAATTGGATATGGTAATGTAGGAAGTTCAATAGCACTTTATTTTAAGAAAAAGAAAAAAAATGTTTTTGTTTTAACTTCCAAACAGATAAAAAATACAAAATTTATAAATTTTTTTAATCATGATAAAATTGAAGAATTTATAAACTCAGTTGATATTATTTTAATATGTGTTAGAGATGACAAAATTGAGAATATAATACAAATTCTTAAAAAAATCCCATTTAAGAATAAAATTATTTATCATACAAGTGGTTCATTAACAAGTGATATTCTAAAAACATTAAAAAATAATTATGTCGGAAGTTTTCATCCTATTCAGACATTTCCAAAACCAAACCCAAGATTATTAGAAAATATCTACTTTTCCTTTGAAGGAGAAAAATATAAAATTGCTAAGAGCTTAGCTAACTTTTTCAAAAGTAAAATTATAAGGATTAAAAAAGAGCATAAACTGTTATATCATATTGCTTGTATATTTGCAAGTAATTTTCCAAATTTTCTTTTAAATATTGCTGATGAACTAATTAAAATATCTACTGATAAAAACTATAAAATTTTAATTCCTCTTATAAAAACAAATTTAAAAAATGCTATTGTTTATGGTCCAAGAAATGCTTTAACAGGTCCTGCTAAGAGAAAAGATGTAAAATTAATAAAAAATCATTTAAAATTCTTAAAAACATTCAATCATGATATTTACAAACTATATAAAATTATATCAGAAATGATTTTAAAAGATAAGTTTTAAAAAGGTGGCTTTGTCCCCAAGACAAAAGAAAGGCACCAACTTTTTTACTTTGTCCAATAAATGGTGATATTGGAATTATTTATTTTAGGGGGAATTTTTGGACAAACCACCAACTTTTTCTATCATTCACTTTAAAATTTGAAACTTTATGAAAACAATTGAATATCTTTTAAAATTTAATGGTAAAATTATTCTACTAGTCCATAAAAATCCAGACCCTGATTGTATTGGTAGTGCATTAGCATTTTATAAATTTATGAAGAACTTTAAAAGTGATATTAAAATTATTTCAAAAGATGAGCCACCTCAAAATTTAGATTATTTGAAGGGATTTAATGAGATTATTGTTAATAGTTTTCAAGACGCTGATTTATATGTCTTAATAGACACACCCAATATGGAAAGAACCGGATTTGATAATATTGACAGGAAATTAAATATATTGAAAATTGACCATCATATTTCTGATGATAAATATAGTGAATTTGATTATGTTAAAATTGATGCCCCTTCAACAACATATCTTATCTTGGAACTTATAAGAAATTATAATGAAAATTATTTAGATGAAGATATAGCTGAGTGTATTTTTGTAGGTCTTATGAGTGATACAGGTAGTTTTTCATATTCAAACTTGAAGTTAGCATTTGAAGCAGCTTTGTATTTAGCAAACAAAGGTTATGATTTATCCAAATTCTCAGAAAGATATTCAAGAAATAACTCAATAAATAGATTTTGCTTAATTAAAAAAGCTCTTGAAACATTAAAGCAAGATGGAGAAATTGCTTATGTTATAATAAGAAAACATTTTTATGATGAATGTGGTGCTAAAAAATATGAAAATTTTGGTATTGTTGATTATCCACTTTCTATAAGAGATGTAAAAGTTGCTTTAAAGTTTGAAGAAATAGAGAATAATAGATGGAAAATAAATTTAAGAAGTAAAAAGGGTATAAATGTTCAGAAATTTGCTTCACATTATGGTGGGGGAGGTCATGAAAATGCTTCAGCATTTGAAAAATTTGGAATAGAGGAACAAGTTATAAGTGAAGTTATTTCTGATTTGAAGAAATACCTAAAAAACTTTTAATTTCATCAATTTCAGATTTTTTACTTACTTTTAAAATTTCCAAGAGCTGATTAAAATCTTCATTCACTAAATCATATAAAAATTGAATAATAGAAGCAAAAGCACTTCCAACTAAAAATTTTAATTGATTATAATCTACATTTTTAAAATTAAGAACCATAAGTTTCAAATAATAATCTGCAATTTTTAAATTGTAATTCTCATCAAATTGTTCAGTTATATGTTTTGGTAAATTTTCAAACTTTAAGACTTTATTATCCAAAGACAATGCATATCTTATAGCATTTTCAATTTCACTAAAATTTCCAAACCAAGGATAAGTTAAAAATGCCTTATAAAAATTCTCTTCAATTTCAATAAAATCATCTGAAATTCTTCTTAAAAAATGTTCTAAAATTAATAATTTTTCCTTATTGTTTCTTTCACTTATTGAAGGAATGTAAATTGAAGGAATTGTTAATAAATTTTGAGGAGGAGATATCTTATCAGTAATAAAAACAATCCTTTGACCGCGTTTATAAATTTCATTTATGGCAAAATTCAAATCGTATTCATTCTCAAATAAATCTATATAAAGTATAATAATTGACTTTTCGTTTTTTCTTGAATCAGTTTTAAATCCCGCATGCTTTCTTTCAATTTCAAAATAATCAATAGCATTTTCAAGAATTGATTTGATAATTGTTAATTTACCAACACCTCTTTGACCATATATTAATATCCAAGGATTATAAGGACTTTTTAATAAAATTTCAGCTTGTTTGTAAATCTCCATTGTTTGACCATAATAGCATACAAATTTAACATTTGCAGGTTTTAAGTCGTCTAAATTGTAGAATTTATTATAAAAATCAGAAATTCTTTGTCTTATTGTTTTCTTTGAATAATTATGTAAAAAATTTTCAATTTCATTTTTGTTTTCAAATGACCAATCCACTGATTCAAAACTTGTCTTACCAATTGTAATGGTTGGATAATTCAAAGATAATTCGTATAATTTTTTATAATTGTTAGGAACTATCACAATATCAGGAATCTCAGATATAGATTTTACTAAATTAAATTGCTCAATTTTTAAATTTTTTGCTAAATTAAGAATTTTCAATAATAAGAGCGAGCGACGGGACTCGAACCCGCAACCCCCAGCTTGGAAGGCTGGCGCTCTACCAATTGAGCTACGCTCGCAAGGTTTAAAATTTTAAAGCATAAAGTTATGGATGGTTTTATCTTGATAAACAAACCAAAAGATTGGACATCTTATGATGTCATAAGAGTTTTAAAAAATTTATTTAATGTTAAAAAAATAGGTCATTCTGGAACATTAGATCCATTTGCAGAGGGATTGTTAATTATTGGAATAAATAGAGCAACAAAATTCATTGAATTTTTAATGAATTTGCCAAAGGAGTATATTGCAAAAATTAAGTTTGGTATTGAAACAGACACACTTGATATAGATGGTGAAATTATAAATTTTGATAATAATTTTAAATTGGATGAAAAAAATCTTGAAATAGCTATTAATGATTTTCCAAAAAATTATGAGCAAATTCCACCAAGGTTTTCTGCTAAAAAAGTTAATGGAAAAAGAGCTTATGAATTAGCAAGAGAAGGTAGAGATTTTGAATTAAAACCAAAACTTGTAAGTATATATGATTTAAAAATTGAGAGTATTGATAGAGTTAATAACGAGGTGATTTTATACCTTAAAGTTAGCTCTGGATTTTATGTTAGAAGTTTTGCGAGAGACTTAGCGAATAAAATTGGAACATTTGGATATTTATTAGAGTTAAAGAGAATAGCAATTGGTAATTTCAAATTAGAAAATGCACATAATATAAATGATAAGGAATTTAAGCTTATTTCAATTGATAAAGCTCTTGATTTTATAGAAAAGATTGAAATTCTTGATTGTAAGAAATTTAAGAATGGTCAAATTACAACTTATAAGTATAAAAACGGAATTTATAGAGTTTATTGTAATAGTAATTTTTTAGGAATTGGAAAAGTTGAAAATAATTTATTAAAGCCACTAAAAGTTCTTGCTTAAATTCTATACTTTAAACTTTTCATTATAATGGAAAAATTATCTATTGAAATTTCCAATGGTAGTATAGGTTTCTCACTCCCTGAATTAGATGTTCCTGAGATTAAAATTGAAGAAAAAATTCCAAATCATTTATTAAGAAAATCAGAATTGAATTTACCTCAAATTTCTGAAAATGAGACATTTAGACATTTTTTAAGACTATCCCAGTTAAACTATAATATAGATAAAGGAATTTATCCACTTGGTTCTTGTACCATGAAGTATAATCCTAAAATAAATGAAGAATTAGCAAGACATTATAGATTTTTAAATATACATCCCCATACGCCAAGTGAATTCTCACAAGGTTGCTTAGCAATAATATACGAATTATCTGAATTATTGAAAGAAATCTCGGGAATGGATACAGTTAGCTTACAAGCGGTAGCAGGAGCACAGGGGGAATTAGCAGGTGTTTTAATTATTTCAAAATATCATAAATCAAAAAAAGAAAAAAGGGATATTATATTAGTTCCCGACTCAGCTCATGGAACTAATCCAGCAACCGCTACCTTAGCAGGCTTAAATGCTATTGAAATTAAAACTATTGAAACAAATGGAATTTTAAGAACAACCTTAGTTAAAAAAGAAATTGAAAAATATGGAGAGAGAATAGCGGGTTTAATGATTACAAATCCAAATACACTTGGTATATTTGAAGAAGAGATATATGAAATTTCACAAATACTTCACAAGATAGATGCCCAAGTATATATGGATGGAGCAAATATGAATGCGTTAGTAGGAAATATAAAACCATCAAAGTTTGGTATTGATGTAATGCACTTTAATTTACATAAAACATTTTCTACACCTCATGGAGGGGGTGGTCCTGGAAGTGGAGCAATTGCTGTTAGAAAGCATCTTGAAAAGTTCTTACCAAATCCAAGAATTAAAAAAATTGATGGAAAATATGAATTAGTTTATGAAGATGAAGAATATAGTATTGGAAGATTACATGGCTTTTATGGTAATTTTGGAATGTTCATAAGAGCATTAATATATATTAGGATGCTTTCAAATGAAGGATTGAAAATGATTTCATATTTAGCGGTTTTAAATGCTAATTATTTAAGGAAGAAACTTGAAGAAATAGGATATAAAATATCTTTTGAAATGCCAACAATGCATGAATTTGTTTTAACATTAAAAGACATAAAAGAAAAATATAATGTGAAAGCATTAGATATTGCTAAAAGAATTTTGGATTATGGTTATCATGCACCTACAATTTATTTTCCATTAATTGTTGAAGAAGCATTTATGATTGAACCAACTGAAAGTGAAAGTAAAATTTCACTTGATAATTACATTGAAGTTTATAGAAAAATTTTAAACGAGATAAAAGAAAATCCAGAGATTGTTCTTTCAGCTCCTACAAATACTCCTGTTTCAAGGCTTGATGAAGTTAAAGCAGCAAAAGAGTTAATTGTAAAATGGCAAGATATTTAGTATTAGTTTTTCTTTTTGGATGTTTGGATGCACAAACAACTTTAAAACTAAATGAAGAAAAATTAAATGAATTTATTAGAAATAATTTAAGAAATTATCAGCTTTTTGAAAAGCCCATTATAAGAAAACAATATAAAAATTTTATTCTTGTTGATTTTGCTTATGCTGGTGCAACAGGTAATTATTCAGTTTTGATTATAAATAAAAACAATAATTTTAAAATTGCCAAAGTTAAAAATAAAATAACAAAGGATGCTATATTCTTAATATCGTCAGGTGGTGGAGGAAGATATAGTTCTAGTGTTATGCTTGAAAATAAATTAAAAGTCTATGAACACTCAATTTACGGTAATGAAAATGATTATTGTAAGGCTGAAGTTTATGATTTTAAAAAAGGTTATTTTGTTTATGACAAAAACTCAAGCAATTTAGAAAGAAAAAATTATTGTAAAAAAATTTGTGAGATGCTTTCAATTGAAAGTATAGCTTGTAAATCATTACATAGTCCCTAAATTCCAATAATTTTAATAATAACTCTTTTAGTTCTTTGACCATCAAATTCAAAATAAAAAATCTCTTGCCAAGGACCAAGATCTAAATTTCCATTTGTAATAGGAAGAACTACTTGAAGGTGAGTTAAGATATTTTTTAAATGAGCATCTGCATTATCTTCACCTGTTAGATGATGTTTATAATTTTCTTTATAAGGTGCTAATTTTTCAAGCCATTCAAAAATATCTTGATGTAATCCTTTTTCATTATCCTGAATTACAACACTTGAAGTCAGATGCATTGATGATATAAGACATATTCCTTCTTTAATTCCACTTTCTTCAACAGCTTTCTTAACATCTTCTGTTATTCTAATAATTTCTCTTCTGTTTTTCGTATTAAATGTTAGATATTTTGTATAACTTCTCATAATTTAAAATTTTAAAGTGTAATTCTGAAATTACGATTAGTTCTTATTTTCCCCACCCACCCTGAAAATGAGCCTTCGGCTTTAAAGCTTCGCCCCCCATTAAAACCCCTATAAAATCTAATAATTTCAAGATAATTTTTATAAGTTATTGATTATCAATCACTTATCACCATTTAATTGAACCCAAAAAATTTAATTTCTTACAAATTTTATAATTTCGTTTTTTGTTTTAATAAAATAAATCCCCTTTTTGTTTATTTTTACCTCATTTCCAAAACCCTTCATAATTAAACTTCCTTGAATATTAAAAACTTCATATGCTATTTTTTCCTTGAAAATAACTCCTTCTTTTATATATTTATATGAAGTTTCACTGAAATTAGATAAATTACCACAACTTGTAAATCCACAATTATTGCCAGGCGCATCTATTACTGCTATCCTTTGATACCCTGAAACCACGATTTCAGAACAACCATCATTATCCACATCACCAATAGATAAGTTTGTAATTATAGAATTTATTGGATTATCTGCCCACAAAACAGATCCACTACTTGAAAGAACATAAATACTATCATAAATATCTACAATTATCTCATTTCCAAGATTAGGATCTATATCTGCTACTCTAATTCCACTAGGAAAGTCCTGATGATTTGAAAGAGTATGTATCCAAAATGGATTTCCACTATTTCCATCTAAATTATATACATTATTATCAAAGCTTGAGACTATTACAGATGAATTAATTAAATTAGGTCTAAGAGCACAAATAGCAGGTGAACCCCATATTTCATTATTTGTAGAATACTGCCATATTAATTGTCCATTAGTAGCTTTCAGTATATATATATTATGATTTGACGAACTGATTACAACATCCAAAACTCCATCATTATTAACATCCCAAATAGCAGGTGAAGATTGCATATCTACACCTACTGTATATGTCCATAATATACTCCCATTAACTCCATTTAAAGCATAAGCAATACCATCTCCTCCAGCAAGGAAAATATCTTCTATTCCATCACCGTTTACATCAGCAGATGCCGGACTTGAAGATATATACCAATTCGTTTGAAATGACCATATTAAGGAACCATTAGAACCATCAAGAGCAAAAACCTTAAAAGGTGTGTTTTGAAAGAACCCATGACCACTTCCTACAACTACGTCAGGAGAACCATTATTATTTAAATCATTTACAATTACGGCAGAAGATATTATAGGAGCAAATGTATTATAAGACCAAAGTAACGAACCATTTTGACCACTTATTGCATATACAAGACTATCACGACTTCCTATTACTATATCTAAAAATCCATCACTATTTAAATCTCCAACAGCAGGAGAAGCATATATATCTCCATTCGTTATAAAAGTTGATATAACATTTCCATTATCTCCCCTTAGTGCATAAAGTGTATTCCCTGCACCAAAAATAACATCCGGTATTCCATTGTTATTTACATCTACAATAGCAGGAGATGAATATATCCAAACATTAGGTACCCCAAAAAGCCACTTTACAATTCTACCCTGTGATAAATCTGCTTTCATCAGCTGGACACCCGTATGTTTCCTTGAACCTTGATACATCATCCATGGGCCACTAGCAGCATTAGCAGGTGGAACTTGAGCATGCAAGCTCTTCATATATACAAGAAGCTCCAATATAAGAGCTATATTCAAAAGTATTTTCATTATCTACCTCCCATAGTTTTTAAGGATACAACAACTCAACAGGAGAGCAAAGTCCTTAGAGTAGAAATTTTAAGGTAAATTTCTGGAACTCTAAGAAACCTTACTATCAAACATATTGAAAATTTTAAAGCCTATTATACACTTTGTTTATTAAAGCAATAAAATTTATATCTATAAAAATTTGTTCATCGTAGCGAATACCAAATCTTATAATATTATCTTTTATGTTTAAATCTCTAAAAACTTCAAATAACATTGATGCTCTAATAGGCTCAACAAACGGAAGATGAAAAATATAATTTTCTTCTTTTTGATAAATATCAATATTACCCTTAATTTTTAAACCAATTGATAAGTAATTATTGTTTTTATAGTAAGAAAAATAAATTCTCATCTCATCTGAACTTATAATTGATGGTGGTTTATCATAAACTAACCATTTTGAAACAAAACGTCTATTATTAAAAGTATAAGGCATTGCATATAAAATTTCAAACTTAAAGGGATTAATTTTAAAATAGGACCAAAAAGCAATTTTAGGAGGAGTTTTGGTTATTGTTTCACTACTATATTGGAAATCATCAATTGCTAATTCAAAAAGAAATATATTATTTTTGTAAGTAAATGATAAAATTGTATTTGTTTCATAACCTTCATTCCATTGTAAATTATAGCTTGAAATAAATGGATTGAAAGCACTAAAAGGAATGCTAATATCATAAGGTAATGGTAATAAACCATAATCAGTAATGAAAAATTCCCCAATTTTAGTATATATTTCAAGCCTTCTAATTGTTAAATATCTATCAATTAAATAGCCTTTTGGATATGTTTTTCCAATTAAACTTACACTTTCAGGTGTTATAACTGAATTTATTCTATTTATCCAAAAACTATATGAAAAAAACTTTGAATTGTAATTTATAGAAAAACCATCTAATGAGAAAATATCCCAAAGAATGATTTTTGAAATCCTTGCACTTCTTCTTCCAATACTAGCAAAAAAATTATCAAAATTTATGATGAAAAATGAATTTTCATATCCTGCATAAATACTTTTAAATTTTCTTTTATTATAAGAGCCATTTTCATAAAATCCACCAATTTGAATTAAAAAATTCTTTCCACTTATTGTAATTCCATAAAATTTATGTGATTCAAATTCTAAAAAAATTCCTTTTCCATAATCAGATATAAATTTATTACCAAATGTATCTAATTTTTGTGTAATCCAGAATGAAAGAATTATTATCATTCAAAATCACCTATTACATTAAATGGATAATTTGTCCCAAGTTTCATAGCTTTATTGATATCCTCTTTACTTGCTATATTATTCTTATAGACTTCTTTTGCTTCAAAAACAATTTGGTCAATAATTTTTTTTGCTATTGAAAATTTATAATTGTGTAAAACAAAATGTTCAAATCCTAAATTTTTTATTTCTTCCACTGTTTGATTTTCATTTTCATAATCAAAAATTTCTGCTCCATATCCAATTGTAAAAAACTTAAATTTTTCTTCTTTATATAAACCAAAAAAATTTAATTTTGTTTTAAAGTTAAATTTTTCATAATCTCTCGGATATTCATAAAACCCTTTATTTGTTTTTATACCAAGAAAACCTCTTTTTATCATTTCTTCCTGAATTTTTGAAGGTTTTAATCTTTCAAGACTTGTCTTTTCGTAAATAATTTTACTAACACTATAATTTACATCAATTCCAATTAAATCCATAAGCTCAAATGGTCCCATTTTAAAACCTATTACTTTCATAACTCTATCAATTAATGTAAAATCAATGCCATTTTCGTACATTCTTAAAGCAGTTAAATAAAATGGTCTTGCAATTCTATTTACAATAAATCCTGGACTATCTTTACAAATTACAATTTCCTTTGAAAGATTTTTAATAATTTCTATTGTTTTCTCTAAGAAATTTTGACTTGTCCAATTTGACAAAACAATTTCAACAAGTTTCATAATAAGCGGTGGATTAAAGAAATGAACTCCAAGAAATCTGTCTCTATAATTTAGTGCTTCTGAAAGCTCATTTATTGAAAGTGAAGAAGTATTAGTAGAAATAATAGTTTCTATTTTTAATAAAGGTTCTAAAATTTTAAATAATTTAAATTTTTCATCAAAATTTTCAATAATTGCCTCAATCACAAAATCTGTATCTTTTTCAATTTCACTTAAATTTTGTAAAATTTTTAAGTTCTTTGAGTAATTTTCAACATTTTCGTTAAGGAAGTTTATCGTTTTCTCAATAGCATTTTTGTTTTCATCATAAATTTGAACAAAATAATTATTCTTTAAAAATAAAGCAATTATACCTCTTCCCATTGTTCCACAACCTATAACAAGAACTTTTTTATTCATTATAGTTAAAATTTTAAAGTTCTCTTTTTAAATACTCTTGCCTTGTCCAATAATTCTAAAATTATTTATTTTTCTATATTTTGCCCACCCACCCTAAGAATAAGCCTTCGGCTTTAAAGCTTCGCCCCCCTCTTAAAACCCCCCATAAAATAAATAATTTATTAATGACTTATCACTATTTATTGGACAAAGCACTTTCTAAAATAAATTTTACTTCTTCTCTTGCCTTTTTAGCATCTTCTACGAACTTTTCTATGAGATTCATAGGACAAAAGGGGCCACACATAGAACAAGCAACAGTCTTTGTAGCTCTCTCTTCTCTTATTTGTCTAGCTTTTTCTGGATCAATAGAAAGCTTTATTTGATTTTCCCAATCAAGAGAATATCTAGCTCTTGACATTGCTAAATCCCACTCATAAGCGCTTTTAATTCCTTTTGCTATATCCGATACATGAGCTGCTATTTTAAAAGCGATTAGTCCTTCCTTTACATGCTCAACATTAGGAAGTCCAAGATGTTCATCAGGTGTTAAATAACATAACATATCAGCACCAAACCATCCTGCTAATGCACCACCAATAGCACCAGCAATATGATCCCAACCAGCAGCTATATCAGTAGGAAGCATTCCCAGAACATAAAAAGGAGCATTTCTTGTAATTTTCTTTTGAGCAATAATTTGCGCTTGAATTTCATTTAATGGCACATGCCCTGGCCCTTCAATCATTACCTGGACATTAGCCTTTCTACACCTATCCACCAATTCTCCAAGAACTAATAATTCATGAATTTGTGGTCTATCAAAACTATCAGCAATACTACCAGGTCTTAAAGCATCTCCAAGACTTATTGTAACATCATAAGTTCTACAAATATCTAAATTTTTCTAAAAGAGGATTTTCTCTATTATGAAAAAGCATCCAAGCAGCTAAAAGACCTCCACCTCTTGAAACAATCCAAGTAGTTCTTCCTTGATTTTTCATGAACTTAATGCCTTCTAATGTTATACCTGCATGAATTGTCATAAAATCAATACCATCTTTTGCATGAACTTCTATTGCTTTTATAAAATCATCCACTTCTAAATCAAATATAGAACCTTTTTCTTTCGCCGCTTTAAACTCTGCCTCATATACAGGAACACTCCCCATAGGAATTTCACATATTTCCATTAATTCTTTTCTAATTTTTCTTAAATTTCCACCTGTTGATAAATCCATAACAGTATCTGCACCGTATTTAATTGCTATTTTTAGTTTTTCCTTCTCTTCTTCAATATCTACAAAATCATAAGATGTCCCAAGATTTACATTAACTTTCGTCTTTAAATTCCTACCAATACCTACTAGTTTTTTTAAATTTTTTGATAAATGAATTTTATTAGCAGGTATAACAACTTCCATTTCCGGAGTAATTTTGCCCTTCTTAGCAAATTCCATCTGCGTCATTTTAAACCTCCCAAGTTTGTTTCTTATACCCCATATCCCAAAACATATATTCAAATTTTGAAGTTATTATAAAATGTTCTTTAATTTTATCTTTTTGATAATTAGTTAAATTTCTTGAAATTCTATTTGTAATATCAATAACCGCCCTAACTGAACTTTCAAATTGCTCGCTTGAATATGTTTCTATCCATCTTTGGTAAAGTTCATTTTTTGAACCAAGCTTCTCTAAAAATTTTCCAACTTCTAGATAAATCCAATAACAAGGTAAAAATGCTCCAATTGCTTCATAATAAGGTCTTTCGTAAGCAACTCTTATTAAATATGAAGTGTAAAGTAAATTATTCGGTGCTTTCTCCATTTTATAAACATCATCTTTACTTAAAGAGAAATCCTTAAAAAAACTTTCGTGTAATGATCTTTCAACAATTATTGCATTCTTTGAATGCTCACAAAACAATAATAAATCATCATCTTCTTCACTTTTAGCTCCAAGAATAGCAAGCCCTCTTGAAAAATCCTTTAAATACAGAGCATCTTGAATAATATAAAACTTAAAGGCTCCCAAATCAAGGGAGCCGTCAATTAAACCCTTTATAAATGGATGATCTAAAATTTTTTTAAAAATTTCACTTATTGAAAACCAAAGCTCATCTGAAAACTTCATTTTTTTAGCTCCTTTAATATAATCTCTGCTGCTTTTTTACCTGATAATAACATTGCTGAAAATGTAGGACCCATTCTATTCAAACCATAAGTCTCTGCTACAGCCATACCACAAACAACAAGTCCTTTATAAACTTCACCTGTCCATTTTATTATATTTTCCTCACTAAGCTCAACATTTAATGGATATAAACCCTTTATTTCAACTAAATTCCTTTGGGCAAGTTTCTTTACAGCTACTGCATCATGACCAGAAGCATCGACAACAAATTTACTTTCAAGCGCTATTGGATCAACACAGGTTATTGCTCTGGGTAAAGCCCTTGTAGGAGACCAATTTACAACAACTCCACAAACTCTGTTATCCTTTACTATTAAGTCATCAAGAAATGTCAATTGTAAAAATTTAACACCACTTATAGCAGTTTCATATATTAGTTTTGAACAAGCAATAGGTCCATAACTAATATATAATCCATCTTGAACTTTTTCATAAGGAATTCCAAGCTCATCAAACAATTCATTAGCAGGTTCTCTTATTGTTATACTATTCATATAATATCCACCAATCCAAAATCCACCACCAAGATAGTTATTTTGCTCTATAACAAAAACCTTTAAACCATTCTTAGCAAGTTCCCTTGAACAAACAAGACCAGAAGGGCCAGCTCCAATAACAAAAACATCAGCAGATATAGCTTCTGACAGATCTTTATAAAATTTGTCCAACATTGCTTTTGTGATAAGCTTTTCCATAGCTAAACCTCCTTTTTTATGCTTCACACTGGGGGAGACTAGTTAAGAGAAGTTGTGAGAGCTTTGAACTCCCACACCTTCCCTACGCCGGTATTACCCGGTTCAGGTTCAAAGGGTCGCACCCGCTTTATGGGTGCCTCTCAGCCGGGTTGCCCCAGCTCCCCCGGTGCGGTTTGAAAATTTTAAAGGATAAAAAATTGCTTTGTCTAAGAATTCTGAAATTACGATTATTCATTATCTTTCATACCTACCATTAAATTAATAATATATATAAAATTTATTATTAGCTTATAATATAATGTGGAAAACTTAATTAAGTTATTGGTAATCAATAATTTTTGTGTGGAAAAATATGTGGAAATTTATGTTGATAAGAAAGCAAATTACTTTTTCAACAAAAAACCTAAAAAATTTTGTGGAAAACTAATTTAAGTTGTTGATAGTCAATAAATTTTATATGTTGAAATCTAACTTGTTTATTTAGATAATATGTTGAAAACGAATTTAAGATGTTGATTTCCAGATATTTAGAATGTTGAAATCTATTTTTATCTTTCAACATTTCCACAAATTCGTTCTTAAACATGTGGAAAACTTAACTAAGTTATTGATTATCAATAACTTATTTGTGTGGAAAAAATATAATAAAACAAATAAGTGATTGACTATCAATAACTTATAAAAATTATCTTGAAATTATTGATTTTATAAATGGGGAGCGAAGCTTTATAAGCCGAAGGCTTGAATATAGTGTGGGTGGGGAAAATAAAGAGTAATTTTAGAATTATTGGATAAGGCAAAACAAATAATTTTTTAAACTTTAAAATTTTGATGATGTTAAAAACCAAAACAAAATATGGAATTATAAATTGGACTAAACCGAGTGATTATAATTTTGCAGATATTACTACAAATATAGCTTTTAAATTAGCAAAAGAATTAAAGAAAAATCCAGTATTAATAGCAAATGAAATCTTGGAAGAAATTAAAAATTTTAGGGAATTTGAAAGTGTTGAAAATATAAATGGATTTATAAATGTTCGTTTAAGTAAGAACTTTTTAATTGAACTTATTTTTAAAATTTTAGAAAATAACTTTATAGAAAAGGAACAAACTAAAAATTATATAATTGAATTTGTCTCAGCTAATCCGACTGGACCTTTAAATGTTGTTAATGCAAGAGCAGGTGCAATTGGTGATAGTATTGTCAGAATAGGTAAATTTTTAAGACATAATGTTATTTCAGAGTACTACGTAAATGATGAAGGTAACCAAATTTTAAGCCTTGGATATTCAATTTTATGGAGATTAGGTTATGTTTTTTATTTTAAGTCTAATGAATTTTATATAAAACAGGAATTTAAGGAAGAGCCTAAGATTCTAATAATTGATAGTGAGGAAATTGAATGTGATGTTTATAGAGGAGATTATGTTATTGATGTTGCTAAAAGCTTAAAAGATAAAGTTCAAGATCAAATTAAAAATTTTAAAAATTTCTATGAAAATAAAGAAGAATTTCTTAACGAATTTAATAATTTTGCTTATAAAATTGGAAAATTAGCAAGTGATTTAATTTTTAATAAACAACTTGAAGTTTTAAAAAAATATGGAGTTAATTATGATAGTATTGTTAGAGAAAGCTTTATAAGGAATTCTGAATATCCAAAGGTTGTGCTTGAAAAATTAAGAGATTATTTATATTTTGAAGATTTAGAAAAAAAACAATTTAAATTTGAGGAAAAAGATATTTCAAAATTATTAGACAAAAAATACTATTTAGAGCATTATAAAAATAAAGCACTTATTTTAAGAACTACACTTTACAATGATGATAAAGATAGAGTTTTGATTCGCTCTAATGGTGAGCCTACTTACTTTTTTTGGGATATTGCTTATCACTACTATAAAATTTTAAGATTGAATAAAAATAGTTATATTGTTAATTTACTTGGACCGGATCATTATGGATATATTCCAAGATTAACATCTGCTTTAAAAATGCTTGGTTTTGAAAATTTAAACACTCTTATTATTCAACAAACGAATTTAATTAAAAATGGTATTAGATTAGATATGAGTAAAAGAAAAGGACAAATTTATGAAATGGAAGAATTAATAAGTGAAGTTGGTGTTTCTTCAACAAGATTTTTCTTTTTATTAAGAAGTCCATCTTCACATTTAGATTTTGATATAGATTTAGCTAAGAAGTTATCAAGTGAAAATCCTGTTTATTATGTTCAATATGCTCATGCAAGAATTGAAAGTATTAAAGAAAATGCTAAAAATGTTGGAATTAATTTAGATTTTAAAAAGGAATATCTTTTGAAATATGATTTTAAAAACGAAAGAAAAATGATTGTTTATTTATTTTATTTTGAGGAAATAATTAAAAAAGCTTTTTATAATTTAGAACCTCATTTGATTGTTTATTATCTTTTGGAAATTTCTGAAATGTTTCATAGTTATTATCAAAAATATAGAGTTATTGATATTGAAGATAAATTTTCAACAGTAGCAAGGCTAATTATTTTATCTGCAGTTCAAAAAATTATAAACTTAGGTTTAAGTTTAATAGGTGTTTATGCACCAAAGAGAATGTAAAAATGTTAGAACATTATTTTAATGAATTTTTAGAACATTTAAAATCCCTAAATTACTCTAAGAATACAATTTTAAGTTATGAAAATGATTTAAAGGAATTCTTGAACTTCGTTAAAGATAAACAAATAGATAAGCAATTATTAAGGAATTATTTCATTGAACTTTTTAATAAGGGTTATTCTCAAAGAACAATAATTAGGAAAAGAGCAAGTTTGAGTAGTTTTATAAAATTTTTAATGAAGAAAAAAATTATAAAAGAAAATCCACTTATTTTAATTTCAAGAATAAAAGTTCCTAAAAGCCTTCCAAAAGTTATTTCTCAAAGTCAAATTAATAGAATTCTTGATAACTGGGAAGTTAAAAATTTTGATGATTTATTAAATAAAGCAATAATTGAAACATTATATTCAACAGGTTTAAGAGCAAGTGAATTGTGTTCATTAAAAGTTAAAGATATTGATTTTCAAAATGAACAAATTAAAGTTATTGGTAAAGGTTCAAAATTAGCTATTATTCCTATTGGTAAGAAAGCTTTAAATTTAATTCGTTTAATTATTCAAGAAAAGAATTTAAAAGATAATGATTTTATATTTCAAATAAGTAGGTTTCAATTATATTATAGAGTTAAAAAATCATTCTTGAAGCTATCTCAAATTTCAGGTATTCATCCTCATATATTAAGGCATTCATTTGCTACTCATTTATTAGATAATGGGGCTGATATTAGAAGTGTTCAAGTGTTATTAAGGCATAGAAATCTTTCAACAACACAAATTTATACTCATGTTAGCTTAAAGAAAATAAAGGAAAGCTATGAAAAATTCCATCCAAGAAATAAATCCTTTTAGAATTGAAAGTATAGATTTAGAAAACTTAGTTATTGAAATTGGTTTTGGTAATGGAATATATATTAGTAGCTTAGCTAAATTAAATCCAAATAAAAATTTTTTGGGTATTGAAATTTCAGGCGAAAGTGTAAAGAAACTTTCAAAAATAATAAAAAAAGAACATTTAAATAATGTTTATATAATAAAAATGGATGCTTATTGGGTATTTTATTTCTTTTTGAAAGATAATAAAGTTATGGAAATTTATATAAATTTTCCTGATCCTTGGCCAAAGAAAAAACATACTCATAAAAGGCTAACAACGATTGAAAATTTATATTTATTTTCAAGAAAATTAAAGGAAGGGGGATTTATTCAAATTAAAACTGATGATTTAAAATTTTATAATTTTACAATTGAAAATGCCAAAATGCTAGATTGTTTTGAAATTCATATATATAAAAATTTAAAAGATATTGTTCAAACAAAATATGAGAAAAGATGGATTGAACAAAATAAAACAATATGGACAATAAAGTTAATAAAGATAAGTGAGCCTAAAATTAAAGTAAATTTAAGAGAAATAAGGAGGATTAATGAAATGATAAGCTTTAAAACTAACTTTATAGACTTTAAGGTTCTTGAAAATAAAGTGTTTAAAATTGAAGAAAACTTAATTGTGAAGTTTTTTAAAAGCTTTCAAAGAGATGACGAATGGTTAATTGAAACACTACTTTCAGAAAATGGTTATACTCATTACTTTTTTACATATTTAAGAAAAAAAGATAGTTGTTATGTTTTATCAATTTCGAATTTTAGTGAAGTTATTAAAACAGAAGGTATAAAAAAATTTTTAGAATTTCTATCCTCTAAAATTTTAGACTTGAAATGAGAGAGATTATAAAAGATAAAGATAGGAAACTTCGGAAATTCAAAGGTCGTATAGATTCACTTGAAGATTTTGTGAATCCTGAATGGTGGAAATATATATTTGATTCAATATATCTCAAAACTGATGCTGATGTAGTTATGGATGATGAACTTACAGAAAGGGAAGTTGATATATTTATTGAAATTATAAAACCTAAGAAAGATGATAGAATACTTGATTTGGCTTGTGGTCAAGGAAGACATACAATTGAATTTTATAAAAGAGGATATAGGGAAATTGAAGGTATTGATTTATCTGAATATTTAATAAGGAAAGCAAAACAAAAAGCAAAAAAGGAAGGTTTAAAAATTAGATTTAGAAAAGGTGATGCAAGAAATTTGCCTTATAAAGATAATATATTTGATTATGTTCTTATACTTGGTAATAGTTTTGGATATTTTTCAAATGCTTCTGATGATTATAAAGTTTTAAGAGAAGTTTTCAAGGTTTTAAAACCTTATGGTACTTTACTTTTAGATATTGCAGATGGCAATTATGTTAGAAGCCATTATAAGCCATATACTTGGGAGTGGATAGATGATAAATATGTTGTTTTAAGAGAAAGACAACTATCTCATGATAAAAGACTTTTAATTTCAAGAGAAATTGTAATTCATGCTCAAAAGGGTGTAATTGTTGATCAGATTTATTCTGAAAGATTATATTCACAATCTGAAATTGAAGAAATACTTAAAAGCACAGGTTTTATAGATATTACATTTCATACGAATTTATTAGCTCAATCAAAAAGGAATATGGATTTGGGTTTGATGGAAAATAGAATTGTTTTAACCGCTATTGCTCCGAAACATAACATTAAAATTAGTCCTAAAATTAAGATATTTAATATCACAGTTTTATTAGGTGATACAAGTTTGAAATCTGATAATAATTATGAGATTGAATCAATAAAGCAATTAAAAATTGCTCTTTCAAAGCTTGAAGGTTATAAATTTAATTATATTGAAAGTCATAAGGGATTATTTTATGATCTTGGGAATTTAAAAACAGATTTAGTTTTTAATTTATGTGATGATGGCTATAATAATAATCCTAAGATGGAATTACATATACCAGCATTATTAGAAGTTCTTGGAATACCTTATACAGGTTCTCCTCCTCATACACTTGCAATATGCTTTGATAAATCACTTGTTAAAGCAATAGCTAATTCTCTTGATATTCCTACACCCAATGAATATCTTATTATGCCTGATGATACGACATATAACATTCCTACAAATTTTCCTGTTATATTGAAACCAAACTTTGGTGATGGAAGTGAAGGAATATATAAGGATTCTGTTGTTTATAATCCTATTGAATTTACAGAAGCTTTAAATAGATTGAGAAAGCAATTTCCTAATATTCCAATTCTTGTTGAAGAATTTCTAACAGGTGATGAAATTAGTATAGGTATTCTTGGAAATTTACCTTATGATTATGAGATATTGCCAATTTTAAAAATTGATTATTCTGATCTCCCAGAAGATTTGCCACCAATTTGTGGTTATGAAGCAAAATGGGATTTTAGTTCTGAATATTATAAAAAAATTAAATATGTTCCAGCAGAGCTTGATAAAGACATTGAAGAAAGATTATACGATATGGTTCTTAAATTATACAATAGGCTTGATTTAAGAGATTATGGAAGGTTTGATATTAGATTTTCTTCGGATGGTATTCCCAAATTACTTGAAGTTAATCCTAATCCTGGTTGGTCTTGGGATGGAAAATTAAAAATTATGAGTGAATGGAAGGGATTGGAATATGAAGAAATGCTTGAAAAAATAATAAGATATGCTCTTAAAAGATATAATTTAGTCCTTTAAAGCATTTATAAATCTACTTACCCAATCTTCTGGCTTAGCATACCTTAATACTAATTCTTTTGAATAATTAACAAGTTCGTTTCTTAAATTATGGTCTCTTAATTTTAGAATTTTTTGTCTTAAACTTTTAATATCTCCGACTTTAAAGTGGAAATCTTCTCTTACAAAATCTTTTGCTCCAACTTGATTTGAAACAATAACTGCTAAGGATGACATTATAGCTTCTATTACAACATAACCGAAAACTTCATTTTCAGCTGGTAAAATTAAAATGTCGTAATTTTTATAAATTTCAGACATTTCTTCATAATCAATCTCACCTTTAAACTCTACGCACAATTTATTTTTTTCAATATATTTTTTAAGTTCATTGTCCAAATAACCACTTCCAACAATATCAAGCTTATATTCATCCAAACCCTTTAAAGCCTTTAAAATATCAAAAATTCTTTTCCTTTTTATTAATCTACCTACGAAAAGCATTCTTAGGAAGTTTCCTGTATGTGATTTATTATAATTAAATTTGTATATATTGAAAGATGTCCAATTTAAAATAGTATTTTTAGAACCAAGACTTTTTGCAT